>Ga0326727_10017842_pt1 | contig 14616 bp, 12 predicted proteins | sample MB2enrmetagenome_FD_207643 | JGI IMG/M metagenome (GOLD analysis project Ga0326727, IMG submission 207643) | Lab enriched peat soil microbial communities from McLean, Ithaca, NY, United States - MB29MY | ecosystem: Environmental > Terrestrial > Soil > Wetlands > Peat | place: USA: New York... | reverse complement strand
CGCCGGCTCGAAACGCGAAATTCTGCACAACTTTTTGCTTCACGGCCAGCAAGACAGTGACGTCAGCATTGCGATTCAAACGATAAGCAGGCGGACCGCCAAGGTCTTCAAAAACCGACAGCGGCACCGCTTTGATCGCCTGGTCTTGCGCCCACTTTACAAGTTTGGGATCGAGGGTCAGCTGATCGTCGCTGAGAAATGTCACCCAGGCGCGTAGCTCTTCGACTTTGTGAATTGCCAGCTGCTGATCGAGTCCGCGCACCAGCTTGGCCAGGCTGTCATTCGGCTGTCGCGCGAAGACAACGACCATCGGTCGATCGGCAGTCTCGCAAATGAAGCAGTGAGATGTACCGCGCTGCGGGCCGACGGACACGATCGATGAGTACGGTCCCGGACGTTGTCCGGTTTGCAGACCTGACGCGATCGGATCCGCTCCGACTGCCAGCGATGCAAGGAGCAAGGCAGCGGTCATTGAACTGCTCCGGGTAATGGGAAGTTGCCCGCCTCCCATTATTGCATCGCAGCGTGTACCGACAAGTCACGCGACGGAGCGGATTTCAGGCGCGCGACAACGAACCGTCCAGATCTTGCCGCATGCCTCGGACCAGATCATCCGGATCGACCGGTTTGGAGAACCAACGATCGATGCCGCCGGGTCCTCTGCTGATGCTGTATTCGTCGGGCGTGTGGCCGGTGAGCGCGAAGATTTTCAAGCCCGCGTACGCCGGGTCGTTGCGGACCTCGCGTACGACGGCCGCGCCGTCGCACTGCGGCAAACCCATGTCCAATAAGACGACATCGGGCCGCCGGTGCGTGTGTAAGTAGTCGAGTGCGTCGGTGCCATCGCGTGCCGTATCGACGTCGAGCCCGGCGTTTCGCAAGAAGAGCGCCAGAAGTTCGCGCTCGTTCGGATTGTCCTCAACCAAGAGCGCTCGGTGCGGGCCATTCGGGAGAGCGTGCGTCGCGGGATTGCCTCCCAGCCGCCGTTCGAGCAGGGCGAGATCCTCGTCGATGCGAGCGAGCGTCTCCCTCGCCTCGCCAATTTGGCCGGTCGCGAGCAATTGCTGCGCGACGGCTAAACCTTTGCGTGCGGTCTCGACGCGTCGATTTGCCAAGCCGCATACGGGAGGTGTCTCTTCCGGTTCGGGCCAGCCTCCTTGACGCTCGAACAACTCGCCGCGAAGCACAGCAACATCGGGCGGCGCCTCGATGCCGATGCGTACGGCGTTATGTTTAGTCGAGAGTACGCGAACCGTGACATTCGACTTGGGAAGCACGATGGTTTCGTTCAGACGGCGTGTCAGGACGAGCATGGCGGGTCTCCTTTCCGCGCAACAATTCGATCGGCAAGCGCCACAAGCGAACGCTCGACTTTGAGCGGGGAGACCAGATTCAGGAGGGATTCCCCGTGGCGGGGAGAAAAGGTCGGAGCTTAGGGACGGGCATAAGCCGCGCTGCCCCGGCCGCGCAATCTGGCCGAGCAAGTATGTACCATGCGCGGGAGCCGCGACGCAAGAGCAATTGCAAGAAACGCAGGGAGCGAATTGATGACTTAGGGGATGAACAGATTATCTAAATCCCCGGGAAATCGCCGAGAAAATCGCAGGATCCTCAAGCTCATCCTTCGAACGGCGTACCCAGCTGGAAGTCTTCGAAGCGCATGAACTGTTTGAGATACGCCAAGGTGACTTCTCCGGTGGGGCCGTTACGCTGCTTGCCGATGATCACCTCGATGATGCCGTCGTGCTGCCCGGGTTCATAGCGATCCGGGCGGTGCAGCAACATGACAGTATCGGCGTCTTGCTCAATGGAACCGCTCTCGCGGAGGTCAGCGAGGCGCGGGCGATGATCCTGGCGGTCTTCGGACGAGCGATTTACCTGGGCCAGCGCGACAATGGGTATGGCGAGGTCTTTGGCCAGTACCTTGAGCCGACGACTGACCTGGGCAACTTGCTCCTGTCGGGGATCGCGGCGATTGTCCGGTTCTATCAATTGCAGATAGTCAATAACCACAATCTTGATCTCGTGACGGCGTTTCAGCCGGCGGGCGTTGGCAGCGATCCGCAACATCGATTGAGCTGGCGTGTCATCTATGAACAGCTTGGCGCTGCGCAATACGCCGCCTGCCTCGATGATGCGTTCCATGTCTTCAGCGCTGAGGTTGCCTTTGCGCAGGCGGTGACTGTCGACTTTTGCCTGACAACACAGCAAGCGCTCAGCCAGTTCAATACGCGACTGTTCCAAGCTGACAAAAAACGCTGCGGAGTCTGTTTCCGTGACGATGTTGCGTAATAGATTCAGGGCGAAGGCAGTCTTGCCGACGCTCGGGCGCGCCGCGATCACGATGACTTCCGAATTATGTAGGCCGGCTGTGATCTCATCGAGGTCGCGATAACCCGTTGTCAATCCGCTCAGGCCGGTGAACTCGCCATGATGGCGGTCGTCGATCAGCTTGTAGGCGGTATTGATCGCTTGCTCTAAGGTGATCGCGTCGCCGCTCGTTCCCATCTCCGTGATCCGCATGATGCTTCGTTCGGCTTCCGCCAGCAGTTCCTCGGCCGGCTGCGCCTGGTCATAAGCATCACGCAAAATCTCAGTACTCGCGTGGATCAGCGAACGCACGATGGAGTGATCTCGAACGATCTTTGCATAAAAGCGTGCGCTGGCCGCCGTCGGTGCGACTTCCCACAGCTCGCCCAGATAGCCGTAGCCTCCGATGTCCTCAATCTGGCCGCGCTGTTTCAGCTCTTCGGCCAGCGTGATGAGGTCGATTGGAATGCCTTTGTTGCGCAAATCGTGAGCGGCCAGGAATATCTTCTGGTGCGCGTCAGCGTAGAAGTGTTCGGCCTTCAAACCGTCATTGACGATGTCGTCGATGATGGTGTTGTCGCGCAAAGCGCTGCCGAGGACGGAGCGCTCCGCTTCCGGGTTTTGTGGTGGCAGGCGTTCGAGAGCGTTGCGGTCGGGCGGCACGGCCGCACCTCCCTGTGGCGATCCCCGGGATGGGCTTCCTGCCCTCGGGGCTGCGTCCGGTTATTTGCTCTGCGATTTGATAACGGCGACTTTCACCTCGGTTTCGATCTCGTGACCGAGGTTTAGCTTCACGGCGTACAGGCCGGTTTCCTTGATCGCGCCCTCGTGGTGCACCATCTCCGCTTCGATCATCAGACCCTTGGCCTTCAGACCTTTTGAGATCTCCGCCGGCCCCACCGAACCATAAAGGTGGCCTTCGTCGTTGGCATTGGCCTCGATCGTGATACCCGGCATCTTCGTGATCTGCTCGGCCAACACCCGCAAGTCGGCGATGCGCGCCTCACGAGCTTGCTTGACGCGGATCTTGTAGCGTTCGAGCAGTCGCAAGTTGTGCGCGGTCGGAACCGTCGCCATGCCGCGGGGCAGGAGATAATTGCGACCGTAGCCCGGTTTTACCTCGACTACTTCGCCTTGCTTGCCCAGGTGCTGCACGTCTTCGGTCAATACCAGCTGCATGCCGCCGTGCGGACCCTTGATCATCTGGCTCCGCTTCTTGCCGTGTTCCTTGGTCGCCATGTTGGCCCTACCTGTCTTGCGTTAACTTCCGTCTGAATTAGAACGGGATGTCTTCGTCGCGTGACGGTTCCATCGATTCGGGACCGTCGCTGTATTCACTGCCACCGCCGGAATGCGACGACGGCGCCGACGATTGCCGGGGTCCTGAGCTCGATGCCATACGCGGTGCCCGCGTCACTCCATTGCCGCCGGAGCCTTCTCCATCCTGACGAGCATCCAGGAACTGCAGGTTGTCGACCACCACCACCAGCCGGTTCCGCTTCTGACCGTCCTGCGAGGTCCACGAATCGAGCCGTAGGTGGCCTTCGATGAAGACCTGCCGTCCCTTCGCCAGGTATTGTTCCACCAGGTCGGCTTGCCGGCCGCTGTCGCCGCGGTTGAACGCTTCCACGTCGAGGAAAACCGGCTCGTCCTCCCATTGACCCGACTGTGCGTTCTTCTTGCGATTGTTGACGGCGAAACCGAACTTCGCCACTTTACCGCCATTCGAAAAAGTTCGCATCTCCGGATCGCGCGTCAGTCGGCCGATCAGCATCACTTTGTTCAGGTTGGCCACGGGCAGTCTCCTTTGCACTCCACCTCCGGCTCGATCGGCCGAAGGAAACGGAATGTACTATACATCCGTTCTGATGCCCATGCAAGCATCGCAGATCTATCGCTATCCGACGACCGGCGTTCGTGGCGTGCCACTGCTTCAATTTCGTGTCGCTCCCCCTGAGCAAGGCGAAGGGCCTGGTCGATCGAGCAAGCGTTGCCATGCCCTTCACTGCGTTCAGAGCGTGTCACACGGGAGCAACTCACCGATAGCCAAGCGTTGAAAGCCTCTAGTCTTTGTCGGCTTCCGCCATGCGACGGCCGCGACGGCGGTCGCCGCCATCGTCTCCGCCCAAAGCCTCGTCTTCCGGCGGCTCATTGACGGTTTGCAGAGCTACCGCATGCTCCGTGCGAGCAACCGCAAGCAATGGCTCGACCAGTTTCTCTTCCACGTGCAGGATCAGTACCCGCAGAATCATTTCGCTGAGGGCGATGTCGCGCTCGAGGTTGACGATGTTCGGGCTCTCAGCGCGGAAATAGGTCAGGTAATACAGGCCTTTCTTGTGGCCTTTCACGGGATACGCGAGACGGCGCTCATCCCACGGCCGGCTGGCCAGAATTTCCGCGTGGTTGCGCTCCAGGAGAGCGTGGATTTGCTTCTGCGCCGTCGGGATATCGCCCGCGACCTTGTTCGTATCCAGAAGGAACATGCACTCGTAGACATTTGCTGGCATGCGCGACTCGCTCGTTGAAAGAAGACCCTCAACTGTCAGTTCGGTCCGCGTTGTACTCGTTCATACAAGCCTCGATGCCGCGAACCGTCCAGACCATGACTGCCTGTACCGCCAATGCGACCGCATCTTCGATCACCGGGCGTTCCGTCGGACGGAACCGACCCAGTACGTGATCCACCGCCTCGTTCGGCTTGGGAGCACCGACGCCGATCCGCAGGCGGGCGTATTCGGTCGTGCCCAGGTGGTTCTGAATGTCACGCAGGCCGTTGTGGCCGCCGTGCGTGCCGCGCGCCCGCACCCGCAGCTTACCCAGCGGCAGGTTGATATCGTCGCAGACCACCAGCAGGTCGGTCATCGGCAGGTTGTAAAAGTCAACCGCCTGCCGTACCGACCGGCCGCTCAGATTCATGAACGTCTCGGGCTTCAGAAGCAGCAGCTTCTCGGTGCCTTCGACCACCTCGGCCGTCTGAGCGTGAAAACGCGTTTGCCATCGACTGGCCGACGGCGCGGAAGCCAGGTTGTCGATCACGGCGAAACCGACGTTATGTCGCGTGCCATGATAATTGCGGCCCGGATTGCCGAGCCCGACGACGATCTTCATGGCTGTGATTAGTGGCGGCGGGTCACGCGGTTGCAATACGGGCACTGCCCACTAACCAACCTCCGCTATTCCTTCTCTTCCTCGCCCTCAGCAACCTTGCGACCGATGACTTCCGGCTCCGCAACACCCGGTGTCGGCGCCGCGCCAGCTTCCGGCTCGACCTGCTTCTGAGTCACGTGCACCACGACCGAGTCCGGATCGAGGTCGGTCGTTACGCCCTCGGGCAAATGCAGGTCGCGCACGTGAATGGCTGCACCGAGCTGCAATTCGCCGATGTTGACTCGGATGGTTTCCGGGATCGAAATAGCAGGGCATTCGATGGCCAGAGTATGCATGGGCTGATCGAGCACACCGCCGCCGGTGACGCCGGGAGCGACGCCTCGAAGCTCGATCGGAACCGAGACGTGAATGCGTTCGTCAGCCGAGACGCGTTCGAAATCGACGTGTAGAATCTCCTTGCCGAGGTGATCCCACTGAATTTCCCGAATGAGAGCCTTTTGCACGGGGGCGCCGGCCGTCTGCAGGTCGACCACGCGGGCCTTATGACGGACAACGTTGGCCAGTTCGCTCGCACTGATCGCGATCGAGACGGTGTCTTCTTTGTGTCCGTAGAGCACGCCCGGCATTTGGCCCTTTTCGCGCAACTTGGTCGCAGCCCTGGTGCCGCGGCTATCGCGTGGCGTGATATTCAGAACCATCTGCTCGGCCATGGCTACACTCGGTCCTGCGAAAACGAAAAAAGGAGCGCCGGCGGTTGCGCCGGCGTCCCGGTGATCTCTCGGCGTCCGAAGGGGTCATTATTCCAATCGGCTGCATCCGCGGCAAGAGGGCGCAACGGGTTTATAGCCAATGTTGAGGGGATTTCTGCAACCTGCTGACGACAGCGCGAGATCTCGAGATTTTGCGACGCCGCTCTCGATCGACCGAATTCGAATCGCGCGACGACGAAGTCCTCGAATTAGGTCGTTCTTGCCGGAGGGCGGTCAAACGGAGACTGCTTCGTACGGCCACCGGCCACAGCTTGGAGCGCGCGGGCTAAATTGATGAGCTTCAGCAATACCTGATTGCGTCGCGGATAAGCAGATCCATCGGCCGCTTGGCACGGCTCGGATGGTCGCTCGACTGATGTGTCAATCCATAAGTACTCGACAAGCTGTGGGGCCAGACGCTCATGCGCGTGCCACTCTTTCGCTCCAGCCGCGACAACCGCCCGATCGAGCCGTGGGAGTATTGGTTCGCTCCTGTCTACATTCTCCTCATGATGCTAATGGTGTGCGGCACTCTCGGACTTATTCTGGCGGGCGAGGCTGTCGGCTTGTTCGGAATGCTGTGTTGGGCGATTGTCTCGCCGGTGCTACCGCAGGCCTGGCGATTCAATTTGAATAAAATCCGCAAGCCAAAGCAATTGATCAGTACCAACTGCCCGGAATGCCAAGTACCGATGGAGTTGGAGCCGATCAACGAGCGAGGGTACTTCGCGGGAGTATTCAACGATCGCGAAGTCTTCGTTAAGACACAAGCTGCTTCGTGCCCGCACTGCAAGAAAGAGTTCAGCCGTCAATTACTCGGCAAACAGTGGAGGCGGTGGGATGAGCAGCGCGAGAAAGTGCCGGAACTGCCGGGACCGATCTCTGCACCCGGTAGCGAGTCCTGAGACCGCGAGCCGATGAAGGGTAGCGGCAAGTCCGTTGCCTGTTTTCATCTCGCTGTGGGATTTTGCCGCCTGTTTAAGAACGAAGGGTCTCCAACCAAATCAATTCGGGAGATCCGCAGTTATTCCGTAGAATGTGCAACGGGCCGGCCCCCTTGCGAGCGCCGGCCCGTGACTCGATACGATTCGGTTACTTTGTGAGCTTATCCACGGCAGCCGTTTTGTGATAGTTCGGATAGGGCGGCTGCTTCGGCTCCTTCGGTGGATTCTCCTTGAGTTTCTCCATCAAGATCTCGACTGTCTTCTCCAACTGCGGGTCGTGGCCCTTGCGAATCTCGTAGGGGTCCTGCTCGACCTCCACGTCCGGCGGCACGCCATGATTCTCGACTTCCCAGCTGCCTTCGGGCGTGAAGAACGCAAAGTCGGGTGCGGTGACAAAACCTCCGTCCAATAACGGTGGATATTCGCCGATACCAACCAGGCCGCCCCAGGTGCGCTTGCCGACGAGCGGGCCAACTTGCGTGCGGTGGAAGTACCACGGCATGAGGTCGCCGCCAGAGCCGGCAAATTCGTTGATGATCATCGCCTTGGGGCCGAAGATCGCCCCGCCCGGCGAGGTGTTGATTTTGCCGTCGCGCGTCGTCCAGTAGTTGAGCAACGGCCTTTTGAGGTACTCGATCACGTAATCGGCGCCCAAACCACCGCCGTTGAAACGCTCGTCTACGACGACGCCTTGCTTATCGAGCTGCGCGAAGAAGTAGCGGTTGAACGCCTTGTAGCCGCCGACGTAGGTGTCGGGCAGATAGACGTAGGCGAGCTTGCCCCCGCTGAGCTTGTCGACCTTGCGTCGGTTACCCTCGATCCAGGCGAGGTTGCGCAGACCCACTTCCGATTCGATCGGAACCACGGTCACTTCCCTTGAACCGCTGCCGTCGGCCTTGGGGCCGACCTTGATGGTGACGGCCTTACCAGCCGTGGCCTCGAACGGTCGATAGACGTTGTCAGTACCCTTGAGCTCTTTACCGTTTACGGCGAGGAGGTATTCGCCCTCCTTGACGTTCACGCCGGGCTGGGTTAGAGGCGCCCGAAGCTGCGGATTCCAGCTCTCGCCGTTATAGACGCGGGCGAAGCGATATCGGCCATGTTCGATCGTGTAATCCGCACCGAGCAGGCCTCCCTTCACCTTCGCCACCTCCGGCGTCTCGCCGCCGAAGATGTACGTGTGACCAAGCACCATGTTGCCGAGCATCTCTTGCAACAGGTAATTCAGGTCGGCTCGGTGTGCCAAACCGTCGAGGTAAACGGCGTACTTCTTCTCGGCCGCCGCCAAGTCAAGCCCGTGAGAATTCGGATCGTACAAGAAGTCGCGCTGCAAATGCCAGGCTTCGCGGTACATCTGCTTCCACTCCGCCCGAGGATCGACGCGGACTTCCATCTCCTCGGTGCGCAGCGGCTTTTCTGCTTTCAGCGGCACGGCGCTGAGCGGAGCGATGAACCAGTTCTCGCCTTGTTGGTAGAGAGCCTTTTCGCCGTTCGCGGAAACCACGAAAGTGCTGACGCCATCGAGCGCCTTTTCCGATTTACGCGTTGCGAGGTCGAATTTGGTAACCGTGGACGGTCCTGGCGAAGGCGACCCGCCTTCGAGCACCGGCAAGGTCGGCTTTTCCTCGAGGAAGATCACACCCGCCTTGCCGGCCTGAAGCGAGGTGTAGTTTCGAGCCGGCAACGGCAGCGACAACGTGCGCTGATCCAGGCCATCGAGGTCGATCTTCGTGGGCTTTTCCGTCGGCTTTGCTTCGTCTTTCTTGCTGCCGTTCTTCTTGTCGCCGTTGCCATTCTTGGCCTTGTCGGCGGCATCGGGCTTCTTCGAATCCTCGGCTTTTTCCTCATCGCTCTCGGGGCCGAGCGGCGAGGGCGTTTCCTTGTCGAGGACGGCGACGTACACGTTGCGGCTGACCGGGCGATTGAAGCCGGACATGTCGATACCGTTGGTGGTCGGCCCGACGTCCGTGCTGGCGGTGAAGAAGAGGTACTTGCCGTCCCGGTCGAACGCCGGATAGCGAACGTCGCTCATCGAGTCCGTGATGGGATGCGACTTCCGTTCCTTGGTGTCGTACAGGAACGCGGCCCTCAGCTTGTTATCCATCATCTTTGTATAAGCGATCCAGCGGGAGTCGGGGGACCAGCTCACGTCGAAAACGGGCTCCTCGTAGTAATTGTGATGATCTACCTTCGCCGACTTGCCGGAGGCCACGTCGAGCAGCCATAGCTTCCGATGGGCGTCGCTGTAGGCGAGTTTCTTGCTGTCGGGCGACCAGATCGGGTGGTAATAGAAATTCGGAGCGTCGCCCAGCTCGAGATGCCGCGGAGCTGCCGTGCCTTTGGCGTCGTGCAAGTAGAGCTGATAGCTGCCGGATTCGTCGGAGAAGTAAGCGATCGTCTTGCCGTCCGGCGACCAAGCCGGATCGCGCTCGGCAGCGCCGGTCGTCTCCGTCAGATTGCGGATGTCGCCTTTCTCGCCGGGTACGGAGAGGATCTCACCGCGAGCTTCGAACGCCGCCCGCGCTCCGCTCGGAGAGATGGCCGCTGCATGGATCTTTTTGCCGACCTTGGCAAAATGCGGCCGCGTGCCGGGAAAATCGGTGGAAATCTTCACATCGACAGGCTTTGCCGCGCCGGCCTTGGGATCGAAAATGAACAGCGACCCGAACTGCTCGTAGACGATCGCGTCCGGTCCGGCCGACGCGAACGCGAAATCGAGGCCGCGGTTCTGGACCTGTTGCTTCACCTCGCGCGTTTCGGGATCGAAGCAGTACAGTGTCACCGGGCCGTCACGGTCGGAAAGGAAGTAAACCTTGCCGTCGAGCCACATGGGGCAAAAGTCATTCGAGTCGGTCCGCGGCAATTTTTCGATGCGTGAATCGGACAAGTTGGCGATCCAAATTGGCGATGCTTTACCGCCGCGATAACGCTTCCAGGCGATATAGCCGCCGGGGCCGCCAGCCGTGTTGCGGAACGGCACGTAAGCGATGCGCGTACCATCCGGCGAGAATGCACCCTGAATACCCATGGGAAGAGGCAGTTCGGTCGGCAGCCCGCCGCCTTCCACCGGCATTGTGAACAGCTTGGCAAAGCGCGAATAGCTCGTGCGGCCGGAAGAGAACAGAACACTCTTTCCATCCGGCGTCCAGCCGAGCACCTGGTCCATTCCAGGGTAATAGGTCAACCGGCGCGGCTCGCCGCCGGCCGTTGGCACGACATAAACGTCGAGGTTGCCGTCGTATTCGCCGGTGAAGGCGATTTGCGAACCATCCGGCGAAAAAAACGGGTCGGTCTCCAAGCCGGCGCCGCTGGTAAGCCGGCGGGCCTCGCCGCCATCACGTGGGACAACCCACAAATCGCCGGCGAAGGCGAAAGCGACGTGCGTCTTGCTTAGCGTCGGCTTTTGCAACAGCAGCGGTTTATCGCCGGAAGCATTACTTCCGGAGGCCAGAACGGCCAGAGCCAACAGAGACAGGGCAGCGTTTCGCATGTCGTTTCTCCTGAAGCTTGCCCGTGGGGGTGGGCAACAAAGACTAGAAATGTGCCTGAGTCATTCTTACGCAGGAACAACCAAAACTGACAGGGCGGTGCGAAAGAGGGCGAATTGGTTGAGATACCTCAGCCAGCAGCGCCCGGTTTCGTTCCACGCCATGGCACCGTGTTGTATTTTATATGCGACAAAGCTGATAGCTGACGGCTGTAATCTGATAGCTGTGCGATGAATTCGAGCGGCTCTGACCTGCTAGCGGAATCGCCGCGCCGGCCGTAATTGCAAACGGCCGAGCGGAGGCCTACTCCACCCGGCCGTCGCTCGCCGGCAGCGTTGAATTACCGTCGAGTTACTCGTCTCCCGACTCCTTGCGGTCTTTGTCTCCCGAGTCCTTGCGGCTTCCCTCTCCCGACTCCTTGCGGTCTTTACTCTTGGACGGTCCTTCTGTCTTCTTCCTGGTCGGGGGTGTCACTCTCGTCGCCGAGGGCCCGACCGGAGCAGTGGTGGATCTCATGCGAAAGAAGGGTGGCGCGTCGAAGCCGATGTTGCCGGGCGCGTTCCAGCCGAGGCCGTCGGCATCCTGGATCAGTTGTTCGATTCGTCGGTCCACGATCGTCGCTTTGGCAGAGGATCGCTTCCGAATCACCGCACGCAAATCGGCGAGTTGCTTCTCCAGATCGTCCAGTTCCTTCTGCTGTTGCTTCGTGTGTTCATCAAACACTTCGTTGAGAATCTCGGTCAATTTTTGGCGAATCTCGCGGCGCTCGGATTCCTTCTCGGCTTTGACATACTGTTGCGCTAGCTCGTTTGCCTTGTTTTGAGCCGCGACGTGGAGCCCCCAGACGTTCGGCGCCATCGCGAATACGCTAACTCCCTGGCCTCCCGCTGGAGCCGGTCCGGGGAACGGCTGCTGCGCTGAGACTGCAACTGCCAGCGCGCCGATGGCCGCTACTGTCAATGCCAGACTGTAAACCGCTTTCATCGTTGCCTCGCACTTTGTTAGGTCCCGTTTGCGAAAAAATTACTCCGGACGAACTCCGAGTTGCTCGCGCATTCTGTCCAACCGCTGGCGAATCCGATCCATTTCCGGCTCCAACGGATCGGCGGTCGTCGGGCTCTCGGGGAATAGCTCACGCCGCAGGTAATGCGCGCGAAGCGCAGTCGCATCGATCAATTGTCCCGAGTCGACATCGGTCAGTGCTGCTGCTTCGCTCATCGCCGCGTTTGCCTCCTCCAATGATCGCCGCATTTCTTCCAGCGCTCGACGCTGCTCCTCTGCGGTGTCGCGCTCGGCCTCCGATTTGCGATCGGTCGAGTCGTCCGACACGTTTGAACGCACGTCGAACGCCTGTCGACCGGCCGTCAAGTAGAGCGCTGATCCGGTCGACAGCGCTAACACCACCAGTGCGGCCGCAGATATCCAGCGTGCGACTCGGCGCCGCGAGCCCGCTTGCGGCACCTGTCGACCGAGTTCCGAAGCCAGAGTCGGCAGCGGGTGGCGGTCCGGGTGTTGGACGTGCGCCAGGCAACGCTCCAACAATTCGGCGACCTCGGCGGCCGACTGAAAACGATCCGCCGGCGCCTTGGCGTGCAGTTTGCGAACAATTCCTTCGAGCCAGGCCGGCACTTCCGGGTCCGTCGACCGGATCGGTCGCGGTTCGACGTCGCATACTTGCCGGATCACCGCCATCCCTGAATCGCCGCGGAACGGCGCCTGCCCGGTGCACATCGCATAGATCATGCTGCCCAGGGCAAAGAGATCGGCCCGCTGGTCGACGGCCTCGCCCCGCGCCTGTTCCGGCGCCATGTATTGCGGCGTGCCGGCGACCGTGCCGGTGCGCGTGACGCTGGCGTCGTCGATCGCGCGGGCCAGGCCGAAGTCGGTGATGCGCACGCGCTCGATGCCGTTTTCGAGCATGATGTTCGCGGGCTTGATGTCGCGATGGACCAGGCCCTGCGCATGGGCGGCTGCCAGGCCGGCCGCTGTCTGCGTGCCGATGCGAAGCACTTCCTTGATGTCGAGCGGCCCGAAGCGATCGATGCGCTGCTGCAACGTTTGGCCCGGTATGAACGCCATCACCAGGTAAGGTGGCGTCGCCTCGGCATTGACTGCGTACACCGGCACGACATGGTCGTGAACGACGGCGGCGGCCGCCCGCGCTTCGCGGGCGAAGCGTTTGCGTGCCGTTCCGTTCGCCGCACCGCATTCGGCGAGGACTTTGATCGCCACCGGCCGGTGCAGCGATGTATCGAACGCCTTCAAGACGATTCCCCAGCCGCCGCGACCGAGCACCTCCAGCACCTCGTAGCCGCCCAGTCGGCCGATGGACTTCGGAAAGTCGCTCGCTTCAAGGAAATCCAGTTCCAGATCGACACGGAGCCGCGGCCCGGGCAGATCCATCGTTGGCAATGGTTCGGCCGCGCCATCGTCGCCGAGATATCGGCGCACGTCGCCCCACCAGCGCTCGCCGCCGGCCAGCTCGTCGAGCTGTTGACGGCATGCCGGACACAGGAACAAATGCGCCTCGAGTTGTTGGCGAGCGTCCGCCGGCAAGCGATCGCGGAGAAGCTCTTCCAGCCGGCTTGTGTCACACGTTGCCGAGCGCCGCACCATGATCCATATCCCCCGGCAAGAATCCGGAATCTTCGGTCAGTTGTTCGACGCGGCTGCGTAAGCGGGCCAAAACTCGGCTGCGGGCCACGTAAACCGCACCGGGCGACATTTCTAACTCGCGGGCCACCTCGGCAATCGGCAGGCACTCGACGCCCGACTTCCAGAATGCCATCCAAGTGGACTCGGTAAACTCATTCTTTACCTGGCCGGCCGCCCAGTGGAAGGCCCGCCTGCGGAACTCCGCCGCGAATTCCGCTTCCGCGCGACTGTCCGCGGCCGGCTTGGCTTCGAGCAGCTCCTGGACGCTGGTGCGCCCGCTGCCTCGCGGCTGCCGACCCTGGCTGGCGAGGTAGTCGACGACCAGGTTTCGAGCTATTCGGAACAACCAGCCCCGAAAGCGCCCTTTGGCCGGGTCCGGGTCCCAGCGTTCGATGGCCGAAGCGACGGCGCGAAAGACTTCCTGACAAAGATCCCTGGCGTCGGCATCCTGCAAGCCGCGGCCACGTGCCAGGCGATAAAGCAGGGGCTCGTAGACGTCGACGAACTCTGCCCAGGCGGCCTGATCGTCGAGGTCGCGGAGTCGCAGGACGAGACTACGTCGCGTGATCGGCTCCATTCGCAGCCCCATGCAGATACCTCCGCTCGATGCGGAGAATCTTTCAGAGAGTCTTTCGATTTTACCGCGAACCGCAACCGGGCGGCGGTACTGGATAGGTGAACAAAAGAGAGCTGCTTCGCGCAGGACGAGTTTCCGGCAAGGACTTACGCCGAACCCGGCTTGGCCCTTGCCCGTCCGAAGATACGTCGCTATCGTGGCCCAAACGGCTGGAGTGGCGGAATCGGCAGACGCATCGGACTTAAAATCCGAGAGGGGGCAACCCCTGTGCGGGTTCAAATCCCGCCTCCAGCAATGACTTAGGCAAATCGCGGCTCCAACGTGGAGGGGGTAGACTCCCTCAAGACCCCCCTCAACTTTTTACCCGGCCGCCGCCTGCGGTCCGGCCCCCTCAACCCGTGGCGGTTCGGCCTTCGGAGTGCCCTCGGCGGCGGACGTGGGGGGCGCAGCCGGCATGCCCTGGCTGGCCGGCTGCTCGTCGTAGAGCCGCCCATATACGTCGTCGGAAACGGCCTAGCGACAGCCGCAGCGGTTTGCGGGCCTCTTGGTTACGACCCGCTTGAAACAGATCGTGATCGCTTCGGCGCCGGCTCAAAGTGAGCCAGTGCCCTGCGGGAGCGCGTGGCACGCTGCGCGCAGCAGGCAGCTACTCTCCGACAACTGCGTCCCACACCTTCACCGTGCCGTCCTCCGACGCGGAGACTAGCCGCTGGCCGTCGGGGCTGAAGCTCAAGCTGGTCACCGCGCCCGGGTGCCCCTTGAGGGTGAGCACCTCCTGGCCACTG
>Ga0326727_10017841_pt1 | contig 14619 bp, 13 predicted proteins | sample MB2enrmetagenome_FD_207643 | JGI IMG/M metagenome (GOLD analysis project Ga0326727, IMG submission 207643) | Lab enriched peat soil microbial communities from McLean, Ithaca, NY, United States - MB29MY | ecosystem: Environmental > Terrestrial > Soil > Wetlands > Peat | place: USA: New York... | reverse complement strand
GACATTCCCAACGATTATGCAGCTAGAAATGGGTCGTTCTGTGCCTTGTCCTGCCCAAGGAGCCTCTAACTTACTTGGTTACGCGACTACGTTCCTTGGAAGCCACTGTTTTTTGAAAGAGGCTCAAGGGATAATTTTGACTCTCCGAAGATCGTTCCCGTCCTGAGGCTGAACTTTTGTCGACAATAGGCGCAGGTGTAAGTCTTGCCGCCACTGGACTCATAGGTCCTTTTGCTCCCGCAATGAGGGCGGTACACGCCATCTTTAAAGCGTCTCGCTTTGAGATACGCCAGACAAGCGTCCTCCGAAGGGAATTGCGCCCTAAACTCTTCCAATGTTTTCATGACTCCCGTCTCTCCCTAGCGAGGGATATGCGCGCGCTGGCCGTCTAGTCAGCGCCACCGCGATGACAGTAATAGGAACTGTCCATACGACCCCGATGCTGCCGGCGAGGGCCGTGATGATATCCGTCGTGACGATCTCTAGATTGATGATTTCCCCGAAGGCAGCCGCTTCGACGAAGAAGAGGAGGAAGAGGCTGAAGGAGCCACCGAGATAGGCGAGGATCAAGGTGCTCGCCATCGTCGCCATGATGTCTTTCCCGATGCGCATGCCCGACCGGAAGATCTCTCGCGGACCGATGTCCGGTTTCATTTCAATAATCTCCGTGAGAGCGGAGGCGATGGAGACGGCGACGTCCATTGCGGCTCCAAGTGCCCCGACGATGATGGCCGAGAAGAGAATGGCTCTATAATCCAACGACAGGCCTTTGCCGGTAAACGCCACCATTTGAGCGTCGGTATTGGCGAGCCCCGTAACCTTGCAGGCCGTGCCTGCGGCGAGGGAGAGAAGGGCCGTTATCAAGAGCCCCCCGACAGTCCCGACCGCGGCGGCGACGGTCTTTCGCCCGAGGCCGGTCAGTAGACAAAGGCAGGAAGCGGCCGTGACAGACAGCACAATAAGCGTCGCGGGTATGGAGGGATATCCCGCCAGGATGATCGGGATGAGAACCTTGACCACCATCAATCCCGTAAAAGCGAGCGATATGACGGCTTTCAATCCTTGTCGACCACAGACGACTATGAGCGAAATCGCAAAAAAAACGGTCAGCGCGTAGAGCCACCGATCCCGTACGATTTCGTAGAGATGGAGCGTGTTCGGCTTTCCTGCCTGATCCACAGTGTAATTGACCAAAATGACATCGCCTTCGCTAACGAGCATGCGGTGGACATCGACGGATTCCACCGTGTTGCGCATGTCGTACTTCTCGCCCTTGAAAGGACTGTCCAGTATGGTTACTGCGAATTCCTGTTTGGCCTCTCGCAGCTCGGGATCGGTCTTGAGCGAGCCGGTGTCATCGTACGTGATACGCTCCACTCTCGCCTTGAGAAACGCGTAGTTGCGTTCTGTGGGCGCGGATCTCTTCGCCGCCCGATCGGCATTCAAGGAAAAGACTGTCAACGAAGCGATGCAGACAGCCAATACCGACACGGTGACTCCCTTGATTGCTTTGACCTTTTTTCTATGCTCCATTGGAAGTGTCCCTTCTGGCTTGACGGCGATCAGAAGGAGGCAGGCGTGGAGCCGTTCTCGCTCCATCCGCCTGTCCTCCGAGGCGTCGCCCCCGCGTTTATTTACTGCGCAGCCATCGCCTTTTGCACATCATCCCATGTGACGGCCTTCGCATTGTCCGCCGGCAGGCCGATCTTACCGTCATTGATATACTTGACGGCCAAGGCGCGCTGCTTTTGGTCCCACTTGTTGCCGACGATCCCCCAGTTGTTCTCATAGGTGGGCCGGATCGTCTGATCGGGGGCTGATTGGATGTAGCTTCCGACGAGATCGCGAAGCCTACCATCGCCCAATCCCGGAGTCTGCTCGGACTTGCCGACGAGGACCGGCAGAGCCTCGCCTTGCGCGAAGACGATGCCTGGCGTAAGGAGCTGAGTCCCAGCGCGGTAATTATTGAGGGCGAGGTAGAGGATATCGGCGTCGGCTATCGCCTTTCCGTTCATCCTCGTCAGGCCGATGATCCGTTTCCCGGGCGCTTTTGAGATATCTATCTTATATCTCACGCCTGAGAACATATCGTAGTTGTAGCCGGGGATGGATTTGTCGAAGGAAACGGTCAGGTCGCCCGGTTTGTAGGTGTTATAGTAGCTCGCCGACCATTCCATGTACTTCCGGAGTTGGCTGCCGGTGACTTTGAGGACATAGAGCGTATTGTCGAACATGTAGATATTCGCCGCGTCGCACTTCTTTATCTTCCCCGCCTTGACGTTCTGACCATCCTTGAAGACAGCCGCCGAGGCGATGTCGATCGCATGGTTCGCTATTTGCTTTCCATAGTACATTTCGACTTTATTGATAAGATCTATCATCGCCGTCGGCTGGAGCTTGGACTGCTCGATTCCGGCGATTTCGTTAACCGGAGAGAGGTCTCCCCCGGCTAGCGTGCCGATGGGGGAGTTGGCGTCGTCTATGGCGCGCTGGCTGTAGGGCTGAAGTTGCGTGGCTAAAGCACTATCCGGTTGATATACGATTCCGCCTTTAGTTGCCATATCATAGAGAGCCGGCGAGATGTCCGACGCCTTGTCGGCGACGATATATTTCCCGGCACTGTCCTTGCTCATGGTAATGGTAACCTTGCAGATGCTTTGCCCCCATTTATAGGGCTCGACGATGACGACGCCTTTCGCCTTGGCTTGGTTGAAAGCGTCCATCGAGGAAGGCGAGGTCGATCCATCCATCGCCGTGACAGTCGCGGCCTTCGTTTTAGGATCTATACTGAAGAGTTCGTGATCGTAAAAATAGTCTCCCGCTACCTTGACATGGAAGTGAGCGGCGACGAAAGCGTCTATCTCTGGGCACTGGTCGAGGACGTCCATCGCGGAGGAACCGGGAGTGCCATATTCGCCGGTCTCTCCCATATGCTCGACCGCGATGATCAGATCGACTCCTGCTTTCTTGAGCTCGGCGATGGCGGCTTTCGTCTCGTCGACGGGATTAGTGACTTTGTAGCCTTGGAGATTAGAGGCGTCCCAGCGGACGATATTGGGCGTAACCATGCCGATAATGCCGATTTTGACGCCGCCGCGCGTAAGGATCGTATAGGGCGCCGCGAGTCTCGTGCCGTCGGAATTATAAACATTACCGCACAGCACCGTGCCTTTAAACTGGCTCAATATCTTTTTTAGGGCCGGAACTCCATAGTTGAACTCGTGGTTCCCGAGGGTGACGGTGTCATAGCCGATCTGGTTCATCGCCAGCACCATCGGGTTGAGCTGGTCGTTCAGGAAAAGAGAGGCCGAGTTGTCTTGGATGATGTCGCCCGCGTCCACGACTATGGTCGTGTCGGGGTAGTCGCTTCGGAAGTGGTTGATCGCGCTCGCGATCTGGACGAGACTGCCTTGGTTGTTAGGTGAATTGACGGCGTAGTCGTAGGGCAGAAAACGTCCATGGGAATCCGACGTGGCCAATATCTGAAGCGTCATCCGACCGTCGTTCGGGGCGACGGCCGTCCCTTGGGCGAAGGTCAGGCTGACGGCAAGAGACAGCAGCGCAGCGCCTAATAAGATACTCTTCTTCATTTCTCATCCCTCCTTGTCTTCATGAAATAAACATTATTAGACCGGGTATCCGGAAATTGCACTACGGATTGATGAGATATTAGCGATATTTCGCCCCCGATTGACGCGCAAGCGCTCAGTAAACTAAAGTACGCGAATCTTGGCGGTCGTAGTCCCCCCGCCTCAACAAAACAGGAGGCATCCCATGGAAGGGGATGAATCATCGTTCTCCTCGACTTTCCTCGTTCTCTTCTCGCTTTTCATCACCTGCCTACTGGTTTCGAACATCATCGCGGGCAAGCTTATCGCCATCTTCGGCTTGGTGCTACCCTCGGCCGTGATCCTCTTCCCGGTGACCTATATCCTCGGGGATGTTTTCACCGAGGTATACGGGTTCAGGAAAACACGGATCGTTATCTGGGGCGGTTTCGCCGCGAATCTCCTCATGTCTTTGATATTCATCGCCGCCGTAGCCTTGCCCGTGCCTGACTTCTTCAAGGGAGGGCAAGCCTATGCGACGGTCCTCGGGATGACACCGAGGATGGTCGTGGCATCGCTCATCGCCTATTGGATGGGCGAGTTCGCCAATTCGATCACCTTATCGCTGCTTAAGAAAGCGACGCGGGGCCGGTACCTCTGGACGAGGACTATCTCCTCGACGGTCGTCGGCCAGGGCTTCGATACCGTCATTTTCATCGCGATCGGCTTCGTCGGGAACGTTCCTACGCCCGTCCTCGCCCAAATGATGATCGCGCAGTATCTCTTCAAGGTCGGCTACGAAGTCCTCCTTACGCCGCTCACCTATGCCATAGTCGGTGCCATCAAACGCAAGGAAGGCATCGATGTCTTCGACTCCGGCGTCGCGTACAATCCGTTCAGGCTGGGAGGACGATGATGGCGGAACTGCAGTTCAAGGCTCTCGGGAACAAGGACTCCGGGCCCTCGCGCTCGCTCGAGGTCTTTCCCACGCCGGCCCACGTGAGGAAGGTCACGCTCGAGAGCGACGAGGTCACGAGCCTCTGCCCGGTGACGGGCCAGCCCGATTGGGAGACCGTCCGCATCGAGTTCGAGCCCGGCCCCTACTGCATCGAGAGCAAAAGCCTGAAGCTGTATCTCTGGTCCTTCAGGCAGGAGGGCGCTTTCTGCGAGGCGCTCTCGGCCCGCATCGCCCAAGATATATATGAAGCCTGCGCCCCGGTCTGGGTCAAAGTCACGATAACCCAGAAGCCGCGAGGCGGGATAACGATCTGCTCCGAGGCGAGTCTGCCGGACCCGCTTGCGAATCATCCTCCGAATCATACTTTAGTCTGATCAAAGGCTCCCTGGCCGATCGCTAGATTCTCCTTGTCACGTTGATTCGTGAAAGGAGTATCCATGAGCGACATTCTGCGCGTCGAGAACTTCTGCAAATCCTTCAAGACCGGAGTGGCGGTCGACCATCTTTCGTTTTCCATTCCGAAGGGGAGCGTGTTCTGCCTCCTTGGGCCCAACGGCGCGGGAAAGAGCACGACGATAGCGATGCTCGCTTCCCTCATGCCGAGGGACGAAGGGAAAGTCTTCTTCGACGGCTCCGAGGTGCGGGGCCGTCCCGCCCGCTACCTGTCTTCGCTCGGCATCGTGCCCCAGGAGATCGCCCTCTACGGGAACCTGAGCGCGCGGGCCAACCTCGAGTTCTTCGCTTCGCTCTATGGACTCAAGGGCAAGACGAGGGCCCAGCGCGTCGCCGCGGCCCTCGACTTCGCGGGGCTTTCCGACCGCGCCGACGAAGCTGTAGATAACTTCTCGGGCGGCATGAAGCGGCGACTCAACATAGGCTGCGCGCTCTGCCACAGCCCCGAACTCATGATCATGGACGAACCGACGGTCGGCATCGATCCACAGTCGCGCAACTTCATCCTCGATTCCATCCGCCGCCTGCGCGACCGGGGCACGACGGTGATCTACACGAGCCATTATATGGAAGAGGTCGAGGAGATCGGCGACGACATCCTCATCATGGACCACGGCAAGGCCATCGCGGAAGGGACGCTCGAGGAGCTCAAGTCCAAGATCGGGGACCTGCGCCACTATCACCTCGAGCTGGACGCCGAGGTCCCCGGCCTCGACGCGGCCTTCTATCGGGTGAGCGGCATGAAGCGCGTCGCGACCAGCGGCTCTGTCTTCGATCTCGAAAGCCTCCCCGCGATCGACAATGTCGACGCGATCATAAAGACCGCGACCAGCTCCGGTAGGCGCATCGTCGCCTTCTCCTCGGTGGAAAGCGGGCTCGAGCAGGTCTTCCTCACCCTGACCGGTCGAAGCCTCAGGGATTGAGGAGAAAAACATGAATGCACTTCCGACCCTCGTCCTCCGCGATACGAGGAACATGGTCATACGCCCGATGTTCGTCTTCTACGCGACGCTTTTCCCTCTCGCGATGATCTTCATCCTCGGGCTCCTCTCCCAGGGCTTCTATGGCGAGTCCATGAGCTCCTGGGACGTGGTCGCGGTGAACCTCCTTCTGTACCAAGCGCTTCTTTCCTGCTCGATGTCGACGAACAGCTTCCTCGAGCGGACTTTGAAGGCGCCTAACCTCCGAGTGCTTTTCGCCCCGGTGCGGCCTCTCGATCTCCTTCTGTCCAAAGCTCTCGCTTCGACGCTTTTCTGCCTCGGTGGCTTTGTCGTCGTCTTCGCGATCCTCGAAATACTGGGAGTGAACCTAGGCCCGCTCTGTGGCCTTGAGTTATTCGGCATGGTCGCCGCCCTCAGCTTCACCTCGAGCGCCCTCGGTCTCTGGGTCGTATGCCTCGTCCAGGACGAGCCCGGGGCGAACATGATCCTAAATCTCGCCATAGGCATCCTGGCCTGCACGGGGGGAGTGTTCTTCGGCATCGAGCACTTCGGGCCTGTCGCCGCCGCTCTCGCGCGATACTCGCCCTTCACGTGGCTACGGGAGATCGCCTTTCAAATGATTTGGAACGGCGGCGACCCGATAGGATGCGCCGCCACGATCGGGCTGTCGCTCGTCGCAGCCATCGCTTTCCTCGGCGCCGCCCGCGCCGCTTTCAAAACGGAGGATTTTGTATGAGCGTCTTTACCGCCGTCTTCCCGACATGCCTGAAGCGCACGCGCTTCTTGAAAGGACAACTCTCCGTGTTCCTCGTCATGATGATCGCTCTCGTCGAATTCGCCGTTTTCATCGGCATGCCGACGCAAAACTTTCTCAACATCGCCGTCGTAGGCGATAGAGCCGAATTCGCTTCAGGACCATCCTTGTCCGTGACGAAGCTCGATCGCGCTCGGGCGCTATGACCTCATCGTCGGCTCCGATCCCTCCGGTAAAACCCTCGTGCTCCACGCGCGCAGCGAAGCCCTCGCCAAAGCCTTCCTCGCGCCAAGAGCGGCGCCGACATCGGCGCAGAGCCCGGCTGTGATCGCGCAGGCCATGCCCAAGCGTGGCATGGCCTCCCTCGTCATGGGCTATCTTGTCATCTTCATCCTCGAGTTGGGGGTCGTCGGCGCACTCCTCCTCATGGAGGACCGCGAGTGGAAACTGACCGAAAGGGTCGCTGCCGCCGTGCCTGGCCTGGGTCGCTATATCGCCAGTCACGGGGTTTTCGTCTTCGCCCTCTGCTTCCTCCCGGCTTTTATTCTCATAGTGGCCCAAGGAGCGATCATGGGGACTGGCCTCGGGCTGGACGTCGCAAAGTGGGCGCTCCTCCTCGGCGTCACCTCTCTCCTCGGCGCGGCCTTCGCCATTCTCGTGGCCGTCGCTTCTCCCGACGCGGACCAGGGAGCGACTGTCGCGCAGATGATCATCATTTTCAGCACGCTGCTTTCGGGCAGCTTCATCGCCACCACGGACCAGGGGCCGGCGCTCAAGTTCTTCGCTTCCGCGATGCCCCAGAAATTTCTCATGGATCTCTGCGCCGCCTTAGAGAGTTCGGGCGACGCCTTGGAGGGCTCGCTCTCTGTGGCCCGGCCGCTCATCGCGCTCGACGCCTATATAGTCGCGTTGATCCTCGGCGCCGTCCTCGTGATGCGCGGCCGATTACGGAGGGGCGGCTACTGATGCTATAGTCGGCGAGACATGAGCGAAAAGCTGCTTCTGAAGGCGAAGCTCTTTCCTCCCCGGCCGGAAAGGGAGGAACTCAAGCGCGCGGTGCTCGACGCCGTGCGCCGCTGTGTCGACTATCGGCTCACACTCATCACCGGCGGCGCCGGCATGGGGAAGACCCATCTCGCCGCTGAACTCGTCCGCGGTCTCCCGCGCTCGGCCTGGATCAGTCTCGACGAGGCAGAGCGAGAGCTGTCCGACTTCATGGGCTACGTCGCCGCCGGCCTCGCGCCCTTTTGCGACGCGTCCGCGCTCCCGATCTTCGATCGGGACTTCAGTCCGCCCGAGCTCGAGCGGATGTCCGTGGCCATGGACAACAGTCTGGCTGGCGGGGAGGACCTCTTTCTTGTCCTCGACGACGCCCAAGAGATATGGGGCTCACCGGCCTCCGAGTTTCTCTTCGCTTGGGTCCGTCGCGCTCCCGAAAACTTCCACTTCATCATCACGGCGCGCAGCGCGCCCGACGGCTATCTCGGCGACCTCGCCTTCCACGGGAAGCTCCTCGTCATAGGCCACGAGGACTTGAAGCTCTCCGAGGAGGAGGCGCGCAGCCTCCTCTCCAGCCTCGCCGTCCCTGGCCTCGACGCAGAGGGAGAGGCGAGCCTCGTGCGCGAGGCCGACGGTTGGATAGGCGGCCTCAGGCTCCTCGCGGCCCTCGCGGCCGATGGTCGCAGAAGCGGCGCAGGCACCGCCGCGAGGCCGCCCGCGCCGGAGCGTAAACTTCTGTGGCAGTTCCTCGCCACCGAAATATTCGCCGCCCAGACTGACGAAGACCGCGATCTCCTCGTGCTCGCCGCGGTGCTTCCGTCATGCGAGGAGGAGCTCCTCTCGGCCGCGTTGCCAGGTACCAGCGCCCCATCGCGGCTCGCTTCTCTCGCCCAAAAGATTCCCTTCCTCGGGCGGCTCGAGGGCGAGGGAACCACGCGCCGCATTCATCCCCTCTTCCGCGAGTTCCTCGCGAGGCAGTACGCGGCCGAGCCTTCGCGCTTCGCCTCCGCACTCTCCGCCGCGCAGGGGTTCTGCGAGGACAAGGGCGAACTCGCCGCGGCCCTCGAAATCGCGGCTCTACGCGGCGACGACAAGGCCAGACTCCGGATGCTCAAATCCCTAAGCTACTCTCCCGTCTTCGCCCGCCATCTCCTCGAGCTTCCGGAGGAGCTCGCCCTCTCCGACGGAGAGCTCGCCCTCACCAGAGCCTTTCTCCTTTACAGCCGCTACGCTATCGATGAGTGCTATGCCTTCGTGTGCCGATTGCGTGAGAGCGGCGAGAATCCGGCCATACGCGCACTCGCCTCCTTCCTCGGCTCCATCCTGCCGATCGATGTCAACGCTGCCGAGCAAGCCCTCATTGTTCGCCCTCAGGAACTGGCCATCCAGTCTTTCGACGATCCTTCGCTCGGCCCCGTGCCCCGCAGCTCCGTCTACTTCATGGAGGCCACCCAGAACGTCTTACGCTACCGTCTCGAGCGCGCCTCGGCATTGCTCAAGAAGATGCGCTCCGTTCCCGGCTGGAACACCTTCGGGCTCTTGCGCTATTACTCCCTCGCTATCGAAGGCAACATCCTCGAGGAAAGCGGAAGGCTCGGCGCTTGCCTAGAACTGTTCGACGAACTGAAGAGGATCCTCGAGAAAGACCCCTTCATCGCCCATCAGCTGACGAGCAACTTCATAGGGCGCGTAGGTATTTACTTGAAGCGCTTCGAGCTCGATAAGGCAGCCGAGGAGCTCGCGGCTTCCCGCCGGATCTTCAACTACGGCTGCAAGGCCCTCTATTCGGCCTACGACATCAATCTGGCCGAGTACTGCGTTTGCGTGAACGATCGAGAGCGGGGGTTGGCCACGCTCAAGCCCTACTCTTCCTTCGATAGGCTCTTTTATCAGCTGGATTGCTGCCTTCTCCTCCTCGACAGGCTGGGCGGCGCCGAACCGCGCATCAAATCGCGCTACCTCGAGCTTTGCGACGAAGTCGGTTACGAGTCGCTAGGCCCAACCGAGGCCATGCTCTATCTCCGCTTCAAGGCCGACTCAAGCGATACGATCGAAAGGCTCGATGCCCTCCTCGGATTCTTTCGGCAGGAAGGCTGCGGCTATCGGCTCATCGACGCCCTCGCTTTCAAGGCCGGCCTCTTTTCCCATCGCGACAGAGGCATAGCCTTCGACGCGCTCCGCGAGGCCGTCCACGACGCCTCGATCGAGGGCCTTGCCATGCCCCTTATCGTGGAGACCAAGCTCGACGACGAACTCCTCGTGTCGTTCCGGGGCGATCCTGCCTTCGACCGTGCGCCGCGCGAAGCCGCATTCCTCGACCGTCTGATCGACTTGCGGCGCCGACGCGCTCGCGGCCTTTTCGCGGTCCCGCAAGGGGCAACATCGACAGCTGCCAGCGCGGGGCTTTTAAGCGAGCGCGAGCGCGAAGTCCTTGAGCTCGTCGCCACGGGCAAGAGCAATGCCGAGATCGCCGAAGCCCTCTTTATCTCCCTGCCCACGGTTAAAAGCCACGTCTCCAACATCTACGGCAAGCTCGGCGTCTCACGGCGGACCGAGGCCCTCGAAAAGGCGCGCGCGCTGGGACTCCTCGAAGGGACGCTCGCGCCCCATCACTCTCCCTGAACCGGGGCGGCGGGTCCGAGCCGCGAATCGTCGACCGCAGGGGAAGTCTCGAAGGACGGATTGAAACGGTCGAATACTTCCGCCCCCCAGCGCCACCGGCAGTAATCCTCCAGAGTGCCGAAGGAGTAACCGCGATACTTTAGCTCTTCGATGAGCGATTTGAGGACGTCACGGGACGTGGGGTGGGTATCATGCATGAGAACAACGCCGCCCGAGACCCCGTTCGCGCGTTTTAATATACGGTCCGACTCGCGCTTCATCTTGCGCTCGTAAGGAGCGCTGCCGGGATGATAGCGCTTGACCGAAGCCTCGTACCACTCGCCGGACACCCAATCGGCGCTGTCGCTCGAATCCCAGCCCGTCGTCCAGAGCATCACGATGCCACGATCCTTCAGCTCGGAGCAGACCTTCGCTCTCTGCTTCGTGGTGTTCCAATTCCCTAGCCATGGCGAGCCGAATGGAGGGCGGATGAGGTAGAGCCGCGGCGTTTTGTCCCCGAGCACTTCGCCAAGTTGACGCTGTAGCGTATCGAGCTGAAAAGCCACCTGCCTGGGGCTGAGGCCCGCAAGGTCTTGATGCGAATAGGTATGATTGCCGATCGCATGCCCTTCGTCGACCATTCGCTTCAGGACATCGGCATAGCGAAACATAAAGTTCTGGCCAGTATCGGCATGGAAAGGATTGTCCTTGTCATAGGAGTTGAGAAAGAACGTGGCGTGGACATTCTCTTCCTTAAGAATATCCAATATCTGGGCGGTAAAATCGCTGGGGCCATCGTCAAAGGTGAGATAGATCGTGCGAGCGGGGATCGGGTCCCCCGAGTAATAGCCTTGGGGCCAGTATTGACTGTCCCGTTGGGGGGCGTCCGCGGGGTCGGTCGGGCTCTGACTTACAGCGGCATTTGGCGCCACGCTCTTTTGTAGTGAATCGCCAGACTCGATTTTCGAGTTGATCGCGCTGAGGCTGACAGTCGAGAAGAGGAATACTAACGAAAGTGGAAGTATCAAAGTACGAGGCATGTTGCACATTCTTTGTTAAAATTATCTGAAACTGCGAAAAATTACTAGACTCGCCGGCCTAAGGAAGAACGGCAAAGGAATAATATTATTATTCCTTTGCTTCATCCGATACTCTACTACGATGAAAGCTAGGACAGTGCCATATGCCCTGACTCTCCTTTTCCACCTCATCGTTCTATCTACACTTAGCGCCCAACCCACGTCATACGCTCCCAAGCCCGAGCGCCATGAAATATTGATGGAATGGGAGAAGGCTAAGGGGGTCAAGCCGCCGGAGATGGTCGCTGGCATCTATGAACTCGACTATCGCTATTATGATCTCGGCAATAAAACCGCGATAACTATCGATGACTGCGGCCCGAACAAGTACATGGCCTCCGAGCTCGACACCCTGAAGAAATATGGGATCAAGGCCGTATTCTTTATCATTGGCAACTACTTTTTAGACCCGAAGGGAAAACCGATGCCGAGGGCGAAAGAGCTCCTCGACCGTGTCGTGAACGAAGGCCATGTCATCGGGAGCCATAGTTATTGGCACAGGCGTCTTGACGCAGGCGAGTATAGAGACAACCCAGCGGCACTTGAAAAGGAAATCGACCTGAATCAGGCAACGATCGACAAAGTCCTGGGCTATCATTACCCGCTGGCGTATTTCCGTCCTCCGAACGGCGCGCATAGTACGCCTGGCTATGTTCTGGATAAAATACTGCGGGGAAAGGGGCAGTACCTTACGAACTGGACTATAACATCCTTCGACTGGTGCATGAGAATACCCGAAGGCCGTCCAGACCACCTCACTCCCGAGAAAGTCATCGCAAGGACCGTAAAGCAGGCCAGCGAAGAGTCGGGGGGAGTCGTCATGCTCCATGGATTCCCCGACACGGCGCGTATCCTGGACTCTCTTCTCGCCGCGCTATCGAAGACGAGCAACAAGCATGGGAAGCTCGTCTTTTCCACTCTCGACGACATAATGAAACTTAAATACGGCCAATGAGGAATCTCAGCGGGCCAGAATCGGGTATTCGCGAACCATTTGCCGTACAGACCGAGGGCCGCATCGAAGTCCCGCTTCACGTAGAGCTGTGTCATCCTTTCAGGATGGGCTTTTAATTCGCGCGGGAGCGCGCCGTATCTACCGCCACGGCAAGGCGATCCTCTGCCGCAATGGCCCGACCATTTTCGTCCACCGCCTCGATCGCTCCATCGATGCACGCGGTCTTCCAATGGACCGCCTCGGGGAACTCGTCTCGGCACTCGGAAAGGAAAGGAACGGCGAAGAACCCGGAAGCCATAATCTCGTAGAGCCCTTCGGCGGTATATGGCGCGGAAATCGCGGACTCGATTCCAGCAACCGCGAGCCTCGCGTCCCGAAGAAGCATGGACGTCCTCGCGAGAACTTGCGGATGGGAGGCCATATCCTCGATATCGCCGGATTCCCGCTTCGCCCTATAAGTTCGAAGAGCATGGCGCGTTATACGGATGCTCTCGTTTACGATATCGGGATCGACCAATGCGTAACCTTCCGAGTAACTCACCACGTGTATGATCTGCGGACTCGTGGCATCATGCGGTTCGATATCGTCCATGAGGGCGGTTACAGCCGCCAGTTGCGCCTTCGCCCTATCGGGGTCCCCGGAGAAGTAGTCGAGTCCAGCCCTCGGCTGCAAGTACACCTTAAAATCGCTGTCTTCGAGCTCCTTGACGAGATGAAGGAGAGCTCGCGCTTTCGCAAGGTCGTTGATGCCCCAGGCATACTTCGGCGTATTGAGCACGATCTGCAGGACGAGCTTCTGCACCCCCGCGCTCTTGGCCGTCTTTGCCGCGATGAAGCCGGACAGCACATAGGTCAAGTCGTCCGCGCCCCGGAAGGCAAAATGTTGCGGCACGTCCGGTTCGAAGGGCTTCCCGGTCTTCGCGATATACTGAAGCGTCGCTGTATGTTCCCTGAGGTTTTGCATGACTGTATTGGGGCCCCGCCCGTCGAGCTTGGAAGACCACCAAAGCGAAAGATCATGCCAGGCTATGTCTATGTTCTCCTCGAGCATGCACGCCAAGAGCGGGACGTTTTTCGTCCCGGCGCAGGAACGCACTAGCATCGGCCGAGCGGCCTTCCACACTTCTGCGAACTCATCGGGGCTCGCTATAGGTACGCCTCCGCTATCGTCGCGCCCTTCCCTAATGCGCCAAAAATCCGATTGACTCAGTTGCGATGTGCCGATCGAAAGAACATCGAGCAACCCCGCTTTTGCGAGTTGCCTTGTCCAATCGAGGAAGAGCGCCACGGCCTCTTTTCGGTGCGGTAAGTAAGGGCCGACATTCGCCCGCATCAGCGGAGGAAGATGATGAGACGTCCCATGGCCAACCCGGCTGGCGATACCGTCGCCTTTTTCTCCGAAATGATAGTAGTTGTTTCTGTCGACGGGCTTAATGTTCTCGTAGTCGCCATACTTGATGAGTTCGCGACCAAAGTTTAACAGTCTCTCGTCATAGGCGATACCCTTCGCCGAGCGCTCGGGGAGGATCGCGCGTGGTACCCCGAGCATATCGAGCACCTCAGCAGGAGTTTCATCACCTCTGAAGAAAGTAGATACCTGTGGGAACCGATCCTCTACTAGATCGCACGTTCGCGGCTGACCCGCGAAGAAAACGGAATGGACGCTTCCGCCCTCCAGCATCCAAGCGTGGACGATATCGAGCGTTTCCATGAAGCGGGAAAACACTCTAAGACCGTCATCAGGATCGAGCCGATAGCTGAACCCTATCACGGTGATATGGTTGCCTTTGATCCAATCGCGGATGGCCCGAGCGCTCTCAGGCTCGGCCGCCCTGCCTATCGCATAATCGACGGAGGCGTCCGCCGTAAGCACGACAATCCCGCAATCAGCAAGCAGTTGCCCAATCGAAGACATGCCTATCGTATGGACATCGATTGAGGGATGCACAAGTCCAAGCCTGTCGTCGATTCCTAGGTGCGCTTTCATCGTTTTCCCTCCCTTACATTGTCAATCTATCGAATACGTGGGGCGGCAACAATTCCCGCATCTCTGACGGGACAGGAATAAAAGCGTACCCAAGCTTAGCATTGCTTGCAATGCCCGCCAGGATTATCGCATTGATATACTGTGTCGTATCGAGGTTAGAATCACGCGCGCAGGCTTCAAACCAACGACCAGGGACCAAGGGTTGGCAATTCATTTCTATTGAGGCTCTTTCATAATGCTGACTCAAGGATTTAAAAAGCGAATAGGGTCGACCTTTTCCGGTAGAATGTGGGTTACGAGGACCACAGTCGCGAAGAAGGAGACCCAATCCATGACTACAGTAA
>Ga0326727_10017839_pt1 | contig 14620 bp, 18 predicted proteins | sample MB2enrmetagenome_FD_207643 | JGI IMG/M metagenome (GOLD analysis project Ga0326727, IMG submission 207643) | Lab enriched peat soil microbial communities from McLean, Ithaca, NY, United States - MB29MY | ecosystem: Environmental > Terrestrial > Soil > Wetlands > Peat | place: USA: New York... | reverse complement strand
GAAGCGCTGAAACTGGCTGGCCGTGCCATTGGGGCCTTCCTCATCGGTGAGGGAGCGGTTCTTGGCGGAGACAATGCCGGCGGAGACGGTCTGCGAAAGACCGAAGGGCTCGCCGATGGCCAGCACCCAGTCGCCCACTTGCGCGCCGTCGGAGTTGCCCAACTTGACGGTGGGCAGCGGGCTGGGCGCGTCGATCTTGATCACAGCAATGTCGGTATCTGCGTCCACGCCGATGACGTGGGCGAGACGTCCCTTGTCGGTGGGGTTATCAGGGTCTGTGGAGAGCTTGACGTAGATCTTGTCGGTCTTGTCGACGACGTGGTTGTTGGTGATGATGTAGCCACGCGAGTCGACGATGAAGCCAGTGCCGAGGGCCGTGCGTGTGCCGCCGCCGAAGTTGTTGGAACCGTCATCTCCACCCTGGCCGCCGAAGAAGCGGTTGAAGAAGTCCTGCATGTCGCCCTGGTCGCCCTGATCTCCCTGATTGCCACCGAATGGGATGATCTGGCCACGACGGCCGGAACGGCGGTTGGTGGACTGCTTGGGGATGGATTCGGTGTTGATGTTGACCACCGCTGGGCCGACCTCTTTGGCGATCTTGGAGAATGCGTTGGAGAGGTCAACCGGCTTGGGAATGACCAGCGGGCGCGCGTCGGAGGAGTCGACGGCGTCCTTGGCGCTGACCGAGCGGGTGAGCACGGAGCCGGCGAGTATACCGGCGGAGAGAACGGCCAGCAGCACGAAGGTTGCGCTGAGGCGGTGGTTGCGGATGCGTGCGAGGAGATTGTTTTCAGCTTGCTTCAGAGTGTCCATTGTTTGATCGGTCCTCATGAGTTTTGGGCGTTGCCCGATTGCGTTCTCTGCGCGGCGGAGCTGTCGGAATCGAGTATACCCGTCCGCATCCAGCCGCAGTGGAACGCGGTTGCCGTTAGTGGGTTAGACGCAGCAAAAGAAAAATCGTTGCTAGAGTCCGGCTTCGACATGCTGACGAAGGAGACGCCTGCTGTGCCGAAAGCCCGCGCCAAGCATCCCTGTCGGGGTGATCTGCAGGGGGCTCCGCGGAGAACCGGAGCAGGAATCAAGGTGCAGCGGTGGCGCGCGCATTTTCGATAAAGCGTGCCAAAAGTACGGGGTCTTTGCGCCCGGGCGAGGCTTCGATCCCACTGGAGACGTCAACGCCCCAGGGTTCAAGCTGGGCGATCGCGCGGGCAACATTCCGCGGATTGAGGCCTCCGGCGACGATCAGATGCACGCCGCTGGGAGCAGAGGCGAAGAGGGCGTGCGCGGCGGGCCAGTCGAAGGGCACGCCGGTTCCGCCCAGGGCCGCGCCCACCTTCGAGTCGATCAGGATGCGATCGGTAAGCCCCAGCCGGGCGATGCGCTCGATCTGAGCGGCGAGCGACACGGCGGGGGAATCTGTTGCGGGGCTGGTTGGCGCGTGGGGCGACGGCTGGTCGAGGGTCCAGTGCAGGGTCTGAATAATGCGAACACTGGCGGCGAGGCGATCCGCGAGATGCCGGGCCAGCGACTCATCGAATCCGCCATGAAGCTGCACTGCGGTCAGGCCGGCCGTATGCGCGATGGACTCAATCTGCGCTGCGTCGCGCGAGTGGAAGACACCGACGCGCTCGACGTGAGGCGGAAGATGAGGGGTAATCGCGGCCGCCTGCGCCGCCGTCACCTGACGCCTGCTCGGAGCGAAGACGAAACCAACGGCGTCCGCGCCAAACCGGGCGGCTAGCTGCGCGTCTTCGAGGTTGGTGTTGCCGCAGATCTTTATCCACATGGCATTGGCCTCATCGGTCGGACACGGTCACTTGCCCGAGCAGGGCTGAGAGTGCGGCGGCGGGGTCTGGTTGGCGCATCAGAGATTCGCCGACGAGGAAGGCGTGGTACCCCGCGCTGCGCATCCGAGCGATCTCCGCGGCGGTGCGGATGCCGCTCTCGGCGACATGAACTGCGTTGCGTGGAAGCCATGGGGCGAGATCGAGCAGGGTCTGCGGCTCTACTTGCATGGTGTGCAGGTTGCGGCTGTTTACGCCGATGATGGTGAAGCCCAGCGCAGCGGCGCAGTCCAGCTCGGAGCGGTCATGCACCTCGCAGAGGACGTCCAGCTCCATGCCGCGTGCTTCGTCGCTAAGATTTTTCAATTGCTCGGCTGTAAGTGCAGCGACGATCAGCAGAATGGCGTCAGCGCCGGCTGCGCGCGCTTCGAGAACCTGGAAGGGGTCGAGGATGAAGTCTTTGCGCAGGCAGGGAATAGAGACGGCAGCCGAAGCGAGGGTGAGATTGTCGAGTGAGCCCTGAAAGAATTTTTCGTCGGTGAGCACAGAGAGTGCGGCTGCTCCGGCGGCCTGGAGCGATCGGGCCAGCGCGGAGGGATCAAAGTCCGGGCGAATGAGTCCACGCGAGGGTGAGGCCTTTTTGAGTTCGGCGATGATGGCTGGGCCGGTGGTTGCGGCATTGCGCAGGCAGGCTTCGAAGGCGCGCGGGGTGTGCGAGGCAGCAGTACGCTCCAGAAGCGCGAGATCGGCCGCGGCGCGCCGTGCCGTCACTTGGTGCAACGTATGCGCGAGAATCTGCTCCAGCTGGGTGGACATGGGTTGTAAGTGAGAATAATTGGTGCCGAAGGGGGGACTCGAACCCCCACACCCTTGCGAGTACATGGACCTGAACCATGCGCGTCTGCCAATTCCGCCACTTCGGCACGGTCGTACATGTCGCGAACCCTGCGGCCGGACACGGCAGTCGTGAGACCTCAGTCTTTCAAACGCCGGGTCTGCTGTCAATTGCGCTGCACTTCGCATACACTGGAACGGCTTTAGACAAACTCATCTGCCGGGAGGCATCTTCGCCCGATTATGAACGAGAAAATGCAACCTGCGCCGCAGCCCGGACCTTCCGAGATTCCCGAAGAGATTGCCCTGGAGATACGCAAACTCTCCCACGATATGTCCAACGCTCTGGAGATTGTGGTACAGACCAGCTACCTGCTGGGCACGGTCGAGCTGAAGGAGCCGGGCAACGAATGGCTGCAGATGATGGAAAACGGGGTGCGCAAGGCACTGGAGATCAATCTTGCGCTACGCACGTACATCAAGGCCCACTCGCCTCACTAGGACCCAGGCTGCGCCATCTACGCTCCATCCAATGAAGGCTTCTCCGCAGAGTCGATCACATACGTTCTCATCGGCACTTTACGCGGCTCCAGCTTCAATCCAAGGCGCTCGTCTACCTGATCAAGAAAAGTCGGCCCATCCTTCTCGCGCGAGAAATGGAGGGTAAAATTGTAGTAGCCTTTGAGCCCCGTTTCGTCAATCAAGATGCGATCGTTTGCGCCCAGTGCCGCTATTGTTCCCAAAAGGTTTTTAATCGGCGTTGCATTCCCCATCCACGTATTTGCGGTTAGCCACATCCCGCCTGGCGGGGCCTTCGCCGTCGGATCGCCCTTCTGACGTTTTTGTTGCTCCTCCGGATCCTCTGGACCTGGCGGTGCGACCTCCGTTAGCTTCGCGCCTCCCTTCGTCTGCACAAGTGCATACACCGGCGTGACGCGCATCTCACTATGCAGCTTCAGATGGAAGCGCTCGGCCAGCAGCTCCCGGATCATTGGCCTGACGCGCTCGAATCGCTCCGTATCGGTGAGTTTGTCCCATCCGGCCATGTAGGCATCGTCCACTTTGGCATTGATGTCGAAAGGGCCAAAGTCCGTCCACTTCAAACCACCATCAATGCTGCCGCCATCCGGCCCTCCATACGCCAGCACCACCAGGTTGATTAAAGGTTGACCCTCGGCGGTAAATCTTCCGGAAGGCGTCAGCTTCCAGCCGAACGATGACCCTACATTCGAGGGTCGAATCGACGCCACCTCAAAGGCTGGCCCGATTTTGTCCGTCAACGTTCCATCCTGCTGGTCGCTCGTGGGTTCCGGTGTTGGCTCCCCCACTTGCTGCAGAGCGAAGGAGGCTAACTTGTACTCCGTAAATACGGGCCTCACCGCTCCCATCATCCACCGAGTCACCTCTGACTGCCCCAGCGGGATCGGAACGGCGGTCACCCACAGCCCGACAAGTAGCAGAACCCTAGCTACTCTATTCATTTCGCAAGCCCTCTTTTGGCTAGAAATTATATTCTGCCATTGGATTGGCAATCGCCCCGCAATGTTGTCCGCCTACTTCTTCTTTATGGCCTTCTTCGCGCGGGATTTTCTAGCAACTGGCTTGCTTGCGCCGCGTTTGCCGACGGCTTTTTTGAGGGATGGCCTGGCAGTCCTGGGAGCGGTCGGCTTGGTGAGTTTGCTTGAAGCCTTCGCCGTGGGGGGAGGGACGCTGGAGAACCTCAGCTTTGCCTGATGGGAGGCCAACAGCTTCTCAATCTGCTGCAGCAAATCCTGTGTGTGCATAGGCTTGACCAGCATCTGATCGGCGCCGAGGGTCTGCCAGTCCTCCTCCGCGATGGGGAAGGCCGTGAGCAGGGCGATGGCCGGGTGATAGCTGGCTGAGCGGGCCGCGGCGATAACCTCGATGCCCGCGGCGTCGCTCTCCATGCGCATGTCGGTAATGACCATGTGGTATGGGTGGGACCGAAGCTTGCTCTTGCCCTCGCGGCCGGAGGCGGCTGTATCCACCTCGAATCCGCTGATTTCCAGCACCGCCTTGAGGGTGAGCAGAACGGCCACTTCATCGTCTACAAGCAGGATCCTGCGCTTCATGGGAGACCTCCTTTCGGGGGCGCAAGCTGTCGGAAGCACGACAGGCACCCACCATAGTGCCCCCCAGCGGCGGCGTATGCAAGATATGACTGAAGGGTTGGCCTGGACGTGTGCGATGAAGCGCGGAGAGCGCTACTGGAACTCTCGGTTGCCGGGGATGGAACGGGAGCAATGCAGGAAAAAGGTCCCAGAGTCGGGGTCGTCGTCCTCCTCTTCGTCGTCATCGTCCTCCTCCTCCTCCTCGATCACATTGATATTTTTTTCTTCTTCTTCGTCCTCCTCGTCGTCGTAATCGTCCTCGTCCTCGTCTTCCTCTTCTTCGTCGAGATAGTCTTCGTCTTCTTCAAGATCATCTTCGTCGTCTTCCTCGTCGTCGATGGGGGCGGCGAGAATGTCTTCGCAGGCGAGCGTCAGGAAGAGACTGGACACCTCCTGTGGAGCTGGGCAAGGGCGAGGAGCAAGGGCAGGGAGGTTGAGGGTAAGGTTCCGTGGGGTCAGCATGGGACTGCCTCCTGGAGATAGCAAAGCGATAATCCGTTGGATGCGAGCGGCCGGGATGGCAGTCGCCGAAAGCATCTCTCGAATTGGCGTAGAGTGAAGTCACTACAGCAGAGTGGCTTTTTCTCAAGAAAAAGCCACTCTGTACACTTTTTACCAATCCACGTGAATTCGAGAAATACCCTAGACGCAGTGTAGAGCATCTGGAGCGGAAACAGAGTAACACTGCCCAAGCGAAGAGCATAGAAGATGGCTTTACTTCCACCCCAGCGACGAGGACCTGTCGCTGGGGACCCGTTGAGGAAAAGGCCACTCGGAGGGATTGCCCCCTGGGTAACCCTACTCTGGATCCGCTCTGGCGGATTCAGGCTGAACGGAGAGTGGCTTCGATGCCGGAGTTGACTTCGGCCTGGGCGAACTCAGCGGCGACGCGGATGCCGTTCATGACAGCGCGCTCGTTGGAGGCCCCGTGGCCGATGATGCAGACTCCGCGGACGCCGAGCAGGGGCGCGCCGCCGTATTCGGAGTAATCGACTCGCTTCTTAAAGTCGTTGAAGGCGCGGCGGGAGAGCAGCGCTCCCACCTGCGAGGTGACGGTGGACTTGAGGGACTCTCTCAGAAGGACGCTGACCAGTCGGGCGGTGCCCTCGCAGGTCTTGATGGCGACGTTGCCGACAAAGCCATCGCAGACGATGACGTCGGCATGGCCGTTGAAGAGGTCTCGGCCCTCGACGTTGCCGATGAAGTTCAGGCCGGGGCGGGCACGGAGCAGCGGGAAGGTGTCGCGCGTGAGGGAGTTGCCCTTGCTGTCTTCCTCGCCGATGGAGAGCAGGCCGACACGTGGATGAGCGACGTGCAGGACGTTGCGGGCATACATGTGGCCCATGACCGCGAACTGCACCAGGTTGTCGGGGTCGCAATCGACGTTGGCGCCGACGTCGAGCAGGATGGAAGGAATGCCAAGGGCCGTGGGCAGGATGGTGGAGAGGCCGGGACGATGGACTCCGGCCAACATTCCCAGGACCATCTTGGCGGTGGCCATGGCAGCGCCGGTGTTTCCGGCGGTGAAGAATCCGGCGGCTGTTCCCTCGCGGACCATGCGCAGGCCGACGCGCATGGAGGAGTCTCGCTTGGCGCGGACAGACTGGGCGGCAGGATCTTCCATGCTGATCCACTCGGAGGAGTGGACGATCTCGATCTGCGGGCGCTTGCGTCGGTAGTGTCTGGGGAAGCGGCTGCGCAGGGCGTGATCGAGCGCGGGACGGAGAACCTCCTGCGGGCCGACCAGATGGACGCGCACATTGAGATGGCGGGACGCGAGGATGGCCCCGCGAATCTCGGATTCGGGGGCTTTGTCGGAACCCATTGCATCGACAACAATGTTGATCGGCATCTGGAGGGGAGGGTGCAGGGAACGGGTTTAGCGGGCTTCCTTCACCGCGAGGACTTCGCGGCCCTTATATTGTCCGCACTTCTGACAGATGCGGTGGGGCAGCTTGCGCTCGTGGCAGTTGGGACACTCGGAGGTACTGGTGGGAGTGAGGAAGTCGTGACTGCGGCGTTTGGAGGTGCGTTGCTTGGAGTGGCGGCGCTTCGGATTCGGCATTGCAGTTCCCTTTCTATTGGCCGGTGCGCGCTGCGATACGGCTTGCGGCGGCGATTGGAGGCCCGGTGAGGCTGAGATTCCGTGCTAACTGGGTTTGATCTTGCCAGCCAGGCCCGCAAGCGCATTCCACCCCGAAGGGTTATGTTCCGGTTCGGAGGAGTTGCAGGAGCAAGATGCGAGGTTCAGGTTCTGGCCACAGCGCGGACAAAGTCCCTTGCAGTCCTCTTTGCAGAGCGTGCGGGAGGGCAGGGAGAGAAGCACCTGTTCGCGCACGACATCCTCAAGCGAGAGACCGCTCTGTTCATAGTAACCGATTTCGGTCTCGTCGGGGGTGATGGAGCGCTCGCCGGGATCGGCATCGGCAGCCTGGGGGCGGAAGATGAGGTCGAACTCTCCGGCGAGCGGAGTGGGGACCGGTTCGACACAGCGCGCACAAAGGAGTTCAAATTCGCCGTGATAGGCGGCGCGCAGGCGGATGTCCGCGACCTGCTCGCGGTGACCCCGGTTCTCGACGATGAGGTCGGCGCGGCCGGTGACCGGCAGCGGGCCGGTCTGCTGAATGTCAGGAGCATAGTCGAGCGCGCCCTCGGGGATGCATTCGTCGAAGAGGAGCGGCTCGATTTCGAGTTGAAGGGGAGTGATGAGCACGTGGTTAAGCGTAGGGCGGTGCGCGGTCGAGGTCAATGGGATTGGTTGGGCCTGAACCATGCAGTATTCTTCCTTCCACTTTTCTTGCGACGAGTTGTTGGGAGATGCGGCCCGCGGCAGGGCGACGTTGGCGAGAACTTAATGGTGGAAGTTTGGTTATCGCTGGCTGGGCGTAGAGTGGATGCAGATTGGAGGCGGCTATGTCTTCTCGTACAACGTATCTGAGCAGGTTGCTGGGCTGCTGGGCGGTCCTGGTTGGACTGGCGATGATGATGCACAAGCAAGCGATGGTTGAGATGATGAAGGGACTGGCAAACAGCAGCGTGGCGATGTACCTCGCAGGACTGATCGCGATTGCGGTTGGGCTGGCGATGGTGCTTGGGCACAATATATGGTCAGGCGGCGCGCTGCCGGTGGTGGTGACGGTGATTGGCTGGTGGAGCCTGATCAAGGGGCTGCTGTGCCTGTTTCTGCCACAAGGTGAGATCGAGGCCCTGCTGGCCGGGTCGCGCTACGAGCAGTACTACTATGTTTCGCCAGCGATCTCGCTGCTCTTGGGGCTCTATTTGATCTACGCGAGCAGCATAGCGAATCGGGAGCGAGCGGCGGTGAAGTAGCAGCAGGCGAGTCACTGCAGAAAGAGGCGGATAGCGGCGATGCCTGCTGCTCCGGCGGCAAGCGTGGACGCGGTGTTGGCGCGGGTGATGCCGCCGAGAGCGAGGACGGGGATGGGCGCGGCGGCGAGGCAGGCGGCGCGGAGTAGCGGGAGGCCGATGCCCGCGGAGATTTTTTTTGCGATGGCTTTCTGGACGGGACGAGATTCGGCGACGACTTTTTCGAAGACGGGGCCAAAGAGGATGTGGGTGGGGCGGTCGTCTGGGGCTGAGGATGTGGCGCGGGCAACCTCGTCGAGGGTGTGGCAAGCGAGGCTGATGATGGGCTCGGGCAGGCCAGCAGTGGCGTAGAGGGCGCGAAGCTGGGCGGGGGTGAGCTGACCGGGTGCGGAGGTGAGATGGACTCCGTCTGCGCAGGTGGCGAGGGCGACGTCGGCGCGGGAGTTGATGAGGAGCCTGGGCGCGGGGTTGTGCGCGCGGAGGATTGCGAGGAGCTTGCGGGCGAGCGAGGCGAGGTCAGCGGCGGGGAGATCGTTTTCGCGGAGTTGGAGGAAATCGATGCCAGTGGCGGCGAGGCGCTCGGCCTGGGCGAGGAGCGCGGCCTGGCGGGCTGGTTCGGCTTGTTCACAGGGTTTGGCGGGGAAGCGGAGGCGGTCGGTGATGGCGTAGCGGAGCATGGGGTTAGTGTAGGCGCAGGTCGAGATGGCAACTCACTTTGCGAAGAGGTCGGAGTGAGTTCCAGTTCGTATGAGGAAAAGTTCGTCTCCGACAATTTTGTAGATGAGCAGCCAGTCGGGTGCGATGTGGCACTCCCGATGATGTGCCCAGTCACCGGACAGGAAATGGTCTCGAAGGTTCACAGGCAGGGCACTCTGATTTGCAAGAAGCAAAATCACCGCTTCCAGCTTCTTCAAGTCCTTGCCACGGCGAAGAGCGAGCTTTACATCCTTGAGGAAGCGGTTGGTGGAAACAGTCGTCAACATGATTTTGGTTTTCTCCCAAAAGGAAACGCCCCTCGATTGTGGGCATGTTCCCGAATCAAGAGGCGCTGTTGGTCTTCCGATGGAAGGTAGAAGCTGGCTCTAGTCCAATGATACATCCTTACCTTCTTGATGTTAGGCCCGATTTATTTGTAAGAGCCGACTCATTCGGACCATTAAGCGGCTAGCTTCGCATGTCCTTGAAGAGATCATCGAGGGATGAGTAGCGCTTGCCTACTCCGCTGTCGGCTTCGCGCATGGCGGCTATGGTTTCGGCGTTCGGGATGTGCATCGATAGGGGGAGATCGCGCTCCTCGACCACCTGGGTGAGCAGGAGGCGAAGTGCATCCTCGACGGTCATGCCTAGCTCCGCGAGCACAGCGGAGGCCTGATCCCGAAGAGAGGCTTCCACAGTTGCCTGTATGATCGCAGTTGCTCCCATAATTATTCTCCTACTGTAGTTTAGCGCGTTATCTCTGGCAGTGGGGGCAGAAGTGGGTGCTGCGGCCGGCGAGGGTGATGCGGCAGATGGGGGTTGCGCAGACGAGGCAGGGCTGGCCGGTGCGCTGGTAGACGCGGTGACGGAGTTGGAAGAAGCCGCGAGCGCCGTCTGCATCGACGTAGTCGGAGACCGAAGAGCCGCCGAGCCGGATGGCGTGGCGAAGGACTTTGACCAGAGAGGTGCGGAGGCGGGCCAGTTCGGCGCGGGTGAGGCGGGCGGCCTGGCGGGTGGGGCGGATGGAGGCGCGGAATAGCGACTCGTCGGCGTAGATGTTGCCGATGCCGTGAAGGAGAGACTGATTGAGCAGAGCGGCCTTGATGGGAGTGCGGCGTGGGTGGAAGAGGGCGATGAAGCCGTCGAGGGAGATGGTGAGTGGTTCGCGGCCTGGGCCGGAAAAGGTTGCGGGTTGCAGGTTATCAGTTGCAGGTTGATGTGCGTGGAGGGAGAGGCGACCGAAGCGGCGGGGATCGACGAAGCGGATTTCGCGGGCATCCGCCAAAGTGAGGACGGCGTGGGTGTGGGGTGCGAGCGGGACCTCGGGCGCGCAGACGAGCAGTCGGCCAGTCATGCCGAGGTGAATGAGGAGTTCGGTGGAGGTTTTGTCTGAACCCACCCTTTCCGATAAAGCCGGAAAGGATGGGGCACCCACGGTCATGACGATGGTTTTGCCGACGCGGCGGACGGATTCGATGCGCGTGCCGGTGAGGGCGGCGGCGATCTCCGGCTCGGGCGACTTGAAGGTCTGCGGCTTGCCGCTGGTCCAGACGCGGACGACGCGCTGGCCATGGACGCGGGCGTGGACGCCTGCGGCGATGGTTTCGACCTCGGGAAGCTCGGGCATAGGGAATAGAGTAATGCGTCCACGAGAGATTGGGAGACAAGAAAGCCCAAGGCTTGACATCAAACAGGGACCAGGATCAGGGATTAGGAGTCAGCAAAGGCCCGGGGCTGAAGCCCATTTCTTCTATGGGATGATTTCAGGGACCTGAAGGCCACTGCTCCCTCCGGGTCGCGCAACCGCGCGATACCCACTCATCACGCAAAGCGCGCGCGATGAATGGGGCACCCGGCAACCGCAGGTCCTTCGACAAGCTACGTCGCTCAGGATGACAACTTCATAACGTGTAAGCGGCGGTTGGGAAGGCGGCGGTATAGAATCGGTTATGGGCGTGCGGCGAAGCGGGCCGCGCGGACCCATCCCATCCGGAGCAAAACTTTTTGTGAGCCAGCGTAAATCGGCAGTGGTCCTCGGTGCGCAGTGGGGCGATGAGGGCAAGGGCAAGATCGTGGATGTGCTGAGCGAGAGGTTCTCGGTTGTGGCCCGCTATGCAGGCGGACACAACGCGGGACACACCGTGATCATTGCGGGAAAGAAGTTTGTGCTGCAACTGATTCCATGCGGCGTGCTGCGGCCGGAGTGCCGGGGGGTGATCGGCAACGGGGTGGTGCTGGACCCGATGGCGTTTCTGAGCGAAGTGAGGAAGCTGAAAGACGCAGGGTTGAGGATCGATGGGCAACTTTTTGTGTCGAACCGGGCGCAGGTGATCCTGCCGTACCACCGGATGATCGAGCTGGCGGCGGAGACGGCTCCGGGGCGAACCAAGATCGGGACGACGCGGCGGGGGATTGGGCCGGCGTACGAGGACAAGATACATCGCAACGGTCTGCGGGTGGTGGACCTGATGAACCAGGCGTTGCTGCGGACACACATCAAGAACGCGTGCGACGAGAAGAACACGATTGCGGCGGCTCTGTTCGGGACGGCCCCGCTGGACCCGAAGACGATGTACGAGGAGTATGCGCGGGCGGCGGAGCAGATTGCGCCGTATGTGACGGACACGGCAGTTCTGCTGAACCAGGCGATCCGGAGCGGGGAGAAGGTGATGTTCGAGGGGGCGCAGGGCGCGCTGCTGGACATCGACCACGGGACGTACCCGTTTGTGACCAGCTCGAGCTCGACAGCGGGCGGAGCGGTGACCGGGACGGGGGTTGGGCCAACCATGATCGGCACAGTGATCGGGGTGACCAAGGCGTATGTGACCCGGGTGGGGGAGGGACCGTTTCCGACCGAGATCGAGGGCGACTCGGCCACCCTGCTGCGGGCGCGCGGGCAGGAGTATGGGGCGGTGACGGGAAGGCCGCGGCGATGCGGATGGCTGGACCTGCCGCTGCTGCGCTACTCCAACATGATTAATGGGACCCAGTGGCTGGTGGTGACCAAGATGGATGTGATGGACGAATGCGAGGAGATACCTGTATGCACGGGATATAAGATCGACGGCAAGGCGACGGACACAATTCCGGCGGACATGCGCGGGTTTGAGTCGATCCAGCCGGTGTACACGACGCTGAAGGGCTGGCACTGCTCGACGGAGGGGATTACGGAGTATGACAGGCTGCCCAAGCGAGCCCAAGAGTATCTTGAGTTTATTGAGCGCGAGTCGGGAGCGAAGATCGGGATGATTTCGACCGGGCCGGAGCGCGACCAGACGATCACGCTGCCGGGGTTCGATGCGGAGTTGAAGGCATAGGAGGAGGAACGATGATCAGTTTTACGGTACGGATGAAGTTTGCCGAGGCGGACCACGATGCGGTAGCCGAGATGCTGCGCAAGCTGACGCTGGCGTCGCGGAAGGAGGCAGGGTGCGTCAACTACGTTTCGCACTTCCTGGCGGGCGACCCGGCGACGGTGCTGATCTACGAGCAGTATGTGGACGAGGCGGCGCTGGAGGCGCACCAGAACACCCCCCACTTCCGGGAGTACGCGGAGGAGGGGTTCTACCGGCTGATGCGTGCGCAGCAGATCAAATATCTAGACGCCATAGTGTGAGAACCACGGCGGATACGCGGAAAAGCGTTTTTACGCGACTTTCTTTTGACTGCAAGGGTTAAACCGGCTAGTATCCGTCACGACGGATTACGGTCTGGTTAGCTCTATGTGGCGACGAACCTCACAACATCGTGCAATACGGCCCAGCTTCAGTTTGGCGGCTGTGGCTGGGCTGCTTATAGTGCTGCCCGCGCCGGCCCAGTTGGAGCATCCCCGGCGGAACGACCAGTTCAAGCACCAGGTGGAGCGGCTGGAACAGGTGTGGCGGACGGCGCAGATGAACGGGGATGTAGCAGCCATGGACAAGCTGCTCTCCGATGACTTCGTGGGCATTACCATGACCGGCCAGGTGGTGACCAAGGCACAGCAGTTGGAGAGGCTGCGCAGGCGAAGCACGGTGTTGAGCAAGCTCGATCTGAAAGATGTGCACGTCAAGCTGATTGGGATGACCGCGATCGTGACCTCGCTGGCCGAGGTGGAGGGCAGCAATGAGGGCGTGCCGATGCATGGGACCTTCCGTTACACCAGGGTGTACTCGCGGCAGCCCTCCGGGACGTGGCAGATCACGAACTTCGAGGCGACGCGTGTAGGCCCTCCTCCTCCTCCTCCGGAGAATGGGCGAGGTCCTGGCCCTGGAGGGCCGAATCCACACTCTGGAGAGTCCGGTCCTCACCCTGACGAACCGCGTCCGCAGTGAGGAACGAGACAGCGATGCTGAACAAGCTCGAATCACAATTTCAGCGGTTGGCTGCAGGATGGTTTTCGCAGAAGGCCGCTGCTCCCTGCGAAGAACAAGGGCAAGAACAAGAACAACGACGGAGACTCTGGCCTTTGACTTCGCTCAGGCCAGAATGACGACTTCAAATGAATGACGGCAGGAATGGCGTCAGGGCTGCCATGCCTGGCGGATGCGTTCCCATGTGGTGTCGAGGGCTTCCGGCAGGACGCGCGTGTCCGCGGTGACGGTGATGAAGTTGGTGTCGCCGACCCAGCGGGGCAGGGCGTGCATGTGGATGTGGCCGGCGATGCCTGCTCCTCCAGCCTCCCCGAGGTTGATGCCAAAGTTGAATCCGGAGGGGTGGTAGACCTCGCGCAGGACGCGCTCGACTCGCTGGGCGAGGGCGATCATCTCGTGCGCCTCTTGGGGGGGAAGGGCGGCGAGCGAATCCAGATGACGGTAGGGGACGATGAGGATGTGTCCGGTGGTATAGGGGAAGGCGTTGAGGCAGAGAAAGCAGGCGGGTTGGCGTGCCAGGATGTGGGCGGCCTTCTCCGCCTGCTCGGGGGAGATGCCGTGGGCGATAGCGTAGTCGACGGAGGCAATCATGTTGCAGAAGACGCAGTCGCTGTTATGGTGGCCGCATTCGGCGTCGGCTGGAAAGCCAGGCCACGCGTCGAGCGCGGGGGGAACGCCGGGGCGGGAGAAATCTTCGGCGCGGCTGACGTAGTCGTAGCGCCATGGGGTCCAGAGACGATCCATGGGGCGAAGTATACAGGTTGCGGGCGTGGGATGGGAGCAGGGCTGCGGGCCGCTATGTCCTATGAGCTTTTCCTTGGAGACTAAAGTCCCCCGGTCTCTTGTTGAGATGAGCGGCGCGGCAGAAGCCGCGCCCTTTCAAAACGCACCAACCTACAGCAATATCCAGCGCGTAAATGCATTGACTCTGCGCTGCACGAACTATATTCTTTAGAAGAGCCGCTGTGTGTGGGACCCAGAGCAGCAGCTCCTCTGCAAGATGGTTCAATTCCTCCCTGCCGAATCTGCATCGGGGTAGAGAGCAGCGCGTCTTTCCGAGGACCGTTGCCTGAACAGCCGACTTATCCGCGCGAATGGAATTTGCAATCTTTTGCAAAAGGAAGAATGGGTCCCGGAGCAACTCCTCAATGACCGTAGATGTCCACAATCCTGACCAAACCGAGAGCAAACCCCTGACTACCGAACTGGAAACCCTAGCGCCCGAAGCGACAGCAGAGCAAGCCGAGCTGTCATCTGAACTCACCCTAACCCCAGCGGAGCCCGTGGCAGAGGCTTCACCCGCGCTGGGCAGCATAACTGCGGCCCGTGGAGAAGCAACCCCGCCGGATACAAGCCCTGACGATTCTGGTGCATCGGGCGAGCCGGACTACGATGCGGCTGACTTTGCCGCTGCGCTGGCCAACTTCGACCGCGAACAGGCGGCCGAGACGGCAGCCGCGCAGAATCTGACCGCCGAAGAGGTGGTGGTGACGGG
>Ga0326727_10017838_pt1 | contig 14621 bp, 14 predicted proteins | sample MB2enrmetagenome_FD_207643 | JGI IMG/M metagenome (GOLD analysis project Ga0326727, IMG submission 207643) | Lab enriched peat soil microbial communities from McLean, Ithaca, NY, United States - MB29MY | ecosystem: Environmental > Terrestrial > Soil > Wetlands > Peat | place: USA: New York... | reverse complement strand
ACTCATCGCGTACTTTGCGATGAGTGGGATTCGCGAGGTACACTATGCGGCCCTAGATTCAAGAGGCGCTCGACGCCCTCGGGTGCGCGCGCAATGACCTTTAGATAGGCTTCTGTTGGTTGGTCCTGTTCCGCGCGGCCTTGCTCCCGGTCCCGGGAAAGTGCCCAGCGGGATATGGCAGCAACCAACGGCCAGAATCCTCATGTCGGGCCGCTGTGGTCAGCGGGCCCACCGTGGAAATACCAAGCAGGAGATTACGCCCGCATTAATTTCTGGTTAAATTCTCCCCGTTCATTTGACCGCGCTGCAGGGTGGCATTAGTCTGCTGTGGTTATGAGCAAAGCCGATCTCGATCAGTTGCGCCTCGTGTACAAAAAGGCTGTCGATGAATGGGTCGACACCATTCGCACTGAAGAAGCGTTAGCCACTCCCGACCATTCCATGATCGCCATGGAGCACTGGGACACCGCCCACCTCAGGGAGCACGACGCCCACGAGAAAGCCACCGAAGCGCGCGAAGCATACAAAGACGCGCTTCGTGGCGTGAACTATGGCATCTAGCCGGCTTCATTACAGGGCAGTTAGAGCTTAAATTGGACAATTGAGTCCGACTGCGCTTTTGTAGCGCGGCCATTCTTGCCCGCGGTCTTCTCCCGATATGCAAATCGCTAAACCAGCACCGGCTCTTTTTTCGAGTCCGCGGCCGCGACTGCATCCGCGGTAGCCCGCGCCTGTCGCGCCCGCTCGTAGATCTTGCCGTACTCGCGCGCCGACGCTCCCCAGGAAAAATCGCGCCCCATCCCGTTGCGCATCAGCGCCTGCCACGACGACGGATCCTGATAAGCAAGCAGCGCCTGTTTAATGGTCGCCAGCAGCGCCTCTCCCGTGTAGTCGCAGAACTTGAAGCCCGTCCCCCTGCCCGTGCGCGCGTCCCAAGGCTCGATGGTGTCGTCAAGACCGCCAGTCGCCCGCACAATGGGAACGGTGCCGTATTTCAGGCTGTAAATCTGATTTAACCCGCAGGGCTCGTAGCGGGAAGGCATCAGGAACATGTCCGCGCCCGCTTCAATTTTGTGCGCGATGGCGTTGTCGTACGCGACCTTGACCGCAATCTTGTTGGGGAACTGCTTGCTGAACTGCTGGAACATCTCTTCGTAGGGCTTGTCGCCGGCTCCGAGCGCCACCACGACCATCTCTTCCCGCGCCAGACGATCCATAATCTGCGCGATCAGATCGAAGCCCTTCTGCGCGGCGAACCGCGAAACGATGCCGATCACCGGCACTCTAGAATCCGTGTTCGTGACTCCGAAGGCGTGCAGCAAATCATGTTTGCATTGCAGCTTGCCGCTCAGATCCTGCGGCGAATACTTGGCGACGGTGAATTTGTCGGTCTGCGGACTCCACTGGTCGTAGTCCACGCCGTTCAGGATGCCAGTCACGGTCGCCGCGCGCTGGCGCAGCACGCCTTCCAGGCCGAATCCATATTCAGTGGTCTGGATCTCCTGACTGTATTTCTTGCTGACCGTGGTGACGAAGTCCGAGAACACGAGCGCGCCTTTCAGAAAATTCACCTGCCCGAAAAATTCCATCTTCGAGATGGCGAGCAATTCCCAGGGCAACGTCAGCAGCGGCAAAGTTTCGGACGAAAACAAACCCTGGTATCCCATGTTGTGGATAGTGAAAACGGTGGCCACTTCGCGAAACGCGGGATCTTCGGCATAGACGGTGCGAAGCAACACTGGGATCAGCGCCGATTGCCAGTCATGGCAGTGGAAGACATGCGGCACGCCCAAAATCTTGGAGGCCTCGAGCACCGCGCGCGAAAACAGAGCGAAACGCTCGGCGTTGTCGGGATAGTCGCCGGCCGGAGTTCCGTAGAGCGCATCGCGGTCGAAGTAGGGCGGATAATCCACGAAATAAAATCGCACTCCGGCACTCGATCCGGCCGTCACCACCGAGCAAAAACGATACTTGTCGTCGAAAGGGACGGTAATGCTGCGGACGACCGTTTGCGGATCGTCCAGTTTGGTTTGGCGGTAGCGCGGAACATATACGCTCACTTGATGACCCAGAGCGGCCAGGGCGCGCGGCAAGGCGCCGACCACGTCGGCCAGTCCGCCAGTCTTGGAAAAGGGAACGCACTCGGATGCGGCGAAAGCGATATGCATTGCGAAAGAACCTCCTGAGCGGTGACTCGACAGGCCTCGCTCACGTTATGATGATTACGGCAGAAACGCTGCCGGGCATTTGTAATTTCCAATCTGCAATTTGTAATTGAAAATCGTTGCATTGTTCTTTCAATTGCCAATTGCCAATTACAAATTCCGCTTCAGTCTAAATGCCGGAAAGAAAGAGGGTCAACGTGCCAAAGGGCGCGACCGTAAGAACGAATCCACACAAGCCCAAACTGGGCCAGCATTTTCTCGCCAGCGAAGCGGCCGCTCTGCGCATTGTAGAAGCTCTGGGCGATGTTTCCGAAGCGACGGTGCTGGAGATCGGGCCCGGCCGCGGCGCCATTACCGATTTGCTGGCCGGGAAAGCGCGGCGTCTGATCGCGGTGGAATTGGATCGCGTCCTTTCGGCGCAGCTCAGGATGAAATTCTCCATGCAACATAATGTTGAAATCATCGAAGGCGATATCCTGAAGATCGAACTGGACACCGTCTTCGGCGCGAAGCCGGGAAGCCTTCGTACCGGGCTCAATTTCGCGCCCGAACCGGCTCGGGTCATCGGCAACCTGCCGTATTACATTACCTCCGACATTCTGCTGCGGTTGCTGGAGTATCACCGTTACTTTTCGACGATTGTCCTCATGGTGCAGAAAGAAGTTGCCGATCGCCTGGCGGCTTCGGCGGGAAGCCGAGACTATGGCTTGCTATCGGCCACGGCGCAGTTGTACGGCCGGATCGAGCAACTCTTCACGCTTCCGCCGGGAGCGTTTTCTCCTCCCCCCAAAGTTCATTCCAGCGTGGTTCGCATTACGATCAAGCCCCGGCTGGAATCGCTGCGAGTTTCCGAAGCGGAGTTCATCGCGTTCCTGAAACTCTGCTTTGCGCAGAAGCGCAAAACGCTCTGGAATAATCTGAAGACGCGGTACGATGAAGATGCGCTGCGAGCCGCTATGGCGAAAAGCGGCGTGAAACCTGCGATCCGGGCGGAGGCACTGCCGATCGAGAGAACCGCCGCCTTGTTCCGCGCGTTGCGCAACGGCAGTTCATAATTTTCGCTGCCGAGGCTTTCGCGGACGTTATTTTCGCGGGCAATAGTGCCCGCGCCACACGAGCTTCTTATGACTTCAGCCTTACGAACTCCCGCCGTTGCCGGCAGGTTTTATCCGGACCGCCCAGACGAATTGCTGCGCGATATTCGAGCCTACACTTCCGCGGGCGAGACTCCGGTTGAGACCCGCCGCATTGCCGCCATCGGATGCGTCGCTCCCCATGCGGGATACATCTACTCCGGCGGCGTCGCGGGCGCGGTGTATTCGCGCCTGGAGATTCCCGAGCGCTGCGTGATTCTCTGCCCCAATCACACGGGCAAGGGACGTCGGCTGGCGGTCATGACCGATAGCGCGTGGCAGACTCCGCTGGGCGATGTCGCGGCGGACGCGAAACTGGGCGCACGTTTGCTGCGCCGCTTCCCTGCGCTCGAAGAGGACAGCGCCGCGCATCGCGGCGAACATGCCATCGAAGTCCAGCTGCCTTTCCTGCAGGCGCAACAGCCGGAGCTGAGTATCGTTCCGATCGTCATCGGCACCAGCGACTTTGATGCGCTCCGCGGATTGGGTGAAGCGCTGGCGGATGTGATTGCCGATCGTGAGGAAGAAAATCAAGAAGATCGAGAAGAGGATCGCAAGGAAAAAGTCCTGATTATCGCGTCCAGCGACATGAACCACTACGAGTCCGACGCGATCACTCGCGTGAAGGACCACAAGGCAATCGAACGCGTGCTGGCCCTGGATGCGCGCGGCCTCTGGGAAGTGGTGCAGCGTGAGGACATCAGCATGTGCGGGTTCGGGCCAACAGTTGTCATGCTCACTGCGGCCAAGCTTCTGGGAGCGACTTCGGCCACACTGGTCAAGTACGCAACCTCGGGCGATGTCTCCGGCGATTACGAATCGGTGGTTGGGTACGCGGGAATTATTGTGGAGTGAGAACTGTTTGGGGAACAAGAGTGCGTGAAGAAAGAAAGGCGGCCAATTTTTCTGGCCGCCTTTTTTCTCCCAAATGACTCTTGTCTCAGTGCGGACGCGACGGCGGTGGCGGCGGCGCGGTCGAATGGTGCGTTGGCTCGTTCGTAGCCATCCCCGGGGGAGTCAGCGGACTCGCACCAAAGGCGGTTGGCGGCGGCGCGGCCGGAGCTGGCGGAGCCGACGAGACTACGACGGGACGAGAAGTCCGCTCCATTGTTTTCGAGAGACGGTCGAGATGGCGCACCGATCCGCGCGGCACTCCGAAGGCGGCGGAGCCGGGATCGATGGTCAGGCGGCGCGGCGCTCCCGACGGCGGGTTCACCGTGAGGCCCTTTCCCACCATGACCGTCAACCGGCCGCGCGGCGGGGGCAACGGCACCGGAAAGCGCTTCGGCGGATTCACCACCGGAGGGATCGCATACCAGTTGTTCCAGGAACCCGGCTGCCACATCCAGCCGCAGCCCTGCGCGAAAGCCCAGTTGCCATAGCGATACGGCATCCAGCCCCACGGGTACGCCGACACAAACATATATCCAGATCCGGGATACCACATCCAACCGCCATCCTGGAACGGGCTCCAGTTGGCATCGATGAAATAGGGCTGCCAGCCAAGTCCGTAGCCTGGGCAGTTCATGTAGCTGCCGTAATAATTCAAGTCGCTCATGCCGTAGGCATACGGCGAGGCCAGACTGGAGCCGCCGGCGGACACGTAGCGATCGTGATAGTCGGCCTGCTGGCGATCCCAATCGTCGGACGGTTCCGCTTCATAATTTCTGGCGATCACGAACGTGTCTTTCTTGGCGGGATCGCTGAGGTCGATGGTTGCGCTGCGATTCGCGGCAACGTCAAATTGTCCCGATGGTCCGGTGGCGCGCAACTTGCCTTTGAACACGGCTAGAGTCGCCTTGCTGGCGCCGTCGAACCCGACGCGGAAGTGCGCGGCCTCGGCCACGGTGATGGACTCATCGGCAAAACTCAGCAGGAACTGGTCGCTCTTTTTCTCGCCATCGTTCTCGCCGTCGTTCTCGCCAACTCTCTCGCCAGCTTTCCCGCCAACCTTCTTCGGGTGAAGACTTCCGTAGACGGTGCCGGAGACAAGTTGGACGGTGCTGAGCTTCTGGCCATCGTCGCCGAGCGCGAGACGAGTGAAATCGACTTCGCTACGAGGCGCGAGGCGCAGCGCGCTGCCATCTTCGAATTCCACTTCCGCGCGGCCGTCCTTTCCGGTCTTTAGCTTGGAGCCTTCGATCACGGGCAGATTGAGAAACGCTTTATCGAAACCGTCGCCGGTGGCGCGGTCGATCTGCACGGTACCCTGCACTTCGCTCAAGCGCACAATGCGCGCCTTCGATTCCGCCGATGCCGAGACCACCAGAGACGCCGCCAGCGCGGCCGACATTGCCAGCATCTTTCCGAGTTGTCGGATCGTCATATGCCTCTCCCGGACTGGTTTGAGTCTGCGAGGGTGCGGAGCGTAAGTCAAGCGGGATTTTGGAATTTTGAGAATTTGGACACTAGGTCCCGTTGGACCCGCGATCAGTGCACGCCGGCGCGCTCCAGTAAGCGTTGGGCACGGGCGCGGGTTACGTTGATCACCGACGGATCGGCGATGATCTGATCGAGGATTGGCCGAATAGCTGTGATCTCGACCAGTTGATTGCTGCCGGCCATTTGTTCCATGCGCTTGAATTCTTCGTCGAGCGCGAGTTTCTGGTAGTGGCGATCGTACTGGAGACGATGTCCGAATTCGAGCGTGGCGGAGAGGCTTTGCATCAGGCTAGTCAGTTCCTGGACGGCGGGGTTGGACGAATAGTTGTAGGTGGACTCACCGCTGCGCCGGGCGTCTTTGTACGTGAGCACCTTCTTTCCAGTGAAGGCAACGCCTTTGTGATGGGCGTCGAGGTCCTTCTGAAAAAACCCTGCCTTCGCCGCCAGATCAAAGATCTTCTGCCGCGTCTCCGCGGTTGTGGTGAAGTCGAGATCGAAGCTGTCAGTTTCGTCGGAATCGGGCGAGAGGCGTCCGCTGGACTGATAGCGGGACGGGCCGTCGGATTGAATCCGAATCGAGTAGTGCTCGGGCTGGGAGGCGGGGAAATCGAGGGTGAAGGTGACGACGGCCGGAGCCTCGGTTTGCGAATAGGCGAGGATTGAAGAAAGTAGGATCGAGGCAGAGATCAGCCGGCAGAGGATCTGAAACGGACGGGGCATGGGTCGCTGTAATGATTGGGGATGGAGGCGAGGAGTGTCAAGGGGAGGGCTGGCTTTTCGCTTTTCGCTCGGCTGGACGGCCGAGGGCGGCCGTCCCTACGTGTTTCTTGCTGGCTCGATAGCGTTTGCTTACTTGCAGACCGCGGTGAAACCCAGGGAGTTGTTGGCGGTGAGATAGATCTGGCCGGAGATCAGGCCGTTGTTGTTGATGCCACCGGCCATGGTGTAGCTCGCACCGGAATAGACGATGTTCTTGAACACTCCATTTTCGTAGATGAAGCCTAGTTCTTGTTCGGCGGTAAGACGATTGCCCACGATGACGCCGGAGTTGTTCACTCCGAGTAGAACGGTTCCGTAACTGGCATGGGGGTAATTGATGGTGGTGAACGCTCCGTCTTGCCAGAGGAAACCGTTGCTGACGGCGGTGCTGGCGTAGGTTCCCACGACATCGGCGCTGTCGTTGATGGCCAGGGCATAAGTTGCCTGCGCACTGGGATAGGCGATGGTGGTGTATTTGCCGTTCACTCGCATAAATCCCTTGGTTACGGACGCGCTGGCGCTGAAGCTGCCGACCGTGGCTCCCAATTGATTAATGTCGAACAGCCAGGTATTGGCGGCCTTGGGATGATTGACGGCGGTGAAGGTGCTGCCTTGCAGCAGGAATCCATGAATGTGTCCGGGGTACGCGCTGTCCTGGTAGAAACCGGCATTGACGCCGCTGCCGTTGCGTCCATACAGCCATGTGGAGGAGGATTTCGGGGCCGCGTATTCGGTGAAGACTCCGCTGGCGGTGCGCGTGAAGGCCACGAATTGCTGGGTGTTGTTGTCGAGCAACTGGCCAACCACGGCGCCGTCGTCGCTCACTCCGTTAACCTGGCTGAAGGAATATCCCAAGGGCGCGGAGAACGTGTCGAAGATGCAGGAAGCATTCTGGGCGGCGTGCAGAAGAGGCGAGGACAAGAGAAGCGCGACGACGATGGCAGAAACGGAACGGGGAAGGGACATGAAATCCTCGACAGCTATATTTGTGTGCGCAGTTTCAGCATAGCTTGAGAAGCGTCGCGAGTCAGCAACGGATGCACGAACGAGTGATACGGTGCGCGGCGGTTTTGGGACTGTGACGGAGGTAACTTGACCGAGGGCGCGGAAAGAATGCCTTGCCGTGGCGGAGGAGATGTTTAGGACGTAGGGGGCCTTCGACCGCGCATCTCGCCTCGCAAGCGAGGCGGGCTGCTCCGCTCAGGATGACAGGCGATATTGCTCGGGTGGCGGCGGCGATCCTTGCTCGAGTGATCTTTGGCCGGGTGATCTTTGCTCTCGTGTTTATCGCTCTGGCGTTCTTGGGTGGCGGCGGTGTGCAGATGGCAGATGGCAATGGCGAGCGCATCGGCGGCATCGGCGGGTTCGGGAATCCGATCGAGGTTGAGAAGGCGAGTCACCATCTGCTGGACCTGATGCTTTTCGGCGCGGCCGTATCCGACGACCGCGGACTTGATGGAGAGCGGCGAGTATTCGGCGACTTCGAGTCCGGCGGAAGCAGCGGCCAGCATGGCGACACCGCGCACCTGTCCGAGTTTCAGGGCGGACTTCACGTTGGCGGCGTAGAAAACGTCTTCGATCGCGACGCGGTCGGGACGGTGCTGAGCGATGAGTTCCTGAAGGCCGATCGAGATGCGTGAGAGGCGCGCGGCCATCGGGTCGCGCGGGGAAACCTTGATGGCGCCGCAGACAATGCAGACGAGCCGATCATTGTCACGACCGTCGGAGAGCAAATCGACTACGCCGTATCCGGTGTATTCCGTGCCGCAGTCGATGCCGAGGACGCGCATGGGGGAAGTGTAGCAGGACAGTGGACAGTGGTCAGTGGCTAGCGGCCAGTCTCTCGCTCTCAACAACAGCGTGATAACCTATTGCCTTCCGGGCCACTGAAACGTGGGGTGGGGCCGGATGGCATACAGTCAGGGCGCGGACTCACACTCGTACCACACAATCCCATCTGAGGAGACGAGCAAACCATGAAAATTGGAGTGTTGACGGGCGGGGGAGACTGTCCCGGTCTCAATGCGGTCATTCGGGCGATCGTGCGGAAGGGCACCTTTCACTATGAAGACGAGTTTGTGGGATTCGTGGAGGGCTGGCGCGGGTTGTTGGAAAACAAGACGATGGAACTCGGCCTGACGGCGGTAAGTGGCATTCTGCCGCGTGGAGGCACGATTCTACGCACTTCGCGGACCAATCCGGCCAAGCATGACAATGGCCTGAAGCACTGCGCCGAGAACCTCCAGAAACATGGTTGTGAGGCGCTGATCGCCATTGGCGGCGACGACACGCTCTCCGTGGCGCAGAAACTTTGCGCTGTCGACGTAAAGGTGGTGGGCGTTCCGAAAACGATCGACAACGATCTGTCGGGCACCGATTTTACCTTCGGCTTCGACACGGCGGTGAATATAGCTACCGAAGCCATCGACCGCGTGCATACGACCGCCGAGGCGCACAATCGCGTGATCGTGGTGGAAGTGATGGGACGCGATTCGGGTTGGATCGCGACTTACAGCGGTATCGCGGGCGGCGCTGACATCATATTGATCCCCGAAGTTCCTTTCGATATTGAGCAGGTTGCCGAATTGATTCGCCAGCGCCACGCTCGCGGCAGATATTTCAGCATCGTGGTGGCGGCCGAAGGCGCGAAGTTTGCCGACGGCATCGAGAAGCACGGTGGAGTGTCGGCTCTGGGAGCGGGCAAAGATGAGTTCGGGCATCTTCGGCTGGGCGGAATTGGTTCGACGCTGGCGAGCGAGATCGAAAAGCGGACGGGCTTCGAGTCGCGGTCGGTTGTGCTGGGGCACATCCAGCGGGGCGGAACGCCCAGCGCTTTCGACCGCGTGCTGGCCACGCGCTACGGACTGGGCGCCATCGACATGGTGCATCGCGGCGAATTCGGGCACATGGCGGCGCTGCGTGGGAACAAGATTATTTCCGTTCCGCTGGCGGAGGCGATCGCTTCGAATCGTAAGGTGGACAAGGAGATTCTTGACGCCGCGATCGGCATTCTCGACAAGCTCGATTACAAGGTCTCGAAAGCCTCCTGAGCGGTGAACGGGATCTTCCTGGGAAAAAAGTTACGGTGCCGCCGCGGCAAAGGGTCCGCCCATGCCGGGATTCGCTTGGCATGGGCTCGGGTTTGGGGGCATACTTACTCAGCGTTCTCCCACGCAGAATGCGAGGACGCTCGCTTGCCCATGTTTCACGACGAAAACCAGCCCGAGAACCATTTGGAGCGGTCGACGGCGCTCCCCTTGCCAACCACATCGCAGGATGCGGAAGTGCAGCGCAAGCGGATGCTCATCGCGCTGGGGATACTGTTGGTGGCGTTGGGGGCAGTGGTATTAAAAGACTGGGATTTCTGGTTTCCGCCGGGCTCTGATGCCCAGGAAGCCGCGGTTCGGAGCAATAGTAAGAGTAAGAACACGAGTGCGAGTATCGCTGCGCCAACCGCGGTGCCGGCGACTCCCGCGCGGGAACGTAAGCCAGCCAAATCCCCCGCGCCTGCTGCGGCTGAAGCTCCCTTCTCGGCCACCGCCGAGCGCGCGGTACTACCTCCTTTGCAGGTGGAAGTCGTAGCCGGAAACCGGCACATCAAGGTGCCCGCGAAAAGCAATGCCATTCATCTGGATGTGGACTCGGGCGCGACTTCCGCATCCAGTTCCGCACCCGCATCCGCGGCGAGTGCGCCAGCCAATGCCGGCAATCGAGTGCAGCTCTCGCCGCAAACGGAGCAGAGCGTGAGCGTTTCGGTGCCCCCGGATTATCCCTTGCTGGCGCGGCAGATGAAGGTGCAGGGCGCAGTCAGTTTGCAGGCGCTCATCTCGCGCGACGGCACAATCCAGGAGTTGCAGATTCTCAGTGGTCCAAGCATCCTGGCCGCCGCCGCGCGCGAGGCGGTGAAGCAGTGGCATTTCAAACCGTACCTCCAGAACGGGCAGCCGGTGGAAACGCAGGCGCGCATCACGGTGAACTTCACTATTTCGACAAATTGAGCGCGGGGCGGATCGGGTTGTTGCGCGTGTAGCGCGGAGGCTCTTGTCTGCCCGGTAGGATTTTGTAATTTGGCAATCGGGTAATTTTGTAATTCAAAACCAAACCTGCGCTGGATTTTCAAATTACCAAATTACCCGATTACCAAATTACAAGATCGTTTTCGAAATTAAACGGGCGTCCGGATTCTTTCGAACCCAGGACGCCCGGGCAGCCCTCCCCCAGAACTGCTCAACTGGGAATGTAAGACGAAGCCGTGAATCTGAAAATGGCCCGCGGGTGCCAAGCTTGCACCACCAAAGTGCTAGCCCGCAAATCGCACATCGCAAAGGCGAATCCGGACTCGAACACCGGCTTCTACTGTGAGAACACCATCATCCCGGGCGCCACTCCGATGGAAAAAGGCGAGCCCGACACCGCCGTGGGAACGCCGGTATTCTGATTGTAGGTATAGGCGGCTATATTCTTTCCAGACTGGCTTCCGACATAAAGAAAGTCCCCGGTGGGGTCGGTAAGGGCGAACAGACCGCCCGCGGCCAAGCTGAACGGCGAGTTCGTTATCGCCGTCAGTGCCCCGGTCGTGGAATCGATCTCGAAACTCCAGAAGGAATAGCTTGATCCCGGAGTCAGCGCGAAAACAAAGCTGCCGGTGAGATCGACCGTGATCGCGGTGGGGCCGGTGACGCCCTCTGTGGAGTAAAACGGCGAGCCGAGCATGGGGCTCAACGCGCCGGTGCCTGGGTCGATATTGAAGCCAGAAACGTTGCCGACGGTGTTTTGATACGGTTGAGGGTTGCTGGCCGAAGGATTCACCACGTAGAGGAATCGTCCGCTGCCATCCACGGCCAGGGCGGAGGCTCCCGCCCCCGAAAAGTACGGAGACCCAGGCAGTCCCCCTGGCACTCCGGCCACTTGCGTGAGTACGCCGTTCGAGAAGGAGAAAGCGGTGACCATCCCAATGCCCGGATTGGTCACATAGACGTACTGGCCGGAAGGCGTGATCAGAATCTGGGTCGGATTCGCATTCGCGTCGAAGGGCGAATTTGCAACCTCCGACAAAGCGCCGCTGCCAGAATCGATGGCGTAAACGGAAACATTGTTGCCGTAATTGTTGGTCACCAGCAAGTACTTGCCGGAAGGATCGATGACCGCCATATTGGGACCGTCGCCGGCCGGAGTCGGAGTGGCAGTTTGCGTTAAAGTACCGTCGTTGGCGATGCTGAAAATCGAGATCGTATTGGCGCGGGAATTGATCGCGTAGAGAAACTTCCGCGAAGGCAGCAGCGCCAGGCCGGTGGGCGTGGTGTTCGCCACTTGCGGGGTTGACGGTCCGCTGGTGATAGCGCCGGTTACGCCGTCAATATTCAGCAGCAGCACCTGGCCGGTCGACGGCAGGGTTACGTAGGCAATATGGTTAGGCCCCCTGACTTTACTGGGGTCGTAGCTGCTGCCGCAGGAAAGGGAAAGTCCGGCCAGGACGACGACCATGGCCACAAGAACTTGGCGAAGACCACTTTGACCTGGCAGTGCGGCGCGCGCCGCCCTCAGAAAGCTCATTGGCGAACCTGCTCCTCAGTATCCACGGTGAGAATGAAAATGTCGTGTTCACTATCGTGCACGAGAAGGCGGGAAGAAAGCAACTGCATCGGGTCATCCGGTGATCGGGCCATCTAAAATCAAGAGCCTTTGAACTTCGATGGCCCGATGACCCGATGGTCAGATGATTCGATTCTGGATGTGTTCTAATCGTTGTATCGCAAGTCATGTGTCCTGAGTGAAGATTACGCCGTGATTGACATCCACTGCCACCTTTTGCCCGAGGTTGACGACGGCCCCAAGTCCTGGGATGTAGCCGTCGAGATGTGCCGCATGGCGGCGGCGGACGGCATTACTCATGCTGTCGCCACCCCGCACGCCAACGATCGCTACGCCTACGATCGCGGATATCTCTCCGGGCTTCTCGGCCAGTTACAGGAGAAGGCCGGCCCCGCGTTGCAATTGAGCCTGGGCTGCGATTTTCATCTTTCGTTTGACAATCTCGAGCGCGTACTCGAGCAGCCGCACACCTACACGATTGGCGAAACCAACTATCTGCTGATTGAGCTCAGCAACTACAGCGTGCCCACACGGCTGGGCGACTGTCTATTTCGCTTGGGAGATCGCGGGCTTACGCCGATCCTGACCCATCCGGAACGGAACCCGATTCTGCAACAAACGCCGCAGCGCATCCTGGAGTGGGCGGAGCAGGGCTGTCTGGTGCAGGTGACGGCGTCGGCGCTGACTGGGTTCTGGGGAGAGCGGCCCGAAATCGTCGCGCGCTGGCTGCTCGACCGCTCGGCCGTCCACATTCTTGCCTCTGACGCTCACGACTCCAGGCGGCGGATTCCGAATCTTTCCGCGGCTCGTGCGGTGGCGGAAAAAATCGTGGGCGCCGAATATGCCGAAGCGCTGGTCGAGGGCAACCCGGCCGCGATCGTTGCGGGGATGCCGATTCCTTACTGTCCGCGACCGGTACTGGATTGACCAGAATTGAGCTTCAATCTTCCGGCTGTCTCATGGATTACTGGCGTAATCACAAGAGTTTTTATCGGCAGTGATATGCTCCGTTCTGGGCCTGACACCCTAGCGAAGGAGATTGAACCATGAGACCGTTGGCGACAGTTGTCGTTTTGTTATTTGCATCGGCGTCCGCTTACGCGCAAGCGGCAAAACCCTGTGAAGAGCTGAAAGCTGAAATCGCGAAGAAGGTGGAAGCGAACGGCGTGAAGTCGTACTCGCTCGAAATCGTGGCGAAGGACAAGGAAGTGGAAGGTAAGGTGGTCGGTACTTGTGAGGGTGGGACGAAGAAGATCGTGTACACCAAGACGTCAACCCCGGCACCAACCCCGGCGCCCGCAGCGAGCAAGCCCTAATCCCCTGGCCCATCGGCAGCATCCAGGCCGCACTTATCTAGCCGGCTCTCGATTCTTTGTTGTTTACTAGATAGGTATTAACCCGTGTTTACTGGTACCCCCTTTTCCCCTCCCTGGTGGAATCACGGGGTTAGGGAAAATGTTCGCCTCTGGGGGTGCTGCGTCTCAACTGGCGGGAACTGCTCTTCGGGGAGGCGAGACGCCGCAATGGAACACGAAACGTGGGGTTTTGTCAGTGCTATTTGTCACCTGTTCATGTGCGGCAATCGCCAAGAGCCATAGCGAAAAGCCAGACGTCATTGTCGAAAGACCGCGGTTACACTCACGACCGGAATGAATGGTGTAATTGCGTGGCTTTTCGGGAACTACCGTATGTTCTGAAGAAGCGAATCCCAGCTCATGCGGGAAACGACGACTGGACCACGCTTTCCGCCCACGTCGCGTTACACTATCGGCGGAGAAATTCATGTCCCGCTGCTCTGCCTGTAGCGCTGAAGTGCCGATCGCGAGCCGCTTCTGCTCCGCCTGCGGAGCGCCGGTGGGGTCCGATGACGCGACGCTCACGTCAACGTCCGACGCTGCCGCAACGATTGCCGCTCCGCAGAGTGCGTCGCCCAAGATTTCTACAGACGACGTTGCGACTCTGGAATTCGCGGCGGCCAAATCGCCGCATCCTCCGCGGCCGGCATCGTCCTCGTCGTCGCGTCCGCCAAGTTCGGCCGCATTTTCTCTGAACGAAGGACGCTTTCTTCCCGGGCGTCTTTTGGCGGGGCGTTACCGCATTATTGCGCTCCTTGGCAAAGGCGGCATGGGCGAAGTATATCGCGCCGATGACCTCACGCTCGGCCAACCGGTCGCGCTCAAGTTTCTGCCCGAGGAAGCATCCCGCGACGAAAGTCTGCTCGATCGTTTCCGGAATGAAGTCCGCATCGCGCGCCGCGTTTCCCATCCCAATGTTTGCCGCGTGTATGACGTGGGAGAAGTCGACGGCCACACTTTTTTCACGATGGAATATGTGGACGGCGAAGACCTTGCGTCGCTGCTCCGGCGCATCGGGCGCTTGCCGCAGGACAAGGCGCTCGACATCGCCCGCCAGCTCTGCGCCGGGTTGGCCGCCGCCCATGCCAAAGGCGTTCTGCATCGCGACTTGAAACCTGCCAACATCATGCTTGACGGCCGCGGCCAGGTGGTGATGACGGACTTTGGCCTCGCCGGACTTACCGATCAGATTCAGGGCGCCGACATCCGCAGCGGAACGCCCGCTTACATGGCGC
>Ga0326727_10017837_pt1 | contig 14622 bp, 15 predicted proteins | sample MB2enrmetagenome_FD_207643 | JGI IMG/M metagenome (GOLD analysis project Ga0326727, IMG submission 207643) | Lab enriched peat soil microbial communities from McLean, Ithaca, NY, United States - MB29MY | ecosystem: Environmental > Terrestrial > Soil > Wetlands > Peat | place: USA: New York... | reverse complement strand
AAGCTGGATTACCTGCATTACACGGATGACACGAACACGACGCTGGCCGCCATTGTCAGCAGCGGGACGGGCGTGCTGTTCATCAGCCAGATTGACGCTCAGGGAGTGTGACGTGCGGGAATGGATGCGATTCTGTTGGCGCTTCTGGCGGATGCGGCAGACGCACGTGTGGGAGAAAGCGGCGCGCGCGGTCGAGGAAGTCCTGCGGCATGACGGATTACAGCAGGCGGCGACGGCGCAGGATTGCGTGACGTTTTGTCCCCGGTGCGGGCAGATTCCCGATGGAGACCGGAGAATGGAAGAAGCGCGGGAGCGGTTCTTTGCGAGTTGGAAGGGCGAGGCGCCGAAGAGGAGTGAACTGGATTTTGCGCTGGCGTGGGAGTATTTCCGGCGGAAGTAGGCGGAGAAGCGAAAGGCAAGAGGGACTGTAACACAGAGATCACAAAGGGAAGAACACAGAGCGCACTGAGATAGGAGCAAGAGAAGAACAGAAGAGAAAGACTGGCGCAGAGTTCGCGGAGAGCGCTGAGGACACAGAGAAGAGCGCCGCTGAGAGAGCGGAGAGACGATGGCTGCGATGGATTCGAGGTTGAAGGGATATGCGGGGAGGGTGACGCACCCGACGCTGGCGCTGGAGCGGGCCTATTGCACGATCTGCGGACGGCCGTATGGCTGGGTGAGCATGGAAAGCTACGCGCATGTGGCCCCGGCGGAAGTGATTGTGGTGTGCGACGGATGCGATGAGAGATATGGACGCATGCCGTTGCCGGAATTGGAATTGAAGCGAACAAAGGAGAGTTGACGTGCCATTTTATTACGCGGTTTCTTCGCAACAGAATAGCAACGCCACAGCGAACACGGATACGCTGCTGGCGGATTTGAAGACGGCCAGCGCAAACGCGGGATTGCGAGCGTATGTGCAGAAGCTGCAGGCAGGGTCGTACGCAACGCCCGCCGACAATGCGATTCGCATCCGGTTGCACCGGCTGACATCGCTAGGGACGTATGCCTCGGGAACGTCGGTGACACCGGCGCAATTGGTGCCCGATGCACCGGCCGCGGCATCGCTGGCGTCGACGCTGCCATCGTTGGGTACTGGGGCGCTGAACGCGGTGCCGGCAATCCAGTTGGCGTTCAATCAACGCGGCACGGGATTGTGGGCGGCGTTCACCGTGGACGAGGCCATCGGCATCTCCGGCGCGAACACCGGCGTGAATGGACTGGTGGTGCTGGATAGCCAGTCAACGGGGACATCGGTGCCGGTGAACTTCAAGATTATTTTCAGCGAGTAGCGCGTGGCGACGACAACCTGGGTTGCGGGGCTGTACAACGACGTGACGCTGCAGCCCGCGCCCGCAAACCGGCAAGCGCCGGCGAGCTTGCTGGACATGGAGGAGCGGAGAATTCTGCTTCCACCGCCGCCGGCGGAAGCGGAGTTCTTCTACGAGGAGTTGGGCGGGTACAAGGCGACCGAATTCCACGCGGGATTGCAAGCGAACGCGGAGTTCGACGCACAATGGATCCTGCTGGGACGGCCACCCTCGGCATTTGACGAAGTGGAGTGGCAGCGGTTTGCGGGGACGTGGTTCTCGCAGACAACAAGTGAAGCGGAGACGGGGCTGACGCCACCTCGAGCGCCAACGGCCTTTGATGAAGTGGAGTGGCAGCGGTTTGCGGGGACGTGGTTCTCGCAAGTGACGAGCGAGGCGGAGACGGGGTTGACGCCCATTGTACCTGGGAGGGCCTGGGACGAGACCGATTGGCAGCGAGCGTTCGCGTGGTTTGCAGCGTCTCCGGCGGAAGACGAGCAGCCGGGAAAGTTGCCGTTCACACCGCCGCCCGTGCCGAATCTCGGCTGGGACGATTTTGAGTGGAATCATGATTTTGGCGCGCGGGGATTGGTGATGTTCGTGGTGATGGACGATTTTGTGAACGCGCCGGCTGGCGGAGGAACTGGCGGGGTAACGCCAAGCCGAAGAGCGGCGAGATTGGGCTTCACGATGCCCGCGTTTCGCTAAAGCAAGCAGTAAGAATCGCCGCCAAATCCGATGAAAAAGTGCAAGGCATTTTATCCGATCGCGGGGTCGCGAACGGCTTGGATTCCGTGCGCGCAAGGGGCGGAGGCGGGCTCGAACTTTTGCCGCCGACATGGAGACGCCATCTTCGGAGCGATGCTGGGGGCGATTGTGTACGAGAAGGCGGTAGATGAGGCGGTGACGCCTTGTGAGGATCGAGCAGCCGCTAACTGCACGGGTGCAAAGAAGTTCAAGGGGTGCCATGGCCGCCGCATTTCGCGTGGGAATTAGCACTTTCCGGACCCTGAACGATCCGCTGTTCGGAAGGCTGTGCGTGGCAGGCGGATTGCCGCGACACAGGGGAGCGCGCAAGTTACATCACCAGGCGAAGAGTTCTTCGCTCAGGTCGATTGCTGGGTCTGACGACGGAGGCGGTCCAACCGCTGGCGGGAGTGCGCACACCTCCACCGCACACGCCGCGGACTGCAAACCGTGCGCAGATTCGGCAGGCGGCAGCGGGAATGGAACGAAGCGCGCTCCTGAAAAAGGCGTTGAACAGTGGGTCCCGATCCTGGAATTCCCAGAGAAAGAGCTGCGGCCCGTGGAGCCGCTACCGCATGACGGGCTGCGATTTGTGCAAGCAGTGAACGAGGAAGTGCAGATGGTCGGTATCGCAAAGGGGCTCCTGACAGCCGACGACATCAAGGTGAAACAGCGAGTGTTTGAGCAGTTGATGGAGATGGCCTACGGGAAGAATGCGCGCGGCGGAGAGAAGTCCAAGCCGACGGTGATCGATATTCCGGGGATGACAAAAGATTGAGGAGGAACGAATGGCAAGTCCGAAGGTGGTTTTCATCGGTGAAGTGGCACAGATCGCGGGCGTGGGTGCGGTCGTTGCTGGTATCGTGTTGAGTCTGCATCACTGGGGCGCGGCAGCCGCCTTGATCGGTGGATTTGCGGCGTTTTTTGTAGGAAAGAAGCTACGGGCATCGTAGGCGGAAAGGATCCCACGCGGTGGGCGAGCAGTTCGATCTTGGAACGGTGTACCGCGCCTTCGACAGGCAACGAGAATTCCACAATTCCAAGAAGAAATACCGGCTGTTTGGCGGAGCCGCGGGACCCGGCAAGACAAAGGCGCTCTTATGGGAGGCCATCCGTAAGGCGCTCTTGCATGACGGGTGCGACACGCTGCTGTTGCGGCGGACCTTTCCCGAATTGGAGGCGTCGCTGGTGGCGCAGTTCCGGCGAGACGTGCCCACGTGGTGGTACCGCAGCTTCAACGAAGCGAAGCACCTGGTGACATGGACGAACGGGTCCACCACGCGCTTTGGCTACTGCCGGAACGAAAACGACGTCTACCAATACCAGGGCGCAGAGTTTTTGTTCATCGGGATCGATGAGCTGACGCACTTCACGCTGAAGCAATGGCAATTCCTGACCTCCCGCAATCGCTGCCCGATTCCGGGAACCTTTCCGTGCATGGCCGGGGCCACGAACCCGGGAAACATAGGGCACGCCTGGGTCAAAGCGCTGTGGGTGGACAAGGCGCCGCCGCCGGGATTCGAGCGGCCGGAGCAGTACGATCCGGCAGATTACGACTTCATACGCGCGCGGATTGCCGACAATCCGATTTACGCGAACGACCTGAATTATCGCAAGACGCTCGAGGCGCTTCCGGAGCAACTTCGCAAGGCGTTTCTGGAAGGGAACTGGGACTTTTTCGCCGGCCAATACTTCGATCTTTTCGAGATCGGGCGGCACACGGCGCGGCCAGAAGAGATTGGGATGCAGGCGTGGTGGCCGCGGTGGATTTCGATTGACTGGGGATTCCAGCATCCGAGTGCGGTGTACTGGCACTGCGCGATGCCGAGGGAAGTGGCGAGTGGCGAGTGGCGAGCGGCGAGATCGAAGAGGGATCCCTCGACTGCGGCCGCAAACGCCGCGGCCTCCGCTCGGGATGACAGTTTTGGGTTAAGCGCATACGCAGACGGCCATCGAGATCAAGCGGCTGGGAAAATCATAACGTACCGGGAGTTCGTGCAGAACGGGCTTTCGCCGCGGATGCTGGGGCAGGCGATTGCCGAGCGTTGCAAGGACGAAAAGATCCGGGAGATTTACCTTTCGCCGGATGCGTTTGCGCACCGCACAAGCGAGGCTTCGATTGCGGAGCAACTGGGAGAGGTGCTGGCAGCGAATGGATTGCCGCGTCCGTCACTGGCGGATGACGACCGGATTGGCGGATGGCAGTTGATGTACCAGTTGCTGGAGCAGGACGCCTGGGTGATCACGGTGAATTGCGGGAAGTTGATCGAGTGCTTGCCGCAACTGGTGCGGGATAACCGGCGGGTTGAGGACGTGCGCAAGGTGGAAGGCGACGATCCGGCGGACGCGGCGCGGTATGGAATAGTTCCCGGCGCAAGATACGCCGGTGTTGGGGCATCCGCCAGAGGCGGACCCGGGGCGGGGCAGGCTCCGCCCCTTTATTCTCAGGTGCGATTCATACCAGGTATGCCGCTGGGCGAACAGATCGCACGGCAAGTGAGCGCGGAAGACCCGACTTCACGAGCGATCCAGTTTCAGAGGCTGGAGGCGGAGGCGCGCAAGCAGTTCGGGCCGCAGAGGTTGCCGCGGCGGCGCTGGAACTGGTGAAAGCTAGAGGGAAGTGCGAAGGGTGGGCCGATGTTGGCGTTCGTTAAGAGATTCTTTAAAACGCGGTATGTGGGGCTGCTGGAAGAGGAAGTGGCGCGATTACGCAAGGAGAACCGTGCGCTGCTGAATTCGCTGCTGGGGACGGCGGGATTTCCGCCGGTGGAGTTTGCGGAGCCTGTGAAGCCGGTGGAACTGCCGAGATTGCGGAAGAGATCGTGGCAGCAGGTGCAGGTGAAAAGGGAGCAGGACGCGATGAAGGGGTGAGGCCTAGGGGACCTGAGGATTAAGGGGGAAGAACTAACGCAGAGCGCGTAGGGAACACAGAGTTCGCAGAGAAGAGGAAGCCAAGCGGGGCGGTAACACAGAGGTCACAGAGAAAAGAGCACAGAGGACGCGGAGAAGAAGAGGCCGCGCGACGGCGGATAGATTGACCCGGCCGATCTGAAGATCGGCCACTACAACGGCGGGACTCAAGAGATGAGAGATCGTATGGACAACGCGATGACAGATTGGGAGCCGGGGATGACGGCACCGGCGGATGGCAATGCGGGGGCGGGAGACGTGGGGGCAAGTTTCGGAGAGATTCCTCACTTCGCGGACTCCGTTCGGAATGACGGGCTGCAGAGTCAGGTGAGCCAGGGAGTGGACCTGGGGCCGAACTTCGAGAGGCTGGAGGAAGAGCGGCCGGAGTTGGTGAACGCCCTGCGAGAGTTGGTGCGGCAATACCGCGTGGAGGGCGTGGCGGCGCGGATGCACGAGATCCGGCGGATTCGCCAGGCGCGGCTTTTCTGGCAAGGGTTGCAATATGCCTGGTGGAACCCCAATGACATGAACTGGCACCTGCCGTTTGAGCAGAAGTTCAACGATGACCGCACGCTGGAAGAGATGCCGCGGTACCAGTTTGTGACCAATTTTTATCAAGGATTTGGGTTGTCGTTTGTGGCGGTGCTTTCGCAGGATGTGCCCAGCGTGCGGTTTTATCCGCAGTCGGCGCAATCGCTGGTGGATATTGCCGCGGCGCGCGCGGCGAGCGACGTGGCGGAACTCATCGAGCGAAATAACCATGTGGAGCAACTGCTGACGTCGATCGGGTATTTTCTGTGGACCGATGGAAAGCTGGGCGCTTACGTGCGGTACGTGAAGGATGGGCAGCGCTTCGGTTTTCGCGAGGAAGAGATCCTGGCGGCGGTGGAGATTCCGTTGGGAGTTGACACGTGGATTTGTCCCTCCTGTGGCAGGGAGACTCCGGTCTGGGGAAATCAGAGAGTACAGGACGGATATCAGGGATCAGCGACCGGCGGTCAGGAAACTACTCAAGACGCAGGGAACTTGCCCCGATCCCTCGACTTCGGTCTGCAGGAGGCGCAGACCTCAGCTCGGGATGACAATTTCGGATTTGGCGAGAATGACGGAGCGGCAGGTGGCGGCGCTGGGGCAGGACACAACCCCGAATCGGGGTACGCCGTGGACCTGGCCGGGGAAGGCCTCACCCCTGAAGGGGTGAGCTACACGTGTCCGGGGTGCGGCGCGGAGTTGGCCGAGAAGGATCTGCGGAGGGCGGAGCGAGTGACGGTGCCGCGAGTTGTGGAGACGCGGCGCGTGGCAAACGGCCAGGAAGTGATTTCGATTGCCGGCGGCCTGGAGCTGAATACGCCCGTGTGGGCGAACGAGATGCACGAGTATCCGTACCTGCAATGGCAGGCCGAAGTGCACCGCGCAAAATTGAAGGCGGCGTACCCGCTGGCGGCAGGAAAGATCGAGTCGGCGCCATCGCAGGGCCCGGAGGACGTATACGCGCGCGTATCGCGGCTAAGCGTGGAGCAAGGATTGCCGTCGATTCATCCCGGCGACGCGCTAATGAACCTGATTACGTTCGACCGCACGTGGCTGCGGCCGTGGGCGTTTTACGGGATCGAGAACGAAGAGGTGCGGAACGAACTGCTGGCGCTCTTCCCGGATGGCTGCTACGTGGGGTTTGCGGGCGATGTGTACTGCGAGGCGCGCAACGAAAGTATGGACGATCACTGGCGGGTGCTGCACGCGCTGCCAGGGGACGGCCAGAACCGGCCGAGCGTGGGCGATTCGCTGGTGCAGGTGCAGGAGCGCTACAACACGTTGAGCAACATGCAGGCGGAGACGTATGAGTATGGCATCCCGCCGATTTACGCGGACCCGCAGGTGTTGGACTTTGATGCGCTGGCAAATCAGGTGGCGGAACCGGCAGCCCACTTTCCCGCGCGAGCGCGCCCGGGCCAGCCTTTGGCGGCAGGATTTTTCCAGCCGGCGCCAGCCCAGGTGCCTCCGGACATGATTCGCCACCAGCAGGATTTGATTGGGCCGGTGTCGCAATTCTTGACTGGGCTGTTTCCCGCGGTGTTCGGCGGAAACATGGAGGATGTGAAGACGGCGAGCGGCTATGCCATGGCTCGCGACCAGGCCATGGGGCGATTGGGATTGGTGTGGCGGCGGCTGAAACAGTTTTATGGCGAAGTGATGCTGCTGGGCGTGGACTGCTTCCGGAAAAACCGGCCGGAGGACGTGGATGTGCCGCTGCTGGGTCCGGATGGGACGCTGGATGCGCGGATGATTCGCGTGGGGGATTTGAAAGGGAACATCTGCGTACATCCGGAGGCGGATGAAACGTTCCCGCGGCTGAAATCGCAACAGCGCGGCGTGCTGCAGCAGTTGTTTGGACTGAAAGATCCGTTGATTCAAGAGGCGCTGGCGGAGCCGGCAAATCTTGGGTACATCAAGAATGTGCTGGGCTTGACGGAGCTGGTGATTCCGGGGGAGGACTCGCGGAACAAGCAGTTGCGAGAGATCCAGGTGCTGTTGGGCAGCGCGCCGATTGTGGTTCAGCAACGTGTCGCCGGTGATCAAGACGCAGGGACCCAGCCGGGATCCCTCGACTCCGGTCTGCAAAATGCACAGACCTCCGCTCGGGATGACAATCCGATGGGTGGAGGAGTCGTTGTGCTGCCGTCGGTGGTCGTGGATGTGCTGCTTGATGATCATGCGGTGGAGTTTGAGGAATGCAAGCGGTGGGCCAATTCAGAGGCGGGGCAGTCGGCAAAGATTACGAATCCGGCTGGGTTCGCCAATGTGCGGGCACATGCGGAGGCGCATTTACGGGCGATGCAGGCGCAAGCCGCATTGAAGACCTAAGAAGAACTTGGCGTGGCAAGATAACCGCATGAAAAGCTAGTTGGATGTGATCTTGCTGAGATGGGGCGCAGCAGTGCTGCGCCGCTACGTGGGAAGTGGGAGTGAGCGCGGAGAGTGGGATGGAAACGATTGCGACACAAAACGGCTTGCAAAGCGCGGGGCGGGAAGTGTTTGCGCTGACGGATGACCAGATCTTGGGGATGGAGCCGGAGGGGGGAGTGGCGAGTGGTTCGTCGCTGACGGACGAGCAACTGTTGGAAGACGCCGGAACGAGCGTGGAACGAAGCGCGGGGGAAGGCGTTGCGGACGGCAAGGGTGCGACAGGGGACCAGACGCGGCAAGAAGTTACAGAAGCGGGGAAAGCGCGTACGGAAGACAGGCGGGGGGCGGATGAAGGTACCCCAAGAGCACAGACCCATCAAGGATCAGGGCAAGCAGGAATGTCTGTGCCACAGGCGCCGCCACAGTGGCTGGCGGAGAGGATGCGCGATCCCCGGCATGGGGATGAGGCAAAGGAGTTGTGGGAAGGCGCGGTGCAGGCGAGGCAGGAGGCGGCGGCTTATCGCGAGGCGATTGCAACGCCTGCCGAGGCTCGCGCGCTGAAGGAGATTTATCCCGGCGGAGTGAACCAGGCGAAATCAGCGGCGGAACGCGCACGGCAGTTGGATGAGTTTGATGGCGCGTATTTTGGCGCGGCGGGGAAACCGGCGGAGGAGATAAGCGCGGCCAGGGCGCAATTGGCGCAGAGATTGATGGAGCAGGATCCTGCGGCGTTTCGCGAGATGGTGGCCGCGGGAGTGAGATTGCTGGAGGCTCGCGGCCAGTCGTCGCCGGGCAGCGAACAGCGGCAAGACGTGGGGAGCAAGCCAGGGTCCCCCGACTCCGGCCTGCAAAATGCGCAGACTTCCGCTCCCTTCGACTACGCTCAGGGCAGGCGGGATGACAACAGTCAGTTGGATCGCGGGGCGGGGGCCAGGAAAGGCCTCACCTCTGAAGGGGTGGGCTACAGGGACGGAAGCGGTGGACAGCCGGTTGCGCCGCAGGTTCCGCCGGCGTATGTGAATTTTGAGAAGGCGACGAATGCGGAGTTGGAAAAGAGCGTCGGCGGGGCCATTGCGCGAGCGATGGAGCAGGCGCTGCCGAACTTGAGAAGCCTGGATCGAGTGGGGCGAGACGCGGCTTCGCAGGGCACACCTTTACAGGAGCGATTGGGCGCGGCGGTGCGCGAGGATGTGGAAGCGGCTCTGAAGAGCGACGCGCAACTGGGCGAGCAAGTGGCGAGAATTCTGGGGGCGCGGCGGTTTGACGATGCCACGCGGGCTCAGGTAGTGCGGGTGATTGATGCGCGGGCGCAGCAGTTGGTGCCAGGCGCGGTGAAGCGGGTGGTGGGGAGCTGGACGACGGCCACGCTGGGGACGAGAGGGAAGAGCCGAGCGGCGGAAGCGGGATCTGGTGATTCGCGAGAGGCGCGCGAAACCGCTGCGAAGCCGGCGCCACGGGCGGGGAAGTCCGGCCAGAGTTCTGCGCACGGTGAGAGTTCGGAGCCGCGCGTTGGCGCGCGCGCGGCGAGTCGAGGGCGGGTGGATTACCGGAAGTTGAGCGACGAACAAATTCTGGATTTATAGAAAGAGTTCAACGCAGAGATCACAGAGCGCGCAGAGTTCGCGGAGAAGCTAAACCCAAGAGCACAGTCAGGAGTGACTGTGCCACAAAACGGAGTTATCAGTTTTCAGCTGTAAGTTTTCAGTTTGAGAGAAGAGAAATCCAAGACCCACGCACACACTCCGTGCCTGGGGCACCCGGCATGGCCCGGCTTTCAATCACACGTCTTACCAAAGTTTTGGCGCCTTCTCGCAAGACGCCTGCCTGCCCTTCTGAAGCGGGGCGGCACATCTAAGGAGAAAAAACAATGCCAGCACAGCAAAACGCGAATGTCATCGCGTTGCAGCTCGAGAAGGTGCGCGACAAGGTACCTTTGCTGTATGAGCGCGACGACATTCTTTTGACGATGATCCAGCAACGCGGTGACGTGGAGAAAATCTCTTCACGAAACTTGCGCTTGCCGTTGCAGGTCAATCCCGGTGGGAAGGCCGGGTCGTACAACGCAGACGGAGGCGACCTGGGCCGCGGCTCGGGAACACAGTACGACGTGGCGCAGGTGTCGCCGATCTTCTTCCGCTTCGCGATTGAAATCACGAAGCTGGTGGAATACGCGACGACCGGAAGGGAACGCGCGATTGAAAACGCGGCCAAGCGCGAAGTGGCCAACGGAATGAAGCAGTTTCGCGCGTTCCTAGACAAGCTGATCCAGACGGCTGGAAACGGCGTCCTGGGCACGATCAGCGCGGTGAGCGGGACAACCTTCACAATGACGGTGCCCTGCGGCGCGGCCCTGGTGTATCCCGGACAAACGATCCAGATCTACGACACCACCTTGACGACCAACCGCAACATCGCGGCGAGCGTGACAACCAACGTGGTGACGGCGGACCCGATCACCACACAGCAAATCAGCGTGGACAACGTTCCCACAGGGACGGTCGCGACGGACGTGATCGTGCATGACGGATTGAGCGGGGCGCAGCCGGTTTCGTTGTATGGGATCAAGTATCACCAGAATAATTCCACCACGGGAACCTGGCTGAACCTGAACCGGGCGACGTATCCGGTGCAACTGCAGACGCCGCGCGTGAACGCGGGTAACGCCGCACTGACACCGGCCAATGTCCGCCTGGCGATCAACAAGGTGCGCAAGGCGTTGGGGATCAATCATCTGAGCAAGCTCATCGCGTACATGGCGGTTGAGCAGGAGCATGCCTGGGAAAATCTGGGCATCACGGTGAGTTCCATCATCAAGGAAGGCGGCGGCGGAAACGGGAACGACCTGGACCTGCTGTTCACCGGCAGGAAGACGATGAGCGGAATTCCGATCAAATCCAGCGTAAACGCGGACCAGACGCGCGTTGACTTCCTGGATCTGGCCCACTGGGGCCGCGCCGTGTTGAAGGACATTGATTTCTACGAGGTCAATGGCAACACGGTATTCCCGATTTACGGGGCCAGCGGCGGACTGGCGGCGTCTTATATCTTTTATTTTGACACGGCGTTTCAACTTTGGTCGGACAGCCCGCGCAGCGGCGCGTATATCGATACGCTGGCGCGGCCAAGTGGCTACTAAGAGTGAGCCGTGTCATCCCGAGTGAGCGAAGCGAGTCGAGGGATCGTGGCTGAGCCGAAAGGGCTTGCCGCGATTCCTCGGCTACGTCCCGGCGAAAGACGCCAGGACTCCGCTCGGAATGACAATCTTCAGAATTTGGTGGGCAAGATCCAGGTCGTACGAGAGACGCACGACACCCCGGAAGGGGTCGCGCGGCGTCTGGAAGCTGCCGGGGGACGGAATCGCTTTGGCGAGCCCAACTATCGTGTGGTTTGGGGCTGGAACCGGTTGGCGTGGATTGGCGGGAAGTTTGAGGACCGCGACGCGCACGGGGATTTGGTGCGGGAAGTGGTGGAATTGCGGCTGGAGCCGAAATATCCGCAGGTGAACCGCTGGCACGTGGAACGCTGGGTGCCTCCGGAAACGTATGGGTCGCCGCGGGAGTGGTACGCGAACACGGTGGAAACCGCGAATGGAGCGAGCGTGCCGGCGCTGGGCCCGTATCCGGAGCGGGGCGAGTACGAGCATTGTTTTACGCTGCAAGGGCCGAAGGGCGATTTTGTGCAGTTGACGCCGACGATTGTGGAGCATGTGGCGCGAGCGATCGAATGGGCGAAGCGTTTCCCGAAGGCGAAACAGCGGGGAATGTTGTACGAGAAGGAATCGCGTGAAGAGCGGAACTACGAGGAGTGGGCCTACACCTTGATGGATGACGCGGCGCCAGCGCTGCACGGGCAGCCGTTTGTGACGGTGAAATGAAGAGGGAAGCAAAGGAAGTAAAGCAGGTAAAGGATGCAAAGGAGCCGAGGTAGCGGCCACCATTATGGGGAACAACATCGCGTGCGATTTATTGCTCTCCTGCCTTTCCGTCAATTGCCTCCTTTATCTCCCTTACCTCATTCCCCTCCTTTGCTTCATTTCACCCAACTGGAGAACTCATGAATCGGCTTCATGTTTGGCTAAAGGGAATCGTGGCGGCAGGGATTAGCGGAGCTGCCGGTGGGGTGATGACCGGGCTGGCGGCGGTGGGGATCGATCCGGCGCATTTTAACTTGCAGGCCGGGATGGGAGCGACAGTCCGGATTGGAGCGGCCGCGGCGTTGATCAACGCGGTGATTGGCGTGGCGGCCTATTTGCAGAAGTCGCCGTTACCGGACGAGTGAAGCGTGAACAGCAGGTTGTGCGTCGTCGGAGATTGGGGAACAGAATATGCCAGTAGTTGGATCGAGTGCGTATAACACGGCGGGACAGATCACGTCGCTGGTGAGGTCGTTGTTGAACGATGCGCAGGGAAATCTGTTCACGGATACGTTGCTCTTGCCGTATCTGAATTCTGCTTATCGCAAGGTGCAACGAGCGATTGGGAACGCCGGCGGCGGGGGATTCATCCAGGATGATGTGCTGCTGGTGGTGGCCGCGGTGGCGGAGCAGGATGCTTCGCTGCAGGTGTCGCTGAGCGATGCCAGCGCGCCGCCGAATCAGTTGCCGACGGACCTGCTGGTGCCGCTGAAGCTCTGGGAGCGGCCGAATTTGTCGACACAAGAGTTTGACGAAATGGTGGACCTGACCAGGCACGGCGGGCTGCCCTCGCGCGTGCAGGACGTCACCCTGAGCGTTTGGGAATGGCGCGCCGACGGGTTGTGGTTTCTGGGAGCGACGCAGGATACGCAGATCCGCTTGCGCTACTTGAAGGCATATCCCGATTTCACGGATGCGACTTCGCCCGTGCTGGTGCGGAACGCGCAGGAAGCCCTGGCGTATGCTACGGCGGCGCTGGCGGGATGGTCGAGGGGCAGTCCGCTGGCAGAGAAGTGGGACGATGCGGCAAGCGACGCGATCGAGGACTTGGTCGTGGCGGCAGTGCGGAGAGAGCAGCAGAGCGGCCGCAGGCGGCGCCCGTTTTCGACGAGGAGCGGATATACGCCGTTCTGAGAGCGTTTTCAGTTGTTAGTTTTAAGTTTTAAGTAAAGAGCTTTCGGCAAGACAGTTTTTTATCTAGGAGAGGGGTGCGGGAATGGCAATTACGATTTCGCTGTCGCCACTGAACGTGGACAGCAGCGCAAGCAATTTTGTGTATGCCGTGGCGACGCTGACGTTCTCGGGAAATTATACGACGGGCGGAGACACGCTGGATTTCACGCAAGTGGCGAACCAGTTGCCCTCGGATACGATTGTGCAGGCGTCTGCCGGAAGCCAGAACGGCAACAGCATGTACTACACGGCGGTCCAGGGAACCGCGCTTAACACCTGGAAGCTGAAGTGCTTTCTCGGCGGCGGAACGGAATTGTCGGCTGGAGCCTATCCGTCCACCGTTACGTCGGACATCGTGCAGCTCAGCATCACGGCGAGGAAACTGTTGTAGGGCGCTGGAAGTCGGATCAGAGATATCAGCGATCAGATATCAGCGACCAGGAGACGGCTCCTGGAGGCCGCTCCCGAATTGGCGGTCGCGGCTGGCGCTGAAGCCAGAGTTGTCATCGCCGGCTGGCAAGAGAGAAACCTCAGGTCTGAAGGCCTGAGCTACAGGACTGTGAAGCACATGATACGATCAAAAGTCAGTATGGGAATTCTGTGGGCGATATTGGCGGTGGCGCTGCACGTGTTGCCGGGAGTGGTAGGGCCGGCGCAGGGGCAGGGCTCGCGCAAAGACGACATTGTATTCAATTCGCGCGGTGTGCCGCTGGCCGGTGCGACTGTCCGCGTGTGTGCGATGCCCGCGAGCGGGCAGCCGTGCACGCCGCTGGCGCTCATTTACTCCGATCCGCTACTCACGCAGGCGCTCGCAAATCCCACGACTACGGACGGCATGGGGAACTACACTTTTTACGCCGCGCCGGGGAAGTACGAGATCGAGATCTCCGGCCCCGGAATCACCGCCAAGCAATTGCCCAACGTGATTCTGCCAAGCGATCCTTCCTCGCCAACATTCAGCAGCCTTTCATCCACGGGCGGAATCAGCGCGTTTACGTTGAGTCTTACCGGCAACCTGACGGTGAATGGCAGCACCACGGTGGCCGGGAATATGGCCAGCGGCACGCTGAGCCTCTCGAATCAAAGCACGGCGCCAGGCACGCCGGCCGCAGGCTCCGTGAACCTGTATACGAAGACCCTGGACAAGCGGCTGTACTACAAGGATGAAACCGGCACGGAGGTGGGCCCGATCGCGACCGCCAGCGGCGCGCAGACGAATGCGCCAAACACGTTCACGGCGCAGCAGAGTTTCAACGCCGACACTCAGTTTGGCGGACCGAATCCCTATTACGACCTGCGAAAGTTCGGCTGGTACACGAGTCCGACGTACTACCGCAATGGGACGACCGGCACCATGTCGGCCTCATCCTCGACGCTGACGCTGACAAGCGCGCTGGATTTCGCTAACGGGCAGGGCGTGGTTGTTCTTGGCGCTGGCCCGACGCCCACGATTTCTACTCCTACGAATGTGACGGCAGCGGCGGTAGGGGCGACTGGCTCGACCACGTATTACTACTGCGTAGTGGACGAGGACTACATGAACGGGCGCACCGCCTGTAGCGCGGCGGGAAGCGTGACGAACGCGGTGGCTACGCTGGGGATGCAGACGAATACGATTTCAACTTGCAATCGCGCTTCGGGTGTTGTGACCTGCACGACTTCGGC
>Ga0326727_10017834_pt1 | contig 14624 bp, 5 predicted proteins | sample MB2enrmetagenome_FD_207643 | JGI IMG/M metagenome (GOLD analysis project Ga0326727, IMG submission 207643) | Lab enriched peat soil microbial communities from McLean, Ithaca, NY, United States - MB29MY | ecosystem: Environmental > Terrestrial > Soil > Wetlands > Peat | place: USA: New York... | reverse complement strand
TGCACGTAAACTCCAGGATAAGCCATGGTCCAGCCCTGTAGGACGGTAAGCGTAACACTATTGCTCCCCTGCTGGGTTGGGTCCGTCGAGAGCAGGATCTTCGTGGGATCGGAACTGGTAATTGTGATCGTCAGGTTGCTAATTGCCGGATTACTCAGCCCAACGGTAGCCTCCACTTCCAAATTCGTCCCCACACTCAAACTTGGCATAGTGAGAACGCCCAGTACGTAACCGGTCCCGGACAACGGCACGGTATCCGAGTGCGGATTTTGCTGAGTACCCCCATTAATATTGTCGAAGATGGTCAAGGTGGCCGAACGTGTACCGGTGTTAATTGGGGAAAACGTAATTGCCAGCGGAGTGGAACTGGTGGGCGCGACGGTTGCCGTAAACGGTTGTCCGCCGTTGGCGACAAACTCTGAAGCGTTAGTGCCCGTAATCGAAACGCCGTAAATTACCAGACCCGCCGTACCTGGATTGCTGATGCTGATATTGGCCGGTGAGCTTTTGGTGCCGACCAGTTGTTGCGTACCAAAAGTGAGGGAGGTGGGACTAAAGGCAATCCCGGGCGCAATGCCGATGCCGGAAAGGGCCACCGCCTGCGGACTGACGCCCAAGCTGATGTTATCGTTGTCACTAATCATCAGGCTGGCGGAACGCGTACCTGCGGCAGCGGGAGTGAACGTTACGCTCACTGTCGCACTGTTGCCGGGAGCGAGACTGCCAGTGCAGGTTAGCCCTGATAGTGGGGCTCCGCACGCGAAGGCAAACTCCGCGGCATTCGTACCCGTAATTTGCAGGCCCGAGATCACCAAGTTGCTGTTGGCTCCACTGCTGTTGCTTATGGTCACCGTCAGCGGCGCGCTGGTTGTGTTGGCCGGCTGATTGCCAAAGGGCAGGCTCTGGCTTGTCGGATTGATGACGATAATGGGCGTTGTACCGGTGCCCGTGAGATTCACTTGGTGCGGGCTGCCGCTGGCATTATCAGTAATGGTCAACGTAGCCGACCGCGAAGCAATATTCAGAGGCTTAAAGGTTACGTTTACCGTCGCACTGTTGTTAGGCGCAATCGTTCCGGCACAGGAGGAACCTGATAATAATAGTGGAGCCCCACACGTGAAGGGAAAATCCGCCTGATTCGAGCCACTGAGCGCCAATGCGGAGATCACCAGCGAGCCTGTCCCCGTGTTGCTAATCGTGACTGGCGTGGGGGCACTGCTGGTGCCTAGCATTTGATTGCCAAAGGCCACGCTACCCGGACTAATGCTGATCACCGGCGCCGTGTTGGTCAGTGAAAAGCCGGGTGAGGTGACTACGCCACCAGTACTGGCGTTTACGGTAAAGGCGCCTCCAGTACCATTTGCGGTGAAGGCCGACGCGGTAGCACGGCCAGAGGCATCGGTGGTCGCCGTGGTGGTCGCGGTGCCATTGGCAAAGGTACCGCTGGCTCCGCTACTGGGCGCGGTAAAGGTCACGGTTACGCCGCTCACCGGGTTGCCATAGCCGTCCGTCACCGTCGCTTGTAACGCTGTGGCAAAACCCGTGCCTACGAGGGCGCTCTGCCCCGAACCCACCGTAGCAGTGACGGCAGCCACCGCCCCCGCCGTGTTGGTGAGCGAAAAGCTCGCCGCGGTCTGGACGCCAGATGCCGCGGCGCCCACCGTATAGGGCCCACCTGCCGTGGTATTGGCTGTAAAGGCCGAGGCGGTTGCGCGGCCAGAGGTATCGGTGGTCGCCGTGGTGGTCGCTGTACCATTGGCGAAGGTACCGCTGGCTCCACTACTGGGCGCAGTGAATGTTATGGTCACTCCACTCACCGGGTTGCCGTAGGCATCCTTTACCGTCGCTTGCAGAGCAGTTGCGAACGCCGCGTTCACCGCTGCGGTCTGCGGAGTCCCCGCCGTTGCCGTGATGGTGGCCGCCGGCCCCGCGGTGTTGGTCAGGGAGAAGCTGGCCGAAGTCTGGATCCCGGACACCGCGGCGCTCACCGTATAGGGTCCGCCCATGGTGGTGTTGGCGGTGAAGGCCGAGGCGGTGGCATGGCCAGAGGTATCGGTGGTCGCCGTGGTGGTCGCGGTGCCATTGGCAAAGGTACCGCTGGCTCCGCTACCGGGCGCCGTGAACGTCACGGTTACTCCGCTCACCGGGTTGCCGTAGGCATCCTTTACCGTCGCTTGCAGAGCAGTGGCGAACGCCGCGTTCACCACTGCGGTCTGCGTAGTCCCCATCGTTGCCGTGATGGCTGCCGCCGGCCCCGCGGTGTTGGTCAAGGAGAAGCTGGCCGAGGTCTGGATCCCGGAGACCGAGGCGCTCACCGTATAGGGCCCACCCGCCGTGGTATTCGCGGTGAACGTCGAGGCGGTGGCGCGGCCGGAGTTGTCGGTGGTCGCCGTGGTGGTCACTGTGCCATTGGCGAAGGTACCGCTGGCTCCGCTACTGGGCGCGGTGAACGTCACAGTTATTCCAGTCAGCGCGTTGCCGTAGGCATCCTTCACCGTCGCTTGCAGAGCAGTGGCGAACGCCGCATTCAGCGCCGCGCTCTGCGGGGTCCCCCCTGTTGTCGTGATGGCTGCCGCCGGCCCCGCGGTATTGGTCAAGGAGAAGCTCACCGAGGTCTGGGCGCCAGATGCCGACGCGCTCACGGTGTAGGGACCACCCGCCGTAGTGTTGGCTGTGAAGGCCGAGGCGGTGGCGCGGCCAGAGGTATCGGTGGTCGCCGTGGTGGTCGCTGTGCCATTGGCGAAGGTACCGCTGGCTCCGCTACTGGGCGCCGTGAACGTCACAGTTACTCCACTCAGCGCGTTGCCGTAGGCATCCTTCACGGTCGCTTGCAACGTCGTTGTGAATGCAGTATTTACCGTAGCGCTCTGCGGCGTACCGGCTGAGGCTGTGACACTAGCTGCCGCACCTGCCGTGTTGGTGAGCGAAAAGCTTGCCGCAGTCTGGACACCAGATGCCGAGGCGCTCACCGTATAGGGCCCACCCGCCGTGGTATTGGCTGCGAAAGCCGAGGCGGTGGCGCGGCCAGAGGTATCGGTGGTCGCCGTGGTGGTCGCTGTACCATTGGCAAAGGTACCGCTGGCTCCAACACTGGGCGCCGTGAACGTCACGGTTACTCCGCTCACCGGGTTGCCGTAGGCATCCTTCACCGTCGCTTGCAGAGCGGTGGTGAACGCCGCGTTCACCGCCGCGCTCTGCGGGGTCCCCGCCGTTGCCGTGATGGCTGCCGCCGGCCCCGCGGTGTTGGTCAAGGAGAAGCTGGCCGAAGTCTGGATCCCAGACACCGCGGCGCTCACCGTATAGGGCCCGCCTGCCGTAGTATTGGCGGTGAACGTCGAAGCGGTGGCATGGCCAGAGGTATCGGTGGTCGCCGTAGTGGTCGCGGTGCCATTGGCAAAAGTACCGCTGGCCCCGCTCCCCGGCGCGGTAAAGGTCACTATTGCGCCACTTACCGCATTACCTCCCGCATCTTTCACTGTTGCCTGCAATGTCGTGGCAAAACTGCTGTTGGTCGTGGCAGTCTGCCCCGAGCCCGCCGTGGCGGTGATACTTGCCGGTGAACCCGTCAAATTCGTAAGTGAGAACGTTGCCGGGTTCGACACGCCGGTTACCGAAGCGCTCACCTGGTAAGGTCCGCCGGCCGCGCTGTTAGCCGTGAAGGTTGGCGCGGTTGCAATTCCTTGGGTATTGGTCAACGCCGCCGCCGTGTTCCCTCCACCCGCAAACGTGCCGCTAGGCCCGCTGGTAGGCGCGGTGAACGTCACGGTCGCTCCACTCACCAAGTCGCCGCTCGCGTCCTTTACCTGGACCGTCAAGGGCGCCGCAAACGCGGTGTTGATCGCAGCGCTCTGCGGCGTGCCCGAAGAGACTGCTATGCTCGCCGGCGCTCCCGCTATGCCCGTACCGGATAACGCCACCGTATGCGGGCTACCTGAGGCGTTGTCGCCGATAGTTAACGTGCCACTGCGGCTGCCCAAAGTGGTTGGTGTGAAGGTCACATTCACCGTCGTCTGATTACCCGACGGCACTGTGACCGGCAAATTCGGCGCCGTACAGGCAAACTCCGCCGTAACCCCGCAGGCTGACTTCGCGCCATTCGTCTCCGTGATCTGGAGGCTGGAAATCGTCAGATTCCCCGTGCCCGGGTTGGTGATCACCACCGACTGAGAATTGCTCGTGGTGTTCACCGCTTGGTTACCAAAACCTACCGCACTGGTGCTAGCAAATCCCGGCGCTGTCGCCGTTATCAGGACCGTGCTGGGATAACTCGTCAGCTGGCTGTTGGAAACCACCAACTGGGCCACGTAGAATCCCGTCACATCGGCCACAAAGGTGGGCTTCACCTGGGTGGCATTACTCAGGGCGGCCGTACTGCCGGTAGGCACGCTCAGCAGCGACCATTGATAACTTGTGGGCGTTCCGGTTGAACCGCTGCCATCCAGTTGCACCGTCTGCGGGCTCCCCACCAACTCGATGGTTTGCGCAGGCCCTGCCACGGCTACCGGCCGAACAGGATTGGAAACAGCATCGGTGCTGATCAGCACCGTGCTGGTTGCGCTTTGGCCTTCACTGTCGGTCACCACCAACTGCACCAGATAAGTTCCCGTCAGGTCCGGGGTGAAAGAAGGCTTCGCCGTGCTCGCCCCGCTCAGTTGGGCCGCGCTATTGGCCGGCAAGGAGATGAAACTCCAAGCATAGCTAAGCGTATCCTGTGGATTTGCCGGTGCCGATTGGCTGCCGTCCAATTGAGCTAAGCTGCCCACCGGTACCTGCTGGTTAGGCCCGGCATTGGCTGTGGGCGGCACTTTTACCGTGCTGACCTCGACCCAGTCGCTGGCGGTGTTGCCATGCCCGTCGTTCACTGTCAGTTGCAAGTTATAGGTGCCTGCCACATCCACTACAAAGGTGGGCGCTACTGCGGTCGCATTCGATAAGGTTGCCGCGCTGCCTTTGGGTAGCAAAACAAAACTCCACTGGTAGGTCAGTGAGTACCCATCGGCATCGCTGGACCCGCTGCCGTCCAGTTGAACCTGCGTGCCCAGCGCACTGACAAATTGATTGTGACTCCCCACGTTGTTCTGACATGACTGGGAGCCGACGCAGGCGAGAGCAGTGGCCACCGGGCTGGTGCTCTGGCTGGAGACTACCACCGAAGCCAACGTGCTGGTGCTGCCGGTAGTGGCCGCCAATTGCACCGCGTAGTTGCCAGCCTGATCGAGAGTAAAAGTCGGATCTACGCTGGTGGGATTGGCCAGTGCAGCGTTACTGCCTGTGGGCACAGATAAAAAGGACCAGTCAAAGCTCAACGAACAGGCCGTGGGACTGCCACTGGACGTGGTACAAGTGGAGCCGGTGCCATCCAGCTGTACCGTGCTTCCCACCGGAACAAACTGCGGCGGCCCGGCGTTGGCCACCGGCCCGGAAGCGGACGACAGCACTTGGAAGGTCGCGGTGGAACGATATCCACCCGTATTCACCACGATCTGGCGCGGACCCGGAGCCGCTTGGGTCCCAATTTGCACTGGCACCGTCGCGCTGGTGGTGTTACTGACCGTTACCACTCCGTTGCCGGCTCCCACGGTGATTCCCGGCCCAAAGTCCGCAGTTGTGCCATCGGCGCTGGTAGTACCCTGCACGAAATTTGTCTGGTTCCCGGTGAGAGTAACCGTATACGTGTTTCCAACCTGTCCGCTGTTGGGGCTGAGGGATACAGACGCCGTTGAATTTTGCGTAAACGCAGAGGTGCCGGAGAGCGCTACCGTATTGGGGCTGCCACTGGCATTGCTGGTGATCGCTAAGCTTGCCGAGCAACTACCCAACGCTGAAAGTGAAGGGACAAACGCCAGCGTTATCGTCGTGCTGCTGCCGGGATTGACCGTAATGGGCAGCGACACCGTTCCTGGGACTATTTGAAACTGGGCGGCGTTGGTACCAGTAATGGCCAAATTGGAAATCACCAAGTTGGCAGTGCCTGAATTGGTAACCGTCAGATTCTTATTGGGAGGGGTTGTGACAGGGATCATCTGACTGCCAAAATTAATGCTGGAGGCGCTGAGGGTAACCGCAGGGGAGCCAGATTGTTGCGAAGTTGGAGTGGCTACCGGTTGACTGCCACCCCCGCCCCCGCAGGCAGCCAAACCACAAACAAGAACCAGGGTCACGAACCAGGCAAGCGTTTCGGTAGATCGATTTTTCATGGCAGAGCCTGCTCCCCTTGAAGAAATTTCCGCTCCCTGGGTTCGGCCCTACCTCCGGACGCCACTCTGGCCGGGAATTACTGGTTCGGAGCTATCCCCATGTTCTGCAGAACCACTCGGGCTTGCGGCAACCCATGTGCACTCGCCCGCTGGTACCATTCGACTGCCTGGTTCGTACTGGAGGGAACTCCCATCCCCTGCTCGTACATCTTGCCGATCGCGAATTCAGCGTCGGGACTACCTTTTTCCGCCGCCTGCTGAAACCATTTCAGCGCCGTAGGGTAGTCGTGGGACACTTCGTCCAGACCATCGCGGAAGATATACCCCAAGCGAACCTGGGCGTTCACCGCCCCGGATTCAGCGGCCGTCTGATACCAGCGAATGGCCTGCGCCGTATCTTTCTCGCCGTACGTCCCGTTTTCGCAAGCCAGAGCCAGCCGCATTTGGGCAGCGGTATTGCCTTGTTTAGCCGCCTTTTCGAACCAACTCTTTGCGGCTTTAGGATCGCGTTGGACCCCCAAGCCGCCGTCATACATCATGGCTAGCTTCGTTTCCGCGTCAACGTTGCCCTGCTCTGCCGCCATGCGGAACCATTTCGCCGCCAGGGGTAGGTTTCGCGGTACTTCTCCCCCGATGGCGTACTTATTGCCAAGCTCCACCTGAGCATCGACATTACCGGCTTCCGCCTGCTTCCGCAGTTCCGCTAAATTGTCGCTAAATGCCATAACACAGCAGCTGATCACGCAGATTATTAGCGTTCCTACCCATGCTCTTCGCATCTCCTAGCCTCCTCCAGCGCTGCACTTTCTGTATTACTGACGTCCGAATCTGCAATTGTTGCAAGTAAAGAGCGACTTATTTACCACGGCTTCACCAGCCCGGGAAACGGATCGCAAGAAAGCCGCTCCAGGCATGCTTACCAGCGTGACTCCACAAATACTTCCGGCATTGCTCTGTCTCTCGCGCCGGCGCCTCTGCCGGCTCCTGAAATCTGCGCCAGTCGTTGCGCCGGTTTCACGAACCTATTTGTGCGACATCTGCGGCGTAACTTTCTTGGCATTGATCTGCTGGATCACCAGGTCGCGGAGTGTGTTATAGTCCACCGCGCCGGATAAGTAATGGCCCTCGACGAAGAAACTTGGGGTGCCATTCACGCCCAGTTGCTGTGCCTGCGAAAGATCCTTCTGTACTCCCGAAGCCTGTTCGCCAGAATCCAGACACCTATCGAACTGCGAGGCATTCAGACCCAGCTCCCGGGCGTACTGCTTCAACTGCGGTGTATCCAATGCATTGGTGGCGAATAGGCGGTCATGGTATTCCCAGAACTTTCCTTGCGCCCCTGCGCAACGGGCGGCTTCGGCGGCCTTTTGCGCGTGGGCGTGCATAGGCAGGGGGAAGTCCTTATAGTAGATGGCAAGCTGGTTGCCGAACTGTTCGTGCAACTTTTGCAGGTGCGGAAACACCTTGGCACAATATGGACATTCGTAGTCGGCAAACTCAATCAGCTGCACCGCGGCGTTGCCGGGACCGAGGCGAGGCGCATCGCCCACGGCCACCACCGCCACCGGGGGCGCCAGGCTGATGAACACGTTGGCTTCGCTGCGGAGCTGCTCCAGATAGGCTGTTCTTGCCTTGGCGATGCGGCGCTGCCTAACCACGTCGAGAATCTTTTTCCGCGCGGTCTCGTAAGGCTCGCTGCTATTGGAATCGTCGTAGTAGAACCGCAGCTGCTCTTCCGAAGGATCCTTGACTTGGCTGGTAATCTCTCGATCCACCAGTTGCTCTACCGTTACGTGCTGCCGTGCCGCTGCCATCTCCAGCAAGCGATTGTCTATCAGCTCTTCCAAAGCTTTTTGCTCGGTCATAAAGGTCTGGAACCGGACTTGAAGCAGTTTGCTTGCTTCCTCCTTATCCAGGTCGGCGCGGGTGATCTTGGTTCCGTTCACCTCCGCCACCACTTCACTCGGCTGTTGGCCAATCGCCACAGCGCTCAGTGCCCAGAAGGTCCACACTAGCCAGCAGAGACAAAGAACACGTTTATAGGACATTGGGGTGTCGCTCCTTTGAGGATCTCGCCACTTTGATTAGCTGATTTGACTACGAAATAAGCTCAGCAACGAGGGTGCATTGCTTCCCGTGCGTTGACAATTCTCCTCATGGGTTAGCCGCTGTTGCTAAACTGGAAGAATGAGGCCGTAGGACGCGGCCAAGCGACGTAGCTTCTAGTACTAATCCATTTGATGAGAATTGCGCGTTTTTCGCCTGGTGCCAATCCTATAGGCCCTAGCCGGTTTGATCGTCTCATGGCAGACTTTTAGCAGTGTCGGGGAATCATCAGCACATGGTAGCGGAAGCGATCTCTGGCGCATCGAAAATCGCTGGCTGATAATCGATTTGCGGACCTTCCGATGGTCTCCGCCGCCACCGGTACACCTTCGGCGCGTCTTGCCCGGAACAACCATTTCTGTCCGGCGGCCAGTTGCGCCTGTGCGGCGAGCCCTGCCATACTACTTGCAACTGCAGACCGCCGTCCCCGTGCCAAGGTACCATGCAAATGTGCAAGCTTGCGGCAAGAAGGTCAGTTCGCCTGTGCCGACACCGTTGCTCAGCGGCGCTGCTAGGAAAGGCGTTTCCGTGGTAAGGAACGATCCAGCCGTGACCGCTTGCAGGTGGGTGCCCCACGCCCGCAGATCCGGCGTCGGAACGTTTGGATTTCCCATCGTACCTGTTACCAAGGTCGTGGGATCACAAGCTGTGCCGTTGGGCTGACTGGACACCAGTTTAATGACGCCGCCGTTGGGCGGAAAGGTTGTCAAGGGATTCGCCGTCAGTTTGTTGTTGACGGATAATGGGACGAGCGCATTGGCGGTGACCGGGCAGGAGCAGCACTCTACGAGTTCCTGAATCGTGTCCAATACATAGATGTTTGCGCACAGAGTTCCTTCGCCCGCGGTCAGAGGGGTACCCTGGGCGCCGGGATTGACGATGTAGACAAACTGGTCGGCCCCGGTTACGTTATTCCGATTGTTAAAATAGCTGACCCAGTATACGTCGGTTTCTTGTGCGGCAGCGACCATACTCAACGCTATGGCTGCTACCAACACCGCAACAATATTCTTCGACATTGCGGATCCCTCCTTAATGGGCCGTCCCCGTAACTGCTCAAAGCAATGTTGGCAGCCTACTCACCATGCATGGTGCAGAAGGCTGTGGCAAGTCTCCTGATACCGTAGGCCATTTTGCTACTCCAGGGGGCCAGCCAAAGGTAACTAAACTTGTTGCCTAGCCGGATTAGCTAAAAGCTGAGGGTAAGGCCAGGATGCGAAGAGATTCTGCCTGGGCGAAGAGGCACTCAAACAAGACTAGGCAGCGATTTTATCCCCCCGCGATTTGGGTCCTTCCGGCAGCCCTGCGCAGGTGAAGTGAGGATCTGGCGGCGGGGATGAGAATGCGAAGCCTTGCGCTAGCCGACATGTTCTGCTGGACGGTAAAGCCGATTGTGATGCCGACAGACATTGGCCCCTCTCCCCGGCCAGGAGCCTCCCTGGCCCGGCTGAATTCGCAAGCTGGCCTCCTGGATTGCGCGATACGCCGCTTGAAAATACGTGCAGGACGGACGGAGCTCTTGCTGGCTGAAATTGCTGACTGAGATTTCGGTGATCGCCCCAGGCGGAAAGAGCGGCGTCGTTTAGCTGCAAAAATCCACCCCAAAAACCCGCTTCGGTTAGTTCCAATCTTTGGACCCAAGTCCGGCAGCGAATCGAAGGCGAAAGCTGCGGATCAATGTTCTGTGGCATGCTCTGGGTCAAACGGCCTGACCTAGGAAGCCTCGCGCCCATGATTATCCCAATACGAGTAACGCGACGAACGGAAGGCGAATCAAATCTGTGCCCTTGCGTGGTGCTCTCTTCCGTGATATGCTCCGCGCCAATTCTGTACCTAGCTGATTGGGAAACGTAAAAGCCTCGCGCTCGGCTCAATCCACTTCAGAGTGAGGGCGCGAGGCTTACTTTTTTTGTGCGTTTCTTCCTAGCATCTAGGAGTAGCGTACGTACGTATGTACGTTAAGGAAAATGGTCCCATAAAGGCTCGAGAGTGTTGAACAACTGAAGGAAATGAGACGTTTGGGTCGACCTGATAGCTGGGAGGTTTGGATGCCGTAAATACCGATTTTCTTAATCCTTACCCCGCTTAGCTTCTCATCCCACCTCGCTCGATATTTCGACCGGCCGTCGGGCCAGCAATTGCACCAGCCATTTTATGTTCTGAGCCGTAGCCGCCAACAAGAATTGTTCGCGGACATTCCATAAACGACGGAGCCGAACCCGTGCGAGGCGCAGGCGCTGTTTGAGCTCGGCAAACAGAGCTTCGATCCGTAGCGCGCCTTCTGGAAACGCAGGTAGGAGGCGTTCCGGCCAGGCTCCGTACCGTCTGCCGAACTGATTCGCGCCAATTTACCGCAAGGCTGCGGTAGGAACCCGGAGTACACAATTTCTTTCGTGGGCAGCCTTGGCGCTGGTGTCGCTTCCACCTCCACAATGATGCGACTCGCGGGGTCGATTAGATAGTTATCCTAATCCTTTTACGCGAGTATCGGTGAAGCGGGACGGCATTTGGAAACAGGTGTTGAACCAAAACACCAGAATCACGCAGCAGTAACTGGGCTGCGGCAATTTGCGTGACCGGTCAAATGCACGCAGGGGTGGGACTGCGACTATTGGATCGGTTGCGGCCCTTTTTCGTCGCTCTGTACCGGAGGAATGAGCCTCCCGATTTGCTGTCCTGGGCAGCGCGGGGGCTGCCCAGGATCAGGAAACTCACTAATCCATTTTGCGTAGCTACTACACCATGTTGAACTGTATTTTCAACATCGTACAACTACTCTGAAAATCGACCCATCGTATGGGAAGACGGGCCGCTGAATTGAATACTAAAGTGGGCTTATGCCACGTTTCCTCAACTTCTCAAAAAGGCAAGATGAGCTGACTATTCCAAGCAAGGAATGGCGGCGTCTGCTCATCGACGAGACTCCGGTAGCATTCGCAGCATTCGACCGCAACATGCGCTACCTTTGCGCGAGTCGCCGCTGGCTGACCGATTACAACCTTGATGGCCGCGATCTGCGAGGAATGTCTCATTACGACGTATTCCCAGAACTTCCGGACGCATGGAAAGAGGCGTACTGCAGGGGAATGGCAGGCGAGACCCTGCGATCAGAGGGCGACCGGTTCGAGCAATCTCGTGGTTCCGTGCAATGGATACGGTGGCAAATAAAGCCGTGGCAAATGGCCAGGGGAGGCGTCGGTGGGATTTGTATCTTTTCCGAAGATATTACCCAGCACATGTTGGCAACGGAGTTGTTGCGCTCTGCTGAGACGAAGAGTCGCCGTATAGTCGAGTCGGCTATGGACGCTATTATCTCTGTAGACGAAGAGCAGCGGGTTGTTCTCTTTAACCCGGCGGCTGAAAGGGTTTTCCAGTGTACGGCATCCGAAGCGCTGGGTTCCTCGCTTAATCGCTTTATTCCCCCAAAGTACCGTGAAGCTCATAGCGAGCATGTGCGACACTTTGGCACCACCGGTGTAACAAGTCGCTCGATGCGTGCCCCCGGCTTGCTAATTGCAGTACGTGCCAATGGTGAGGAATTTCCCATTGAAGCTACTATTTCCCATATGCAGGTGAGCGGGGAAAGGACCTACACGGTCATTCTTCGGGACATCACTGATCGCAAACGGGCTGCGGAAGCGATGATCCTAAGCGAGAAGCAGGCTTCCGTGGGTCGCTTGGCGGCAACCATCGCGCACGAGATTAACAATCCATTGGCAGCAGTGACGAATGCAGTATTCCTAGCCAGGACGGCAGACAATTTACCGGCACTAGCGATCGAACACTTGGAAGTTGCGGATAGCGAGTTGAAACGAGTCGCACAGATTACATATCAGTTGCTTGGTTTTTACCGTGAGGGCCAGTCACCAACAGTTACATCCGTTACTGATGTTCTTAGTTCCGCCGTTGGTCTCTTGGAGAACAAGATCAAAGCGAAGCGCGCCAGAATCGAAAAGCAGTGGGATCGTGATGTGCAAATCACCGCAATGGCAAATGAATTGAGGCAGGTATTCTGCAATCTGCTGGCAAACAGCTTAGACGCTATTGGTGACCAAGGGACTATCCGATTGCGAGTGTCCGAAGTCTCTCCGGTTCTGCATGGCCGCCGTTACGTCCGAACTACCGTGGCCGACAATGGCACGGGTATTAGTGCAGATGCTCGACAGCGGATATTCCAACCGTTCTTCACTACGAAAGGGGCTGTTGGGACGGGCCTGGGCCTCTGGGTAAGTAAGCAGATTATCAATAAGCATGGCGGGACGATTCGTGTGCGCTCCAAAGTCAGCGGTCACGGACGAGGTACAGTATTCTCAGTTATTCTGCCTATAGACGCCGCAACGACGAGCAGAGAGTCGCTTGTGGCTTAAGGGCTTAATAAGGAGCACTTAAGCACTAACCAGGCCAGGTTAGTCACCGCCAGGAATTATAGCATCGCCTAGAAAAAGAGAACCCCAGCAAAGCATCAGGATTACCCGCAGTTATAAGGACGGCAACACAACTCTGTCATAGCCGCCTTTACTGCTGCGGTAGGCTGCCTCCATCAGTCGTACCTACGTACTGCATTATCGGAGCGCAGCGACGCTGGCAAAGTGATTGTGGCGGAAGTGATCGGGATCGTCAAGTCAACAGCCTGACCGAGCCGGGGATTTGGGGGCGCGGGGGAAAGGGGGCGGCACTTTGCGTTCAGTCGAATCGTCCGGCCCGCTGAGAATTGTCAATGCGGCCGAAGAGTGCTTCAGGCGAAGGCGGATAACCTTATCCGTGACCTGTGCTGCACCGCGCTGCGGCGTAGACCACCCAGGCTATCTTTCTAAATACCGCCGAGCCTCACCTTCACAGAAAGGTCCGGCGGCACTTCCCTCATTGCCCTAGTCGACTGGCGCGCGGTACAGTGTGGCAAGCCCACCTCCCATCTCGCGCGAGATCAGCCGCCAAGAAGCCCCTAATGCGCGCAGAGGGGGAGCCTGGAAGCGTCCTGACATCAGCCCCAAGCAACTGCGGCGCTTGGCCTTAAGCTCCGCGCGTGAAGGGCTCCGAGCCCTGCACGCCGCCGACCGGCATGAGTATTCCTCGTGTGTCGCGGGCCAAAATTCGACTGATTGTCTCTGGATGCAGTGTTCGCTGTTCCGGGTTCAGCAAGCACACTTGTCTGTCCGGCAACGGACCGTAGCCAGCCTGCACTACTGGCCAAGCGGAGTGCCGCCTGTGCCGGGGTTCGTGCTCGTGCCAAAAGAAGTCGAGTTTCTCTGAATTACGCCCGTCTGATCGGAGCGGTAGTAGTTGGTTCCCGTGGTCCCGACGGTAATGGGATTCGCGTTGGCCGTAAAGGTGCTGGCTGGTGTGGCGCTGCCGGCGACCGTAACAAAGCTGTAACCGCTCTTGCTGCCGCCTCCCAGAACACTATCGATCAAACCAGCCGAATAGAGGTTAGCCAGCGACGTGAACCCTGTACTGGGAAAGATAGAGGCATAAGTGAGCTCGCTGGTAACTACGGTGCGAACCGAACCCACGGCCGCGGCCTCGTTAGCGGCCATCTTCGACTTGACGAGGTTAGGAATGGCAATAGCAGCAATGATCAGAATAATCGCCACTACGATCAGCAACTCGACCAACGAAAAACCTTTTGCTTTACGCATTTTCTTTCTCTTTCGTTGCAGAACTTAATATCTTTCTCCCTATTCGCAAATACCACAGCCCGATACTTCACTTTATGGCTCGCGTTTCCGACGCAAGCCTTGCTCTCCTCGACACCATGCTGGGCGGAGATTTCTTGGACCAGCAGATAACGTAGGTTACTAACGTTGACGTGGAGACTAAGTATCTAGTAGCGACGCGATGCACCGACAACAGTGCGTAGATGCGGAGCAATTGAACACCAAGCGATAGTGATTGCCTGTCATGATGGGTGTGGGTTGAAGTCAAGTTGCCAACCTTTAGCTGCCCCACTGCGCCAGGAGAAACCGACAACCGGGATGTTTCAGCACGATGCGGAACACAAAAGACGGGCTACTACTTATAGGTGATTAACGTTAGTGGATATCTTTCGATGCTAACCGCCATAAAAGATTGACTTGATGCTTCCGTGAGGTCACGCAAGGCAGTTAGGCCGTCTGTGCCGCCCGTTCTGCGGCGACATTCACCTCCTGCCTTGCACTTTGATAAAAGCGTTGCAGTATATTGTCCTGCTCGTCGTTATGTCCTGGCTCAGCGTGAAATGGAGAAGCGACGTTCTCCGTTAGTGTAGATTCCGCCCCTGCGGGGCGGGGATTTATAAGGCATGAGGGTCTATCGTCCGATGACTTTGGGCTGACCGGTGGATAG
>Ga0326727_10017833_pt1 | contig 14624 bp, 13 predicted proteins | sample MB2enrmetagenome_FD_207643 | JGI IMG/M metagenome (GOLD analysis project Ga0326727, IMG submission 207643) | Lab enriched peat soil microbial communities from McLean, Ithaca, NY, United States - MB29MY | ecosystem: Environmental > Terrestrial > Soil > Wetlands > Peat | place: USA: New York... | reverse complement strand
GATCGCCCTTCTGCACCATCTGTCCCTCGGTGTAGTGCACCGCCGTCACAATCCCGCTCACCTGGCTCACGATCGACGCCGTATACACCGGAGTCACCGTCCCGATCGCGTCCACATACACGCCGATGTTGCCCTTCTGCGCCGTGACCGTGGTAATTGCCACCGCCCCGCCCATCGCGCCCCGCCGCCCCGTCGCCGCCGTCGCCGCCGCCTCGTGGTGGCGCAGCACAAGAACAAACGCCACCGCAAAGATCAGCAGAATGGCAATCCACACCGCCGCGCGGATTCGCCTCTGCCGCGGAGTCCGCGTGCGTATGGCTTCAGACTGTTGTGGACCGGGGCCTGCACTGGCTTGCTGATTTGAACCAGGTTGCAATTCGTTCTCCTGACCGGGCGTGCGGGGCGCACTCTCTCTCCCGCGCAACCTGTGGCGCTTTCAAAGTTGACGTGCGAGGCCCGCAATTTGTTGCGCCGTCTTCCGCCAACCCGTCGCGCCGTCTTCCGCCAACCCAAAACGGAAATTCCGCTTCCCCTCGATTGTAGCGCAGCGCAGGGTGCCCCATCCTCGCCGCGCCGCATCGCGCGCATCCCCGCGAACCGCAATGGAATCCGCAAAAAAGCCCGCCATCGGGCGGGCTTCAGAACATCGCGCAAAGTCCATGCAAATCGTTTTGGTGGAGCTGAGCGGGATCGAACCGCTGACCTCCTCGTTGCGAACGAGGCGCTCTCCCAGCTGAGCTACAGCCCCCACCCGGCGCGCGCTACCCCGCCGTTTCAACTCTACAAGTGTATCAGCCCCCCGCCCCCCTCCACCACCCCATCGCCTTCGCTGATAGCTGGATGGCTGATTGCTTACAGCTCAGGAATCATGCCTTTTGTTTTTGCCTCGCCGTTGGCCTTCCGGCTTCAAAGGAACACACCAACACTGGTTTTGATCTAGCCCTGCCAATCTCACCCCCGCGTCATCGCCCGCGACACGTCCGCCCACCGCGCCTGCAACGCCTCGCCCAGCGGCCCCCACGGAGCCTCGCCCGGCTCCAGTTGCGGCAGCGCCAGTGTCACCTTGGTCCCCCGCCCCGGCCGGCTCACCATCTCCACCTCGGCCCGGCTTCCGTACATCACCTCCATGCGCTCCCGCACGTTGCGCATTCCAATCCCCCCGGCCCGGTCTCCCGCCCCGCTCGCCGCCAGGCTCAGCCCGCCCTCGCGCTCCATATCCATCCCGATCCCGTCGTCCTCCACCTCCAGCATCAGCCGCCCGTCGGTCAGCATCCGGCTCCGCAGCGTCACCGTCCCTCCGTCGATGCGCGGCTCCAGCCCGTGCTTGATCGAGTTCTCGATCAGCGGCTGCAGCAACATGCTGGGCACCATCACCGCCAGCGTCTCTTCGGCGATCTCTTTCACCACCCGCAGCTTCTCCCCGAAGCGCACCACCTCGATGTCCAGGTAGTCGTCGGTGAACGCCAACTCTTCCGCGAACGGCACAAACGCTTCGCGTTCCTTCAGCAGCTCGCGCAGAATGTTGGCCAGCTTCACGATCATCTCCCGCGCCAGCTCCGGCTGCGACCGCACCAGAGACGTGATCGTGTTCAGCGTGTTGAACAGAAAATGCGGATTGATCTGCCGCTGCAGCGCATCCAGCCTTGCCTCCATCAGCAACCGGCTCTGCTCCTCCAGCTTGCGTTCGATCCGCACCGCGTTCCATATCTTCAGCGGGATCCCCACCACCACCGGAGCGCACGCGCAGATCGTCAGCTCCACCCACCAGTTCGCCGAGTGCAGCTCGAAGAACCGCGCGGGATAAGCCCGCGACAACATGCTCGTCGCAAACTGCATCGTCGTAATCAGCACCAGAAGCATGATCTGCCGGTCGAACTGCGGCTTCCTCAGGTTCCGCGTCACCCACCGGTACAGGCTCAGGTCGATCATCGGCGAGAACGACCACACCTCCTCGCGCTCGATGAACCGCCCCACCGTCCCCGCAATCGCCCCCACCGCCAGGTTCACCGCCAGCGTCCAGTGCTCGCCGTGCCACACTGCCGGCAGCGCCAGCGCCGCCCCGCCCGCCATCGCCGCCCACGGCCCCAGCAGCAGCCCCATCAGCACCGTCGCCTCGTACGACAGGTCCGCCGCCAAAAAGTTCGGCACCCGCACCCGAACCCACACCCCCAGCGTCAGCGGCACCGTGATCATCGCCACCAGCGCCAGCGTCTGCCGCCAGATCCGCCGCGGCATCAGCAGCAGGTTCTTGAACGTGTTCGACCGCGCCAGCGACGCAGACACCGCAGCCGCCACCCCCAGCTCCACCAGCAGCGTGATCAGGATCAGGCTGTCCTTCACCTGCCCCACGCCCGCATGTCCCATCCCCGTCCCCATCCTCCTACTCTAACTCCCCTGCATCTCGAACCGTATAATCGAACCATGCCCTTCGAATCCGTGCGCCAGCTTGCCGATGCCGACTTCCCCACTCGCTGGGGACACTTCCGCATTCTCGGCTTCGAGGGCGTCGTCGCCAATCCCAAGTCCTGCAACGCCATCGACCCACCTCCCCCCAGCCGCGTCGAGACCGCCGTCGGCCTCGTCATGGGCGACCTCACCACCCCCCCGCCCCCCATCGTCCGCATCCACTCCCAGTGCCTCACCGGAGACGTCTTCCACTCCCTGCGCTGCGATTGCCGCCAGCAGCTCGAGTTGGCCCTCTCCGCCATCGCTGCCGCCGGCCGAGGCATCCTCATCTACGAGAACAAGGAGGGCCGCGGCATCGGCCTCATGGCCAAGCTTCAGGCCTACCAGTTGCAGGACCAGGGACTGGACACCGTCGAGGCCAACCTCTCGCTCGGCTTCCAGGCCGACTGCCGCCAGTACGAGCTGCCCGCCGCCATCCTCACCCTGCTCGGCGTCCCCTCCGTCCGCCTCATCACCAACAACCCCGAAAAAGTCGCCGCCCTCGAGTCCGTCGGCATCCGCGTCGCCGAGCGCATCTCCGCCCAGGTCCCCCCCCAGCCCGCCTCCGCCCGCTACCTCAAAACCAAGCAGAAGAAGATGGGCCACCTCGTCAGCTAGATCTGCCCTCCGGAAACTGGCATCGCACCCACGGCTCCACGCATTGCCTCCAACCCTCCGGCAGGTTCCTCGGCTTGTACGTCACATCCGCTTCCATCTTCTGCACCACGCTCTCGTGAATCACAGACCCCGCCGGAATCGTCCGGCTCGATCCCAGCGGGATCTCCCAGTGCCTCTTCTTCGTCTTCCAGTCGTAGACCCGGCGCGGGATAAATTCCAGCGGCCACCACTTCCATGTCAGGGAGTGATGGATGCGCTGCGCTGGATCGGGCGCAACCGGTGGCGGTGGCGGAAACCGCCCCAGCACCATCTGTGCCCGCTGCGGGTCCACCAGCAGACCGAGCTTTACCGCCTCGCGCATCATCCATTCCAGCGTGATCTGCGACAGCCCGCTCTGCGCGCTCGGATAAGACCCCCCAACGTCGCAATGCACGCCTGCAAACCACACCTGGTGGATGGTCTGCTGCTCCTCGTTATGCCTCTTCGGCAGTGCATGTCCCCACAGATTATTGCGGAAGAAGCACCTCCGCTCATCGATCGACAGCGCATGGACCCCATGCACCATGCTCGGGTTCTGCGCCGTGTAGGACAGCTTCAGCGGGTCCCAGATCATGCCCACCGAACTCACCGTGTCCCATACGCCCACAACGTGCAACTTGGGGCTGCGGCTGAAAGTCCGTTTGAATCCTTCGGCCACCTCCAGCGTGGGCACTATTCCTCCCGCCTTCCGCGTGCGACGGGCATACATCTTCAGAATGTACGGGATCATGCCTTCGTTCCCGGAGTGCAGCAGCCCATACATATGGACCATGCCGGCCAGCGCCCGCACGGTATACGCCCCGCGACTGAAGCCAAACAGAAATATTCGGTCTCCCTCCTTGTACTCGTTCATCAGGAACCGATAGGCGTCTCCCACATAACGCAGCAGCCCCGCGCCGAATCCCAGCCCCATCAACACCAAGAATGTTCCTTCCACCCGGTTTCGCGAGGTTGGCGAACCCTCCGTTCCCACCCCGGGGTGGTAGTACGCCACCTGCGTCTCATCGTCCAGAATCAGGGCCCGGTACAGGTTCACCACATTCGAGTTGCAGTCCCCATATTCGTCGCCAGTCCCATCGCAGCAGACCACAATATTCTTCGCCACGGCAGCCTCCGCACCATGAAAATTGTGCCTAGCCTATTCCAAATTTCCTGCTCAGGCCAAGAGCTTTTCTGGCATTCGATACACCGCGGTTTTGCCTGCTCGCCCCAATGCACCGTCTCGTCCCGCGCCGTATCGAACTCCGTACTAACTCCGTCGCTCCCGCCACAGCCGGTACACGCCCCACGCCGCCGCCGAGCAGCCGTCGACGATCGTCCCGTCCAGCAGCATCGCCTCAAACTGCGCCACGCTGACGCGATGCACCTCGAGGTCGCTCTCTTCGGCGTCCGGCTCGCGCTCGCCCTGGGTCAGCCCTTCGGCCAGGAAGACGTACTGCTTCTGGTTCAGCACGCCGTAGCCGATCCGCAGCGTGGCCAGCAGCGTCATGCGCTCGGCCGTCAGGCCGGTCTCTTCGCGCAGCTCGCCGCGCGCCATCTCCTCCGGCGCCGCGTCGGCCTGCTCCCAGCCGCCTTGCGGAAGCTCCATGAACCGCCCGCCCACCGTGAAGCGATACTGCTCCACCAGGGTCAGAAACTCGCCCTCCGCAGTCGTCTCCAGCGGAATCACGATGCACCCGGGGTCCTTGTCCACCACGCCGTAGATCCCGCGCTCGCCGTTCGCGCGCTCGATCACGTCCTCGCGCACCCGCGTCCACCGGTTGCGATACACCTCGCGGCTGCTGATCGTCTTGATGGGGCGCAACGCAACACCTCCTTTGCTGAAGACTCACTTCATCGCGGCAAAAGAGCCTCCGGCACGGAGGCTCCTTTCGTCGCGTTGATGCGGGACTCGCTCCCGAGGTTTACTTGACGTAGAGAAAGATGATGGCAAACGTGTACAGGGCGAGCGACTCGATGAACGCCAGGCCAAGGAAGAGGAAGAGGAAGATTCCGGGGCGCGCGCCGGGGTTGCGTGCCAGGGCCTCGGTGGCCGAAGCGGTTGCCTTGCCCTGGCCCAGGCCGCACAGGCCGCTGGCGATCGCCATGCCCAGTCCGGCGGCTAGCGGCGCCCATTGGTTTACTGCGGCCCCGCCCGTACTCTGGGCGAAGGCAGGCGTGGCCAGCAGCATCGCGGCCAGCGACATGAAGAGATATTGCATTGTTCGCATCGTGTGTTGCTCCATTCTCCCAAAGTTCGCCGCCAGTGGGTGGTTGACGCTCACCGTGCTGGCGCCCTCACGCTCTGCGGCGTTGTTGTGCTCCGCGAAGCGGGAGAGAATCTCCGCGGAGAAACTTGGACCTGCTAATTCCGGGCCCTGGCCCGGAGTCGTGCCAAACCCTAATGCTCCTCGCCCACGGCGAGCGAAAGATAGATCAGCGCCAGTGCCATGAACAGAAAAGCCTGTACGAATGCCACCATGACGTGCAGTCCCATGAAGAGGAGGGGGAACCCGATCGGAATCAGCGAGAAGAACGCCAGGATGACCATGTCGCCGGCGAAGATGTTGGCATAAAGACGGACGGTGAGCGACAGCAGTCGCGCCATGTGTGAGATCAGCTCGATCGGAAACAGCAGCCACGACAGCCACCACACCGGCCCCAGAAACTGCTTGATATAGCCGAAGCCGTGCGTGCGGATGCCATTGTAGTTGTAGTAGAGGAAGGTGAGGATCGCGCAGCCGAAGGGGACCACAACGTCCGCGGTGGGTGACTTCAGCCCCGGAATCAGTCCCAGCAGATTGCACAGCAGGACGAACAGGGCCACCACCGTGACAAAGCTGATGTAGCGTTCGTATCCGTGGCCAATGATCGATTCGCCCTGCTCACTGACAAAACCGTGGATCGCCTCGGCCAGGTGCTGCACCGGCGCGGGCCGTTCCACATCGAGCGTGAGGCGCACCGCCACGAAATAAACCAGCAGCCCGAAGAAGACCAGCAGTTCCATCGCAAATGTGTCGTTGATCGGCGCGCTGGGATAGGCCGGCTGAAGATGAAAGGCGCGCAGCAGCGCGTCCACCGGCGCGGCCAGGTGGTCATTCAGGAGTCGCGTGAAGAGCAGTTGGGTCGGCATAAATCTCGGGCGTCACGGAGTGGCTACACAGTCCAGCTCTTGAGCAGCCGCAGGCTTTCGATGGAAAGCGCGGCCACTCCCAGCGCAAGACCGGCAAAGAGGGCAAGGACCGATCCGTGCAGAATCTTAAGGCTACCATAGAGCAGCAGTACGGCGACCCCAAGGCGAAGAAAGAACCCAATCAGGACCGGCGCCAGCGGGCGAACTCGCACTGGCTCCGCGCCGCCGGAGTCCATCCGCGCCATCAGCGCAGTCATCAGGCGCAGCCACTCGAACAGGCCCGTGCCGGAGATGGTTCCGCCCACAGCGAACAGCGCCGCCGTCGGCCAGCCCAGCTTCCACCACAGCACGGGCACGCCCACCGCAAGGGCGATCCCCACCAGGCGCAGCGCGCTGCGGATCGTCCGCTTAAAGTCAGCGTCCGAGAAGCTGTCAAATCCGGGGAAACCGGCTCCCTTGGTCAAGTTGGTTGGCCCGTCGATTTCATTTGTTGTCCTTCATGTAGCGCGCCGCCGTGGTGAACATCTGGATGAAGCCGCCAGCCGCCCCCAGCGCGATGCCCACAATCGCAATCCAGCCCTGGTGGAAGTGCCGGTCCAGCAACCCGCCCAGCAGCCATCCGATGAGGCATCCGGCCGGGATTGCGATGGCAAGTTGCACCAGCGACTCGGCTTTCACGTAGTCCTTGAGGAGGCTGCCCTTCTGGTTGGGTTCATCGGCCATCGCTCGACCATTACACCACGCCGGAGGCATTGCCCGCACGACACCGATATACTGAATCGTCACAGTCATCACAGCAAAGGGGTAACCCGTGTACGAATCGCAATTTGAAGAGAGGCTGTACAACGAGCGGCGAGAGAAGCTGCGGCAGATCGCCGAGCTTGGCCAGAAGTCCGGCCTCACCTACGCCGAGGCGACCTACCCCAACAGCTACGCCGCAACCATCACCATCCCCGAGCTGCGCGCGAAGTATGATTCGCTGACCGCCGAAAACTTCGAGGCCTCGCTCGCCACCGGAAAGAAGATCGAAGTCTCCATCGCCGGACGCATCATGGCCATCCGCGTCCAGGGCAAGGCCGGCTTCGCGCAGTTGCAGCAGGCGGGCCAGCGCATGCAGCTCTACGTTCGCAAGGACGATGTGGGCGAGGACGCCTTCGCGCTCTACAAGCTGCTCGACCTCGGTGACCACATCGGCGCGCGCGGCTATCTCTTCCGCACGCGCACCGGCGAACTCACCGTTCACGTTGCCGCCATCTCGCTCGCGGGACACGAGGGCAAGCCCGCGCTCACCTTCCTCGCCAAGGCGATGCTCGCCCTGCCCGACAAGTTCCACGGCCTCGAAGACACCGAGCTGCGCTATCGCCAGCGGTATGTGGACCTCTTCGTCAACCCCGATGTCCGCGATGTCTTCGTCAAGCGGGCCGCCGTCCTGCGCGCCATGCGCAGCTTCTTCGACGCGCGAGGCTACCTCGAAGTCGAGACGCCCATGATGCAGACCATCGCGGGCGGCGCTGCGGCCAAGCCCTTCAAGACCCACCACAACGCGCTCTCGCTCGACCTCTCGCTGCGCATCGCGCCAGAGCTTTACCTCAAGCGGCTGGTGGTCGGCGGAATGGACCGCGTCTACGAGATCAACCGCAACTTCCGCAACGAGGGCATCAGCACCCAGCACAACCCCGAGTTCACCATGCTGGAGTTCTATCAGGCCTACGCAAACTACCACGACCTGATGGACCTGACGCAGGGACTCATCGCCTTCGTCGCGCAAGAGGTGAATGGAACGACGATCACCAACTTCAACGGCGTCGAGATCGACCTCGGCAAGTGGACGAAGCTCTCCATGCGCGAAGCAATTAAGCGATGGTGGATAGATGAGGTCGGAGCAGCACCAACCTCAGACGTATTCGAAGATCAGGGCAAGTTTGAAGCCTGGTTAGGAGCTGTGGTTGCTGCCAAGCCCGAAACAAAGACGCTATTGGAATCTCTCAAAACCGGCATTCATTCAACAGTCCCCCAAGACTTCTACTATCGCTTTCGAGGAGGACTTGAATGGATACTCCTCGAACTCAAGAACGGCGCTCCTTTAGGAAAAGCAATTACTGAGGTATTTGAATTGATCGCACAACCGCTCGAAGTCTATGCAGAAGAACACCTCATCCAGCCCACCATCATCTACGACTTCCCCCTTGCGGTCTCGCCGCTCTCCAAGATCAAGCCCGACGAGCCGGAGTGGGTCGAGCGCTTTGAGTTCTACATTGGCGGCTTCGAGATCGGCAATGCGTTCTCCGAGCTGAACGATCCGGACGACCAGCGCCGCCGCTTCGAAGCGCAGCTTCTGGAACGCGAGCGCGGCGACGACGAGGCCCACGCCATGGACGCGGACTACGTCCGCGCGCTGGGCTACGGCCTGCCTCCGACCGCCGGCGAGGGCGTCGGCATCGACCGCCTCACCATGGTCCTCACCGGCTCCAAATCCATCCGCGACGTGATCCTCTTCCCGCTCCTCCGCCCGCAGGCCCCCAAGCCCGCAACGGAATAGTTCCTTGGCACGAGATGAACCCCTCCCACCCATCGCTTTGCCACCCCAGCGAGCCAAGACCGCTCACCGGCCCCCCCCGGTCGCCGCGATGGATGAGGCACCCGGTACCCGCCCGGTTGCACTGGTCATTGAGTGTCCCCCCCCCCCGGTGGGGGGTAGCGTAAAGTATTCAAAACATGAATTTTAAGCTCGCGCTAAGCGCGTGAGACGTATTTAAGGCGAAGATGCGGGTGGGTTCGGTTGCTTCGGTCATGCGTGTTCATCCCTTGTGTGCGAAAAATACTAAAGTATTCAAAAAAGGCATGTTAAGTCTGGACTTTTCTGGACTAGGTCTGGACTAAGTCTGGACTAAGTCTGGACTTGGTTGCGACGGTTGAGGGCCAGGGGCCAGTGGCGCGTGGTGCGTTAAAAGCGAAGGCCCGGCGGGTGGCCGGGTCTGTTTGTTTACTACTGCTTTAATTATACGCGGTGGAGGGAAACTACTATGCCACTTTTGGAAGAGTTTTTTCTCTTATGTTTTCTATTGGTTGAGGTGATTTTGGTGGGTCGAGGGGCTTGACAGGAAAACAGGGAACAGTGATTAGGGAACAGCCAAGGACCGGGGCTAAAGCCCCTTGATTATGCGAGGCTTATTCAGGGGGCTGAAGCCCCCTGCTCCCTCCGAACAGGCAACCGCAGGTCCTTCGACTCGCTGCGCTCGCTCAGGATGACAACAAAAGCGTGAAACAAAAAGCCCCATCCGTCGCTATCCCGCGATGAATGGGGCACCCGGTAAGGCCCCACCTTAGCCGCGATGAAACCGCGGCGAAGATGGGGCACCCGGCTTATGGTGGGTGCTACTGGAAGTTGAGGGACTCGATGCCGAGGAACTCGGCGGACTCGCCCAGCTCTTCCTCGATGCGCAGGAGCTGGTTGTACTTGCAGATGCGGTCGGTGCGGCTGGCCGAGCCGGTCTTGATCTGGCCCGCGCCGGTGGCCACGGCGAAGTCGGCGATGAACGTGTCTTCGGTCTCGCCGGAGCGATGAGAGATGACGCTGGTATAGCCGTAGCGGCGGCCCAGCTCGATGGCGTCGATGGTCTCCGTTACCGTGCCGATCTGGTTCAGCTTGATCAGGATGGAGTTGGCGACCTTCTGCTCGATGCCCTGCTGCAGCCGGTCGGTGTTGGTGACGAAGATGTCGTCGCCGACGAGCTGGATGTGGCCGAGGCGTTTGGTCAGGTGCACCCAGCCCTCCCAGTCGTCCTCGGCCAGGCCGTCCTCCAGCGAGACGATGGGGTACTGCTTGATCCAGGCCGCGTAGAAGTCAACCATCTGCTCGGCGGTCTTCTCGCTCTTGTCGGACTTCTTGAAGATGTAGAGCTTCTTCTCCTTGTCGTAGAACTCGCTGGATGCGGGATCGAGCGCGATGGCCACCTGCTCGCCCGGCGTGTAGCCCGCCTTCTCGATGGCTTCCAGAATGAGCTCGACGGCCTCTTCGTTGGATTTGAGCGACGGCGCAAATCCGCCCTCATCGCCGACGGCGGTGTTGTAGCCCTTCTTCTTGAGCACGCCCTTCAGCGTGTGGAAGACCTCGACTCCCCAGCGCAGCGCGTCGGTGAAGCTCTCCGCGCCCACCGGCATCACCAGGAACTCCTGGAAGTCGACATTGGAGTCGGCGTGGCTGCCTCCGTTCAGGATGTTCATCATGGGCGTGGGCAGGAGACATGCGTTGACGCCGCCCAGATAGCGGTAGAGCGGCAGCTTCAGCGCGTTGGCCGAGGCGCGCGCGGCGGCCATGGAGACGGCCAGGATGGCGTTGGCCCCCAGTTTGGACTTGTTCTCCGTGCCGTCGATGGCGATCATGGTTTGGTCCAGCAGGCGCTGGTTGGATGCGTCCATGCCTGTGAGCTCGGGGGCGAGGATGGACTCGACGTTCTCGACGGCGTTGAGCACGCCCTTGCCCATGTAGTGTTGCTTGTCGCCGTCGCGCAGCTCGACGGCCTCGTGCTCGCCGGTGCTGGCGCCGGAGGGGACGGCGGCGCGTCCCTTGGCCCCGCCGGAGAGGGTGACGTCGGCTTCGACGGTGGGGTTTCCGCGGGAATCGAGGATTTCGCGGGCGGTAATGGAAACGATCTCAGTCATATTGCTCCTATAAAAAAATAAGCGATTTGCTGTTGCCTTGAAAGAACTTTGCCGTGCGGAATGGATGGATGTGATGAGTTCGACGGCGGTTTGCTTCACCTTCCCGATTCTAGCAAAGTGAGGTTGCAGGGGAGAACGAGCGCGGGCGATAGCACGAAAGTTGCAGCAATAATGCGGGTTTTCGCGCATGTAGAGGACGAATTTCCATTGCAAATGCTGTGCGGGCAGGCCTATATTCCGGCATAGATGAGGCCGTGCCTACAGGCGGGACGAAGCTGTTCCCGATGGAAGCCACGGGACTTATCGAGAGGTCCTCTTACTGAAGAGGTCCCATAGAAACGCCGGCTCCTGGAGTCCGTATGCGTATGATGCGTTGCCTGTTTCTCTCCCTGATCGTCTGTGCCTGCTTTAGCTCTTCGAGGTCCGCCCGCGCCGAGGTTCCCCGGGCCGGAGTGGGGGCGTGGAGGATCTCCTCCACCGCGCCCGAACAGCGCCCGCTGATCATGTTCTGCAGCGGGATTCTGGCGTTGGTTGGAGTGATGAGCGGCCGGGTCAATCCGTAGGGAGACAAGTCAAACCGCGATGGGATGAGGTTGGAGGATGGGCAGCCTGCCAATGGGCTGTCCATTTTCTGCGTGCGCGCGAGAGGCTTGTGGGCACGCGAGGCTTGTGTGCGAGAGAGGCCGCGGCAGGCGGAGTTGCGTGCGCCTGCGCGCTTGTTAGCTGTCTCGATTCCCTGCCCGCGATTTCGCCGCACAGCGGAGGCGGAAGACTCTACCCTGAGCATTGAGATGTGTGGGCGCGATGCGTCTGGGAGCGTTCCACGCGTCCTGCGCATGGGTGCGCGGGTGCGAGGGCCCGCAGGCCTGTCGCGTTTGCCTGAGGGGGAGATGCCATGAGAATTGTGGATCGAGTGGAGAGAGTCGGCCGGGGGAGAGAGATCAAGGCCGCGGGAACCGTCTGCATGGCAGCGGCGTGGATTCTGCTTGCAACGCCAGCGCTTGCGCAGGACGCAAACGGAATGGCGCAGAACGGGGCCGATCTGAAAGGCGGCGCGGCGCAGGAGGAGCGGACGGGCGTCTCGCGGCCCGACTCGGCGGCGATTACAGTGACGCCGTATAGCGACGACGCGGACAGCAACTCGCCCAGCGTGCAGCCGGCGCCACCGGCGAAGCCCACGGCGGCAACTCCTGCGGCGGCTTCAACCCGCAGAACGACGCCGACGGCTTACGGCGAAGGCATTGCGGCAAGCGGCAAAGATGCGAAGGGCTTCGATCCCGATGCCAGCATTGTGACCGAGGAGACGGCAGGACGGGCCGACCGGTTGCTGCAGAGTGAGACGTTGGCGGAGGAGAAGCCGGACACGGGGATTGTGACGCTTGTGCCGTCGCGGCCGGGTGAGGTGCCGGATGGGACGCTGGTGAAGGTGAAGCTGATGGAGGAGCTCTCCTCGCTGACGACCAAGCCGGGGACGAGCTTTACCGCCGAGGTGAGCGAGCCGGTACTGCGCGATGGGCAGGTGGTGGTGCCTGTGGGCGCGCTGCTGGAGGGGCGCGTGACCTGGGTGCGCGAAGGCAGGCGAGTGGGCGCGGCGGCGGCGATCCACCTGGAGGCGAGCACGGTGACGCTGCCCGACGGATCGCGGTACATGCTGAGGGCCCGCGTGATCGACACCAATAGCTGGGACGACACCAAGGTCGATGGCGAAGGCACGATCCTGCGCAAGGACCACCCGAAGGCGATGGATGCCATGACATCGCTCTCGACCGTCGGAGGAATGGCCGCGGGTGCGGCGATGGGCGGAGTGCCGGGAGCGGTGATCGGCGCAGGCCTGGGCGCGGGCGTGAGCACGGCGGTTTGGATGCGGCAGGACCGCCAGGCCGATCTGCCCGTAGACCTGGGCGTCGTCTTCTGCCTCACCGAGCCGATGCGCGTCACGCCGATGAGCGCGCGTCTGACGCGGCCCGGCGCGGGGAGCGGCGGAGAGTAAGCGACGGAAGTGGAAGATCGATTATTGAAATCAAGGAAGCCGCTCGGATGAATCGAGCGGCCTTCTTTTTGTGCCGTGGAATCACGCGCGATCAGGTCCGGTCGTATACTTGTGCCTGCGAGGGCGCTATGAGCAGAAAGAACGTGAAACAACTGGTATATCGATATAACGGTGTCGAGAGTTCAGATGAAGTTGAGGTCGATCATGACGGGGAGGTTCCGACACCTAACCAAGGTGACATCCTTTTCCGCAAGGGCACGCGCTGGAAGGCTGTACACGTCATCACTCAAGTGTCTAGCGATGGTTCGGTGCCCGTCGTGCGGGTCTTTCTGACAGACCAGCTTTAGCGTCACCCATCCGCGGATGGAGCCATCTTTGCCGCATCTACTCGCAGATCTGGGCGAGGGAATTCATAACCACTGCCAAATTATGGGGCTAGTCGGGGGTTGTCGTGAAGAGACTTATCTACCCACTCTTGTTCGCCACCTTTTGCAGCATCACAGCGTGTAAACGCAATCCCAGCCCAAAAGATCAGGGAAACGATTACCTTCAGCCCACAACCCAACATCGCTTCAATCCCACTGCTACTGAAGCTTTTCGGCTGCGATCAGAGTGCGTGAAACTTGCTCAAAAGATACTCGATGAAGATAACCACGGGGCTGCGGTTACGGTCGATATGCGGTCCAATTACGATCCTGATAGCAATCGATGCTATGTCGAGCTTGACACGACAACATATGACGCGTCGAAGCCCAATTATGGTAGACCAAATTATGTGACTGAAAATGAGCGCTTCCTCTACGACGGACAGACCGAAGAACTCTTGGCATACTTCATCAATCCTCTGGGCGATAAGCAAGGATCAGGAATGGTTTTTGTCAATCATCGGCGGGCCGTAGACCCCAATGCGCAGACCCCGTCTGGAGGGGATCAGAAAGACCAAGGCAATTCATTTATTGCCGCAGACAATTACGACGTAGAGGCCTTCATAAACAGAGCTATGGGCGACGACTTACCTCGATAGGGCTTAGTCGTGGAGCTGGGCGAGGAGGCGCTTCCAGTTGGTCCGGTTGCGGCGGTAGGATTTTTTGAGGTCTTCGAGGATGCGCTCGAAGTCGGAGTGGCCGCTGAGCTTGCGCCACGCCGGGTTCTTGGAGAACCAGGGGAAGTTCTCGTTGCCGAGATAGATGGCGCGGCGGAGCCAGTGGAGGGCCTCGGACTCGTCGCCATCGACGGCAAAGTAGGTCGCCAGGCGGTAGGCCATCTCGCCGTCGGCTTCGGCGGCGGCGAGCGTCTCCTCCAGGATGAAGCTGGCGGCGGTGGCGCGGTCGCCGAGCTGGACGTAGCACATGGCGATCGTCGGGAAGACGATGCGCAGGCTGCGCTCGTCGGCTACCACCTGCTCCAGCGTTTGAACGGCGCTCTTCAGATCGCCGAGGCGCATCTGCTGGTACCCGAGGGAGATGCGCAGCAGGGGCTGGCGCGGCTCGAGGGTGAGTCCCTTCTCGATCTCCTCGCCGGCCAACTCCAACTGGTTTTGATACTGATAGACGCGCGCGCGGTGGTTGTAGATGATGGCTGCGTTGGCGGGGTTGAGGCGCAGCGAGGTGTTGAACTGGTCGAGCGCCTCCTCGTAGAGGCCGTCGATGCGCAGCGTCTGCCCGGCGACGAGGTGGACGTTCCAGTCGTTGGCGGCGGACTGGAGGAGGTGCTCGATGCCGTGGCGGGCAGATTCTTTTTCGCCGCGCGAGAGCAGCA
>Ga0326727_10017832_pt1 | contig 14625 bp, 14 predicted proteins | sample MB2enrmetagenome_FD_207643 | JGI IMG/M metagenome (GOLD analysis project Ga0326727, IMG submission 207643) | Lab enriched peat soil microbial communities from McLean, Ithaca, NY, United States - MB29MY | ecosystem: Environmental > Terrestrial > Soil > Wetlands > Peat | place: USA: New York... | reverse complement strand
GCTGATAAAAGCGCTCGATCGCACGCATGCAACCATTATCCCGTTTTCCCTGCCCTGTGGGGCAGAGTGCCACCCCTCCGTGGGGCAGGCCATCGTTTTTCCGTGGCCTGCCTGACTGCGGGGCAGCCGCTTTTCTGCCGGTCGATCGCCGTTCCGCAGGCCGCAAGCGCCCCAGCCGCCGCGGCTATCGCGTTTCTTCCAGCATTTGCTCAAAGGACATGGTGTGGTTCTCCGCCAGCATGTCCGAAACATAATGGCTGGGAACCGCGAAGACGCCGCCGTTGCGCTGGATCACCACCCCGATCACCTTGCCCTGCCGGTTGATCACCGGCGATCCTGCATTGGCCTGCAAATTCGTCCCGATCAGGTCGACGCCGCCGATGGCCCGCCGCGTACCCAGTACGCCTTGCGCAACCGCGCCACTCAATCCCAGCGCGCTGACCGCCTCGGCCTCCTGCACGGTCTCTTCCGCTCCATTTTCCAGGGCCGGTAAATTCCCTTCGAGCACCGCCAACGCGGCCAGATCGCGCGCCGGGCTATATCCCATCAGCGCGATCACCGTCAGCTCTTCACCGCGCGATGTCTCCACCGTGACCGAACTCGCTCCGCGAATCGCGCTGTAGCTCGTGACCACAATGCCGTTCGCCGAGTAGATGTACCCATTGCCGCGGGACAACGGCTGATCATTGCTGTCGTAACCCGTCACCGTCACCACTGCCGATCCACTCGCTTTGTTGATCGTGCCGGGCGTAGCCGACGCCTCGGGAGAGACCGAAGGCCGCGCCGGACTGCCGAACGGTGAAGGCCTGCCGCCCGATGGACCCGTCTGTCTGAGGCTTGCCGTTGAGGCCTTGGCCGTTGACCGCATCGCCATCGCCACCACGATCCCCGCCGCCGCAGCCACCCCCGAAAGGATCGCCATCAACAGCAGTCCCAAATGCTTCCGCGAGATGAACATTGCCGCCGAAAGTATACCGGAGGAAGCGCGACGAGACAATGTAGTAGTCAGTAATCAGTTGTCAGTCGTCAGTCGTCAGTAAACGAGCGTCAGCCAACTGATAACTGAAAACTAAAAACTAACAACTAAAAACTAATAACTACAGCGACGACTTCCCACCCTCGCTGATATAGTTCCGATTCCACGCCGGAATCTCCGCCACCACATCCCCCTTCACTACCGCCTGGCACCCCAGCCGCGAATTCACCTGGAAATCGGCCGCCTGTTCCACGCGATCCAATTCGTCGTCCTCCATCTCCGACAGATTCTGCTCGCCTTGCTTGATCACTACGTGGCACGTGGTGCAGGCGCAGTTTCCGCCGCACGCGTGCTCCAGATGAAAGCCGAAATTCATCGCCACGTCGAGCAGCGATTCAGGGCGTCCATGCCCTTTGTAGGGCAGCTTTCCGGATTCGAATTCAAACGTTTCTCCCGCCGGGAGGAAGGTCACTTTAGGCACTGAAACTATAGTGGCATATCCCGCTGCTGTGACGTCAATGCTCTCTGGCGAGCACCGGCGCGTTGTCCTTCCCGCCCGCGGCTTCGAGCAGCTGTGCCACGGAAAGGAAACCATTTTCCCGCGCCGCATGCAGCGGGCTCGATCCCCTGTTGGTTTCGATGTTGACGTCCGCGCCCTTCGCCAGCAGCAGCCGCACCACCGCTTCTCTCCCCATCGAAGCTGCGCTATAGAGCGGCGTCGAGCCGGAGTCGGTCTCGCGCGCATTGATCTCCGCTCCGCGCGCCAGCAGCAGCTGCACGATCTCCTGCTGGCCCGCCAGCGCCGCGTCATGCAGCGGAGTCGCTCCATAGCTGTTGCGCGCGTTCACTTGCGCACCCGCGTCCAACAGCAGCACCGCGATGCGCAATTGTCCTTTGAGCGCCGCATCGTGCAGCGGCGTCGATCCCGACTTGCACCGCACATTGACACTCGCCCCGCGCCCCAGCAGCATCTCCACTACGTCCGACTGACCCTTGAGCACAGCCTCTTCGAGCAGACTGGTCTCCGGAGAGTCCGCGCGCGCCTGCTGTGCCGGCTCCTGTTTGGCCAGCAAAAGCCTCACGCAATCCGAATGCAGAAACCGCGCGGCATTCTCGAGCGGAGTAGCGCCCGTTTTGTCGCGAATCGCCGGATTGGCGCCGGAGGAAATCAACAACGCCACTACCTCCGGGAACCCATGAGTGGCCGCGTCATTCAGCGGAGTCGCGCCGTTCTCGTCGTTGGGCGCGTTCACATCCGCGCCGGCGGCGATTAGCACGGCCGCCGCGTCCCGATAGCCCTTCCATGCCGCGGCATCGAGCGGCGTGGACCCGCTGTGGTCCCGCGCGTTGATCGCCGCCTTCCGCGCGATCAGCAGTTTGACCACATCCACATAACCCCGCGCCGCCGCCAGGTGCAGGGCCGTGCTGCCCGAGTGATCGACGGCCCCGATGAGTGCGCCATGATCCAGCAAAAGCGTCGCAATCGCGGCCTGCCCTTTCATCGCCGCGTAATGCAAAGGTGTAGAGCCCGACTCACCGTGCGGAATGTTCGGATCGGCGCCATGATCCAGCAGCATGCGAACCAGCTCGATATGGCCGCTCCACACCGCGTCGTGCAGGGCCGTGGCGCCCATGTCGTCGCGCGTATTCGGATTGAAGCCCGTGGCCAGGATGGCTTGCGTGGCGGAGACATCGCCCGAGCGCACCGCCTGGTGCAGGTCCGCCGACAGCAACAGCAGGAAGGCGAGAATGAAGCACGAGGCCATCCTCCTCTATCATAGTGCTCTCCACTGCACCCAATCCTGGCTGCCTGGTCTGCAACCCTCGGTGGGGCAGGCCATCGTTTTCCGTGGCCTGCCCGGCTGCGGAGCAGCCGCCGCATTTCCCCCGGCCTTCGGCCTGCCGTAACACAGGCTTCAGCCTGTTCTTGTGTGATAGCCTTCAGGCTGTCTTGAGCCGCTTGAAAGCCGGATGTCATTCTCAGGCGACGAAGTCGCCCACCGGCTGCGGAGCAGCCGCCTGGAGTTTGTACATTTTCACCTCGGAGCGATACCGTTCCTTCCGTGGGGCAGACCATCGTTTTGTGTGGTCTGCCCGGCTGCGCAGCAGCCGCCTTTCTGCGGTCGACGTTCCGCCGGCCGGAAGGCGCGCCAAAAAACGAGTGGCGTTCGGCCTAAGCCCGCGTCTGCTCGGCGGACCGCCGAAGCATAGCTGACAGCTGAAAGCTTCTCTATAATAGAGATTGTGCGTTTCCCCCTCCTTTTAGGCAGTTTTCTGGGTCTGTGCGGCGCGCTGGTCACCATGCCAGGACGGGCCGACGTGCGCGGCTGCGTATGCGATCTCACCAATCCCGAATCCATGCAGGCCCGTCAATGCGGCCTTTGCCGCCTCGCCGAACAGCAAACCGGAGACGCCCCCTTCTTCTTCGTCAAGGACACCAATCCCACCAAGCCCAATCGCCTGCTGATCCTTCCCCGCAAACACTATCCCGGCCCGCACTCTTTTTCTGCGATCCCTCCTGAAGAACGCACCGCGTTCCTCACCGCGGCCATTGCCAAAGCCCACGAATTGTGGGGCGATGAATGGGGTATCGCGCTCAATGCCGACGCCAGCCGCACCCAGTGCCACACCCACATGCACATCGGCAAACTCCTGCCCGATGTCGAAAATGATTCTTTCGTAGTCGCCGATGGTGCGGCTTCCATCCCTGTCCCTCCCGACGATGGAGGAATGTGGGTGCATCCGGTGAACGGAAAACTGCACGTGCACTTCGCCAATATCGCGGAACCGGTTCTCATGCGTTAGCCTCAAGTCATACTCCATGCAACTTCTTGAAATCGCCAAACTGCCTACGGCGCAAAACTCGGCTATCCAACTGCATCCGTCAGACGATGTGGCCATCGCGCGCGTGCCTATCTCGCCCGGTACCGGGTTGTCCATCGGCGGCCGAGCGATCCAGGTCCGCGACCACATTCCGCTCGGACACAAAATAGCTCTCGCCCATAAGCATCCCGGCGACATCCTGCACCGCTACGGCCAACGCATCGGCCGCGCCCTGCGCGAGATCCAGCCCGGCGAACACGTGCACGTGCACAATCTCTCCTACCAGGAACTGGAGATCGACTACGAGTTCCCCGCAGGCGAAATCGCCATCCCCGCGCCTGCCAAAGACGTTCCCACATTCCAGGGCTACCAGCGCCCCGATGGACGCGCCGGCACGCGCAATTACATCGCCGTCGTAGCCGCCAGCAACTGCGCCGCGCACACCACTGAATTAATTGCTCGTAGCTTTGAAGACCAAACGCTGCCGCCCAACGTCGATGGTGTGGTGGCATTTCCTCACGGCGAAGGCTGCGGCATGATGACCAACGGTCCGGACAAAATCCAGCTTCAGCGCACCCTCGCCGGCGTTCTCGACCACCCCAATGTCTCAGCGGCCCTCATTATCGGCTTGGGCTGCGAGGTAAACCAGATCGATCACTACCTCGGCCCGCGCCCCGACGGCGCTCCTCCGCCTTCCGACCGTCTCGTTGGCCTGACGGTGCAGGGAAGCGGAGGCACTCGCGCCACCGCGGAAGCCGCCCGCAAAGCCATCGGCAAACTGCTTGATCAAGCTGCGGCAGAAACGCGCGTTCCTATTCCGGCGTCGAAGATTGTTCTGGGACTGAACTGCGGAGGCTCCGACTCATTTTCCGGCATCACGGCCAACCCTGCCCTGGGCGTGTGTTCCGACATGCTCGCGGCCATCGGCGCGACCTCCGTCCTGGCCGAAACCACCGAGATTTTCGGCGCCGAGCACCTCCTCGTCCGCCGTGCTCGCAATAGAGCGGTTGCCGAACGTTTGTTAGGCTTTGTCGAGAGCTATAAGAAATACCTGCGCAGCTTCGGCGGATCCTTCGACGATAATCCCTCGCCCGGTAATAAAGAAGGCGGCCTCACCAACATCATCGAAAAATCGCTCGGCGCGGTGGCCAAAGCCGGAACCTCGCCCATGATGGACGCCGTCGATTTTGCCGAGCGGATCCATTCGCCCGGCTTCGTCTTCATGAACACTCCGGGCTACGATCCGCCATCCCTCACAGGACTCGCTGCTGGCGGCTGCAATCTCATCACCTTCACCACCGGACGCGGCAGCGCCATCGGCTTCCCCTCCGTGCCCGTCATCAAGATCGCCAGCAACAGCAATACCTATAACCGCATGCGCGACAACATGGATATCAACGCCGGCAGAGTCGCCGAAGGCACGCAGAGCGTGGAAGAACTGGGCCGCGAAATTTTCGACTGGGTCTTGCGGGTGGCATCGGGCCAGCATACCTGCGCCGAAGTAATGGGACACAAGGAATTCGTACCGTGGCGCATCGGCCCGGTGATGTAAGGACGAGAAAAACATTGGGCCACGAATCCACACGAATGCACACGAATAAGAGCGGACCTCATTCGTAGCTGGGACTTTGAATTTAGGACAACCATGAAAATCGTACCCTTGATTCTTCTAGTATTACCGGGTCATAAGAGTGGGGCAGCCAATCATGGCTGCAGCCGGCTTTCAGCCGGCTCTGGACTGCTGCGAACAGCTGCGGTGCTCAGGCGAGAGCCGCTTGAAAAGCAGCCAAGATTGGCCGCCCCACAAATGATACGGGTGCGGCAGTTTTGTGATCCAGTAGTACTAGCGGCCTGGGGCAGAAGTCTCTCCAGCGGGCGGGAGCAGGTGAAAACGCCTACTCCACAACCAAGAATCAATCCTTTGCAAGCCTTATGGAGTAGGCCTTGGCCCGCATTGATTTCTGCCACAGGCTGCTGGTCGCTTGGCCTTCATTCGGGTGCATTCGTGTGCATTCGTGGCCAAAGGTTTTGAATTTAGAAAAACTATGAAAAAGCTTGCACTATCGATTGTCTTGGCCGCGATTGGCCTCTTCGGTCAGGCGAAGGACCAGAAACCCTCCGCGCTCGATAAGACCACGCTCGAAAACTACGTGCGCCATCTCCAGGCCTGGGACCAGTCGATCAAAGTCGAGGTCGCCGATCCCAAGCCCGCGCCCATGGAAGGCTTCTACGAAATCAGTATCCACGCGTCGAAGGACAAAGCGTCGCAGGACCTGGTCTACTACGTGTCCAAGGACGGCGCCACCATCATCCAGGGCATGGTCTACCAGACCGCTGAGAACCCTTTCAAACCCGATCTCGACAAGCTCAAAGGCATCACCGCCCTTTCGCCCAACTATGGAACTCAGGGCGCGCCGGTCGTGATCGTCGAATTCAGCGACTTCGAATGCCCCTTTTGCAAAGAGGAAGCCAAAACGCTGCGCTCCAATCTGCAGTCCACGTATCCCAAAGAGGTGCATCTCTACCATCTGGATTTCCCGCTCGAAGCCGTGCACCCCTGGGCGCGCGCCGCGGCAGGTGCCGGCCGTTGCATCCTGAAACAAAATTCCGATGCCTATTGGGCTTTCTACGATTGGATCTACGAACATCAGGCCGACATCACCGCCGACAATCTGAAAACCAAAATCCTCGACTGGGCCAAAACCAACGACAAAATCGACACCCTCAAGCTGACCCGCTGCATCGACACCAAGGAAACCGATGACGAAGTCGCCATGGAGATGGAGCAGGCCAAGAATTTGCAAATCAACCAGACCCCGTTTTTCTTTGTGAACGGCCGCCGCATGGCCGGCGCCATCGATTGGACCAGCATGAAGCGCGTGATTGACGACGAAATCGGCTACCAGAAAACCGCCAAGAACGCCGGCGAAGACTGCGGTTGTTCCGTCGCCCTGCCCACTCCCGGCGGTGCCGTCACCGCACCCCTAGGTGGCCTGAAATGAAGCTAAGCGAATCACCCGTGCGGCAGACCATCGTTTTCCGTGGCCTGCCCGGCTGCGCAGCAGCCGCTCTCTTCGCCATCGCCGCGCTCCTCACTGCCGCCACCAACGGTCCCGAGCCCCTCGATCCCGAAACCTACCTCAACCACATCCGCTATCTCGCCTCGCCCGAACTCAAAGGCCGCGCCACCGGCAGCCCCGAACTGGAGAAAGCGGCCCACTACATCGCTCACGAGTTCAAAGAAGACCACCTCCTTCCCCTGAACGGCGACAACTATCTGCAGCCCTTCTCCGTCACCACCAGCGCGCGTCTCGGCAAGAGTTCCTCGTTCAGCTTTACCTCAACCGGCAAACCGGTCACCCTTAAACTCCAGCAGGATTTCGTGCCCTTCAATTTCTCCGCCAAAGGCAAATGGCAAGGCACCGTCGTCTTCGCCGGCTACGGCATCACTGCGCCCGAATACAACTACGACGACTACGCCGGGCTTGACGCCCAAGGCAAGTTCGTCCTCGTCCTCCGCCACGAGCCCCAGGAATTCGACGACAAGAGCGTTTTCGCCGGCAAAGTCTACACCGAACACGCCCAATTCTTCAGCAAGGCGAGCAACGCCAAGGCCCACGGCGCGCTGGGAGTCATCCTTATCAACGATATGGCCGCGCATCCCGGTGAAAGCGACACCCTGGAAACCTTCGGCGCAACCGAAGGCCCCTCCGACGCCGGCCTGCCCTTCGTCGAAATCAAAACCCACGAGACCGATTCCTGGTTTCAGCAAGCCGGAAAAAACCTGGACGACATCGAAGCCGGAATCGATAAGGACCTCCAACCGCGATCTTTTGTCTTTCCTGCCGCCATCGAAGTGCGCGAAACGGTCGATGTCGAACGCGTGACCAAAACCGCCCACAACGTTGTCGGCTATCTGCCCGGCGACACCCCCGAATACATCATCATCGGAGCGCATTACGACCACCTCGGCCTGGGCGGCCAGTTCTCGCTCGCGCCCAAACTCACCGGCACTGTGCATCCCGGCGCTGACGACAACGCATCCGGCACCGCCGGCGTCCTCGAACTCGCGCGCTACTTCTCGGCGCGTCCCAAGATGAAGCGCGGCATCGTCTTCATGACCTTTGCCGGTGAAGAATTAGGGCTCCTCGGCTCCGGCTATTACGTGCATCATCCCGAACTTCCGCTCTCGAACGCCGTGGCTATGATCAACATGGACATGATCGGCCGGATCCGCGACGGACGCGTTTTCATCGGAGGAACCGGCACCGGCAGCACGCTGCACAAAGATCTGGATTCCGTAGTCGGCAATTATCCCTCGCTCAAACCAGATCTTTCCGAAACCGGCTACGGATCGAGCGATCATTACTCCTTCACTTCCGCGCAAGTTCCCGTGCTGTTCTTTTTCTCCGGCCTGCACGCCGACTATCACAAACCCAGCGACACCGCCGACAAGATCGACGCGCCCGATGCCGTCAAGCTCCTGCACCTGATAGCCGACGTGACCCAGCAGATCGTTGACGATCCCGCTCGTCCCGAATTTCACCGCGTGAAAGAGCCGGACAATCCCCACGGAGGTGTAGCCCCCACGTCCGGTTCCAGTTCAGGAGGCTACGGACCCTGGTTCGGCAGCGTACCGGATTTCGGAGAGTCCGAAAAAGGAGTGAAATTCGCGGATGTCACCGAAGGCTCCCCGGCGGCCCAGGCAGGCTTAAAAGGCGGCGATATCCTGACGGAATTCGACGGCAAGCCCATCCAGAACCTCTACGACTTCACCTACGCCCTAAGAGCCCACAAACCCGGAGACAAGGTCCACGTAAAAGTCCTCCGCAACGGCCAAACGGTGGAAGCGGACGTCACGCTGAAGAAGAGAAACTAAGTTATCAGTTATCAGTTATCGGTACTAACAACTGACGACTGACAACTATACATGCGCGTCCAGCATCTTCGTTACTTCCGACTTGCCCACCGCGCCCACCCGCTGTTCCACCACCTGCCCGCCCTTGAACAGCAGCAGCGTGGGAATTCCGCGAATGTTGTAGCGCATCGCGATCTGGCCGTTTTCATCTACGTTCAGCTTACCGATCTTGGCTTTGCCCTGATACTCGGTGGCGACTGCGTCAATGGTGGGCGTCATTTGCCGGCAGGGCCCGCACCATTCCGCCCAAAAATCGACCAGCACCGGCACTGTCGATCGCAGTACCTCCTGTTCGAATCCGCCATCCGTAAAAGTCAATGTGTTCTGTCCTGCCATGTTGGTTATCGTTTCCCTCTTACAGGTCTTAGATTATTTGCTGAAGGGCTGGGATTCATACCCGCCTCACACGATAGTATCACCCAGACGTCTATACAAATCGGAATACGCCTGAGCCGAACGCTTCCATGAAAAATCGCGTGACATCCCGTTCCGCATCCGCACTTCCCAGGCTTTACGGTCCGCCCACGCTTTCACCGCGCTGCTCACCGCTTCGAGCAGCGCATCCGCGTTATATTCGCGAAATTTGAATCCGGTGGATTCTTCAATCGTGTCCTCCAGCCCGCCCGTCGCCCGCACCACCGGCGGCGTTCCATAGCGCAGGCTGTAGATCTGGTTCAGCCCGCAAGGCTCGTACTGGCTGGGCATCAGGAAAATATCGCACCCCGCCTCAATGCGATGCGACAACCCGACATCGTACCCGATGCTCACCGCCGCACGCTCCGCATGATCGGCCGCGAGCTGCCGGAAGTTCCTTTCAAATTGTGCCTCGCCGCTGCCCAGCGCAACCAGGTAACAATCGAGATCGAAGAGTTCCTCCGCAATCTCCAAAATCAAATCGCAGCCCTTCTGTTCCGTAAAGCGCGACACGATCCCTAGCAGCGGACGCTCCATGGCGGCCTCTGGAAGTCCCAGCTCCGCGATCAACGCTTTCTTGCACGTCCGTTTACCCGAAAGATCCTTCACCGAGTAATTCGCCGCCAGGTACGGATCCGTTTGCGGATTCCACCGCTCGTAGTCGGCTCCATTCAAGATGCCGCTCAGCACCGGACTGCGCGCGCGCAGCAGCCCGTCCAGCCCGGCCCCATACTCGGGCGTCTGAATTTCCTTGGCGTAAGTCGGGCTGACCGTGCCGAGCGCGTCCGCATACACCAATCCGCCCTTCAGATAACTGATGTCGCTGTAAAACTCCATCAGTTCCGGCCGGAAGAACGACTCGGGAAGGCCGATTTCCGGCAAGACCGAAGGCTTAAAAAGGCCCCGGTAGACCAGGTTGTGAATCGATAACAGGGTGCGGCAGCCGATGAACGTCGGATCGCTCGCCATTAACGTGTGCAGATAAACCGGTACCAGCCCCGTCTGCCAGTCATGGCAATGGAAAATGTCGGTGCGGAACAGGTTTCTCGCCACCTCAAACGCCGCCCGTGAAAGCAGCGCGAACCGCAGATGATTATCCGGATAATCGCCTTTCGCGTTCCCGTACAGGTGTGCGCGTTCGTAAAAGGGAGGGTAATCCAGGAAGAAAAACGGGACCGCCGTCTTCGCCGCCTGGTAAATAGCAGTCTGGTAGTGGAGTGGCCCCAGACGGATGGTCAGGTTCTCCCAGACCGGCCGTGATTCGACGGCTTCCACCCGTTGATATCGCGGAATGAGCACCGCCACGTGGTGGCCCAGCGCCGCAATCTCCTGCGGCAAGGACCCGACGACGTCAGCCAGACCGCCGGTGGTAGCGAAAGGGGTCGCCTCCGACGCGACCATGAGAATGCGGGACATGAAGTTGTCAGTTATCAGCAGTCAGTGGACGGTGGACACCAGATCCATTCTAACTGACGAAAAGTTCTCAGTCATCAGTTGTCAGTAGGACGAAGCAGCTGACTAACAACTAAAAACTAACAACTGACGACTGAAAACTGACAACTACTTCAGTGTCCTTCCTTCTCCAGCAGGTGCTGGAACTTCTCCTTCTGCTTGTCGTCCAGAATCTGCATCACCCGCGTCTGCCCATCCGATAAAACGTTGTCGTAGTATTTCGCGACATCATCCAGGATCATCTGCAGTTGACGCGTCTGTTCGTCGGTCAGATCAAGCGCCTTGTGCAGCCGTTCCACCTCCGAGTGACTGCTGAACATTCCATGCACCACCACCCGTCCCGGATGGTTCCGCAGATTCATCAGGAGGGCGCCCGAAACGGCGCCGCACAGGAAAATCAGCGCGAAGGAGATGCAGAGAGTCGTCTTAGCGCTCTTGGGCGCCGCAGCCAGGGTCGACATTCCTCTAGTGCTCGTAAGCCGCCAGTGTGACCAGAATGTGGTCCCGGTCGGCCGGGCTGTCGTGAGGAACCGACACGTTGTGTTCCGTCAGGGTCGCCTGCTCCAGGGCCATCGCGTTCGCATAATCGGACTCGCGGGAAACCAGGTAGCTTCCCAATACGGCCAGCAGCATCAGTGACGCGAATGCCACCTTGCGAAAAAACTGCAGATCGGGCGCGAAAAGTCCCCACAATGGCGACTTCTGCTCGGTTTCAATAGCGCGAGCCACCTTGGCGTAGAAGCCTGACGGCGGCTGAATAGCCTCTGTCTCTTCGAGGCGGAAGGAATGGAGCGATTCGGAAACCTGCTCCATCTCGTTCGTTTCGCGAGCGCAAGGCGGACAAACTTTCAAGTGCTGAGTAAACAAGCGGGATACGGGCTCCCCGCTCAAATACTGTTCGAGCTCGTTGAGAATTTCGTCATGCATATGCTTCCCTGAAAAAAACACCTAAAACGGACGCAGATCTTTTGCCTGCTATCCTTGTTCACTGCTTACCAATCCCGGCCGTTCCAGCCTCTGCGAGGCCTTCACCAGCTTCTGCCGGGCGCGAAAAAGCTTAACCTTAATTGTATTTTCATTCATGCTCATCATCTCGGCAAGCTCTTCCACCGAATATCCTTCAACTTCTTTGAGCATGAGCAGCGCGCGCTCTTCTTCCGAGACGCGCGACATCAACTTCAGAACATAATCCCGCCGTGCCAGCGTGGCGTCCGCCGAAGGCTGCCGGTCCACCGACGGTTCGGTATTCTCCACCCGGCGTACTTCGTCTTCGCTCAGATCGCTTTCGTAAACCAGCTTGCGCACTTTCTTCTTGCGCAGGTAATCGAAACACTCGTTGACCGTAATCTTGTAAATCCAGGTGATCAGCGAACTCCGGAAATCAAAGTTGCGGATGGAAAAGAAGACCTTCGCGAACACCTGCTGCGCGATATCTTCCACGTCATTCCGCTGCCGGACGATGCCGTGAATGATGGAAAACACCTTGGATTGGTATTTCTCCACCAGCTCCCGGAAAGCCGTTTCGTCGCCCGATTGCGCGCGCCGGACCAGCGCGCCTTCCTGGGTATTCTGGTAGTCCACTCGCGTTCTAGCTGCTGTTTTATTTCCAACTGCGGGTAGCGTTAAGGTTCCGGCCAGTGTTCCCATACGCTCAACTCTACGTGCGGCCGGGGCGTCAGGTTTCAGGCGAACCTTTGTAACCCTCTAGTACTACTGTAGCGCGGGCTTCAGCCGGCCGTTCACTTATGCTGCAAATCCGCCGGAACCCGCTCCCTGTCCAGTGGCTCAAACTTCAGCACCCACTTGAGCGGCTGAGTCGCCGGCAGATAGCATTCCTTGTCGTCACACACCTGATAGCGCAGCGAGCCCTCCACCGTCAGCTCATTGTCGGCACCCAATAGTGGCTTCACCTGCGCGTCCGTCCCGATCACCACGTCCCGCAACAGCCGCACCTGCCCCAGAAACACCGGCACAGTCTCCTTGATCGCCTCCAGCCGCAGAATCTGTGGCTTGGGATATTCCGCCGCCGACGTCTTGAAACCCGCGTTTTCCGTCATCTTCCAGTCAATCGGAATGTACCCGCCCTGAACGCCAGGCGCATACACGTGCATCTTCGGCTTCAAATCCAGATCCACCACTAAAGAGATGTGTTGCCCCTGGTGCACCAGCTCATTGCTGGCCGAAGTCGCGATATGGAAGTACTTCGTCTCCGCGCTCGCATGTGCCTCTTCCGTCCGGATGCCGAACTGCTTCACCAGAATCTCGGCCGCCGTATCGCGTTCCTTGAAGTCGTCCACAAAGAACTTGGCGATTACCACGCCTTTCCGGTCCACCATGTACGTGCCTGGATAAGGAATCCCGACAGCAAAACTAGTCTTCGGCACAGTCTCGTTCAAAATCCCGAAACTCCGGATGATCTTCGATTCCGGATCGGAGAGCAGCGGAAACGTGATCCCGCGCCGGTCCGCGAAATTTTTCAGAATCCCGACCGAATCATAGCTGATCGCCGCCAGGCCGAAGCCCTGCGCCTTGATCCTCGGTAAATCGTGCTCCAACTCCACGAGCTGGACTTTGCAGTAGGGTCACCAGTCGGCCGACCGGTAAAAGACCAGCAGCGCGCCCTTCGGACCGGCGATGCTCTCCAAACTCTGCACCCGCCCATTCTGATCCTGCGCTTCAAACTTCGGCACCGCCGCCCCGACATTCGGCCCTGTAGGAACCGCCTGTCCCGCCAGCGCGGCAGCCACCGCCAATCCGAGCATCACCACTCGCATGGCTATTAGGATGACACATCTTTTTGCGAACCAATCCCCCAACCTGCTCGTCCTAACCAGCAATGCAGGACGTGCGGTACACCTTACGCCGGCTCCGCCGCGAAACCGGATTCACCCTGGCGGCCGTGTTGATCATCGGTTTAGCCGTCGGCTGCAACACCGCGATCTTCAGCGTAGTCAATACTTTACTCTTCCGCCCGCTCCCCTTCCGCGATTCCGCACGCCTGGTGTGGATCGCCAACTCCAGCCTCGGCGCCCGCGACGGCGGACTCTCCTCGCAAACCACCCGCGTAGCCAATTATCAGGACTGGAGCCAGTTCAACCAGTCCTTCGAAAGCCTCACCGCTTACTTCGCCTTCTTCGACTACGGCACCTACACCATGCTCGGCGTGGGCGATCCCGAGCAATTGGTGGGAGTCGGCGTCACGCAAAACTTCCTCGACTTCCTGGGCGTAAAGCCTATGCTGGGCCGCAACTTTATACGCGATGAATGCGCAACCCTGCAAGCGCCGGCGCTGATCCTCACCCACGGCCTCTGGGTGCGCCGCTTCGCCTCCGATCCGCAAATCGTCGGCAAGACCGTCAGCCTGAACGACCGTCCGCGCACCATCGTCGGAGTCCTTCCCGCCGCCTTCGATTTCAGCTCCACCTTCACCCCCGGATCCCGCGTGGATATGCTCGTCCCGTTTCCCCTCATCCGCGATACCGATCGCTGGGGAAACACCCTCGCGGTCATCGGCCGCCTCAAGCCCGGCGTCACCGTGCAACGCGCTCAGGCCGAGTTCGACGTCATCAATAATCAGATTCGCCAGGCCCATCCGGACCGCTATACCTTCGGCGCCAGGCTGGCCCCCTTGCACGACTATCTCACCAACCGTTTCCGCCGCGGCCTTCTCGTACTCCTCTGCGCCGTTACCGCCGTACTCCTGGTAGCCTGCGCCAACCTATCCAACTTGCTCCTCGCGCGCTCCGCTTCGCGCCGCAAGGAAATGGCCATCCGTTCCGCATTGGGCGCGAGCCGCCGACGGTTGCTGCGCCAGATGCTCGTCGAGAGCCTGATTCTATCGTGCGCCGGCGCCGTGGCCGGTCTCGCCATCGCCTGGGCTGGCATCCGCTCGCTCAGCGCCATCCACGGCGTCAGCATCCCATTGCTTCGGACAGTCCACATGGACGGCTCTGCTTTGCTCTTCACCCTTCTCGCGACGCTCGCCGCCGCCTTCCTCTTTGGCCTCATGCCGGCGTTCGCGACCTCTCACGCGCGCGAGGCG
>Ga0326727_10017830_pt1 | contig 14625 bp, 15 predicted proteins | sample MB2enrmetagenome_FD_207643 | JGI IMG/M metagenome (GOLD analysis project Ga0326727, IMG submission 207643) | Lab enriched peat soil microbial communities from McLean, Ithaca, NY, United States - MB29MY | ecosystem: Environmental > Terrestrial > Soil > Wetlands > Peat | place: USA: New York... | reverse complement strand
CGACGATGGCAATCGACTGGTCAGCTCCGGTATAGCCCGCGTTGTAGGCTGAATTGATGTTGTAGATGGTGGCCACGTCTTTCGGCGTCAGGAAGTGGTCGCCGCTTTGGCTGGATGTAAACTTCGGGTTGGCGGTTGATTGTGGCGCCCTCAACCTGACGTGGGACTTGGGCCGGAAGCTGGAAAGATTGGCCATAGTCTTCACTACGGAAGAAAGCGCCGCCGGGACACTGATATCCCCCGAGGGAGCGAAATGAGTCTCCCCATTCACCTTGTAGTTGTGCAGCTCGATGCTGAAGGCCGCTTCGACCTGTTCGACTGTGCCTGAGAAGGTGATGCGATTCTTGCTGCGCGAAACGCCATCCACGGAAAAGCCCTGCAGCTCCAGCCACGACTCCACCTTGGCGATATCGGAGTCGGCCACGCCAAAACGCGCGGCGAACTCGTCCGGGGTAAGCCACTTGTGGTAGAGCGGCGAAGCCCGATTCTGTTGCGCGGCGATCAGAGCACGTAAATCCGCTTCCTGGGCCGCGGAGCGGCTGAAAACAACGCTGATGCCCTGGAGTTTGGTTCCCGACGGCACTCGTCCGGCATCGTTTTCCTCCCTTGCCATTGGCGAACGGGTACCCTGGATTGCCACACCTGCGGAGCCGTCAATCTCCGTCGTGACACGCGGTGCGGGTGTCTGCGCCAGTGCGGCAATCGCAACAAAAGATAAGGCTGTTAGCCACCCGGCGACCAGCGTGCGTCTCCATCCAAGTACTTCGGACACGGTCTTCATTAACTCTCCTTCGTTGCTCCAGTAGGCGCACCTGCCGGATCAACCACCACTCCCCCATAGCACTAGACTTGCTTTGAGGAGCGCGGGTTTACGTCATCGAGAGAAAAAATGTAAAGCTACGGTAAAGGTTCACTTGGCCAGGGCGGCTCCCCTGGCATAGAATGCGGACGTGGATCGAGGACGAAAAAAGGCGCAAGGTTCTCTCTTTGAAGTCGCCGTGATGGCGGCCATTCCTCATCCCCTGACTTACCGTTTTCCGGCTTCTCTTCCAGTTTCTCCGGGCCTGCGGGTACTGGTCCCTCTGGCGAGCCGCAAGACGACCGGCATTGTGCTGGGTCCAACGGGCAAGCTGGCGCCCGGGATTGAGGTGCGCGAGGCGCTGCGCGCCCTCGACCCTGAACCCGTCCTCTCTGCGGAACTCGTAAGGCTCGGGCGGTGGATTTCAGATTACTACCTTGCCCCACCCGGCGAAGTCTTTCGCGCCATGTTGCCGCTCAGACGCGAGACTCGGCAGGCTCGGCAGGTCCATCTGACGGAGGAGGGGCGCCGCACGATGCAGGAACTCGCGGCCAGCCTCCTCGAGGAGAGCAAGGGGAGCCAGGAAGTTGCTCTGCTCGCATACCTCGACGGGCGTCCCGGTGCTTCCTTCGAAACCCTTAGTAGGAAATTCCCCGCTGCGTTTCCGCGTGCGCTCGAGCAGAAATGGGTGACGGTTGAAGAAGTGCAGAGGGAGCGCACTCGTCGGAAGGTTTTTTCCGTCCGCCTGGCAGGACCTGTGCCGGAGCGCCCGCCCCGGCTTTCCCCAGTCGCGCGAAGAATTATTGAGGCGCTCGAACGGCAGGGGCCTGCGGAAGATCACCGCCCCCTTCTCGAAGCAGCCCGCGCTCAGTTGGCCAACTTGCGCGCGCTCAGCCGTGCGGGATTGATTGAACTCAGCGAAGCTGAGACGCGCGAGGGGGCGCCCGGAGGGCGATCAGAGCTCCGAGCATACGAAGGCAAGACTCTCACACTGCGGGAGCGAGACGCGCCCGCGACAGCCGGCGAGGCGCCCGCTCTACGCCAGCCAGCGCAGGGCGAGATGGAAGCCCCCCCAACGCTCACAGCCGCGCAGTCCGCCGTCCTCAATGAACTTTCCCCTCGGCTTGATGGCGGGGGATTCAGCGCCGTGCTGCTGCACGGCGTTACCGGTAGTGGAAAAACGGAAGTCTACCTTCACCTGATCGCCCGCTGCCTGGAGCGGGGCCGGTCGGCCCTGATGATGGTGCCGGAGATTGCGCTTACTCCCGCCATGCAATACTTGTTTTTCTCGAGATTCAGCGAACAAGTCGCGTTGCTGCACAGCGGCCTGACGGAAAGGGAGCGGGACGATGCCTGGTGGCGCGTGCGCCGCGGCCAGGCCAAGGTGGTGCTGGGAACGCGCTCCGCCGTCTTTGCTCCTCTCGCCAACCTGGGTGTGGTGATCGTGGATGAGGAGCACGATTCAAGCTACAAGCAGGATGGGACGCCGAGATATCACGGCAGGGATGTGGCCGTGGTGCGGGCGCAGTTCTCGGGCGCCGTGGCCCTTCTGGGCTCCGCTACGCCGTCGCTGGAATCTTACTGGAATGCGCGAGCAGGCAAATATCACCTGCTGAAGCTGGAAGAACGCATTGCGGGAAGGAAGCTGGCAGCGGTCGAGGTGGTGGACATGCGGCAGGAGTTTCGCGAGACGCACACGCAAGTGCCCTTCTCTCGCAAGCTGAGGGAGGAGATCGAGGCCCAGATTCGAGACTCGGCGCAAACCATGCTCCTCCTCAATCGTCGAGGTTACTCGTGGTTCCTCTTATGCCGGAGCTGCGGCCAGACGCAACGCTGCGTGAATTGCTCCGTCTCGCTTACCTATCATCGCCGGGAGCACCGCCTGATCTGTCACTACTGCGGATACTCGACTGCGGTGCCGTCGGTTTGTCCGGCATGCGGAAGCGAATACCTCCACTACGTCGGCGAGGGAACCGAGAAGCTCGAGCAGAAACTCGCGGAACTCTTTTCCGGCGCGCGGGTCGCCCGCCTGGACCGCGACGTAGCCCGCCGCCGCGGCGAGTTCTTACGCGTGCTCGCGGATTTCCGGCAGGGGAAGATTGATATCCTCGTGGGTACGCAGCTAATCGCGAAAGGGCACGATTTTCCCGGAGTTACGCTCGTGGGCGTGGTGTCCGCGGACATTGGCCTGGGCCTACCGGACTTCCGGGCCGCCGAGCGCAGTTTCCAGCTTGTAACCCAGGTGGCGGGTCGCGCCGGAAGAGGCGACGCCCCAGGGCGCGTTCTGGTGCAGACCTTCTTTCCCGATCACTACGCCATTCGCTTTGCCGCAGAACAAAACTACGAGGGGTTTTTCAGCAAGGAGATGGGCTTCCGCCGCCTGATGCATTATCCGCCCATCACCGCTCTCGCCAACCTCGTAGCCCAGCACGAGAAGCTGGAAAGGGCCGCGCAGGTGGCGAAAGAGATAGGAGAATTTTTTAGCAGGGTCGAAGGGCAGTTCCCAACCGTCAAGGTTCTCGGTCCCGGTCCGGCTCCGTTAGCTAAGGTCGAGCGGCGCTATCGGATCCAGTTCCTGCTGAAATCGAATTCGCGCGCCACTCTTCATGCGCTGCTGAAACAACTGGTCCACCACTGCGCAAGCTCGGGGGTCCAACCCCGCGAGGTCATGATTGATGTGGACCCGGCCAGCATCATGTAACTAAATCGAAACTCGAAATTCGAAACTCGAAATTCCAATCTCGGCTCCGCCTCTTTGCCTTCTCCCAAGGGAAGAAGGTGGCCCCTGTGGGGAAGTATCAAGCCTGACTTTCAATCGGGGAAGATGGGTTCACCGGACGGATACCCTGTGGGCGGGTGAGGGGCTCCCCCAAGAGACCTTTCCCTCTCCCTTGGGGAGAGGGTGGCCCGCAGCCGGCGTTGTCATCAGCCGGGGCGGGACGGGTGAGGGGCTCCCCCAAGAGATCTTTCCCTCTCCCTTGGGGAGAGGGTGGCCCGCAGCCGGCGTTGTCATCAGCCGGGGCGGGACGGGTGAGGGGTCTCGAAAACCTTGTCGGTTCCAGTTGCCGAAGAGATAGAAGAGCAATTCAAACGGCAAAATTCAAATGGTTTTCCATTCACCATTCGAATTTTGAATTTCTTTTCCGGGACGGGGGTCCGTTGCACGGCCAGAAGCCTCGGTTCGGCCCACTCGGCGCCAGGTGAACACCAGATTGAGACTTGATCGTAAGCAGGGCTCGGATTTCTAGCGCACCGCAAAGGGGGTGGGGACGAAAGTGAGGAGGAAAATCAGAGTCGCAACGAAGGCAAGGATCTTTCTCCCTTTATCGAGCGGCTGCGAAGGAGCCATGACTAGCGGGTGACGGAGGCCAACCACCAGCAGGACGACAGCCCAGACCATCCAGCCCGCCCAGCAAAAGACGCCCAAGGGAACCAGCGCCAGGAATAAACCCCGGGAAACCGTCTTGTGCCGCTCGCCCAGAACCGCGTAGAGGATGTGGCCACCGTCGAGTTGACCCATGGGAAGCAAATTGAGAGCGGTAGCAAACAATCCCACCCAGGCTGCGCAGCCTACGGGCTGCAAAGAGATGCTGGCGGGGTGTAATCCGGGGCGCAGGACTTTCGCCAGAAGCGTGATGGCAAGCGGGTTCCCCAGCGTGATGGTGTCCGGAAGGCTCTCCGGCATAACTGCTTGACAGTTCAGGGTGGCCGCGATCAGCGCCGGAATCGCCACCAGAAAGCCCGCCAGCGGGCCCGAGATCCCCACATCGAAAAGCGCGCGCCGGGTGGTGATGGGAGTCTTGATGCGAATAAATGCGCCCATGGTTCCGATCAACGTCGGAGCAGGGATAAAGTACGGATAGCTGGCGTCGATACCGTAGTACCGGCAGGTAAAATAGTGTCCCAATTCGTGCGCCAGCAGGATGCTGAGCAGCGTAAACGAAAAGGGTATTCCAAGCATCAGCATCGAGGGGTTATGGTAGATGGCCGCGAAGAAGGCCCTCGAAATGTCCCAGTCGAATGCCGGAAAGTTATGCTCATAGTTCTGGGCGATGTGGGTGCCCACAATCAGGGTGCTCACACACGTGAGGAGAAATAAGAGGGCATGAAAGGCGAGCGAGTTAAGCCATCGCCGCCGCAGTCGCGTGTACCAGCGCAACGCAGGCGGCTCGCCCCACACCACACTCGGCTCCCGAGAAGTCTCCCCAGGGCCAGGCCGGATATAGAATTCATCACCCATAGCACAGGTTGCGCAACACCTATTTTCGCCTGCTCGTTGGAGTCTGTAAATAGTCTAGGGAAGCGTTTGCAGTTCTTTGCCGGGTTTGAAGCGCACGGCCTTCCCTGGCGGAATGCTCACTTCGGCGCCCGTCCTGGGATTACGGCCGATTCCCGTCTTGCGGGGTCTCACGTTAAAGACACCAAAGCCACGAAGTTCAATGCGGTCGCTTGCGGCGAGGGCCTTCTTCATGGACTCGAAGACGGTCTCGACAGCGATTTCCGCTTTGGTTTTGGTGATGCCGGTGCGATTGACAACTTCGTTGATGATATCCAGCTTTATCAAATCGAACCTCCTGAAAATACAGGAATTAATCGTAAATAGTAGCGTCGCCATTGTCAAGAATTTTCTCCTGCACTATGCTGGGGCGTTGCGGCCGCCTCACGTCGCCATGGCCGCTACTTCTCCTGGTCGGATTTTTCTGCGGCGAAGTAAAAGCGCGGCTACGTCGTGACAGACAGATTGTAATGTGAAATCGCCGCGACATCGCCGCGTTCGCGCCATGATGAAACACGCCGTCCTGATCGTTGCTCTGGGCCTTTTCGGATTGCCGCACTACGCAGCCGCTTCGCCACAATCCATCCCTTCTACCTCACCCCAGGCTCCGGCAGCAATGGAATCAAAGGTCACAGCCGAGCAAAAACCCACCGGGGCGCCTCAGGCCGAGGCTCATTACGTCTTGACGCCGGAAAAGCGGGCCAAAGCCATCGCTTACTCGCGCGCTCAGTATCGCTTGTATTTCGCAGCCATCGCCCTTTCTCTTGCTATTTACGCTTTTTTTTGGCGCAGCGGGTTCGCCGTAGTCTTGCGGGAGTGGGCCAAGCGCGTCTCCGCACGGCGCTTCGCGCAATGCGCTTTCTTCGTCTGCTTGTTTTTGACCGCGGTGCGAGTCCTCGAGTTCCCACTGGACTACTACTGGGGCTTCCTGCTCGAGCACCATTACGGCCTCTCGACCCAAGGTTTCGGGTCCTGGATCGCCGACTGGGCGAAGGACCTTGGCCTTACCGCTGTGGTGGGGATCATCCTCGCCTGGGTGTTTTATTGGTTGGTGCGGCGCAGCCCGCGCCGTTGGTGGCTTTACTTCTGGCTCGCTTCCATTCCCATCACCCTGGCCTTCATTCTGGTTGAGCCCTACGTTGTGGAGCCGCTCTTCTACCGATTCACACCCCTCGAGAAAACCCAGCCCCTCTTGACCGGCCAAATCGAGAAAATGCTGGGACACGCCGGGCTCTCGATTCCTCGCTCGCGCATCTACGAAATGGACGCGAGCGCCAAAACGAAGGTTGTGAACGCCTACGTCTCCGGCTGGGGCTCGAGCAAACGCCTGGTGGTTTGGGACACCACGCTCGCGAAGCTAAACTCTGACCAAACGCTTCTGGTGGTCGGGCACGAAGCCGGCCATTACGTGCTCCACCATATCCCCAAGGAATTCGCCCTGGATGAGATGGTTTTTCTGGTTCTGTTCTACGCGGGGTTTGTCCTCATCCAAAGGATCGTTGCTGCAAGCTGTCGTTCCGGGTCCTTCACTGTCATTCCGAGCCCTTCACCGTCATTCCGAGCGAAGCGAGGAATCTCGCTCTGGCCGTTCAGGGTAAACTCCGCGAGGAATCTCGCTCTGCCTTCAAGTCGAGGAGTCGAGGAGTCGGGCGCCGCGAAGCTCTTAACTCCTCGACCCTCGACTCTCGACTTCTCGACTGGGGTCGCCGATCTCGCGTCACTCCCCATCGTGCTTCTGGTATTGACGGTGCTGGTGTTTTTTGCCACTCCGGCCCTGGACGGGATTTCACGTTATTTCGAGCACCAAGCTGACCAATTCGGCCTCGAGGTAGCTTACGGCGTTGTGCCGGACCCCAACACCGCTGATGTTCAGTCCTTTCAGATCATGGCTGAAGAAGATCTGGAAGATCCTGACCCCAGCCCCTTCATCCGCTTTTGGCTCTATACCCACCCCTCGACCGACGAACGCATTCGCTTCGCCGCCACTTATAAACCTTGGGCAGAGGGCAAGCCGCTCCAATTGCTGCCCACCGCTCGGTAAAAGCCAGGATGCAGGATTCAGGATGCAGGCTGAAAAGGAAGCTTGCCGAAGGAGCCGTGGAATGGAAGCGAAATTGGCCTTTAACTACGACCGGGAGGCCGACATCTTACATATCGATAAATGTTCGCCTTACGCGGACCAAGAATCTGAAGAATTGCGCGACGATGTGGTAGCGCGGCTGAACCCCTCCACCGGCGAGATCGAGAATAATGAAAAGGCCCCTTTTCGGGGCCAATTTCACGCGAGCCCTCACGGGCTGTCCACCTGCGGAGCACCGCATTGCTTATAGTCTCGCGCGATCAGGCGGGGAAATCAAGAACGGTCTTGGAGCGATCGCCGTAAGATACTCAAAGACCACACCATCGACAAACGAGGCTCACCCATGTAATCATCCCTTAGGGAGACGCGAAATGGACACAGACTTGGCGCCGTTAATTGAGAAAGCGGCGGCGGCGCTGTTAGCCGCCGGAGCAAAAGAGGTTTACGTTTTCGGCTCGGCGAGCAAAGGGAAGCTGCGGCCCGACTCGGATGTGGACATAGCCGTCGCAGGGCTGCCCCCCGAAGTCTTTTTCCGCGCCATGGCCGCCGCTCATGATGCTCTAGGGCGCTCGCTAGACCTGGTTGATCTGGACGACGATAATGACTTCACGCGCTACTTGAAGAGGAAAGGGGAACTTTTGCGTGTGGGATAGTTTGCAAGAGCAAGTGGCGCTGGAGCGAAGGCGGCTTCACCGCTTGTTCAGCGTTTACCGCCCGCTGCTGGAGAAGTGTGCGGCGAGCGCGCCCGATGACATTGAGCTTTCCGCCCTGTCGGCGATGCTCCACTCCTTCTACAACGGGATGGAGAACATTTTCAAGCGCGTTACCCTGGAACTCGGCGACCCCATGCCCGGCGACGAATCATGGCACAAGGAATTGCTGGACAGCATGGCCGATGCCACAGGAAATAGAAATGCTGTCCTCTCTCCCCAACTGCGGGGTCGATTAAAGGAATACATGGAATTCCGCCACGTATTCCGCCACGCTTACACTTTCGACCTGCGTTGGGACAGGATGAAAACCCTGGTCCTGGGCTGCGAAGACACTCTGAAGCTGGTGGAAGACGAACTGGACCGGTTTTTCCGAAGCGGGCCCAAGGGCGGGTAGATTCACGGAGTCGCCGCGCCGACCAGTCCTGACGGTGGGCCGTTCTCCATGACCACAAGCCCACAGTCAGCAAACCAACGACTGCGCGGCTACCCACTCGATGATGGTGGAGAAAGATTCGTCGTGAAGCGGCACACCAAATCTCGGCCTCGGGCCAAAGGAGCAGTGGCGAAAACCACCAAAGCTATTGGTCGAATGACCAAAACCATTGGTGATTGGGGCTGGGAAGGACTATTCGCGTCCAGCACGCTGGCTCGGCTTCTCACCACTCTTTTAACCCGACCTGAGGCCGCCTTCTACCAGAGGGAATTGGCTGACGGGGCCGGGACAGGGCTTTACGCCGTTCAGCGGGAGCTCGCCCGTTTGGAGAAAGTCGGCCTGGTGGTCAGGACTCCCCGAGGAAACCGTGTCGCTCAGTCGGGGAAATCAAGAAGCGTCTTGGAGCGATCGCCCTAAGATACTCAATGACCACACCATCGACAAGCGAGGCTCGCCCATGTAATCATCCCTTAGGGAGACGCGAAATGGACACAGACTTGGCACCGTTAATAGAGAAAGCGGCGGCGGCGCTGATAGCCGCGGGAGCACGAGAGGTTTACGTTTTCGGCTCGGCGAGCAAAGGGAAGCTGCGGCCCGACTCTGATGTGGACATAGCCGTCGCAGGGCTGCCTCCCGAAGTCTTTTTCCGCGCCATGGGGAAGGCTAGCCGCGCCGTCGGGCGTCCGGTCGACCTGATTGATTTGGACGAGGACAATCCTTTCACCCGGTACCTGAAAAGCAAAGGGGAACTCTTGCGTGTGGGATGACCTGAGGGAGAAAGCCGCCGTGGAGCGGGAGCAGCTTCGACGGCTGTTGGACCATTGCCGTCCGCTTCTCGAGCGGTGCGTGTCGAACCCGCCAAGCGATTTCGAACTTTACACCCTCGCCGCAATGCTTCACTCGTTTTACAACGGAGTTGAAAACATTTTCAAGCGGATTGCGGAGAAATTTGAGGGGGAGCCGCCCCGCGGCCAGGCGTGGCACCGCGATCTCTTGGATTCGATGGGCAAAAGGGGGAGCGCCCGACGCGCGGTGATTTCCGTTGCCCTCGTTGAACGCCTGGATGCTTATCTCGATTTCCGCCATTTCTTTCGCCACAGTTACATTTTCGATCTGCGTTGGGACAGAATGAAATCCCTTGTGCTCGAGTGCGAACAGACACTCAAGTTGCTGGAAGACGAGCTGGACCGGTTTTTTGCAGCCGGCGGCGAAGGCGGCCGATAACCTAATCTGAAGGGTTCGTCGGCTTCAGGGATCCAATTCGCCCGGTGTCGTCTTCATGACCGGATGGACCTGCTTGACATCAGACTCGGTCATGCGTCAGTTTCAAGCGCATGCTCCTGGGAGCGCGGCCATCCTTGGCCGCACGCTGCCTGCGTTGAGTAATCGCGCATTCCACCGACTACTTGTCAGCTTGTCCTTACTTGATACGTACTTTAATACCATTGACCCGCCCTGGTTGCCCGACTATGCTCTGCCCACACGCGCGGTCTCTCGGCTGGAGAATTGGAAGGTTCCATTGTCGGCTGACCAGGCAGGAAAGTCTGCGGTCGAACTCGCGGCGGGGCCTTCAGTCAAGCAGGACACGACGGCGGTCCAACTGTGGCACGAGACAAATTCCCAACTCGAAAAAGCCCTCGAATATTACGATAAGCGGGTAGCCACGGTCAGTGCTTTTCTGACCGTGGGCTTTTCTCATGCCCGATATCCGGCTGGCAAGGATACATAGTCAATCTGAATAGGGCACGCCGCCACCGTGGCCTTGTCCAAAGCAAAATTATTATAGCTCGACCATCGCCAATCCTCCGGCCTCTTGACCAACCCTCGACGCGCCGGGTTCACGTGCATGTATTCCAGACGCTGTTTAAACTCCCGCTCGTGCCTTACAAACCGGTCCCAAAACTGGTGCTGCCAAAACGCTCCCTGGCTGCCGCGGAGGGCATGAAACCTCAAAGTCGTGATCTTCTTCACATCATGGAGGACTTGCGAGATCGGCAGCGGATACTGCGCCCAGATCAGAGCGTGCCAGTGATCAGGCATCAAAACATACCCCCATAGCAGAAACCCCAACCGTTCTCGCGAAGCATGCATGACGTTGAGGATCAGGGGATATTCGCTATCGCGGAATCGGCTGATCCTAGACCGAAGATTGACGTTGAGAAAGAAAATGCGGTCCGTCAGCCGCAACCGGTGAAGGTTCGACATGGCGTCAGCATAGCACCTCGGACCTACACTTCAAAGGAAACAGCCCACGGTCAGAAAAGCACTGACCGTGGCTACCCGCTCGCAGCTTCATGAAGGCGCGCACGACGTAAACACTGACCTCAATCGCTCGCGGAGTTTTAAGAACGCTGGCGACCATGACGGCTCCGTGTTCGGTAAAGGCATTGGGCGGAGCAGGGGAAAACTTGAGTGTTTGGAGGTGGTCGCAATTTGCGAGCACCTCTGCTTTCTCCTTTGCCCTCAGCCTAAACATGAAATCGGCGGGGAAGCGGTTCTGGTTGCGCCGCACTTGCTCGTTCAGGCGCTTGGTGCTTACCTCATATATCTCGGCGAGATCGGAATCCAACATTACCTTCTGACCCCGAACCAGCAGGATGCCGGACTCAATCCGCTCGACCGGCGGGTAGTGTCTCAGTTTGACGTAGAGGCGGCTTTACGCCGCCACATGGCGAGGTAAACTCGCCGCTACAACTTCAAACTGAGACACTACCGACCGCCGTCCACGGCTAACAGTTCACAGTAACAATCCTGAAAAAACAACTCACACTCCTGAGCTCAAAGTGGAGCGCTAGGAACGAAAACGCTTTGACTGTTAACTGTCGACTGTCACCAGCCGACTCTGTTACGCAAAGTATATAACTGGAATCGCGAAGGTATTCGCATTCGCCGGGCCGGGAACATCAAAAGGCGGTAGCTGCTGCTACCGCACTCCAAGGCGCTGCGCGCATTTCCATGGATTCCCGCCTGCGCGGGAATGACGGAACCGTTGCTGCGGGAATGACGCGCCTTTCGATTACCAACTCACACAAGTAAGTAGTGGGTCCAAGCAAACACCAGAGCGGGATTCCTCGCGCCCCTCGGAATGAGACGGCGGACAGGAGCCAGGAAACCGAAGGCGGCGCGTACGGCAGCCCCCTAAGACAAACAAAGGCCAGTGCGCAACGCACCTCGGCTGCATGCGGCGGTCAGGTTCGTTCAGCCTTCGGTGGGGTGGCCACTTCGAGTTGGCGGGCTGCCTTGATCAATACGCGCAGGGCTTGGTTTACGGACTCGGAGTCGCGGAACACCTCAGCCACGTCAGAATCAAGCAGCACGACGTTCGTACCCTCCCTGTACCGCTGGTAATACTTGCCGCGAACCCCACCACGGAGATCGTACTCCGGCCTCATCTCGTCTGCCTCGATTCGATCATTCTAATTGCACCCTACCAGCCTACCACGCTGGCGGAACAGATTCGAGGGGATTGCGCACTCGGTTCTGCCCGCAAATCAGCCCCTGAGCGGGTGGGCCGCCATAGGGACAAGCCGTCTAGTTTTATTAAATGGCCTAGTAGTGTTCATTTTGTGCTTGACAACTGTCGGCCATATGTGCTAGCCTTCACATGTGTACGCCCTTACCTTCCGAGGAAACGCCTTTCCTCGATTATCCCCTAATATCAAGGAGCACCTATGTCTTTACGGAAATCACCGGAACTTACTCCGGAACTCGTCGAAGCCGCCCGCCGCAACGCCCAGCATGCCACCGGACCGCGCAGCGAGGCAGGAAAGGAGAAAGTGAAGATGAACGCCGTCAAGCACGGCTTTTATTCCGCCCCTGAGAACCATCAGCTTACCATGCTGGCCCTGGGCGAAGATCCGCAGGAGTTCGAAGCCATGGTCAAGCAAATGATGGCCACCTACGGTCCCGGAGACACGCTTTGGAGGAATCAGATCGAAGACTTGGCCAAGCTGTACTGGCGGCGCTCGAGGCTCGAGCGCATGCAGACGGGGCTCATGCGCCGCTACTTGCTCGGGGTCGAGGAATGGCAGCACCGCCGGAAGCTCGAGATGGCCAACGCCACCTTCGATGCCTCACAGCCGGAAATGCTCGGTATCAGCGTGCCGGAATCGGCCGACCTGGGCGTGCGGCTGAGAAGGCTTCTCTCCACCCTGGGACTTATTCGAGCCCTGGTAGCGCGGACCTCCGTCTCTGAGGTCTGCGGCTCTTCTTCGGGTTCGGAGTCGAGCCTACCCTGGGAGGATCGCCTCGCTCGAGATATAGACTTACCCGTCGACACTCGGCAATGGACACTGGAAGACTGGGGGGCTAGCCTGCCGAACCAACTAGAAACCCTTTCCCGGGGCAGGATGGGCTGGCGGATGGCTCGAATTTGCGGGTTGCTCCGCCTGTTCTCGGAGGTGAGTAGAGCCCGGGAGCCACAGCCCGGCGCAACTCCGGAAGCGATCGAGGCTGACCTCCAGGAACTTCTCCGCCTGCTGGACGAGGAAATCGCCGCCCTTGAGCCGGAATTCGAATACGCCGAGAAGCTGAACACGCAGAAAGCCTCGATCGAGCGCGATGCCTGCCTGGCTCCGGAGGGCGAGACCTGGCGCCTGATGCTGCGCCGGGAAAGCGCTCTCGACCGTTCGATTGATCGCAAGGTGAAAATAATCCTGGGCATGCGCAAAAATCATATCGACGACACGCTTAACGATCTGATGGCCGAAGCCGGTTTGAAAGGGGACAAAAACTCCGAAATGGACGCCGAACCGGCAGACATCGAACCAACGCTAGGGTACGACAGCCCATCCGAGGAGCCGGAGGCGGCCGAGCCGCCAAAACATCAAAATTCGCGGAACAAACCGGGAATGTTTATGAAAACAAAGGGAGGCGAGCCAGACGCGGAGCTAGGGAATAGGGGACAGGGGACAGGGAACAGGCAGTGCACGGTAGGCAGCGGTGAGGTTGGCGGGCTCGACCGCCGTTTGTGATCTGTCAGCATGGTCCTCCGGCCCGCGCAAGCTCACGAAAAACGGTCAAAATGTCATGCTGTGGCGGAATAGGGAACAGGGGACCAGTAGCACAGCCACTCTTGGCTGTGCTGCGAGGCGGCCGAACCGGGAATAGGGAGCAGGGAACCGGGGATAGCGAGTGGCTATGCCCTTCTCCCATCCTCAAGCAAGCCAAGGCGGAGGTAGTGTCTCAGTTTGAAGTGGCATGGCCATCTTGGCCATGAAGTTTCACGGGCAGGATGCCCGTGCCACGTCAAACTGAGACAGTACCCGGTTTCTCGGCAGTGGGTCAATTCGCTGTAGCGGCGCTCTCCGAGCGCCGGAACTCCCTGAGAATTCGAGACCGGCGGTCGGAGACCGCCGCTACAGAAATCAAACTGAGACACTACCGGTTTCTCTAACTCCTTGCCGGGTATCGCGGGGCTGTGATAATTTCAGAAGGTTTGCGGACTGATTACGATTCGAGTGGGTGGGTTATCGATGATTGAAGATTTGGGAATGACCGAACCGCGCATTGGGGACACGGCATTTGTGGCCCCTAGCGCTGACATCATTGGGGACGTGGAAATTGGCGAAAATTCGAGCATCTGGTTTCTGGTGCGATAAACCATGAGAGTCGAACCCATTCGCTCCGTTAAAGGAACGCGCGACCTGCTTCCGCCCGACACGAACCTGTGGCAGCGGGTCGAGGCTGAAGCCCATAAACTGTTCGCCGCTTACCATTACGGCGAAATCCGCACCCCCATTTTGGAAGAGACAGGGCTCTTCTCGCGCAGCGTAGGTGCCGATACAGATATCGTGATGAAGGAGATGTATACGTTTCAGGATCGCGACGAGGAGTCATTGACGTTGCGGCCGGAGGCGACGGCGTCCGTGGTGCGCGCCTACATCGAGCACAGCCTGTATAACCAGGGCGGGATTCACAAGCTGTATTACATCGGCCCCATGTTCCGGCGGGAGCGCCCGCAGAAAGGGCGCTACCGCCAGTTCTACCAGATCGGCGCGGAAGTGCTGGGCTCCGAAAGCCCCCTGGTGGATGCAGAAGTTCTGGAGATGCTCGTGCTGTTCCTGGAGCGGGTCGGCATTCGGCAGTATCAGCTTCTTCTGAACTCCGTGGGCTGCCCGGCGTGCCGCGCCCAGTATCTGACTGTTCTGCGCGAGGCCCTGGGGAGCGTGAAGGGCTCGATGTGCGCGGATTGCCAACGGCGCGCGGACTCGAACCCCTTGCGCGTCCTGGACTGCAAAGTGGAGGCGGACCAGCCCATCATCGAGAAGCTGCCCAAAATCATCGATCACCTCGACCCCGAGTGCCGCAAGCATTTCGACCGCG
>Ga0326727_10017829_pt1 | contig 14626 bp, 14 predicted proteins | sample MB2enrmetagenome_FD_207643 | JGI IMG/M metagenome (GOLD analysis project Ga0326727, IMG submission 207643) | Lab enriched peat soil microbial communities from McLean, Ithaca, NY, United States - MB29MY | ecosystem: Environmental > Terrestrial > Soil > Wetlands > Peat | place: USA: New York... | reverse complement strand
AGAGGGCGCTGGAAATGGCCTCGATGTCTTCGCGGTCGAGGGAAGTGATGGAGGTTCGCGCCAGATGCTCGGCGATCCGCACCGTGATTTCCTTGTCCTGGCGGCGCGTGGCGGCGAAGGCATCCAGGCTGGGCGCGGTCCTTGGGCTTTGCAGGACTTCCTTGAGGGCGTGGATGCTGGCCCGGCCGGCCTGGGCGCTTTTCTCCAGCAACTCAAGAAATTCATCGTCTTTGGCAAACCATTTTTGGATCGAAAACATATCACCAGGTTTCCACAACGGCAGCGCCGCCTTCATTCACCCGCCGCGCGGCCTCAATGCCGTTGAGAGTAAAAAGGAAAGTGGCGCCTTTGTCCAGTGCGGCGTTGACCCGCTTGTCACCGTTCCGCTTCGAAGAGGCTCATGAAGAGGACTTCCTTGATTTTCCAGAGGATGGCCAGGGTCATGGCCAGCGGCATCAGCCCGGTGAATAACAGCAACCACAAGCCGCGCGGGTTGTCGCCGGTGATCATCCTTCCGATGGCGCGGGGCAGCATTTGCGCCTGCGCCAATCCCACACAAAGGGCCAGCCCGATGAATACGGCCAGGAACAGGGCGATGTTGAGCGTGGTGAATATTCTGGTTTCCTCCCGCAAGGCGGCGTCGGGCAGCATGGCGCACAGCCGGCGCAGCACCTGGTTGATCTGCATCAGCAACAGCAACACCGAGAAGGCCAGCGCGACAACGCAAATGATGTAGAAGGGAATGGCGGGGAATCTGTGCCACCAAAACAAAAACGGCGCCAGGCCGGTGTTGATGACGGCGAAAACCTCCGCCCGATTCAGGGCCTGATGCCAGATGCGCTCCTGTTTTTGGAAATCGCGCAGTTGACGCAGGCCGTAATACAACACCGCCCCGCCCAGCACCGCCGGCACAAAAGCGGCATCGCCCAAAAAACCGAGCCAATCCGTCCGGGCCGTTTCGACATCAATGAGCAGCGCCACAGGCAGCCCCCAGAACAAGGCGGACAGGCCGCGCACCAGTCGTCCCAGAGCGCGCAACAGTTCGGCTTTTGCGGCGTCCATTCCCTCCTTAAAAGGTGAGGTAGGTGTATTCCTTGAGGCCCCGCTCGTAATCGTCCAGCAGGCGCATGCCTTCCGAGGGTTTGAGACGGTCGGATTTTATGGCTTCGTCAATTTGCATCTTCATCTGCCGCTTCAATTCGTTCTCGTCATACTGCACCGAGGTCAGCGCCTGCCCAATGGTCGAGCCTTCGATGATTTCCTCGACGTAATAGCCGGCCGGCTCGTCGGGATCCAGGAAGACGTGGACTTCGTTGACGCGCCCGAACAGATTGTGCAGATCGCCCATGATGTCCTGATAAGCGCCCATGAGGAAAAAGCCCAGATAGTAAGGCTCCGGCCCGCCGTTCCCGTTGGCCCGCGGGGCGTGGAGCGGGAGGGTGTCGCGCACGTCCGTCAAATCAACGAATTTTTTCACCTCGCCATCCGAGTCGCATGTGATATCCACCAGCGTGCCTTCGCGCGTGGGCTTCTCATTGAGCCGGCTCAGCGGCATGACGGGAAAAAGCTGCCCCAGCGCCCAGTGATCGAGAAGGGATTGGAAGACGGAAAAGTTGCAGAGGAACTGATCGCCCAAACTGTCCTCCAGCATGCGGATTTCCTCCGGGACATATTGCTGGCCGCGAAAACCCTGCACCACCGCCTGCCCGATTTCCCAATAAAGCGTCTCGATTTTCGCCTTGTCCGGCAAATCCAGCAGGCCGAGCGTAAACATGCTGTACGCCGCTTCGCGCCGCTCGGAGGCGTCGTGAAAAGCCTCCAGCATGTTGAGACGGGGAAGGTTTTTGCGAATGTCCAGCAGGTCGCGCACCAGCGGCTGCTCCTTTTCGCCGTATTCAATGGCAGCTCCGACGCTGATTTTTTCGATGGTGCCAAACGTTTCGACCACCAGCACACTGTGATGGGCGACAATGGCGCGCCCGCTTTCGCTGATGATTTGCGGGTGCGGCACCTGCTCCTGGTTGCAAACCTCGCCAATGTAAAAAACAATGTCGTTGGCATATTCCTGCAAGGTGTAATTGGTCGAGCTGTCGGAAGCCGACCGGCTGCCGTCGTAATCAACGCCCAATCCGCCGCCAACGTCGAGGGACTCGACGGCAAAGCCCATTTTGTAAAGCTTGGCGTAAAAGCGGGCCGCTTCCTGCACGGCCTTCTTGATGGTCAAAATGTCCGGCACCTGCGAGCCGATGTGGAAATGAAGCAACTTGAAACAATGCTCCATTTTTTCCGCCCGCAACATCCCGGTGGCGGCCAGCAGTTCGGCCGTGTTCAATCCGAATTTGGCATTTTCCCCGCCGCTGTCCGCCCATTTGCCGGCGCCTTTGCTGAGCAGGCGCGCGCGGATGCCCACCAGCGGCTCCACCCCCATCTGGCGCGACACGGCGATGATCTGTTTAAGCTCCTCGAGCTTTTCCACCACCATGACGACCTTCTTGCCCAGCTTGATGCCCATGAGGGCCATGCGGATGAAAACGGCGTCCTTGTAACCGTTGCAAATAATCAAGCTCTCTTGCTGGCTTTGCAGCGCCAGGCCGGCGAACAACTCCGGCTTGCTCCCCACTTCCAACCCGAATTGGTGCGGTTTGCCCGCGTCCAGTATCTCCTCCACCACTTCCCGCAGTTGGTTGACCTTGATGGGAAAAACCCCGCGGAATTTGTTCTGATAATTGAACTCGGCAATCGAGGCCGCGAAGGCCTGGTTGATCGCCTCCACCCGGTCCCTCAGAATATCCTGGAACCGGATCAGCACCGGAAATTTCAATCCGCGCCCCTTGGCCTCCTCGATGACATCAGTCACATCCACCACCGCGCCATTTTCGCGCAACGGCATGGCGATGACGTGCCCGGCATCGTTGATGTCGAAATACTTCGCGCCCCATCCGGTGATGTTGTACAGGGCGCGCGCCGCCGGGATGTCCCACGGCGCGATTGGCGCGGAAATTTGGCTCATTTCTCTCTCACTGCACTGCGCACTATAAGAACCCTGTCGCGGATTTCAATAGGGCGTTGCAAAAATCTTTTTCGCCGCGCATTGAAAATTCCCCCGTTCTCTGTTTTGATGCGTTCATGCCCAAAGCAAATTTGGCCGATATCGTGCGCGATTGTCAAAGACTCCTTCGTCCTGAAACCTTTGCCGACTGGGACGGCGCGCTCAACGGCTTGCAGGTGGAAAACTCCGGCGCCGTCACCCGCATCGCCGCCGCGGTGGACGCCTCCCTGGCCACCCTGAGGCTGGCGGCCGCGGCCGGGGCTGAATTGCTCATCGTCCATCACGGCCTGTTTTGGGCGCCGACCGTGCCGTGGACGGGCCGGCGCCGCCAGATGCTGGCCCTGCTCATCCAAAGCAATCTGGCCGTGTACAGTTCCCATCTGCCGCTGGACGCCCACCCGCGCCTGGGCAACAACGCGCAATTGTGCGCCGCGCTCGGCTTCAAAAATCTCAAGCCGTTTTTTTTCGACAAAGGCCGCTTCATCGGCTGGCAAACGCGGCACAAAATTTCACGCCGCGAACTGTCCGAAAAACTGGCCAGAGTTTTGGGCCGGCCGCCCGTGCTGTTGCCCGGCGGCCCCGCCCGGTGCGAAAAAATCGGCGTCGTGACAGGCGGCGCGGGGGCGCAATTGAAAATCGCGGCCGGCGAAGGCGTGGACACATTTGTCACCGGCGAAGGCCCGCATTGGACCCATGCGCTGGCCGAGGAGGCGGGCTTGAATGTTTTTTACGGCGGCCACTACGCCACCGAGACATTCGGGGTCAAGGCACTGGCCGCCGCCCTGTCCAAAAAATTCCAGGTGCCCTGGACATTTTTGGACCATCCATCCGGATTATAAAACAGATATGCCGCTGCCCTACAAAATCGCCACCCTGCTCTATTGTTTCAACCGGAAGGATGAAGCGCTGTTGTTGCGGCGCGCCCACAAGCCCAACCTCGGCTTGTGGAGCCCTTGCGGCGGCAAGCTCCGCATGGCCCAAGGCGAATCCCCCTACGCCTGCGCCTGCCGCGAGGCCCGCGAGGAAATCGGATTGCGCCTCAGCCCGCGCGATTTGCATTTGACAGGCATCGTCAGCGAGTACGGCTATGAGGGACGGGAGCATTGGCTGCTGTTTTTGTTCGAAGTCCTGCCGCGCCTGACGGCGGTCCCGCCCCCGCATTCCGAGGGCAAATTTGCGTTTTTCGCCGCGGGAGAAATTCCCTCCCTGGCCATACCGAAGACGGATTTGGAACAAATCTGGCCGCTGTTTTGGCGGCATCGCGGCGGATTTTTTGCCGCGCATTGCCGCTGTCTGGGCGGGGAAGATTATCAATGGACCCTTGAAGCAAGCATCGATGGACCAGCCGATCATTGATTTGCAGAGCGACCACCACTTCATGGGCGAAGCGTTGCGCCAGGCCGCGCAGGCCGGCGCGGCGGAGGAGACGCCGGTGGGCGCGGTCATTGTGCGGCAAGGGCGCGTCATCGCCCGGGCCTTCAACCAGGTCGAACTGCTCAAGGACGCCACCGCCCATGCCGAAATGCTGGCGTTGACGCAGGCCCAGGAAGCGGCGGGCGACTGGCGTTTGACCGATTGCACCCTTTATGTGACAAAGGAACCGTGCCCGATGTGCGCGGGCGCGATGGTCCACGCGCGCCTGGCGCGGGTGGTCTATGGCGTGGGCGATCCCAACGCCGGCGCGGCGGGGGGCGCGCTCAACCTGCTGCAATTCCCCACCTTCAATCATCAATGCCAGATTACGCGCGGCGTGCGCGAGGCGGAATGCCGCGCCCTGTTGCAGGAATTCTTTGCCGGACAAAGAAACAAGAGCAAACCTCCGCCCCGCCGGGTCCCTTGATCAGCTCACCGCGATCAACGACACCTTTTCATTCTGTTCATTGCGCGCGACGCCCTGTGCGCGGGGATCCAGGACCGGTTTGCCATCGACCAGGAATCGATAATGATGATGGCCGTGGCCCAGCGTGACCTGCACCGTCCAGGAACCGTCCGGCTGCCGTTTCAGCGGCAGGGCGGCCGGGTCCCAATCATTAAAATCGCCCGCCAGCGTCACCTGTTTGGCGTGAGGCGCCACGCAGGCAAAGTTGACCGGCTTGACCGTTTTCCTGACCGAATAATGAGCGCCCAGCCGGCCCGGACGAAAATGCGAATGAGGCACAGACATATTTTAAAATAAAATCGGGCCATTAAAAAGCAAATGCCCGTTCAACAATCAAGCCGGAAGATGAAATTTGTCCGTCATCCCCGCTTGCCTTTTGCTGGAAACGACGGTAACTTGTTCTCATGCAGACAGCAGGTCTTTTTGAACTCCCGCCAGACGAACGTCTGGAGTTGGCCCGGCGTTTGGTCGAAAGCGTGGTGGCGCCTGAACCGCTGAACGAAGAAATCCTGGAGGGCATCCGGCGGATCGAAGATATTGCCACCGGTCGCGTCCAAGGATTGACGGAAGAACAATACCGCGCCGCTTTGCGATGAGGGTGATCTTTCACCCTGAATTTCCGGGAGACATTCGGAAATTTGAAGCCCGCTATTCCCCCATTTCCGAAGGCCTCGCGGCGCGATTCCGGCAGGAAGTTAACGACGCGGTGGCTGCCATCCAAACCTCTCCCCGGAGCGCCGGACATCTGCTCAACTGCGGATCTTCTCTTGTGGGTGAATTGCGACGAAAAAATCTGCGCGTCTTCCCATTCTTCATCCTGTATGGCGTAGTGGCCGATCAGTTGATTATTGGCTCGATCATTCCGAGTCGTTCCGATCCCTTGACATGGCTCGCCCGTTTTTCTGGAAAGAAGTGAGCATGAGCGGGAACTTTTCTGACGCCGCCCTGGTGCTGGCGGGACATGGCTCGACCGTGAACGCGGATTCGGCCGCGCCAGTCTGGCAACATGCGGATGAATTGCGCCGGCGCAATATCTTTGCCCAGGTGCAGGAGACCTTCTGGAAACAGGAACCCTACCTGGCCCAGGTCTTGCGCGGCATTTTCGCGCCGCGCGTCTTCATCGTGCCGCTTTTCATCAGCGACGGCTACTTCACCGAGGAAGTCATCCCGCGCGAACTGGGATTCCGCGGCAGGGAAGAAACGAGTTTCCCGCGCGCGCAAAGGCGCGGCGGACAAACGCTGCATTACTGCCGGCCCGTCGGCACGCATCCGCGCATGACGGAGGTCCTCCTGGCCCGCGCGCGCGATATTGTGGAAAAACATCCCTTCCCGCGCGCGCCCAAGCCGGGCGACACCACGCTGTTCATCGCCGGCCACGGCACGGGCAATAATGAGAACTCGCGCAAGGCGATCGAGGATCAGGTCGCATTGATCCGGGCAAAGGGCCTTTACGCCGGGGTCCATGCCGTGTTCCTGGAGGAGGAGCCGCGCATTGCCGATTGCTACAAACTCGCCCGATCAAAAAACATCGTGATGGTGCCCTTCTTCATCAGTGACGGCCTGCATTCGCACCAGGACATTCCGGTCATGCTCGGCGCGCCCAAAGCCGCGGTGCGCGAGCGATTGAAGAGGGGGCAGCCGACCTGGCGAAATCCAACCGGGCGGGAAGGAAAGCGTCTTTGGTACACGGCCGGCATCGGCAGCGAGCCGCTTATGGCGGAGGTGATTTTGGAGCGCGTCGGGGAGGCGGCGGGAAAATTCGGGATTTAACGGCTTGTCTTTCCGGGGCGTTTTGCTCATCCTCGTTTCCATGCCTGAAATAGCTGATTTTGTGCATCGCGGGGCGGCGCTGATTACACCCACGATTTTAAAAGGGGTGCACAAGAAGCTGCCGTTTTTGAAACTCAAGTTCACTGAGTTGGATGATCCCTCTTTCCCGCATCTGACCGATCAATTGGAATTCCTGGCCGACGTGCTCGAGGACTTCGCCGAGGGGGTTGAGGATGGTCTGCCCTATTCCACGGTGGCGGCGGTGGCGTTCGCGATCATTTATGCGCATCGCCAGTTTGATTTGATTCCAGAATCGATTCCGGAAGGCGGCCTTGCGGATGATTCGGCCGTGGTTCGCACCGTTTTGTTTGAACACGAACGGACGCTGGCCGCGTATGCCGGCCGGCACAACATGAAATGGAGCGCGATTTCGCTGAAGCCCTGACTACTGCGCGGGCGAAGAATTCAGCGTCGCCGCCGGAGGCTCCGGCCGGAGCTTGAATACGTGCCACCAACGATCGGCATTCCAGGCAACCAAAAACACAATCACGATCAGAGCGACGGCCATGGCGCAGCCCGCGATAATCTGCCATCTTGCCGCCGGTTTCGTGCCGTGTTTTCGGTGATTGCGCTTTCGTCGTCTTGATTTGGGCGTTTGTGGCTGGGCGGAAGTCGAATGCGAAGGCGTCGCGGCTCCATTGGCCGAGCCGGCCGAGGCAGCGGCGGTGTTTTTGGGGGTGCCGTTGCCCGGCGCCGGCATTGAGAAAGCCGGATCCCACGAGACGGACAGCGCGCCAAAGTCTCCCCTCTGGTCCGGACGGGGACAGCCCGGCGGCACCAGTATCGACCAGGCGGATTGCGCACGGATTTCCCGGATCGTCTCCCGATGTTCATCCAGAGATTCCGGCGGCACCGCGTCCGCCAGGGTGGACAGGGTCAACTTCATCGTCCAATAACCGGCCAGTGTTTTGCGGAGGCGGGTGAAGCACAGACAGCCCGACTCAATGCTCCGCTGCTGGACAACGGCGGGGGGCAAAGCGACGCAATGCAATTCAATGGTATGCACTATATTGCAAGGATGCGGCAGGGCAAAGGGCGTGCGGCGCGGGCCGGCATCGGGCACTTTCAAGAAACGGGCGGCATAATCGTTGCTTAAATCCAACCGATGCCATTGGGACTTGGGATCCAGGGTGAGAAAGTCCCTGATCTCAAAAATCTCGGCCAGAAAAAACTCATTGGCGGCGCGGTCATCGCGGCATTCCAGCGGGCCGACCCTTCTGGCGCGGGTGAAGCGCTCGGCACAAAGGCGCAGCCTCTTTTTGGCCAGAGCTTCCAACCCTTCGCTTTCAACCTCCTGGCGAAGCGCCTCGGCATGGCTGCCGCGCGCCGCGACGACCACCGCCAGCCGGGACCATGAGCCGGATGTGTCAAGTAAAATGGATTCCTTCAACTCATGGACGCTGCTCCGGACCAAACCGCCGGGCGGTTCAACCAAATGAGAGGAAAGGCCGGCAATGGGAAGCCCCGCGCCATAATCGCCAATGACCCGGTTCAATGGACCGCCGCCCTGGCCATTGAGGGTCGCATCCACCCAGCGTGTTTGGCCGCCGGCCTGGTATTCCACCAACAAATGATTAAACACGCCGGGAGCCGGCAATAATGCCGCGATGGATTTGCGCAAGAGAGTGTTGACCAGCACCAGGCGGGCGGGAACGCCCAGCCGCTTGAGCAGATGCGCCAGCAGGAAAGACAGGTCCTTGCAATCCCCATAACGCCGCCGCGCCACCACTCCCGGCGGCGTGGGCGGCTGGCCGTCCAATTCCCCATTGGCCGCCAGATGGCAGTATTGGTCCTGCACCATTTGGATCGCCCTCTCTGTCTGCTCAAGGAGGCCGCCTTGTCCGGCGGCTATTTCCCCGGCGATTCCCCGCACCGTGGCGTCCTCCTCATCCTCCTTCCACGCTTCGGCGAACGCCGCCGCGATCGTTCCCCAATCCGGGCAGTCGGAAATCTGGATCCAAGGATGGGCCATATGCCAGTCGGGCGTGTTCTCCTCCGGCCGCAGTCCCGGATAATTGTCCCGGCTCCAGGTCCAGAGAATCTCGCCGTTGTTCTGCTTCTGGACCGGCTGCCATTCCGGCACCGAAGACATCCAGCGCATCGGACGCGAGGGGTTGAAGAGCAACGAAAAATAAAACTTCCCCACCGGCGCTCCCGCCGGCAGGGTAAAGATCGACGCGCAATGCTCCGGCAACAAAGGCGTCCGGCTCTCGACAGTATAACACCATTCCAAAACGTCGCCGGGCCGGATGTCTTCCAACATGAGCAAAAGGGCCAGCCGGTCCTGCAGCGTTGAACCGGCGGCCTGGCACTCCACCACGCGGGCCGATGACAAATTGGCATGATCGAACTGCGCGCCGCCCCGCCACGTTTTGATCGAATGCAGGGTGATTTGCTGATGGCGGGGTTCGAACTCCAGCCGCCACGGGGACACATCCTGCACGGCCTGCATCGTCTCCAGGCGCAGCGCCACATGGAAATACGTTTGGCGAAGCCTGGCGTGGATCTGCTGATCAAACAGCAGATAGGTAACGTGACCGGCCTGTTTGGCCTTGAAATCAATCCGAAAAGGGCACGAATCCACCCACCCAGGGACCGCCCCCATTTGGATGCGATCTTTGGCAGCCATCAAAGATTCCACAGGCTGCGTGGCTGGACTGTCTGCGACCATTGCAAGAATTATACCGCGCCACCGATTCCCATTTCAAACCAAAAATGCCGGAACACCGCCTTGACTTGCAAAATCTGCAATGTTTGCTATTTGTTGGAGCTGACGGGATGAAGCGAACCCTCTTCTTGATCGCGGTAATGATGGGTGTGCAGCCGGCTTTCGCACTTCCAAGGCAGGAAGCAGTGCATGTGACGCTGGATTACGTGGCCAGAAAGGCCGAGTTGCGCGCACACAAGCCTTTTCACTCCCCGCGGGCCGATCTGCCCGCGTTTTTGAGCCAGTTGACCTATGACCAGTACCGCCAGATCGCATTTCGGGACGATCGGGCGTTGTGGGCGGACGAACAGTTGTCGTTTCGAGTCGAGTTTTTCCATTTGGGCTATCTTTACCGGGAGCCGGTGCATCTCAATGAGTTCAGCCACACCCATGTCCAGCCGGTGCGGTTTGTGCCCGACTTCTTCGATTACCGGTCGTTGCGCCTGCCGGAGGAAATCCCGGCCAACACCGGCTACGCGGGTTTTCGGGTCTTGAATCCGTTGAATGCCCCCGGCAAATGGGACGAGTTGGGCGCCTTCCAGGGCGCCAGCTATTTTCGGCTCCTGGGCCAGGGCCAGGTCTATGGCATGTCGGCGCGCGGGCTGGCCCTGGATTGCGGCGAAGACCGCCGACCGGAGGAGTTTCCCATCTTCACCGATTGGTGGCTGGGCAAACCGCAACACGACGACGACGTGCTGCTCCTCTACGCCTTGCTCGACAGTGTCAGTTGCGCGGGGGCCTACGAGTTCCTCATTCATCCGGGCCTGACCACGGTGGCGGAAGTGGAGGCGGTTTTGTACTTTCGGGACCGGGCGAACATTCTCGCCGCCGACCCGCAGCGCAAGCCGCTGGCCACCGTCGGCTTTGCGCCGATGTCAAGCATGTTTTGGTTCGGCAGCGCATCGGAGCGGAAGTTTGACGATTACCGCCCGGAAGTCCACGACAGCGACGGCCTGCTGCTGCATCTGGAGAGCGGGGAGAAGGTGTGGCGTCCGCTGGCCAACGGCACCGCGCTGCGCCACCAGATTTTCCCGGCCAACAACATCCGGGGCTTCGGCTTGTTGCAGCGCGACCGCAATTTCAGCCGTTACCAGGATTTGTTCCGCTCCTACCAAAACGTCCCCAGCCTCTGGGTGACCCCGCACACCAACTGGGGCGACGGGGATCTGCATCTGGTCGAGTTGAGCACCCAATACGAGGGCATGGACAACGTGGCGGCGTTTTGGAACCCGGCCGCCAAGCCCGCCCCCCTCCAGCCGGTCCGTTTCGGCTACACCCTTTACTGGACGCGGGAAACCGACATGGCGCTGTCGTCCAACCAGGTCGTGTCCACCCGCGTGGGCATCAACCCGCGGGAGCAGGAGCAGCGGCAATTTGTAATTGACTTCGACCTCCCCAAATTCACCGCGGAGGCGGACCCGCCCGAGGTCGCCGCCAATTGCGGCACCAACGGCACCATCACCGAGACGGCCATTTTCCGCAACGCGCCCGAGAAGACGTGGCGGGTGTTTTTGAACCTGCTGCCCAAGCCCGGCCAGCACGAGCCGGTGGACCTGAAATGCGCGCTCAAAAAGGGCGGCCAGCCCGTCAGCGAAACCTGGACCTACCATTGGAGCCCGCCATGAGCGCCACGGCCAGGATCGACGCGCCGGGTCAGTTGGCAGGCCGTCCGTTGGAGGAATGGAACGGGGCTTACTCGAAGGTCGAAAGCTATTTCCACGCCCTGCGGGTGCTCAACAAAGTGCTCCTCGGCCAACTGGTCGCCCTGGTCCTGGAGCGGGCCATGCAGCGGTCGGCCTCCGAGCCGCAACGCTCCGCCACCGAGCTGGCGGTCGAGGAAATGGACCGTCTGGTCAATGAGTGGTTCGCCCAAGTCTTGCAAGCCTCCTCCGCCGGCGCCGACATGCTTTCCACCCGCGGTCGCATGGCTCTTTTGCTGGCCGACATGCCGGGCCGCTGGCAGGACCAATTCCTCCGCCCGGGGCCCTGGCCGGATGAGTTTGTGCTGGCGATGCGCGACGGCTACCTGCGCGCCGGCCCGAATTTTCAACTGGCCCAAATGACTCCGCGTCCCCTCGACCTGGGGCCGATCGCCACCCTGACGCATTGGAGCACTTTGCCCTACGTGAAAATGGCGGTCAGTTGGGCTTTATTCGGTTTGCTGCTGGTCCTGCTTTTCTATGTGACCCACCAGTGATGCCCTCCGTTGCCCCCATTTCCAACCCCGCCCCCAGTCTCGCCCCGCCGCTGGTGATGTCGCCGCTGCCCCGCGTGCGCCTCGGTTGGCGCGTCTTTCTTTTTTACTCCTCCGCCATGCTGTTGACCGGCCTGGTTTCGATGCTCTTCGCCGATCTGCTCTGGCGCACCGGTTGGTCGCCTTCCGGCGTCATCCTGCTCTGCTTGTTCATCATGTTGTTTTTCCTCATCGCGATGGGGTGCATGCAGGGTGTCTTCGGGTTTGTCTTGCGCCTGACCCAGGACCGGCGCCTGACGCGCCTGGGAGATTATCGCTCCCAAAGCATCCAGGGCGTCAGCACGGCGCTGGTCTTTCCCGTCCACAACGAAGAAGTCGCCCGCGTTTGCGAAGGCTTGCGCGCGACCTACGAATCGTTGGAAAAAACCGGCTGCCTGGAGGGCTTCGATTTCTACATCCTGAGCGATTCCACCAATCCGGACAAATGGGTCGAAGAGGAACGCCGGTGGTTTGCCCTCATTCACGACCTCGATGCGCTGGGCCGCGTCTATTATCGCCGCCGCGTCTCCAATGAGGGAAAAAAGAGCGGCAACATCCGGGATTTTTTGAACACTTGGGGCGCCCGTTACCGTTACTTCGTGGTGTTCGACGCCGACAGCGTGATGCGCGGGGAAACGCTGGTGGACCTGGTGAAGTTGATGGAGGCGCATCCGCAGGCCGGCCTGGTGCAAACGGTGCCGGCCCTGGTCAACGCCGGATCGTTGTTCGGGCGCATCCAGCAATTTGCCAACCGCCTTTACGCTCCGATCTTCATCACCGGCCTGAATTTTTGGGCGCAGGCCTTTGGCAACTACTGGGGGCACAACGCCATCATCCGCACCGAGCCTTTCATGCAGCACTGCGACCTGCCGCAATTGCCGGGGCGCAAGCCCTTCGGCGGCCAGATTCTGAGCCATGATTTCGTCGAGGCCGCCTTGCTGGTCAGGGCCAACTGGGAAGTCTGGATGGCTTACGATCTGGAGGGCAGCTACGAAGAGGCGCCGCAGACGATGATCGACAACGCCCGGCGCGACCGGCGCTGGTGCCAGGGCAATTTGCAGCATTTCATGGTCTTCTGGGCCAGGGGCCTGCGCGGCTTGAGCCGTCTGCACCTGGCCCAGGGCATCTTTGGCTACCTGGCCAGCCCCCTCTGGTTGTTTTTCCTCTTGACATTTAACTGGATGCTCTGGTACGTGGGCCACACCGGCCTGTCCAAAATCACCGTCCACGCCTTCACCCCGTTCCTTAGCGTCAACGCCACCGAGCACGCCTTCCTCATCTTTGTCATTTGCATGGCCGTGCTCTTCCTTCCCAAGGTGCTGGCCCTCGTGGACCTGGCTTTCGAACCGGAACGCCGCCGGGCTTTTGGCGGCCTGGCCAACGCCGCCGGCGGCGCCATCGCCGAAACGGCTTTTTCCGCCCTGCACGCCCCCTTGCAAATGCTGTGGCACTCCAAATTCGTCGCCGCCGCCCTCCTGGCGGCGGGCGTGCAGTGGGGGCCGCAGAAACGCACGGCCGACGGCATCGCCTGGTCCGAGGCGGTGCGGGAACATTGGGCGCATACGGTCGTCGGCCTGATCTGGGGCGGGGCGATCTGGCGTCTGGACCGGGCGACCTTCTGGTGGTTCATGCCGGTGATGGCGGGAATGGTTGTCAGCATTCCGTTGAGCGTGCTCACCAGCCGCGCCCGGCTCGGCCAGGACGCCCGCCGCTTCGGTCTCTTCCTGACACCGGAGGAAACCTCGCCCCCGCCGGAACTGGCCGCCTTGCGGGCGCGCATGGCGGCGCTGGAGGAGAACGGGCAAATCGCCCCCCGCCCCCCGGATTCCGGCCTGGCGGACGTGGTGCTGGACCCGTACCTCAACGCCATTCACGTTTCGCTGTTGCGGGAAAAACGCCAAAACCCGGCCTTTGCGCGGGCGCTGTCGGACCTTGGGGTGGGGCAGCCGCAAGTGCGGGTGTTGTGCGAAAAACTGCTGGCGGAAGGTCCGGCACAGTTGCGGCGGGACGAAAAGCTGCTCATCATGAGTGATGCCGATCAATTGCCGTGGCTCCATCGCCAGGCCTGGCTCCGTCCGGGCGCGACGCTGGCCCGCTGGTGGCAAAGCCAGATCCGGCAATACGCCCGTTAGCGCGCCTCTGCATTTTCCATTAAATCAGCTTTGGGTGCGGAACAAAATGCGGCCACAGAGGACGTCTTTTATGGCATCCGTAAAATCTGAAATTCGCGGTTAAAAATCCCGCTTTGGGGGCGCTTGTCAAGAATACATACTTGACAAAGAGGCCCCTGACCCCCGTTTTGACCAATGTTTGCAGGGATTTCGTGTTACAAAAAAAGTGGTCACCATGACCTGTACAATTTCCTCCCTTTGTGCTAAAATCATCCAATGAGCACGCTGTGTCGCGCCGAACGGAAATGGCAGAAAAATGCATGGGCAGCAATATCAGCCCCGAAAGCTTTCGGGGTTCTGCCCAGCCCATTTTTCTGCCTTCCTGAAAGGGTTAACGGACTCGAAAAGATTTCGGATGATCGGAAATATTTCGGAAATATTTCGGAAAAACCACCCTTTTCCGAAAGAATTTCGGATTATTTTTTTGGGAAGGGAGGAGGTTGGGTCAAGGTCTGTCAAAGCGGACCTGCCCGCCGTAGCCCCGAAAGCTTTTCGGGGCGAAGGCGGGTCAAACCAAGCCGCAAGATGTTAAACTTAGTTAACGCTGGATAAATTATGTGCAAATGCTTTAAATTGAATTACTTGCAGAAAATCCGGTCGTGCCCGGTCAAACCCGGTCAAAGTGAATCAAACCGATTTGATGAGCCTCCCCCGTTTTAGTGGACAGGGCGATAAAACAGTTGGAAAGTCAACTGATGAGCAAATACGGCAATCGATACAGTAAAGCGTTTAAAGAGGAGGCGGTGCGCCTGCTGGC
>Ga0326727_10017828_pt1 | contig 14627 bp, 12 predicted proteins | sample MB2enrmetagenome_FD_207643 | JGI IMG/M metagenome (GOLD analysis project Ga0326727, IMG submission 207643) | Lab enriched peat soil microbial communities from McLean, Ithaca, NY, United States - MB29MY | ecosystem: Environmental > Terrestrial > Soil > Wetlands > Peat | place: USA: New York... | reverse complement strand
CTCCTCGTAGAGGTACGTCGAGGCGGTGTAAATCGGGGTGGTCACCGGTACCCAGCGGCCAGGCTTCTTGCGGTCGCCCGCGTGAACGGCCTTCGTGTGAAGGTTCATCGGCTCACTTCCGTTTCCAGCGCGTTCCTTCCTTCGTATCCTCGAGCACCACGCCGCTCGCGAGGAGCTCCTTCCGGATCTCGTCGCCACGGACAAAGTTCCGGGTTTTCCGCGCCTGGTTGCGCTCGGCGATCCGAGCTTCGATCGCGGCATCGGAAAGCCCGGCCTGGGGGACGGCGGACAGGTTTCTCGGCATGACGATGGGTAATACAACCGGGCGGAGGACATCGAATACCGAATCGAACTGCCTCAGGAACGCCTGCGCGGCCTCGACGTTGCTCGCGCGAAACTCGCCCGCGTCCATGGCCGAGTTCGTATCCCGCACGTACTCGAAGGCCGCGGCGAGGGCTTCGGCCGTGTTCAGGTCATCGTCCATCGCGTCTTCAAAGCGGCGGCCCGCTTCTTGCGTTCGCTCGAGCAAAGCTTCGTTGGTCCCCTCCGGATATTTGTCCGTTTCCAGGCGCAGCTTGAAGTTGCGCAACCGTTCAATCGCGCTGGCCGCCGCGCGCAAACTGTCGAAGGTAAAATTCAGTTGTTTCCGGTACGGCAGGGAGGCGAGCAGGTAGCGCACCGCTTCGGGCGCGAAGCCCTTTTCGGTAAGATCGCGAAGGGTAAAGAAATTGCCGAGAGTTTTCGACATCGTCTGGCCCTCGACGATCAGGTGCTCCGAGTGAAGCCAGAAGCGCGCGAAGGGTTTTCCGGTGAGCGCTTCCGACTGCGCGATTTCGTTCTCGTGGTGCGGGAAGGTGAGGTCGATGCCCCCGGTGTGGATGTCGAGCGTCGGGCCGAGATATTTCATCGCCATCACCGAGCACTCGATGTGCCAGCCCGGCCGGCCCGGACCCACCACCGTCTCCCAGAACGGTTCGCCTTCCTTGGGCGCCTTCCAGAGCGCGAAATCGCGCGCGTCGGCCTTGTCGTATTTGTCCGTATCGACCCGCGAGCCGGGGCGGATTCCGCTGAAATCCGTGTGCGAAAGCCGGCCATACCGCGGGAACTTGGCGATGCTGAAGTAAATGGAGCCGTCGCTCCGGTAAGTGTAGCCTTTCTCCTCGAGCTTGCGGACGGCCTCGGCCATGTCCTCGATATGCCCGGTTGCGCGGACGATGTGCTCGGGGCGCTGGAGCCGCAGGGCGTCCGCATCTTCGAGAAACGCAGTGGTGTAGACGGCGGTGTAATCCTGGAGGGACTGATGGGCGGCTAGCGCCTGCTGGAGGATGCGGTCGTCCACGTCGGTGATGTTCATGACGTGATCGAGACGATAACCTCGAGCCGAGAGCCAGCGGCGCAGCACGTCGACGAAGGTGAAGGTTCGCAAGTTGCCGATGTGGGCGTAGTTCCAGACGGTAGGGCCGCAGGAGTACATGCGGACGAGCTTGTCTTCCAGGGGCGCGAAGTCCTCCACCCGTTGCGTGAGAGTGTTGTAGAAGCGCAGGGCCATACGGATTGAATTCCTATCGTAGCAAGGCCTTCCCGCCGATAAGAGCCTTGTGGCCGGCAAGGCGGGCAGTGTCCTCAAGCGGCTGCTCGTGCCGTCGCATTCGGACTGGCTGTTTGCGGCGCTGATGCTGTGGCTGTTCGCGGTGGGGAACGGCTGGAGCGGGTTGCTGGCGGACGGCGACACGGGCTGGCACATACGGGCGGGCGAGTACGTCCTCGATACCGGCAGGGTGCCGCGAGCGGACCTGTTTTCGTTCTCCAAGCCCGGAGCGCGCTGGTATGCCTGGGAGTGGCTGTCGGACACGCTGTTTGCAGCCGTTTGGCGGCGCGGCTCGCTCAAAGGCGTGGTGCTCGTGGCGGGCATCGTGATTGCCGCCTATCTGGTGATTCTCTTCCGCCACATGCTGTGGCGCGGCGGCAATCTGTTCTTCGCCCTGGCGGCGTGCCTGCTGACTGCCGGAGCCTCGGGCATCCACTATCTTGCGCGCCCCCACATCTTCACGCTGCTGCTGCTCCCGGTTTCCCTCTGGCTTCTGGACCGCGACCGGCGGGTGGGAGACCGGCTGGTGTGGGTGCTGATCCCCATTACCGCCCTGTGGGCCAATCTGCACGCGGGGTTCCTGGCCCTGGTGCTTTCGCTGGGAGTACTGGCGGCTGCCGCGATGGCGGAGCGGCACTGGCGCGCGGCCGCGCGCAATGCGGCGCTCGGAGCCGGGTGTCTGGCGGCTTCGATGCTGAATCCTTACGGGATGGCGCTCCACCGGCACGTTTTCGAGTACCTGCAATCCGGCTGGATCCGCGAGGCGGTGGACGAATTCCAGTCCCCCAGGTTCCGCTCCGAAAGCGCGCTCGATTTCGAGATTCTGCTGTTTGCGGGGCTGGCTGCCGCAGCCTCGCTGTTCGGCCGGAAAAAGATCGCCGAAGCATCGCTGGTCGTGGTCTGGGCGCACGCGGCGTTGGTGTCGGTGCGGCACGTTCCGGTGTTTGCGATCGTGGCCTGCCCGGTGATCGTGTCGGAAGCCACACGTTGGTGGAACGGCTGGGTGGCAGGCAGGGGGGCCCGGACGCTGCCGGCGGTGGTTGACGGTCTTGCCAGCGACCTCTCAGCCGGCTCCCGATGGACCAGCCTGGTCCCGGTGTTTCTGGTGGCCGGTTTGACCTTTGGAGGCATCCGCCTCGCCTGGCCACAGGATTTCCCCGCCGCCAAATTCCCAACGAAACTCGTGGAGCGGAACGAGCGCAAGCTCAGGGGCGCCCGCGTATTCACCTCGGACCAGTGGGGAGACTACCTGATCTACCGCCTCCCGCCGCGCCAGCGGGTATTCGTCGACGGACGCAGCGACTTTTACGGGCGGGAGATCGGAGGTCTGTATCTGCGGACGATCTATGGGGAACCGGCCTGGAGCGGCACGCTCGACCGCTATGCCGTTTCCGAGGTGCTGGCGGACCGGCACTGGCCGCTCGACGGCCTGCTCAACCAGAACAGCCATTGGCGGCTGGTGGATGAGGACGGGATGGCAGCCTTGTTCGAGCGCGCCGGTAGCGGCGGTGTGGCGGCGGCCCAGCCTAAAGAAAATCTGCCGTGCCGCCGAAGTAGGCCGCAGGAGTCGCTGAGAAATGAATAGCCGGCGCACGCGCCCTTTAAGTTCGCCCGAACCAGCCGCCGCCACGGCCGGGGAAACGGAGCGGACGCCGCCGCTTCCGGCCGAATGGCGCCTGCCCTCGGGACAGTCGCTCGTGGAGTTCGCTCTCACCGCGGGGCCGCCGGCAACAGAGTGCACCGAGCCGGTAAGGAAACCCGCGCGCCGGCGCGGGATCAAGAGGGCTTAGCGCATGGACCGCCGATTCCTCACCGTCCTGGCTGTCAGCCTGCTGTTTGCGCTGGTGATCGCGGGCGTGTTTTATCAGGTGCTTGCCGGATCGTCCCTGCCCCGGCGCCCGGTTCATACGGAAGTGCGCGATCTGGTGGTCGCCTCGCGCACCCTCGCTGTCGGCATCGGCTTGAAGCCGGCCGATCTTAAGGTCGTACAAGTCGCGGCAGCTCAGTTTCCGGCGGGTTGCTTCTCCAGGATCGACGAGATCATCGACCGGCCGGTGGCCTCGAGCATCCTGGCGGACGAGCCGATTCGCGAGGCGCGTCTCGCGCCCCGCGGAAGCGGCCTCGGCCTGGCCCCGGTGATTCCGCCGGGGATGCGCGCGGTTTCCGTCAAAGTGAATGAAGTGGTCGGAGTGGCGGGTTTCGTGATCCCCGGTATGCACGTGGACGTGCTGGTCACCGGCCGTCTTCCGGAGGACGACGGATCCATCACAAGAACCATTCTGCAGGACATTCTGGTGATCTCGGCCGGGCAGACCATCGAGCCGGATGCGCGCGGAAAGGCCATCAACGCGCCCGTGGTCACGCTTCTGGTGACGCCGGCCGAGGCCGAAGCGCTCACGCTGGCGAGCGACTGGCGCATCCAGCTCGTACTCCGCAACGGAGGCGACCGCGCGGTCGAAAAGACGCCCGGGAGCCGGGTCGGAATGCTCTTTGGACGAGCGGAATCCCCACGCCGGGCCCAGGCTCAGGCACTGCGGCAAGGGGCGGCCACGCTCCTCGTCCCGCCGCCGCCCCGCACAACGGAGGAAATCGTCGTGATTCGCGGAACGCAGAAGACGGTCGAGCAGGTCGGAGTGCGAATTCCATGAGGAATACGATTCTGCTGCTCGCCGCCGTGCTTTTGGAGGCGCAATCCGGCGGGCTCGGCGTGCAGGCGGCCGAGGAACTGGCGCTCACCGTCGGACAAAGCCTGGTTGTAGACTACGCGGCGGACGTCGGCCGCATATCGACGAACAACCCCGAGGTGGTGGATGCCGTGGCGGTTTCGACGCGGGAGGTGCTGCTGAACGCGAAAACAACGGGTGCGGCGACCATCATCATCTGGTCGAAAGGCGGCCTTCGGACCATCTATAGTGTCGCCGTCGAGCCAAACCTGGAGCCGGTCCGGCAACTCCTGAAGCGGACGTTCCCGGATTGCGGGATTCAGGTCCAGGCGGCCCGGGACGCCGTGTCGCTGACCGGCGCGGTTCCCAGCCAGACCATCGCCGACCGTGCCGCGGCACTGCTCGCGCCGTTCGCCAAGGTAGTAGTCAACAACCTGCGTGTCGTTTCGGCGGATGCCGGCAAGCAGATCCTGCTGCGCGTGAAGTTCGCGGAGCTGGACCGCACGGCTAGCACCGCGTTCGGCGTCAACATCCTGTCGCTGGGCGGGGGGAACACCATCGGTCTGACCGGCACCGGCCAGTTTCAAAGCGCGACTCCGACTACCCTGACATCGACACCCGGGCAGGGGGTAACGAGTGCGTTTTCCATTAGCGACGCGCTGAACGTGTTCGCGTTCCGGCCGGACCTGAATCTGGGCGCTTTCATCCAAGCGCTCCAGTCCGAGGGCGTACTCCAAATCCTGGCCGAACCGAACCTGGTCGCGACCAACGGCAAGGATGCGAGTTTTCTCGCCGGAGGCGAGTTTCCGGTGCCGGTGGTTCAGGGCGGGGTGAATGCCGGGGCGGTCACGATCGTATTCAAGGAGTACGGCATCCGGCTCACCTTCCTGCCGAGTATCACCGAGCGCGGCACGATCCACATGCACGTGAAGCCCGAGGTCTCGACCATAGACCTCACCAACGCCGTCGAATACAACGGGTTTACGATCCCGGCGCTGGAGACCCGGCGCGTCGAGACGGATATCGAGCTGGGCGCGGGGCAGAGCTTCGCGGTCGCCGGCCTGATTGACGATCGCGTGACGGCGAACTTCTCCAAAATTCCCGGACTGGCGCAGATACCGATCCTCGGGACCCTGTTCAAGAGCCGGCAGGACCAGAAATCGAAGACCGAGCTGATCGTGATGGTGACGCCGGAGATTACCGCTCCGGTGAACCGGGCGGATACCCAGCCGCTCAAGCCGATGCCGGAGAAGTTCCTGGCCCCCTATTTGATCAACCCGGGCGGGGACGCCGGCAAGGCGTTCGATCCACCTAAGCCGTCGCGGCCGAAGTAGGGCGTCGAGATAAGCATGGGCTTCACAGGCAATGCAAACGAAAAACAGGTTACGGCGCTTCTGGTCGCACCGGACCGGGAGTTGGTGCGCCAGTTCTCCGAGACGCTCCCGGCAATTTCCGGTTTCCAGATTCTGGCGGAGTTGAGGAAGTACCCCTCGCAAAATACGCTGGAGATCCGCCTGCGGCAGCTTAAGCCCGAAGTAGTGCTGCTCGATCTGGCGACGGACTTCGAACAGGCATCTGAGGTGATCCGCGCCGTGATTGCGCTCGATCCCGCGATCCATGTAATCGGACTGCACGTCCGCAACGACTCCGAAGCGGTTCTGCGGGCGTTGCGCCAAGGGGCCAGCGAGTTTCTTTTCGCGCCTTTCGACGCTGGCGTCCAACGGCAGGCGCTCGCGCGGATCAAGCGGCTCATCAACCCGCAAGCGCGGGCCCCCCACCAGGCAGGCACGGTGGTAGCCTTTACCAGCGCCAAACCCGGATCGGGGGCTTCGACTCTCGCCGTGCAGCTCGGTCTGGCGCTCGGGTGCGACGCCGGCAGGAAGATCCTGGTCGCTGACCTCGACCCGATGGCGGCCACGGCCGGCCTCTATCTCCTGCGCGGAGATCGTGTTCCGGCTGGCGGTTCCGACGTCTGGAGCAGGCTGGAGGCGAATCCGAACGGTCCGGACTTCTTGCCGGCCGGCGGCACGGCCAGCGGCAGGATCCCGGCGGCGGCGTTGCGCAAATTTCTGGAGCGCGCCCGGAGCGCGTACGATTGGGTCATTTTGGACCTGCCGGCGGTCTTTCACCGCTCGAGCCTGCTGGCGCTTCCGGAAGCGGACCAGGTCTTCCTGGTCACCACCGCGGAGCTGCCGAGCCTCCATCTCGCGCGCAAGGCGGTCAATTTTCTCGGGCAACTTGGCTTTGGGCGCAACCGGATCCGGGTGCTGGTGAATCGGGTGGAGCGCCGATCGGGGTTGACGCCCGCGGATTTCGAGAAGATCTTGAACACGCCGGTCCACCGTTCGTTCTCCGAAGAATATTCCACTGTGCGGGGGGCCCTGGCTGGCGGCCGGCCGGTACCCTCCGGTTGCCCCTTGGGAAAGGAAATCGCGAACTTTGCCGGTGGTCTTTCCGGACTGGCGGCCGATGAGAAGCACGTGGCGCACGGGAACGCGACCGTCTCCGCAGGCGTCGAGGCCAGGGCGTAGGGCCGTATGCAAACCACCGCCGATCGAAAGCCGCAACCGCTGACCTGGGACCAGCGGATTCTCCAGAACGCTTCCCGCTCGAAGTTTTCCCTGAAACCCGAGTGCCAGGAGCTGAAGTTCTCGCTACACCGCAAACTGATCGACCGGATCAACCTCGAAGCGCTGGCCTCGATCGACAACCAGCGCGTCCGTTCGGAAGTGCGGCAGGCGCTGGTCGCGCTGATGGAGAGCGAGCCCACGCTTCTGAGCGCGCTCGATAAACAGCAGGTCATCGACGAAGTGCTCGACGAGGTCTTCGGGCTGGGGCCTCTGGAGCCGCTGCTGGCGGACCCCACGGTCTCGGACATCCTGGTGAACTCGCACAAGCAGGTTTACGTGGAGCGCAGGGGACTGCTCGAGCTGACCAGCATCCGTTTCCGCGACGACCAGCACCTGTTGCGCATCATCGACAAGATCGTCTCGCAGGTGGGCCGCCGGATCGACGAATCGACGCCCATGGTGGATGCGCGGCTGAGCGACGGCTCGCGCGTGAACGCGATCATTCCGCCGTTGGCGATCGACGGGCCGGTGCTGTCGATCCGCCGCTTCGGCACCGACAAGCTGATGCCCGCGGATCTGGTCGACAAGAGAGCGCTGACACCGGGCATGATGGAGCTGCTCGAGGCTTCCGTCCGGGCGAGGCTGAACATCATCATCGTGGGCGGCACCGGAGCTGGAAAAACGACGCTGCTCAACGCGCTCTCGGCGTTTATCGCGCCCAGGGAGCGCATCGTTACGATCGAGGACGCGGCCGAGCTGCAACTCAAGCAGCCGCACGTGGTGAGGCTCGAAACGCGCCCGCCCAACCTCGAAGGCCACGGCGCGGTGCGCCAGCGCGAACTGCTCATCAACTGCCTCCGTATGCGGCCGGATCGCATCATCTGCGGCGAGGTGCGCGGCGAGGAGGCGCTCGACATGCTGCAGGCCATGAATACGGGTCATGAGGGATCGCTCACAACGGTCCACGCCAACACGCCGCGGGACGCGATCGCCCGCCTCGAGGTGATGGTTTCCTGGGCCACCACCAACATGCCGCTCATCACCACCCGCCAGCAAATTGCCAGCGCCGTCCACCTGCTGGTCCAGGCCGCACGGCTCAGCGACGGCTCGCGCCGGGTGGTAAGTGTCACCGAAGTGACGGGGATGGAAGGCGACATTGTCACGCTCCAGGACATCTTCGTCTTCGAGAAGCGGGGGCTGGCCGAAGACGGGCGCGTCCTGGGACGGTTTGCCGCCACCGGCATCCGGCCGAAGTTCTACGAGAAGTTCCTGTCGGCGGGAATACGGCTCAAGCCGGATCTGTTCGATGAATTAGTGGAGGTCTAATGCCGGGATCGGTCAAGGCCATGGTGCTCTTCGCCGCAATCACGGGAGTGTGCTGGATGGCTATCGCCGCCGTTTGGTCGCTTTGGTCGCGCGGCCGCCGTGCGTCGGACCTCGCCAGCATCCGGGCCCGGTTGGCGGGGGTAGCGGACGCCAGTGCCAAGTCCGCGCGGCAGCGGCCCGCCCTGATTCAAACCGAGGACCTGGCAACCGGAAAGGTCGTCCTGAAGCTGCTCCTGCGGATGCGTCTGAAGGAGCGGCTGAGTCTGGCGATCGAACAGGCCGGATTGAAATGGAACGTTGCGCGGACGATCCACGCCTCGCTGGCGCTGTTTCTCGCGGCGTTTGCGGCAGCGTGGTACCTGGTCCCGCTCCACCGCGAAGCAGCGCCGGTAGCGGGCGCCGCCGCTGGCGCAATGCCGCTGTGGTACATCCTGCGGAAGCGGCGGGCGCGGTTGAGAAAGTTCGAGGAGCAGTTTCCGGCGGCGCTTGAATTCCTGTCACGGGCCATGCGTGCCGGGCACGCCTTTTCGGTGTCGCTCGAAATGATTCACTCCGAGTTTCAGGAGCCGGTGGCCGGGGAGTTTAAGCGGGTATTTGACGAGCAGAACCTCGGGATGCCGCTCGAGGCGGCTCTCACCAAGATGGGGGGGCGCGTTCCGTCCATGGACGTGCACTTCTTCGTCTCGGCCGTGCTCCTGCAAAAGCGCACCGGAGGGAACCTCGCCGAGGTGCTCGACAAGCTGGCCAGCCTGATCCGCAAGCGGTTCAAACTGCGCGGGCGCATCCGGGCGATCAGTGCGCACGGGCGGATGACGGGCGCCGTGCTGTCGCTGATTCCGGTGGTCGTGGGTGTGATGATGTGCTGGGTCGATCCGGGCTACGCGCACTTCTTCGCAACGGACGACTCGGGTAAGACCATGCTGGGCGCCGCGATCGGGCTGCAGCTCATCGGCTACGGCGTCATCCGCAACATCGTCTCGATAGAGGTCTGAGCCATGGAGTTCTTAGCCGCCTTATTTCTGTTTCTGGGCATCGCCGCGCTGTTCACCTTCGCCGGAGCGCGGTACTGGGCCCGGCCGAAAGCAGCCATCGAGCGCGTGACGCGCTCGGCCGCCGGGGCCGGTGCGCCGCTGCCGATTCACCCGAGCCTGGCTTTCCGCGACATGGTGAAGCGTCTCGGCGAAGTCCTTCCGCGGTCGCCGAAGGACGTCAATGCCATGGAACGCCGGCTCGTTCGGGCCGGATACCGCGGGACCGGCGCGCTCAAGACATTCTACGGCGCCAAGGTGTCTTTGGGCTTGCTCCTGCCGGTGGTGATGGCGCTTTTAGCGACGCAATCGAACGCCCTGGGCGCTCACAAACTGCTGGTTATCGCCGTCGCCGCAGCAGCCGGTTTTCTCGGGCCGAATGAGTTCCTCCGCATGAAGATCAAGCGCAGGAGGAGGGAGATCCGCTGCGGGTTGCCGGACGCGCTCGATTTGATGGTTGTGTGCGTGGAGTCGGGCCTTGGGCTCGACCAGGCGATCATGCAGACTGCCAAGGAACTCGAAAAGGCCCACCCGGAGATCAGCCAGGAGTTCGGGATGGTGAACCTGGAGATGCGGGCCGGGAAGCGGCGCGCCGAGGCGCTGCGGAATCTGGCGGAACGCAGCGCGGTCGCCGACCTCAGGAAGCTTGTAGCGGTCCTCGTGCAGGCAGACCGCTTCGGCACGGGAATCGCGCAGACTTTGCGCGGGCACTCCGATTACATGCGGGTCGAGACGCGGCAGATCGCCGAGGAAAAGGCAGCCAAGCTCGGCGTGAAGCTGGTGTTCCCGGTTTTCTTTTGTATTCTGCCCTCCCTGTTCGTGGTAACGGTGGGGCCGGTCGTGGTGCGTATCTCGCGGGAGCTGCTCCCGATGATGCGGAATATTTGAGGCCCGGCCTAGCCGCCGGGAAAGACAAAAAGGAGAAACAGATATGGAATCCGGAATGGTCCGCATGATTTGCGCGGTGGTTGCCGTACTTTTTCTCGCAGTGATCGTACTGCGCCGGCGCAAACAGTCGGAATAGCGCTATCGGGCGTCCGAAGAATTGCTGCGGTGTGGTCCGCGGTCCGGCGAAGCAGCGCCGGCGGTATTGTAATCTCATAGTAAATGTAGAATTGCGCTCGGCTATCCGGACTGATTCTGTTTGCCGCCGTATCTTGCTCTCTGGCTCAGGCGCCTCCCGGGTTGCGGCCCTCCATCCGCACCACCGGGGAGGCAACCGTCACGGCGAAACCAGACCGCGTGGTCATCGATCTCGCCGTGGTCACCCTGGCGGAGACGGCGGAGGGTGCCGCGACTCAGAATGCCACGCGGCTTGATGCCGTTCTCCGCGAGTTGAAGTCCGCGGCGGGCGCCGCCGCGGAGGTCCGGACCATGGGCTATTCACTCGACCCGAACTACCGCCATCCAACGCCCGGCGGCCAGCCGAAACTGGCCGGCTACACAGCCCGAAACTCCGTCGAGGTCACAACGTCCGAGCTGGATGCGGCCGGAAGAATCCTTGACGCCGCCACAAGGGCGGGAGCAAACAGCATCGACCGGCTCGAATTCACCCTGAAAGACGACCAGGCCGCGCGCGGGCGGGCCCTGCGCGAGGCTGCCGCCAAAGCGCGAGCCAGCGCGGACGCGATAGCCTCCGCGCTGGGCGTCCGGATCATCGGCGTGTTGCTGGCCGAGGAGACCGGCGGTGCGCCCCCACGCCCGTTGTACACAGTGACCCGCATGGCCGAAGCCGCGCCGGCGGCCTCGACGCCGGTTGCGCCTGGCACCCTCGAGATCCACGGCACGGTGACGCTGACCGTCGAAATCGCGCAGTAGCGGGCCGCCGTAACACGCTACAATCGGGTGTTTGGAGGCGCTTCGGTCAGGGGATTCACGGCTATGCGGAAACGGGTTCGAATCGTCGTGCCAGCCCTCATGTGCGCGGCTGTGCTTTGGTTGGGGCGCGCGGGCACCAACTCGCCCGAAGAGGAGGCGCTATGGCGCCACCGTAACCTGGGCAAGGCGTTCTATGAGACGCCCGCAACCATGGGGCAGTCCGTCGGCGAGTTGAAGAAGGCGCTCGACCTGGCGCCGAACTCGTTCCGCGACCGGCTCAACTATGGTCTCGCCCTGCTCCGGGCCGGCAGCGTCAAGGAAGGCATTGCCGAGCTCGAGCAGGCCCAGAAGCAGAACCCGGCAATCCCGCACACCTGGTTCAACCTGGGAGTTGCCTTCAAGCGCGAGGGGCGCTACCCGGATGCGATCCGTGAATTCGAGCGCATGGTCCAGCTCGTGCCGGATGAGCCAGTCTCGCATTATAACCTGGGACTGCTTTACAATCTGACGGGCCGCGATGCGGAGGCTCTGCCGCAGTTCGAAATCGCCTCCCGGCTCGATCCCAGGCTCGTCGCACCGAAATTCCAGATCTACAACGCCTACCGTTTGCTCGGCCAAGAAGAAGAGGCCGCCAGAGCGCTCGCCGCGTTCCAGGACGCGAAGAAGGCGCAGAAAGCCGCGGATGACTCGGAGGACATGGAGTGGTCGTTTTACGCCGAACTCTACGATCCCATCTCGGCTCAGCCCGCGCCCCCGGCGGACCGAACAGCGCCTGATCTTCGGTTCCAGGACCGAAAGCTCCCCGGCACGGCCGATCCTAAAACCTCCGGAATGCTTGCCCTGGATCTGGATGGCGACGGGAGCGCCAGCCTGCTGGTCTGGTCGCGCGAGGGCGTCCGCCTGTACCGGAACGGAAAGGATCTCGTCGAGGACTCCGGGCTGAGCGCTCTCAAAGGAGTGATCTTCATTGCGGCCGGGGACTTCGACAATGACGGACTCCCCGATCTCTGCGTCACCACCGAGGCGGGCCCGTTCCTCTACCGCAACCTGAGGGGCCGCTTCGGGAGGTTCCCGGCAGCGTTGCCGGCGGGCCGTTTCGAGCGCGCTGTGTGGCTCGATTTCGATCATGACTACGACCTGGATCTGTTCCTGCTCGGCGAGAAGCCCGCACTGCTGCGCAACGAGGGGCAGGCGGGTTTTCACGACTACACCGCGAAGTTTCCGTTCGCCTCCGGCCACCCGATCGATGCCGTGCCGTTCCGCCTGGTCCCGGACACCAAAGGGATCGATCTGCTCGTGTCGTACGCGGATCGCAACGCGGTCCTCTATCGCGATCAACTGCGGGGTGTGTTCGAAGCCACGCCGGTCGACGCGGTTCCGGCGGGTGCGGCGGCGCTCCGTGCGGCCGACGTCGATAACGATAGCTGGATCGACGTGGCCTTCTCCGGGCCGTCCGGCGTCGCGGTTGCCATGAACCGCCAGGGGCATCTCACGCCGGCGGCGACTCCGGCCCCGGCTGCGCCGGCCATCGGCTTTGCGGACCTCGAAAACCGAGGCTTCTCTGATCTGGTCGCACGGGGTGCCGTTTACCGCAATCAAGGCTTCGGGAAATTCGCGGCGGGCAAAACCCCCGGGAACATAGTCAATGCGGCTGCGATCATAGCGGCGGATTTCGACAACGACGGACGGACCGATCTCGCAGCGGTAGCATCCGACGGTAGCATCCACGTGCTCACGAATCAAACCGCGACTAAGAACCAGTGGTTGCGGGCCGGTCTCACCGGCGTGAAGAATCTCAAGCTGAGCCCCAATACGGAAATCGAAGTGAAGGCGGGCCCGCACTACCAGAAGCAGATCTTCGCAGGTGTGCCGCTGGTTTTCGGACTGGGCCCGTACAAGCAGGTGGATACCGTCCGCATCAGTTGGCCGAACGGAATGATCCAGAACGAGACCGGCCAGCCCGTGGACCGTGCCGCGGTGTACAAGGAGGCGCCGAGGATGTCGGGCTCTTGCCCGATGGTCTTCGCTTGGGATGGCCGGAAGTTCGAGTTCATTTCCGACGTGCTGGGCGTAGCGCCGCTGGGGGCCAGCTCCGGCGATGGCGATTACTTTCCCGTGAACGACGCCGAGTACGTACAGATCCCGAGCGAGCTGCTGCGGCCGCGCGAGGGACGCTACGAGATTCGCATCACCGAGGAATTACACGAAGTCTCCTACATCGATCAGGTGCGGCTGACCGCCCTGGACCACCCCGCCGGCGTTGACATTGTGACGAACGAAAAGTTCAAATCGCCTCCGTTTCCCGAGTTCCGCCTTTACGGCGTGAGCCGGCGCCTCTATCCGATAGCGGCCCGCGACGGTCGCGGGCGCGACCTGCTGGCGAGCGTCCTCAAGCGCGACCGTGTCTACGCCGCCGGCTTCCGTCACGACATGGCCGGCGTGGCCGAGATGCACGCTCTCGAACTCGACTTTGGCCCCAACGCCGCGAAGGACAACCGCGCGGTGCTCATGCTGAACGGCTGGATCGATTGGGCCGATGGCAGCACGTTCATGGCGGCTTCTCAGGCCAGGAAGGACGGCCTCGTGCTGCCCTATCTGCAGGTGAAGGACGCCGCCGGCCAGTGGCGCACCGTCATCGAGGATATGGGCGTGCCCGCGGGCGAGCCGCGGACAATCGCAGTCGATCTTACGGGCAAGTTCCTGTCCTCTTCGCGCGAGGTCCGGATCGTGACCAACACGTGCGTTTACTGGGACCAGATCTACCTCAGCGAGGACACAGCGCCGCCGAACGTGCATCTGGCTGCCATCGATGCCGAAACGGCCGGCTTGACGCTGCGAGGCTTCTCTCGCGCGTTCGTTCACTCGAGGCACGAACAACCGGAATACTACGACTATCAGCAGTGGCAGCCGGTCGCCATGTGGAACCCGGTCGCGGGCGTCTATACGCGGTACGGCGATGTGCGCGAGCTGCTCGAGGCCGCCGACGACCGCTTCGTGATTATGGGATCGGGCGACGAACTGCGGCTGCGGTTCGACCCGGGTTCGCTCGCCGCCGTGCCCGCGGGATGGAAGCGTGACTTCCTGGTGTTTGTGGACGGCTGGTCGAAGGACGCGGACGCCAACACCGCATTCGGGGATTCCGTGGAGCCGCTGCCCTTCCACGGCATGAGCCGGTACCCCTATCCGGCGTCCGAGCATTTTCCGGACGATGCGGTCCACCGCGCCTGGCGGAAGGTCTACAACATTCGGCGTCCAGTGAACTTCATTGCGCCACTCGTGGCATCCCGAAAGTGACCGGAGAGCCGTCCGAATTGGTTCTGCCCGGACTTCTAACCGGCAAGGTTCCGCGAAACAGGCAGTGGTCATGAACCAGTTGGGCGCGCCTGGAACGGAAAGCCGGACCCATGGCGAATGCGAATTGAGCAGAACGCACGCCAGACGCGAAAGCAAGGGCTGGCCGCACCAATCGGAATGCTGGTTGCGGAAACCCTGCGGTGAGGCGGTTATGCGCTTTTTTCGGCAAGCCACTAGCAGGCTGCTGAAAAACCGGCCGGCCAAGGAGATTTGCGGGTTCTGTAAGCGGTTTTGCACTTATCGAAGCGTTCTCGGGCGGTAAGCGGCCCGGCTGCCGTGC
>Ga0326727_10017827_pt1 | contig 14628 bp, 19 predicted proteins | sample MB2enrmetagenome_FD_207643 | JGI IMG/M metagenome (GOLD analysis project Ga0326727, IMG submission 207643) | Lab enriched peat soil microbial communities from McLean, Ithaca, NY, United States - MB29MY | ecosystem: Environmental > Terrestrial > Soil > Wetlands > Peat | place: USA: New York... | reverse complement strand
TGAAGGGCGCGGAAACCATCGCAGGAGGTAATTGCACCATCCCGATAGAGAGAGTGACAGACGCGACAATCACGTCGATGATCAGGAAGGGAAGGTAGAGCACCGCGCCAATCTGGAACGATGCTTTCAGTTCACTCAGAATGTAAGCCGGTATCACGATCTTCATATCCAGGTCGGCGGGAGTTCTGGGCGCCGCGGTGTGGGAGATGTCCAGGAAGAGTTGAACGTCTTTCTCGCGAACGAACTTGATCAGAAAACTCCGCAATGGCCGGGAGCCCTCCGTAATCCCTTGCTCAAGAGTCATCTGACCCTTCTCCATTGGTACCCAGGCCTTGTCGTAGATCTCGCCTGCCAGCGGCTGGATGATCAGCAGGGTCAGAAACATGCTCAATCCCACCAGGACTTGATTCGAAGGGGTGTTCTGGGTTCCAAGCGCCTGGCGAAGGAAGTGCAGCACGATGGTGATTCTTAGAAACGGCGTGATCGACATCACAATGGCGGGCAGCAGAGTGAGCAACGTCAGCAGAACGATGATCTGCATCGGCTGGCTAAGCGCCGAAGGTGATCCCATCGCGCCCAACCCAGGCATCGCGAGCGGAGTCGCGACCGGCGCGGCGAGCATCAGCATGGCGACTCACTCTCTTTTTCAAGCAGATGGCAGCCTGCCGGCGCGGTGGCGATCAAAAGAGTCCTCTTGTTGATACGCACCAGACAGAGGGCGTGCTGCGGCGTTAATTGCAAGCGTTCAATCACTTCCAATCGTCGTGCCTTACTGGGGAATCCGGGCAGGGCACGAAGATTGACCATCCCTTTGCGCTTGAAGAACCACAGGCACGCCGCCAGAAGAGCCAGGACCGCGCAAACTGGGATCGCTTGTTGTATGACTTCCAAGATTTACTCCTCACTGCGGAAATCCGTGATGCGGAATCCCATAATGCTCTCGATGATCACGATTTCCCCGGAGCCGATCAGTGCGCCGCCCACATAGACGTCGATGTTTTCTCCAGCTGAGCGCGGCATCTGAATGACGCTGTTCAAATCGAGAGAAACGATTTCGCGGATGCTCATCAATTTGCGATCGAGTTCGACCGCAACATCGACGAGCACATCCGCTATGGTCGCGACCTCTTCTAAAGGTGTCACTGTGCAGGAATCAGGTTGATGGTGTCACCTTCCATGGTGTTCACCGTGGTCACCACCTTTGCCACCGCCTCGTAAGAGTTCTGGAACACAATCAGACTCGTGAACTGGCCGGCAATATCCACCGTGGACGATTCGAGCGCCCCGCCCTGAATGGTGCCCCGCCCGGCTGTGCCCGGCAGTCCGATGCTTGCCTGGCTAGTCCCCCCCGTGGATTGCAAAAGACTGTTTCCCTCGGACACAAGCGACTCGGGGTTGCGAATCTGCGCCATGGCAAGCTGCGCAACCACCACGGCCGGAGAGTCTCCGTACTGAGCGAGAACCTGGCCGTTTTGCCCCATCGAGATGGAGCCGATGTTGGCCGATGCCGAACCGTCCTGCGTGGGGTTCAGAGCAGTGGAGCCTGAGCTCGATTCCGCAAATTGAGTAATACTCGGCGCGTTGGTTGTTGGGTTGTAAATATTCCAGTTGATCGAGAGGTTAGCGGCTCCATCGGCAAGACCGGTAATGGGGAGCGGGATAGAGGCGTTCGCCGCTGGCGGTGGAGGAGGAGGCGTCAAAAGATTGCCCGATGAATCGAATGTCATGGTCCCCGTGGCGATGGAAGACGGGGTCCCCGAAACACCCGCGGTCAGAGCCTGGCCAGGGATCGTCACGGCATAGCTATAGGTGTTCGCAGCTGTCTTCGTGAAACTGATCGTAAGCATCTGCGGGTTGCCGAGTGAATCGTATGCCTGCAAAGACGTCGAGAAGCTCGCGCCTGGCGTGCCCACCGTTTGCGATGCGTCCAGATTGACTTGTACCGACATATTCTGAGTGGGCACGGGGACGCTGAGCAAATTGTTCGGCAGAGTGATGTTGCCGATGGCGCCGTTCGCGTTTACTACCCCGCCCACAGCGTTCCAGCCTTCCACGTTCTGGCCGGTGTTTGTGAGGAGATCACCATTCGAATTCACAGTAAAGTTCCCGTTGCGCGTGTAAAGCTGGCCGTTATTGGCGTCGTTTACCACAAAAAAACCGTTACCGGAAATCGCGTTGTCGTACTGGCCGTTGGAAGTGGTGATCGCTCCCTGGCTATAGATCTGCGTGATGGACGCTGGCGAAACACCAAAGCCTGGCTGGGTGTTAGTCTGTGCAATCGCGGAATCCACCAGATCCTGAAAAGAAACGGTAGACGCCTTGAAGCCCGTGGTGTTTAGGTTGGCAAGGTTGTTGCCAATCACGTCCACCGCAGTGGAGTCTGAGTCGAGTGCGGAGAGTGCCGTATTAAGTGCTGGAAACATGTCTGGCTCCTAGAGTTTCGCGGGTAAGTTAGTTCGAATATCTTGCTCGTCGGTATGTAACTTCGACGGAGTAACGGGCGTGGGATCCGACACTCCAGACCCAGACCCGGTTGAACTGGTTGAGGTGGCGGAAGTGCCGGCGGCGGCGCTGCCGTCTATGGTCGAAATGCCGCTGTTGATCTGCATCAACTGCTCGAGCTCGCTATACTGCGTCAGCTGCCCGACGAACTGCGTCGGATCAGTGGGGCTGGTGGGATCCTGATTCTGGATCTGGGCCACCAGCAGCTTTAGAAATGTATCCTCGCTGGTGAGCTGCGCCTGTGAATTGTCGGCCGGTGCCGCCGGCGTGGTATTTCCTGGAATAACGGGCGTCGGTAAAGAGATACTGCTCATTGATTTTCCTTTCCAAAACTGGAGTTTGCTTGTTCTGTCCACGCGGTGCCGCGTGCCTTGGAGTTCGTCGGTTCGGGCTGCTGTCCCGGTTGCCGGTTGCGCTGCTGCGGCTGGCGGTCAAATGCACCGCTCTGGTCCCCCGGGGTCTGGTCCTTCGAAGCTCCTGTGTCGCCCGAGCGGCTCGCAGGGGCCGCTGCGTGTTCCGCGACGTGGGAGACCTCGGTCGAAAAGCCCTTCCGTTCCAGTCCCGAGACCAAGTCGTGAAGGTTGTCACGCAGGTCCTGCGTCAACCCGGCGTCGCCGCTCCGGACATCGACGTGAACTTCGCCGGCGTGTTCAGTCAAGCGAACCTCCACCCCGCGCGCTCCGGGTAATTGCAGCGCAATCTCCTTAAGAGGTTGTGGGGCCGAGGTGGCCGCTTGCTGTGTTGCGTCGACTGATTCGATGGGCGTGGATGGTAATATCTTAGAAGAGTTGATTGACGTTCCGGGATTCGCAGGGTCGTTCGCTGCGTACCCCGAAATCACCGGTATCCCGAGGTCGGCTTTGCCACCGGAAACCAAAGCGCTTAGTCCCAGTTCCGCCGTCTGAGTGGAGGTGATGGACTTGGCAATCGCATTCGAACTGGGTGCCGGCGTGGTGTCTGACGCCGCATCCTGAGACTTGATCTTCGCGGTGAATGCCAGTTCTCCAGGCGCGCTCACGAGTGTCTCCTCCGGATCTTCGTTGCCTACACCGGAAATCGAGCCGGGCACCCCACGGACGGTCTCAGCGTTCTTCTCCCCATCCCCGGCAGGAAGCTGCGCATTGAAGGACAAGACCAGTGGCAGCGATTCAGTCTTCTCGTTCGTGAAGACGCTGGTAGAGACGCTGTCGTTGGTGGGACCTTGCGTGGCGGGTTTTGGCTCGGCCAGCGGGAGCACCAGTCCTTTGGTACTACGCAGCCTTTGAGCGGTTGTGGCTTCGGATTGTTCCAGCGCATTGACCCATGCCCGGCTAAACGCTTCGGTCTGGGAGGCCGGCGTAATGCCGATTGTTTGACCAAACCTGGTTTGCAGACTGCCGAGTGCCGCCTCAGCTTGCTCCGGCTTGGACCATTCCTGGGTCAGCGGCGACCGTGGACTGGCTTGCGCTGGGGCTTGTGGTGGTGTTCCAGATGGCTCTGTCTGTGATGGTGCCGGCCGCTGCACGGCGGTACCTGAACGGGTGGGCAAGCCCTTCGCCGATTCGTTCAGATGAGAGACAAACTGAGGAACGGAGGCAATCACGCAGCATGATTATGCAGATCAAGCGCCATACGCGAATCCTTGCGTCATCAGCAATTTACGAGCGGACAAAGAGACAATGAACTGCCACAACATCGGTTTGTGACAACTCTTTGCCGCGGCAACCTGTAGGCCGCCATAGTGCTTATCGGCCGCTTATTCCTATGTTTGAATCACTTGCGCGATTATTTTTGTTCGGCATGCGGCGTGCAGTAACGGTAATGCAGAACCTATGGACCCTATACTCTCCAGCGCGGCAAGTGGCATGCGAGCTCGCATGGAGTCGCTCGAAATGCTGGCCAACAATCTCGCCAACGCCAGCACGGGCGGCTATAAATCGGACCGTGAGTTCTACAACCTATATGTCGCAGCGGAAGCCTCGGACGACAATGGCAACTCAATGCCCGACCAACAACCTTTGATCGAAAAACATTGGATTGACTATACGCAGGGCGTGCTCCACCAGACCAGCAATCCACTGGATGCCGCTTTGGACGGTTCCGGCTTTTTTTCCGTGAACGGTCCCAATGGAACCCTCTATACCCGGAACGGGAGTTTTCGCGTAAATGCCAGCGGCGTTCTTGTCAGTTCCGATGGCTACCCACTCCGCACGGTAGCGGGGGCGACGGTGCAGTTGAACTCTCAGAATCCAATTAAAATCGATGCCGATGGCACCGTGGAACAGGATGGCCAGGCAGTCGGGCAGCTCGCTGTGCTCGATTTTGCGGACCACGCTGCAATCAATAAGCAAGGGCTTAACTATTTCGTGAACGTCGACCCAAAGCTAGCCCCACAAGCATCCACTGCTGTTGTTCACCAAGGCCATCTTGAGGACAGCAACGTAGCCGCCCCTGAACTGGCTGTGCGACTGATCAGCGTGATGCGGCAGTTTGAATCTCTTCAAAAAGCGGTTTCGATTGCCACGGATATGAATAAATCCGCAATCGAAGAGGTCGCCAAGGTGAACGGATAACACTATGCAAATCTCATCCCAGAACACGAGCCCAACGCCGACCCCTGATTCCACATCAGCGGCAAATGCCCAGACCTCCTCCACCACCGGGTTCTGGGCGCTGTTCGCAAACTCGAATTTCCCCCAGCCTTCCTGGAGCGCTACTTCCGCCTCCACGCCACCCGCGCCTTCGGCAGGCCCAACGGGGATTCAAGCGCTTTTCGCGAATCCGGTGATCCCAGCTTCCACTCAACCCGTATCGGGGCCCACCGGCTTCGAAGCACTTTTCAGCAATCCGGACTTCCCGTCGCTTAACCAGGCGGATAACTCAATTCAACAAGGAGACCTTTATGATTCGAGCACTCTATAGCGCCGCCAGCGGTATGACCGCACAACAGACGAACGTGGACAATATCGCGAATAATCTAGCCAACGCAAATACGGCTGGCTACAAGTCCCGCCGCGCCCAGTTCCAGGATTTGATGTACCAAAACCTGGTGGCGCCGGGCTCCGCTGCCGGGCAGCAGACCACGGTTCCCAGCGGTTTACAGATCGGTCTCGGAGCGAAAACATCGTCAAACGAGATCCTGTTCACCGAGGGCAATTTTGTGCAGACCGGGAATCCGCTGGATCTTGCAATTTCGGGAGCTGGTTTCTTCCAAATCCGCCTTCCCAGCGGCGATCTGGCTTACAGCCGTTCAGGACAGTTCCAACTCGATAAGAGCGGCAACATGGTGGATAGCGACGGCGACGCGCTCGACCCGCAGATTACTATTCCTCCCACCGCCCTCGCGGTGCAGATTGCCGCTGACGGAACGGTCAGCTATACGGTTTCCGGAACCACGGCATCACAGGTGGCGGGTCAGATCCAATTGGCTAACTTCCAAAACCCGGCCGGTCTGAATGCCATCGGACAAAATCTCTTTGAGCCAACCGACGCATCGGGGCCGGCCACCGTGGCGAATCCCGGGGGGCCTGAGGGTCTCGGTACCCTCCAGCAGGGCTACACAGAACAATCCAACGTCAGCGTGGTCGACGAATTCATTAACTTGATCGTCGCCCAGCGTGGTTATGAGGCCAACTCGAAAGTGGTTAAGGCCTGCGACGAAATGTATCAGCAAATCAATCAGCTGAAAAACTAAATGTGGATTGCAATGTTGGCGGCGTCGGCCGCGGTCGCCGTGCATGCCTGCCATGCGGTGGAAGGAGATCAGGTTCTGATGAGCGATCTGGCGTTGGTGGACGCGCGGTTCGCTGCCGCACCCGCTGGACAGGCCGCCGGATTCGCTCCGCAGCCCGGAGGGCAGCGCATCTTCTGGCCTGGCGAATTGATCCGCCTGGCGGAGCGGAACGGCATTGCCACCGGCGATCCGTTCCAACAAATCTGCTTTGAGTTGCGTACACGCATCATAGCGGCGGAAGATGTGACGGTCGCAGTCCGGGCTTGGGCTCCCGAACCCTCGCGAATCGAAGTGCTCGAGCTGAGCCGTTTTCCGGCTCCATTCGGCAAGCTGGTTTTCGACCGCCCGCAGGTTCCCCAAGAAGCGCGCGACGGCTCGATGCTCCTGCATGGATACGTTTTCTATCGCGGGAGTCAGCGGTTTCCGGTTTGGGCGAAAGTGCGGGTGCGCGCGTCGCGGACCCTCATCGTTTCCGCGGTGGATATTCAGCCCGGCGAGGAAATGACGCCCGAAAAGCTGCGGACCGAGGAGCGTGAGACGGGTCTGGGTGTCGCCGGATTCGCCGCTTCGCCCGCCGATCTGCTTGGGCGCCTGTCCAGGATACGCATTGCCGCCGGCTCCCCACTGCTTCTTGCGCAATTCGAAAAAGGGAATGATGTGGTCCGCGGCTCTACCGTTAAGGTCGAGGTACGCGATGGCGCCGCCGTCCTCTTGTTCGATGCCCGCGCCGACACAAGCGGGCGTACTGGAGATTCCGTCTTCGTGGTGAACCCGGCCAATAATAGAGCCTTCAAGGCCAAGGTAGTGGGCAAGAATTCAGTACTTGTTGCGCCGGACGGCAATGCAAAGATCATCGCAGTGAGGAGCCAAAAATGAATGCAGCGCTAGTGTTGCTCACGTGTCTCGGAATATCATTCCCGTGGAGTTCGGGCAATAAGGACGCCAAGGTAAAACCTCCACCGCCACCGAGCGCTCTCGACAAGTACATAGCCGAGGCGCTGAGCCGAAACTCTACTGCCCAAGGGGCGAATACCGACCCAGGCTCTTTGTTCTCGCCGACCAGCCGCCTGCTCGACGTGACGCACGATATCAAGGCAGCGCAACGAGACGACATCGTCACCATCGTCGTCTCCGAATCCATGTCCGCCGTTAGCACCGGATCTACGAAAACCTCGCGCGCCTCAAGTTCCCAAAACTCCATTACCGCGCTCGCAGGGGTTACAAAAGCCGCCGGGCCCCTCGCCAACTTAATGTCTCTCGGCGGAACCACCACCCTGGATGGCCAGGGAACGACATCCCGCGTCACCACCCTCACGACCACCCTGACCGCGCGCGTCACGCACGTGCTACCCAACGGCTACCTCGTGGTGGAAGGGACTAAGCTTCTGGGCATCAATTCCGAGCACCAGGTGATTACCGTTCGCGGGGTCGTCCGTCCGGATGATCTAAATTCGGCAAACTCGGTGCCTTCCGACCTCCTCGGTCAACTTGAAGTGCAGGTGGACGGAAAAGGCGTCATTAATGACGCCACCCACCGGCCCAATATCCTTTATCGTCTGCTTCTCGGGATTCTTCCTTTCTAACCCCATGCGAAATATTTCTCGTGCGGCTGTTGTCGCGATGCTTCTCGTTCGAATGGCTTCACCCGCCGCGCGGCTCAAAGAACTGGTCAGCCTGGAGGGCGTTCGCGACAATCAGCTACTCGGTTATGGTTTGGTGGTCGGTCTTGCGGGAACAGGCGACGGGCGTCAAACCGTGTTCCCAGTTCAGAGTCTTACCAACCTTCTGGAACGAATGGGAGTCACGGTATCCGCTTCGGCAATCACCGTAAAGAACACTGCTGCGGTCTTGATCACCGCGACGCTTCCGCCGTTTGCCCAGCCCGGGACAAAGCTGGATGTCACCGTGGCCGCTGTCGGTGACGCGAAGACCCTTCAGGGCGGTCTGCTCATCCTTACCAGTCTGCGAGCCCCGAACGGCGATGTTTACGCCGTGGCTCAAGGGCCCGTCGTCACGGGCGGATTCACCGCTGGCCGGGCCGGCGCTGGCACCACCGTGAACCATCCTACCGTCGGTCGCATTCCGGACGGCGCTATTATCGAGCGCGGCGCACCCTCCGCAAACATCAGCGGCAAGATCAATCTTCAGCTTCGAAACGCGGATTTTGCCACTGCGGCCCGAATGGCCGACGTCATTAACAAGCACTTCGCGGCAGAAAAAGATTTGATTGCTCACGCCCAGAACCCCGCCCTCATCAGCGTCGCGATTCCTGCCGCGTTTTCCGGCCGCTCCACCGAGTTCATCGCGGAAGTGGAAGATCTCACCGTGGAAGTCGACCGGCCTGCCAAGATCGTCATCAACGAGCGCACCGGAACCATCGTTCTGGGAAAAGAAGTGCGCATCTCCCCCGTGGCCATTCTCCACGGCAATTTGACGGTTGAGATTCAGACTAAACTCAACGTCTCGCAGCCGAATCCCGGCTCAAAGGGCACCACGGAAGTGACGCCCGAAACATCGGTGGCTGTCAAGGATGAGAAGGTAAAGAACGTGGTGCTAAAGGACGGGGCAACTGTGGAAGAGCTGGTAAGAGCCCTGGCGGCTATCGGCTCCACAGCGCGCGATGTCGTTGCAATCCTGCAAAATCTGAAGGCCGCAGGGGCGCTGGAAGCCGATCTGGAGGTGATTTAGGAAATGCACGTAGACGGAAGTCTTGCTGCGATGGCTCCGGAAAAGAAAGCGGATGATCCGGTTCGCATCCACGAAGCCGCTCAGCAATTCGAGGGTTTTCTGATATCACAGATTATGAAAACCATGTCCTCATCAGGTTCGTTTCTCGGCACCGAGGACGACCAGGCCGGCAGCACCGCTGTCGACATGGCCGAGGAACAATTCGCTAAAGCCCTAAGCTCACAGGGTGGCCTGGGTTTAGCCAAGATGGTGGAAGCCAGCCTGCAAAGCAGTTCGGTTAAGCCGTCGTCGACCGCGGGTCAGAAGCTGGCGGAATAGTTACTTGTTTCAGACTCTTCCGGTAGGTGCCATGACTGGGGCGCCGCCGCGGCGTTTGCGGAAGCTTCCTGCGTCGCAATGGCGTTCCACGCTTCCGCAAGCGACAACAAAAGGTTCAACGTCTCGGCCAAGGGCTCATCAGCCTGGCGAAAGTTCGCGTCAAGCAGGCGCCGCATCATGTAGGCGTAAAGGCGTCCCAGCTCATGGGCGATCTTCCCGTCGCCGGCTTTCTTGTCCAGCGAACGAAACAGTTCGGCCAGGACTCCATGCGCCAGGTTCAGGCAGCGCACACGCTCTTTTATATTCCCCTGAGCGAGGTAAGCCCGTGCATCCCGAACAGCCTGGATGGCCGTTTGGTAGTAGAGGCGGATGAGTTCAAGCGGACTCGCCGCGGCGATGGTCTGTTCTAAGTAAGGGCTGATTCGGTTGCGCACGAAGGCTTATCGGTCTACCCCAACGTTTCTTGAGGAGCTTGTTGAGGCGCGTGTTGCGCAGCCTCTTCCTCCGACGATTGGGCTTCTAGATAGGCTGCGAGTCGCAAAATATCCACCGACGGCACCTGACGAAGCACCTCGCCCGTGTCCGGATCCACAACCTTCGCAACGGCGATCTTAGTAGCCGGGTCCAGCGAGAGCGAAAGCTGTTGATCCTGAGAGGTCAGAGGTGAGCTATTGATGATACGGACCGCTTGGGACAGTACGCGATTCTGCTCTACTGGTCCGGGCGAGCTCTGTTGAGGCGCCAGGGTGACGATGTTTGCTGCCGCGGGTGCCTGTGCACCGAGCGAATTAATTGTCATGATCGCTCCAAATCGGGCGATATCCAGCTATGGAATGCGCCCATAGTCGTATCGACAACGAAGAGAGGTTTTCTAGTGAGACCGGCATGTTTTATCAATAAGATCTTCCTTATGGCTGCGTTCGCCGTTGGCGCAGCAAGCCAGCTCGCAGCCCAAAACGCCCAAATGGAATCGGCGGCCAGACAAATGGAGCAAGCACAATCGGCCATGGCCGCCTCCATCCGGAAACAGATGGCGAATTTTCGCAAGCCGGGGAAAAAAGACGGTGATGGAACTAGCGGAGGCTTCTTTGTGACCGAATCGAGCCTCATTGTCCAGCCGGACGAAGGTTTGGTCGCCGATTGCGATGCGCTATCGCCCCTTGCGATCGAAAGCCTGGTGACCAAGGCCGCGATTGCGGAGAACGTGAGCGCGGACGTAATCCGCGCGGTCATCCGCCAGGAGTCGGGCGGACGCCCTTGCGCCGTATCGCCAAAAGGCGCTATGGGCCTGATGCAACTTATGCCCGGCACGGCGGGTGACCTCGGAGTTGCCGATTCACTTGACCCTGAGTCCAACGTCCTGGGAGGTGCGAAGTTCCTGAGAAAGCTGCTTGACCGGTACTCTGGAGACTTAAACCGCGCCCTCGGCGCTTATAATGCCGGGCCGGAACGTGCAGACGATTTCCAAGGGGTCCCCCCGTTTCCGGAAACCGTGAACTACGTCGACACCATCATGCGCGCCCTGCGGAACACCACTGCTTCGCACTAAAGCTCGCACGCCAAACCGCCGATCTTAGACCCAGGAGCAGAAAACGGAGATGGCACTAGATATATTAATTGTTGACGATTCGGCCGCGATTCGAAAGATCCTGCAGCGTGTTCTGCGCCAGACCGATCTTCCCATCGGCGACGTGACGGAAGCGGGGGATGGCATCGAGGCGTTGGCCGCCATCGAAAAACACAAGTTTGGTCTGGTTCTTTCCGATATCAACATGCCTAATATGGACGGCATTCAGCTTCTCACACGCATCAAAGGGATGGATAGCATGAAAGGTGTGCCCATCGTCATGATTACCACCGAGGGCGGCCAGGGAAAAGTGATGGAAGCGGTTGAGCTAGGTGCCGCCGGCTACGTTCGGAAGCCTTTCACGGCAGATCAAATCAAAGACAAAATCGGAAGTCTGCTGTAGGGCCAGGCAAACTAGCGCCCGGGAACGCCGATCCAGTTCGTCGTGCCATGCAGCGCGCCTCTCGTGACAAGATCCGTCAGAGTGAAGAAGAAAAGAATCAGCAGCGTGCATAGGCCGGATATTACAATCGCCTTCGTCAACTTCGAACTGTAGTAGACGTGCATGAAGAACAGAATCACAAGCGACGCCTTAATGCAGGCGATAATCAGCGCTAGAACAATGTTGTACTGCTTCAAATCGATGGTTGCTGCGTAGACCGTCAGGCCGGTCCCCACCAGCAACGCCAGGAACACCAAGATATAAACGCGGACGGGAACAATGTGATCTGGATGATTTGACATTTTATTTTCCTGGATGCAGATCGATCAGGTAAAGCAGCGGGAACAGGAAGATCCACACGATATCTACAAAGTGCCAGTACAGCCCGAATAATTCCACAGGTGTATGCCACTGTGGGGTATACGCCCCTTTGGCCGCGCGGAAAATGAGGAAGATGATAATGGAAACGCCCACCACCATATGCATCGCGTGCAGGCCGGTCATTCCAAAGTAAAGCGCGAAATAAAGCGAAACGTTCTGAACCGGGACGTTCTCATGACCCTTCATCTCCGGGTCAAAGTGGGCTCCCGGAATCTCATGCCCCACGTATTTGTCGTGGTATTCCACCGCTTTGATCCCGAGAAACACCCCGCCCAGAATGAGCGTGAGAATCAAGAAGAGAATGATCAGATTCTTCTTGCCGATCGCCGCCGAGTGCACCGCCATCGCCATCGTCAGAGAACTGCAAATCAGCACCACCGTGTTGACCGTCCCGTAGACGATATTCAGCTTCTCGCTTCCCGCCGCGAACGCTTCCGGGTAAGCCCCGCGGTACGCTATATAGGCCATAAACAGGCCGCCGAAAAACATGATTTCGGTGACCAGAAACATCCACATGCCAATTGTGGACGCGTCTTTCTGCTGCTCCGCATTCTCGAAATGATGCCGCAGTGTTGCCGAGTGGCTAGCCAACGTGAACGACCTCCTCACTAGGCGCGTACTGGTAGGGAGCGGTTGTAATCACAGGCGTGATCTCGAAATTCTCAGGCAATGGCGGCGATTGGATCTGCCACTCCAGACCCGTGGCTCCCCATGGGTTCGCCGGTGCCGGCTTTCCGAAAAACAGCGACCACAGGAAATACGTGAGCGGAATCCCATAACCCAGCGCCAGCACGGAAGCTCCCGCCGAAGAAAGAACATTGAAAACCTGGAACTCAGGAGCGTACACGTGATAACGTCGCGGCATCCCCATATAACCCAGAATGAACTGCGGGAAGAACGTCAGATTGAACCCCAGGAAAATAATGATGGCCGAAAGCCTCGCCCAACTTTCCGCATAAAGCTTACCGGTAATCTTGGGCCACCAGAAGTGAAGGCCACCCATAAAGCCCATAATGGCCCCGCCCACCATGATGTAGTGGAAGTGCGCCACCACGAAATACGTGTCCGTCAGGTGGACGTCCATCCCCATGCTGGCCAGAAACAGTCCGGTGAGTCCGCCAATGGTGAACAGTCCAATGAAGCCAATGCCATAAAGCATCGGCGTCGACAATTCAACCGATCCCTTGTACATCGTCGAAACCCAATTAAATACCTTAATTGCAGAGGGAATCGCGACCAGATAGCTGAGGATCGAAAAAACCATCCCGGCGTAAACCGACTGGCTGCTCACGAACAGGTGATGTCCCCAAACGATAAAGCCGAACACGGCGATCGCCAAGCTCGACAGCGCAATAAAGCTGTAACCAAATGGCTCTTTCTTGGAGAACGTGGAAATGATTTCGCTGGTGACGCCCATGGCCGGAAGAATCATGATGTAAACGGCCGGGTGCGAATAGAACCAGAACAGATGCTGGAACAGCACCGGATCGCCGCCCAATGCCGGATCGAAAATACCAATGTGCAGACCGCGCTCTAACGCAGCCAAAAGCAACGTCACCGCTACTACCGGCGTGGCCAGCACCTGAATCAAACTGGTGGCATACAGTGACCAGATGAATAGCGGAAGCCGGAACCACGTCATGCCCGGCGCACGCATCCGGTGAATGGTGACCATGAAATTCAGCCCTGTCAGAATCGACGAAAAACCGTTGATGAAAATTCCGACCAGAGTCAGCATCACCATACCGCTCGCGTAGCCCGTGCTGAATGGAACGTAGAATGTCCATCCGGTGTCGATGCCGCCATAGATTATAGCCGTTAGGGCCATCGAGCCGCCGATCACATACAGATACCAGCTCAAAAGATTCAGCTTCGGGAAGGCCACATCTTTAGCCCCGATCATTAGCGGAATGAGAAAGTTGCCGATCGAAGCCGGAATCGACGGAATCAGGAAGAAAAAAACCATGATGATTCCGTGACCGGTAAACAGCCGGTTATAGACGCTGGATTCAACCAGGTCTCCGGCGGGCGTGGTTAGTTCGATACGAATCAGCGCTGCAAACAATCCGCCAATTGCAAAGAAGATCGTGATGACGATCAGGTAAAGGATGCCAATGCGCTTATGATCTTCCGTCAACAACCAACTGCTCAATGTGTGCGCCACATTGAGATAGGTTCTCGGCTCACGCTTTACTGTCGCTGCGGTTTCCATAAGATGTCCCTAAAATTCTCCGAATTCCCCTTCACTGCCCTTGCGCAGCTGTCGCCGGGGCCGCCATCTTGGGCGCTGCGGGCTTCCCTTTTGCCGCAGGTTTCCCCGGAGTCGCCGGCGTCGCAGATGCTGGTGCGCCGCCCGCCCCGGGCGCAGGCCCAATCGATTTCACGTACTCCACTAGCTGCTGCACTCCCTCCTCAGTCACCAAACCTGAGAACGTCGGCATGATGTTGTCGTAACCCGCTACAATTTTCGCACTCGGGTTCAAGATCGACTCGCGTACGTATCCGGGATCCACCGTCACGATTAGTCCGTCGTTCATCTGCTGCGTTTTGCCCCAAATGCCATGGAGGTTCGGGCAGCGGCCCTTCACATCAGCCGTCGCCTGGTGGCAGGTCACGCACCCGAGCTGCGAGAAGAGCGCCTCGCCCTTTTGCGCAAGAGTCCCCGTTCCACCCCCGCCTGAAAGCCATGCATCGAACTGCTGCGGCTCCATCACGTATACGGTCCCGATCATCCCGGAATGCTTCGTCCCGCAATACTCCGCGCAGAAAATATGATATTCGCCCGTCTTGGTCGCGTGGAACCACTCCGTGGTGTAGCGCCCGGGCAAAACATCCGACTTAGTACGGAACGCCGGCACATAGAAATCGTGGATAACGTCTTCTGAAGTCATCGTCAGCTTGATGTCGCGATTCACTGGGATATGCAGTTCGTTGATTTCGCGCTGCCCTTCCATATGTTGAATCTTCCACATCCACTGCTTGCCGGTGACGTAAATTTCCATGGAATCGGCCGGCGGC
>Ga0326727_10017825_pt1 | contig 14630 bp, 11 predicted proteins | sample MB2enrmetagenome_FD_207643 | JGI IMG/M metagenome (GOLD analysis project Ga0326727, IMG submission 207643) | Lab enriched peat soil microbial communities from McLean, Ithaca, NY, United States - MB29MY | ecosystem: Environmental > Terrestrial > Soil > Wetlands > Peat | place: USA: New York... | reverse complement strand
CGAGGAGCAGAATATCGGGCTCCATCTCCAGGGTCATGGTAATAGCCTCGTCGCCGTCTGAGGCCTCGCCAATGACATCGAAGCCGTCTTTTTCGGTGAGCATGTTGCGCACACCGATGCGGACCACAGGATGGTCGTCCGCCACCACGATACGGATCGGTCGTTCCATTTGAGCGATTCACCCCCTCATGCCAAACCGGACCCCTCGGCGGCGTTGAAAGAAAGCCGCGGAAGATCCTTGCCACGGCCATTTCCTACGCTGGAAATCCTGCCTTCAGCATACTCTCCAGACGGCGGGCGGCGGCGCGCAAATCGCCGATCACGCCGGAGGAGTCATCCAGATGGTTACCATTCGACTCCAGTACTCCGGACTCGAGCAATGCGCCCAGGCTGGCAGCCTGCAGGGCGCCAGCCATGCCGCAGCCCCCTTTGATGGCATGACCGATGCGCCGCACCTCAGCGGCGTCGCCGGCGGCGATGGCGGCCTCCAGGGCGCGGATGCGCTGGTCCAGATCGGCGACGATGGCCCGATAAATCTGGCCGACCGCGGCTGGCGGCATCATCTCTCGAAACTCGGCCAGAGTCTTGGGACTGACGACCGGATCGCCGTTTTGCTCGACGAGCGCCGGAGAGGAGCCGGGCGGTTCGGAGCGGGCGGCCGGGGGCGCATGCGCTTTCAAGAGCTTCTGCAGGCAATCGGCGGTAAGCGGCTTGAGCAGAAATCCGTCGGCGCCCGCGACTATCTCGTCCGGCGCTGTGCTGGCGCTGATGACATAGATGCTGGCCCGGCTGCGCGCGCGGAGTTCACTGATCAACTCGCTTCCGCTCAGGCCCGGCATCCGCGCATCCACGAGAATAACGCTGGGCACGCATCCGCCGTCGGCCAGGACCTCCAGCGATGCTTCGCCGCCCGCGGCGGTGTGAACCGTATAACCGCTCATGGTGAGAACTGTGGCCATCACCTCCCGGCTGACGAGGTCGTCGTCAATGAGCAGCACCGTGAGAGTATCCTGCCTGGAACCGAAATCGCGCATGACACTAGTGTGCCACCGCCGGGGCCGGAATGGGCAAGAAAATGAATGATGTCGGCCCCGGGTTTGCAATTTCCAGCACCCAATTGCTAACCCCGATGAGGAGCGGTCCGGGGCCGCCAAGGCGGGATGCGCCCTTCTCAGCAGCGCACAATCTTCTCTGAATCGATGCCCTTGGTGGCGTTTCTTGTATCGACGACCAGCTGCGACTGCTCGACGATTGCCCGGTAGTCGTAGCTGGAGTGGTCGGTGACGATGATCGCGGCGTCGTATTGGGCCAGATCGTCGAGCGGAGCGCTGGTCATATTTAGGTCGTAGTGGCGGCCGCGGCCGACGGTGGGAAAGTATGGGTCGTTGTAGGCCACCGTGGCGCCCCGCTCGCGCAGCAGCTCGATGATGGTCAGCGAGGGAGACTCGCGCAGGTCGTCGATGTCGCGCTTGTAGGCCAGGCCCAGGACCAGTATCTTTGCGCCCTTGATCGACTTGCGGCGCTCGTTGAGCCCGGCGGCCAGGTTCTCCAGGACGAAGTAGGGCATGGCCATGTTGATCTCGCCGGCCAGCTCGATGAAGCGGGCGCGGAAGTCAAACTCCCTCGCCTTCCAGGAGAGATAAAAGGGATCGATGGGGATGCAGTGGCCGCCGAGACCGGGGCCGGGATAGAAGGCCTGAAAGCCGAAGGGCTTGGTCCTGGCGGCGTCGATCACCTCGTGAATATCGATGCCCATTCTCATGCACAACTGTTTCAACTCGTTGACCAGGGCGATGTTGACGCAGCGGTAGATGTTTTCGAGCAGCTTGCTCATCTCCGCGACCGCGGGGCTGGAGACGGGGACAATGCGGCGGAAGATGGTTCCGTACATCGCCGAGGCCAGCTCCACGGCCGCCGGTCCGCAACCGCCCACCACTTTGGGAATGTCGGGCCGGGCGACGGTGTCGTTGCCAGGGTCCTCGCGCTCGGGCGAAAAGGCGACGTGGATACCGGGCTCATCGAGCGAGCGCGCCACCTTCAGGCCCTGGGGATTGCCGGCCTCGAGCAGCGGCGCCATCACCTCCTCCGTCGTGCCGGGATAGGTAGTGCTCTCCAGCACGATCAACTGGCCCTCATGAATGTGAGGAGCGATCGACCTGACCGTCCCGACGACAAAGCTCAGGTCGGGTTCGTGGTGCTGATTGAGCGGGGTGGGCACGCAGACAATGACCGCGTCCATCTGGGCGATCTCAGAGTAATCCGCCGTGGCGCGGAAGCCAGCCTGTTGCGCCTGCTGAATGGCGGCGGGGATAATGCGAACGATGTAGGAGCCGCCGGCGTTGAGGGCCTTAACCTTGTCCGGCGCAATGTCGAAGCCCGTCACCCGGAAGCGCTCGCCACTGAACAGCAGCGCCAGCGGCAAGCCCACATATCCCATTCCCACAATCCCGATGCGGGCCTCGCGGGATTCCATCTTGCGCGTGAGATCGCTCAGCCGGCTGGGGGCGGAAGTTGCCATAGTGTTCATAGTAATGCTTTGCGGAGCGCGACCGATCCGCCGGGGCTGAATGGGCCGGCCGCTGTGATTACGAAGGGATCAAGGCGGAGCACGTCTTTTTGGAGTGCGAGAGGAGACTGGCTTACTATGGTTCTGGGGGCGGCCCTTGGTGAGGATGCCGCGCAACCGGACCTCAGTGGAGGGTGTACGTGGGAAAGTATCTTGTCACTGGAGTAGCGGGCTTCATCGGGCGGTCGATCGCCGCGGAGCTGCTCAGGCGCGGTGAAGCCGTGCGCGGCATCGACAATTTGATCACCGGCAAGCGGGCGAATCTGATTGGCCTGGAAGCGATGGAGTTCATTGAAGGCGACCTGGCCGATCCGGCTGCCTGCGCCCAGGCCTGCGCGGGGGTGGAGATCGTCTTCCACGAGGCGGCGCTGGCCTCGGTTCCGCGTTCAGTGGCCGATCCCGTGGCCACGAATGTGAATTGCGTGGACGCGACGCTCAACCTGCTGGTGGCCGCGCGGCAGGCCGGGGTGCGCCGCGTGGTTTACGCCGGCTCCTCTTCGGTGTACGGCGATTCGCCCACGCTGCCCAAGCGCGAAGAGATGCTGCCCAACCCTATCTCTCCTTACGCGGTGGCCAAGCTGGCCGGAGAGCATTACATGCGCGTCTTCTCGCGCGTCTACGGGCTGGAGACGGTGACGCTGCGCTACTTCAACGTCTTTGGCCCCTACCAGGATCCCACCTCGCACTACTCGGGCGTGCTGGCTATCTTCTGCCGGCTGATGCTGGCCGGCGAGCAGCCCGCCATCTATGGCGACGGTGAGCAGAGCCGGGACTTCACCTACATCGACAACGTGGTTCACGCCAACCTGCTGGCCGCCGCGGCTCCGGCCGCGAAGGTCTCCGGGCAGATGATGAACGCGGCCACCGGCACGCGCATTACGCTCAACGAGACGTTTGGAATTCTGCGCGAGCTGACAGGGTACAGCGGCGAGCCGGCCTACGCCGAAGCGCGCGCGGGAGACATACGCGACTCGCTGGCCGATATCCGGCTGGCCGGGGAACTGCTGGGCTACAAGCCGATCGTCGATTTCCGCGAGGGGCTGCGCCGAACCGTGGAGTGGTATCGCGCCGGTGGAGTTGCTTAGGCCTTCTCCGGGGTTTGACCGGCAGGAAAAACGGCCCGCTTTTCCACACCGCGCTTTCTCAATAGACGGCGTCTATTGACGAAATGCTTTCAATGACGCACAATGGCGGGGATTTCCTCAGCTGCGGATTTTCGTCTGGAACAGCAGGGATAACCTGCGGGAGAGATTCTGAATCTTGATGCGATTGAGGTTCAAACCCTTTGCCGGACGCTCGCCCGCTCCAGCACGATTCGCCGTACCAACCCGATGAACGGTCCCGGACTGACCTGAGCCGGAACCGCTCCGCGACCTCCCTGTGGGAGCTTTGGGAGGTGCTGGTCCGCCGCCGCCGCCTGGTTGGATCCATCCTGGGTGGATTGCTGCTGCTCTGCCTTCTCTACTGCCTCATCGCACCCAACCAGTACGAGGCCAGCGCCAAGGTGGCTCTGCGCCAAGCGCCCGCCTCCTCACTGCGGCTGGAGGCGGCCGATCCGGAGGCTACGATCTCCTTGCTCTCCGCGCCCTTGCAACTGGAGACCCTGGCGGACGTCTTTCGCAGCGACCAGCTGGCCTGGAGGGTGATCACCGAGCTCAAGCTCTACCGGGAGCCGGGCTTCGTGCGCCGCTTCGACCACCGCTTTCCCGGCTTTCACGCCGATGCGCCGGCCGCCGATGCCCAGGACTATCTTCTGGAGAAGTTTCAGAAGCAGCTGCGCGTGCAGACGTTGCCGCGTACGCTGCTGATTCAGATTCGCTTTCGCTCGCGCGACGCGGCTTTGTCGGCGGCCGTGGTGAACGCTCTGATTCGCGCCTACGATGAGCAGGAAACCGAGTCCAGGGTGCAGGCGACCGTTCAGCAATCGAGGTGGCTGGAGAGCCAGCTCCAGGATATGAAGAGCCGCATGGAGCGGGAACAGCAGCGCCTGACGGCCTTTGAGAGCGAACACGGCATTATCGGCTCGCCGGGAATTGCGGCCAACAACCAGCCGGGCGAGCCCGAGCACAACTCCACCTTGCTGGAGATCGACGAGCTGGGCCGTCAGCTGGTGGCAGCCAGCGCCGATCGCATTCTGCGCGAGGCGGAGTACAGGGCCGCTGCGCAGGGCGACCCGGAGGTGGTGATCGCCTCCGATCCGGGCTTGCAGGCGCAGGGCGCCAACTTTGCCACTGCACTGCTTGCGCAGCTTCGCGCCCGCCGCAGCGAACTGGAGCAGGAACAGGCGCAACTGAGCGCCGAGCACGGTCCGAACTTCCCCCGCGTGGTCGAGATTCGCCAGCAGTTGCAGGATATAGACAAACAGAAGCAGGCCGAAGACGCCAAGCTTGTGGCGCAATTCCAGAGCGCCTTCAAGACGGCCGCGGATCGCGAGCAGGCGGTGCGCAAGAGCCTGGACGAACGCACAGAAGAGGGGATGAAGCGCAACCAGGCCGCTACCGAATACGCGGTGATGCGCCAGGAGGCCGACTCCAGCCACGACGTCTACCAGAGGGTCCTGGAGAAGGTGGAGGAAGCGGGGCTCTCGGCGGGGGTTCGCAGCTCCAATATCGCGGTAGTGGATGCCGCGCGCCGGCCGGTGAAGCCGGTGACGCCCGACCTGCCGCTCTACATGGCGATCACGTTTTTTGTCGGACTCTGGCTGGCGGTGGGAGGCGCTCTCATGGTCGAATCGCTCGGCAACTCTGGAAGGCGCGCCGCATCGGTACTGCTGGCGGCGCTCGTGGCCTGCGCTATGGCCCATGCACAGGCGCCCACGCCGACCACTTCCGGCCTGCCTTCGGGCGTGGTGCGCATTCCCTCCGCGCCACAGACGCAGAACCTGCCCAATCCCAAGGAAGCTCCGACGGTGTGGAACGCCCCCGAAAGCGCAAATCAGGCTGGGCCGCAGGCAACTCCGTCTTCCGCGCCTCCCATGCCGGCTCCCATCGGTCCCGGCGACACGCTGGAAGTAAGCGAGTACCACACGCCGGAGTTTCATTCCGTGGTTCGTGTCTCGCCGGCGGGCACGGTGACGTTGCCCTTGGTGCGGGAGGTTGAACTGAACGGGATGGATGAGCAGGCAGCCGCGCGCGCCATTGAAGCGGCGCTGGTGGCCAAGGGAATGCTGCTCCATCCGCAGGTTTCCGTGATGGTGATTGCCTATGCCGGCCAGGATGTGAGCGTGCTGGGCGAGGTGGCGCGTCCGGGCGTCTATCCCTACACGCTCCATCATCGATTGCTGGACCTGATCTCGGCCGCCTCCGGGCTGGGACCCAATGCCGGGCGCCTGGTGAACGTCTTCCACCGCGACGACCCCAAGACCCCTCACCCGGTGGTGCTCGACCCCAGCGGAACCGATACCGCGGCCGACCACAACCCCGAACTGGCCCCCGGCGATACGGTCCAGGTAAGCCGCGCCGGGCTGGTTTATGTGATCGGCGATGTCGTGCGGCCAGGCGGCTTTCCGGTGGATCCGGCGCAGGGGCTGACCGTGGTGCAGGCGCTCTCGCTGGCCTGGGGCACGAGCCAGAACGCCGCCAACGGCAAGGCCTTGCTGATCCGCGAGCAGAAGGGCGGCCGCACCATGACCACCCTCAACCTGAAGCGGATGATCCACGGCCAGGAGCCCGACCAGCCGGTCCACGACCGCGACATTCTCTTCGTGCCCGACTCGGCGGCCAAGGAGATCTGGAACAAGTCCGTTGAGGCGGCGATTCAATCGGCCATCGGCGTTACGATTTACGCCGGGCTGGTTTATTCGCAGAGGTTTTAGGCAATGAGGAGAATTGCCTGGGGTTTGTTGCTCGCGTTCGCCTTCGCGATTCCGTGGGAGTACTCGCTGAATCTGGGCGAACGGCTGGGCAATGCCGCCCGCATCGCCGGCGTGTTGGTGCTGCTGGTAGCGATTCCGGCCGTTCTCCAAGCTGGGCGGCTGCGCGCTCCGGGGCCGATGCAGTGGCTGACGCTAGCTTTCTACCTCTGGTTCTGCTGCTCCTATTTCTGGACGATCGAGCCGCTGGCGACCCTGGAAAAGCTGCGCGGCTACTTTCAGGAGATGATGATCGTCTGGCTGGTTTGGGAGTTTGCCGGGAGTCCCCGCTATCTGCGTTCGCTGCTACGCGCTTACGTGGCCGGCTCCTGGGTGCTGGTGGCGCTCACGCTGGCCAACTTCAGTTCGCCTGAAGCCATCGCCGCCGGCCAGTTCCGCTTTGTGGCCGAGGGGCAGGATCCCAACGACGTGGCCCGCTATCTCGACCTGGGCTTTCCGCTGGCCGCCCTGCTCGTGAACTGCGAGCCGCGCTGGCCAGGCCGGCTGCTGGCGCTGGGCTATCTGCCTCTGGGCCTGGTTGCCGTCTTCCTCACCGCTTCGCGCGGAGGCTTCATTGCCGCGGTGGTGGCGCTGGCGGGCTGCGCCATTCTGCTGGGGCGCGACCACCCAAGGGGAGTGCTGGCCGGAGCCTTTGGCTTGCCGGCCATCGCCGCCGCCTTCTGGTTCTGGGTTCCCCATGAGACCTTTGAACGCCTGGCCACCATCCCCAGTCAGCTCCAAAGCGGCAGCCTGAACGAAAGAACGAATATTTGGGCCCTCGGCTGGCATGCCTTTGCCAAGACGCCTCTCATCGGGACCGGGGCAGGCACCTTTGTCAGCGCCGCGGGACTGGCGCCCATCAATACGGCGCACAATACGGCTTTGTCCATCCTTGTCAGCGGAGGCCTGTGCGCCCTCTGCCTCTTTGCGGCCCTCGTGGCCCTGGCAGTGCGGTCGGTACTGCGTACCCGCGGGCCGCTGCGACTGGCGCTGGGGACCTCGCTCGTGGTCTGGATGGTCACTACACTGGATGCCACGGTGGAAGAGAATCGCACCACCTGGCTGCTGCTGGCCCTGATTGCGCTGGCCGGAAGGCTGGCCGGGGAAGAGCCGGAGGGACTGGCGGCCTGCTTTTCGGCCCGAGTGCGGGAGCCGGAGGCTGGAACGGCCTCCGAGCCCGTGCTATAGACTGGCGGATTGGAGCGGTTCCACAATTCACGTGCCGTTTTTGGCATTGTGCAAGGTGGCATTTTCTTAAGGAAAATGCCAATTGAGTGCAGTGGTTTCGGGGTTCAGCAATTGTGGAACCGCTATAGCCGGCCATGATGTTTCCCATCCCCCAAATCGCGCGGCTCTTCCGGGGCGGCAGCATCAACCGCCGCATCTTCCGCGCCGCCGCGTCGGTGACTGCGGCCGGGATTCTGGTCAAGATCGTCGCCACCCTCAAGGAGATTGCGGTTGCCGGAGCCTATGGCCGCAGCGACGCCATGGATGCCTTCCTGGCGGCGGCGCTGATTCCCGGGCTGCTCATCAACCTGATCTCCGAGTCGATGAACCAGGCGCTGGTGCCCACGCTGATCCGGGTGAGGGAGCGGGAGGGCCACGACCGCGCCCAGGAACTGCTGTCGAGCTCGATGCTGTGGCTGTGCGTGCTGCTGGCGGCGGTCTCGGCGGCAATGGCTTTGGGGGCGCGCGGCTTCTTCCCGCTAATAGCATCGAACTTTCCGGCCGCCAAGCTGGACCTCTCGATACGCATCTTCTATGCCCTGCTGCCGGTGGTGCTGATTACCGGCATCGCCACCAACTGCACCGCCGTTCTGAACACCTTCGACCGCTTTGCCTGGCCCGCGCTGGCGGTGGTCATCAACCCGGTGACGATCATCGCCGGCGCGCTGCTGCTGAGCGGCCGGCTGGGCATCTGGGCAATGGTTTATGCCACCCTGGCCGGCGCGCTCATTCACGCGGCGGTGGTGGCAGGCATGATGGACCTGCACGGCTACCGCTTCCGCCTGCGCTGGCACGGCATGACCGAGGCCAGCCGCGAGGTGGCGCACCAATATGGGCCGGTGCTGCTGAGCGGAGTAGTGGCTTCGGGCGGCCTGCTCGTCGACCAGTCGATGGCCGCCATGCTGCCCGCCGGGAGCGTCTCCGCGCTGGTCTATGCGAATCGTTTCGTGGGCGTGGTTCTCACCCTCCTGGCGGGCGCGGTTTCGACGGCAGTTACGCCCTACTTCTCGCGCATGATCGCCCTTGGCGACTGGGCCGGCTGCCGGCACACGCTGCGCACCTGGGTACGCCTCACCGCTTTGGTCTCCGCGCCCATCGCCGCGGCGCTGATGGCCGGAGCGCACCTGTTGATTCGCTTCACGCTCCAGCACGGGGCCTTTGGGCCGCGCGATACGGCCGTGGTAGCGCCGGTGCTCATCATGTACTCGCTTCAGATTCCTTTCTTCGTTTGCAGCCGGGTCTTCTACCGCTTTCTGGTCGCCATGCGCCGCACTGATCTGATCTTCTACTGTGGCACACTCAATCTGGTCCTCGACATTGTGCTCAACCTGATCCTGATGCGCTGGATCGGCGTGGCCGGAATCGCGCTTGCCACCTCGCTTTGGACGGTGAGCACGTTCGTGTTTCTCTGGTATTGGACAGCCAGGCTTCTCCCTCGGGCAGCCAAGGGGGCAGCATGAAGATCCCCAGGCCGGCGCAGTATCTTCTCCGCTTCGACGATCTCTGTCCCACGGTCTCGCGCACCCGGTGGCAGTGGTTCTCGGCGCTGATTGCGGAGTTCGGAATCAAGCCCATTCTCGCCGTAGTACCAGAGAACCTGGACCACGAGTTGCAGCGTTCCCTGCCGGACCCGGCGTTCTGGGCGAGGATGCGCGCCATGGAGGCAGTTGGCGCTGCCATCGGCTTGCACGGCTACCGGCATCTCTGCACCGGCGAGGGGCCGAGCCTGATGCCGCTGCACCGGCATTCGGAGTTCGCCGGCGTTCCCGAGGAGACCCAGCTGCAATGGATTCGCGCCGGGCTGGCGATTCTGCGCGGCCAGGCGCTCAACCCGAAGATATTCGTTGCGCCGCGGCACGGCTTTGACAGCGGCACTCTGCGGGCGCTTGGCGCGGAGGGGATCGCGGCCATCTCCGACGGCTTTGCCCGCGCGCCTTTCACGCGCGGCGGCCTCACCTGGATTCCGCAGCAGCTGTGGGAGCCCGTCGAGAAATCGAAGGGCCTCTGGACCATCTGCATACACAGCAACACCGCGCACGAATCGCTGGTGGTCCGGCTGCGCGCGTTCCTCGACAAACATGCCGCGCAGTTCACCTCGGTGGACCGGATCCTGGCCGAATTCGAGGCGGCGGAACTGGGCGCGGCCGAGCAGCTCTACGAAGCATATGCGCTCTGGCGCATCCGGGTTTCGCGAACGGGTAGGAGGCTGGCGCAGCGGTTCAGGACCTCGGTTTCAAGGTGAGCCCGGAGCCGGCACGCGCGCAGATGCAGGTGGAATGCGGATGGCGATCATTCCCGCGGGATGGCGGACAGCCGCGGCGCCTTCAGGGGATGTTTGCGGCAGATGCGGAGTATCCGCAGCGGGCATCGTTCGAAGACCACGCCCATGCCGCGCAAGAAGAGCCAACCGGTGCGCGCGTTGCCAGGCAGTTACGCGAACCGGGAGTACCGGCCCAACGTATCATGAGTCATGGCTCAACGCGACCTGTACATCGATCGTCTTCGTACGGTAATGACCGCTTTGGTCGTCGTTTTTCACGCAGCCATCACCTACGGCGGCTCCGGCGGCTGGTTCTACCACGAAGTCGAATCCTCCGGCGCGCCTTCCAGCCTGCTGCTCACCATGTTTTGCGGCACCAACCAGGCTTACTTTATGGGTTTGTTCTTTTTGCTGGCCGGCTATTTCACGCCCGCCGCGCTGGAGCGCAAGGGCTACGCGCGCTTCATCGGCGACCGCTTCCTGCGCCTCGGCCTGCCGCTCGTGGCATTCGGCCTGATCCTGGGGCCGTTGACCGCGGCCATGGTGGATTTTGCAAAGGGAGACGGCTTCTGGCCCACCTTCGTCTGGCTTTGGCGCCACAAGCAGTTCATCAACGGCCCGCTCTGGTTTACGCAGGCGCTGCTGATCTTCAGCCTCGCCTACTGCGCCTGGAGAGCGGTTGCCGGCGCACCGCTGGCCCACACTCAGCGCTCGCCCCAGCCGGTTCCCGCATATCGCCGGTGGCTGGTGAGCGCTGTCGGCGTCGCCGCCGCCGCGCTGGCTATCCGGCAGGTCGTACCCACGGGCAAAGACGTCTTCGGTCTCCAACTCGGCTACTTCGCCAGCTACATCTTTCTGTTCGCCGTGGGGATTGCGGCCTGGCGCTACGACTGGCTCCGGCAGGTTGGCTGGAAGAATGCGCGGCCCTGGATTTGGACGCTGGCCGTTGCCTGGCCCTGCCTGCCGGTTGGCATCGCGTTGGCCCTCAAGACAATCGGAGCGGGAAGGGTCAACTTCTCCGGCGGCCTCTCCTGGCCCGCAATCCTCTATGCGTGCTGGGAGCCCTTCGTCGCCTGGGGTCTCATCGCCGCCTGGCTGCTGATCTTCCGCGAGCACATGAATCAGCCGTCGACCCTCTGGACGTGGCTCAACCGCCGCGCCTATACGGTGTACATCATTCATCCCGTGGTGCTGGTGGGCGTGGCCTTGCTCTTGCGCGGCTGGGTCGCGCCCCCGCTGGTCAAGTGGGGCATCGTCGGACCTCTGGCGTGCATCGCGTGCTGGCTGGTGGCCGATCCGCTGGTTCGTCTGCCGGGCGTGCGGCGCGTGGTGTGAGGCGCTGCGGCTGGCGGACTCACCCGGCCGGGACAAGAACTACGATCTCGCGCTGACCCGCGGGATCGGCGATCCGCGCGCAGCCCGAACCTCTTATCATCCATGAAAGGACTTCTCCCATGCGATGCGGCTTTTCTTTCCGCCTCCTTGCTCTCCTCGCACTTGCGTGCGCCCTGCCGGCAACGACCCCGCGACCGCGCGCGGCCCAGGCCGCGCCTGAGCCGGATCGCGTCCCCTGCTGCGGACCGATCACGCCCGCCGGCGACCGACTTGCACTCACGCTGGACAGCATGGATGTGGAGTCGCTGTGGCTGGCGCACGAGCATGTGAACTGGGAGACGGGGGAACCGGACAGAGACGCCGATTACGAGGGCCCCGGAAACCACTCTCACTGCAGCGCCTTCGCGGCGGCGGCGGCCAAGCGGCTGGGCGTGTATCTTCTCCGCCCGCCTGAGCATGGGCAGGTCTTGCTGGCCAACGCGCAGGCCGACTGGCTGGCCGGCGAAGCGGGCGCACAGGCCGGATGGCGCAGGGTTCCGAATATGGAAGAGGCGCAGCGGCTGGCGAACCGGGGAACTCTTGTGCTGGTCCTCTACCGCAACCCCGATAGGCATGTGCCCGGACACATCGCCATCGTTCGCCCATCGGAGAAGTCGGCCCGAACGCTCGAAGAGAACGGTCCGGAAATCATCCAGGCCGGTGAACACAACCACAACAAAACCAACGTCCGAATCGGCTTCGAGAACCATCCCGGAGCCTGGCCCGATGGCGTTCTGTACTACGCGCACGACTTGCCGTAGCGGTCGCAGCGCCGGCTTGCGGCCTCACCGCGGCATATCGCGGTGCAGCGTCTTCACCTGGTAGCCGGCGCGCCTGAGCTCGGCTGCAATCTCCTCGACCATCATCACGCTGCGGTGCTGGCCGCCGGTGCAACCGAAGGCCACGGTCAGGTAGCTCTTCCCCTCTTCCACGTAGTGCGGCAGCAGGTAAAGCATCAGCTCCGTCACCCGGCCCACAAACTCCCCGGTCTGTGGAAACTCGCGCACATACCCCGCGACTTCGGGGTCCAGGCCGGTCAGCTTGCGAAACTTCTCAACAAAGTGAGGATTGGGCAAGAACCGCACATCGAAGACCATATCCGCATCCAGCGGAACGCCATTCTTGAAGCCAAAACTCAGGCATGAGACCAGCAGTTGCCGGGGCTCATTCTCCCGGCCAAACCGGGCCAGGATATCGGCGCGCAGTTCGTGGACGTTGAAGTTCGACGTGTCGATCAGCGTATCCGCCACATTGCGAATGGGATCCAGCAGTTGCCGCTCTTCCACGATGGAGCGCGAGACCGTCTCGGCCCGGCCCAGGGGGTGCGGCCGCCTGGTCTCGGAGTAGCGGCGGACCAGCACCGTATCCTGAGCATCCAAGAAGACCACGCGCGTGGAGAGGAGCTTCTTTACGCCTTTCAGTATCTCCGGAAGGCGGTCCAGCGTGGCTCCCTCGCGCACGTCCACCACAATGGCCGCCCGTTCCACTTCGGCTGAGTTTTCCACCAGACGGGCGAAATCGGGCAGAAGCTCAAGCGGCAGGTTGTCAACGGAGTGAAAGCCCAGATCCTCAAAGGCCTTGAGCGCCGAGGCCTTGCCCGCGCCGGAGATTCCGGTTACGATGACCAGCTCCTTGGGCGGCTTCTTCAAGGACTTGGCCGGCTCTATCTCACTTTGCCACGATTTAGCCTGGGGCACGGGTTCTGAAGTGGTCATGGCCAACATGCTACACCAAGGACCGACCCAAAACGCTTTCAAAGACAATAAAAGCTCAGGGGGCACCCCACGCTCGCCGCGCCTTTGTTTTGCGGCCAAGGCGGGACAGCACGATCCACGGATTGCAGTATCTGCGCAGATGCCCTATGGCATCTCCACCAGCTCCATCTGCCCGTCACGGCGGCGGTGGAGCACAAACATTTCTCCGGCTGGATTGCGGAAGATCAGCAGGTCGCGGTCACGGAACTCCGCGTCCTTCACCGCCTCTTCGATGGTCATGGGGGTGAGAGAGATGGCTTCGCCGTTCTTGAGGATGTGCGGCTCGACCACCGTTGCCCGGTTGGGAAAGGAGTGGACGGCGATCGAGGCGCCGGCCTTTGCTGGAGGCGGCTGGCCCTCGCCGGCGCCGGGAGCCGGCTGGGTGGGACGCGCCTTGGGCCGGGCAACCGGGGGCGCGGTAAGCACCTTCTCTCCGTTGGGCAGGCGCTTGCGCTCCAGCTGCCGGTCCCGGTGCCTGCGCGCCTGGTTCTCGGCATGCTCCATCGCCTCCCGAAGCGCCGCATCCAATGTGGCGGCCCTGCCCTCGGCCGCAATCGTCTGCAGCCGCGCCTGCACGGTCAGCTCCACGATCTGCTCGTGCCTCTGCACGCCGAATGTGATGCTGACGCGCGCAGTTTTGCCCAGAATGCGAGCAATGCGTTCCATCCCCTCCTCGGCCTGCATGCGCAGCGCTTTGGAGATCTTCACGTTTCTGGCGGTGTACTCCACATCCATGGTCAGCCTCCGCTCCTCGTTCCCCCGGCTCGGCTTCCGTGCCGGGGAACTTCGGATTGTATAGCCATCAGTTGTCAGTTGTCAGTGGTCAGTCGTCAGCCGGATCTTTTTCGAGAGTCGGCGGATTGCCAAGCGCATCGTCTCACCCCCTTAGCAGAAGGCTCATGCAGCGTGCGGGGCGCCGACCACTGAAAACTGAGCACTGGCAACTGTCCCGCCCTACCCCTCGCTGCGGCGCCGATGGTGGGTGGAGGGAATTCCCATGTCCTCGCGATACTTGGCCACGGTGCGGCGGGTGAGCCGGATGCCCTGGGCTCCTAGCATCGCGGCCAGCTGGTCGTCGGTCAGCGGATGGCGCGCATCCTCCTCCTCAATCAGCTTGCGCACCTTGCGCTTGAGCACCAGCAACGGCGTATCTGCGCCCTCCGGCCCGTTCGACCCCTCGGAGAAGAAGAAGCGCAGTTCGATCACCCCCTGCGGAGTATGCGCATACTTGTTGGCTACCGCCCGGCTCACGGTCGACGGGTGAACCCCGATCTCCTCGGCCACTTCCTTGATCATCATGGGCCGCAGAGCCTCGACCCCGCGCTCGAGAAACTCCTGCTGGCGGCGCACAATCACCTCGCAGGTGCGCAGAATGGTGCTCTTGCGCTGGGCGATGTTGCGCATCAGTTGCATGGCGGAGCGGAAGCGCTCCTTCACGTAGTCCTTGACCTCCTTGTCGGTATCTTCCGAGGCCAGCATCCGCCTATACCGTGAGCTGAGCCGCAGACTGGGCAGGTCTTCCTCGTTCATGGAAACGGCCCACTCGGCGCCTCGCTTGACGAAGACCACATCGGGTTCGATCAGCCTGGTCTGCTCGCG
>Ga0326727_10017823_pt1 | contig 14631 bp, 12 predicted proteins | sample MB2enrmetagenome_FD_207643 | JGI IMG/M metagenome (GOLD analysis project Ga0326727, IMG submission 207643) | Lab enriched peat soil microbial communities from McLean, Ithaca, NY, United States - MB29MY | ecosystem: Environmental > Terrestrial > Soil > Wetlands > Peat | place: USA: New York... | reverse complement strand
GAAGCAAAGAGAGAGGGACGCGTAAGCAAGCTGGTTATTCCACGCCGATGCGGTGCAGCTTCATCAGATTTGTGGTCCCGGCGCGCCCCACCGGCTGGCCGGCCAGGAAGACCACCAGTTCATTGGGCTTCAGATAGCCGCCTTCCACCATCACACGATTCATCTGCGCCAGCATTTCATCGGTGTTGGAGACGTCCGGCGCCAGAATGGGCATCACGCCGTAATTCACGGCCAGCTGGCGGGCGGTGGTGTCGTGCGGAGTGATGGCATAGATGCTCACCGGCGGACGGTAGCGCGAAACCAGGCGCGCGCTCGAACCGGTGGACGTGAACACCACGATGGCGCCGGCGCCGGAATCGCGCGCGGCATGATACGCCGCGTCCGCCAGGATCTCGGCGTTGCTGGGTTCGGTGTTATGCGGCGGGTCCTGATAGCCTTTATTGCGCAGCGATGCTTCCGTCTCGCCGGCGATGCGCGTGATCACCCGAACGGCCTCCACGGGGTACTTGCCGACGGAGGTTTCGGCGGAGAGCATCACCGCGTCCGTGCCGTCGTAGATGGCGTTCGCCACGTCGGAAACCTCGGCCCGCGTGGGGGTGGAACGCTCGATCATGGATTCGAGCATCTGCGTCGCCGTAATCACGAAGCGGCCTTTGCGGCGGGCCCGGCGGATGATCGCCTTTTGAATGCGTGGCACCTTTTCGAGCGAAAGTTCGACGCCCAGATCGCCGCGCGCCACCATGACGCCGTCGGTGGCGTCCAGAATCGGCTCGATATTCTCCCACGCCTCGGGCTTCTCGATTTTGGCGACGATTCCGACGGGGCGGTTGGCCAGGCGGTCGCGCAACTGCTTCACGTCTTCGGCGGAGCGGACGAAGGAGAGCGCCACCAGATCGACGCCGGCGTTGAGCCCGAAATGGAGATCGCCAAGATCCTTCTCGGTGAGCGAAGGAAGGCTCACGTGAACGCCCGGAAGGTTGATGCCCTTGTGATCGGAAATAGGGCCGCCGCACACCACTTCGGTGCGGACGGAAACACCGTCGCTCGAGAGCGCGCGGAGTTCCAGCGCGCCGTCGGCGAGGAGAATACGGTCGCCGGCCTGAACATCCCTGGCGAAGCGGGAGTATCCCGTGGAGGCGCGTTCGGCCGTGCCCAGTACCGGTTCGGTAGTGATGGTGAACTCGGCGCCTGCCGCCAGAGTGCAGCCACCCTCGGCGAAACAGCCGAGGCGGATCTTGGGACCTTGCAGGTCGAGCAGAATACCCGCGTGAATGCCCAGCTCTTTGGCGGTAGTGCGGACGGCGTGGACGCGCGCCGCGTGGTCGTCAACGTTTCCGTGCGAAGCGTTGAGGCGGAAAATGTTGGTCCCAGCCAGGAGGAGCTGCTTTAAGATACCCGGACCGTCGGTGGCCGGACCGAGTGTGGCCACAATCTTGGTATTGATAATTGGCATCCCGTACTTTCATTGTGCCAAAGAGTACGCCTATGCCGTGGGTCCGCCCTCTCGCTGCAATTACCGGGCGTAGTATCCGGCGCGGGCCTGCACTACCAATTCCTTCTTTTTTTGCTTGGCGGTGAGGTGAATATGCCGGTAAAGCCCCGCTTCGCTGCGCGGGTCGGGCGTGTATCCGATGTTGTACTGGCTGCGGAGTTCCTCTTCAATATCCGCGAAGATCTTGTCGAGGTGGTGAAAAGCGCCCACGGAATTGAAGGTCCCGCCGGTTTCTTCGGCGAGCTGCTGCAGGATCTTCTTGCCGTCAGGTCCTTGTGAGCCGGTCGGCATCGGCATCCGGCTGCCGCCTCTTCGGCCCATCCCTCCATACCCCGGATTGCCGTAAGCTTCGGTGTCCGCGAAGAGCACCGAATACACCAGGGTGTCAGCCTTCTGCGCCGCGCTGATGGCTTCGAACAGGGTGGTCTTGCTGCCCGAATCGATACCGTCGGTCAGCAGCACCAGCGCCTTGCGGCCCTTCTGTTTGCCCATCAGGTCCTCGGAAGCGAGCATAATGGCATCGTAGAGTTTGGTGCCGCCGTGGCTGCGGTTGCCGCCTTGCGGATAGCGCCGGCCGCCCCCTCCCGGATACCCGCCACCGGGATAGCCGCCGCCCTGCGGATAGTTTCCGCCCTGCTGCTGGGTCTGCTGCTGTTGCGGTTGGGCCGGCTCCAGCAGATTCAGCGCCTTATCCAGCTTGTCGCGGGAGCCGGTGAAGTCCTGGAGCAGCTCGATTTCGCGGTCGAAATGGATTACGAAAGCCTGGTCCTTATCGCGCAGAATCTGATCGAAAAACTTGATGCCGGCGCTACGCTCGTCGCCCAGCACGCGGGCCTGGCTGTAGCTGGTGTCGACCATGAGACCGAGATTCAGCGGCAGGCTGCTCTCCGCTTCGAAGAATTTGATGGTTTGCGACTTGCCTTCTTCCTCTAGCGTGAAGTCGGCCTGCGTCAGGTCCTTGACGATCTTCGACGAACCCTTCTCCTTCACGGTGGCAAACACGTTGACTACCTGGACTTCTCCCGTGTATTTCGGCGTTTCTTCGCCATCCGCTTTGGGTTGCGGAGCCCGTTTCAGCGTCGGAAGTTGTTGCTGGTCTTGGCCTGGTTGCCCCGGAAGCAGACGAGCGCAGGGCATCGCGGCAAGGGCGGAGAGCAGAGTTCTCCTGGTGAGTCTGTTTTCAATAAACACTTCGGGTAGAAAGATGCGCCGGAGACGGTTTGCGTTACCGGGAAGGCGGGAATCCGGCCCGTCTGAACAGGAGAAAAACGATCTCTCACAGACACCGAGGGCGCAGAGGAGAACTCCGAACCCAAGCCCCTCCACGCTGAGGCAAGGAAGCCTTACGCCTCCGCGCTCTCCGGTTTTGACTTTCGTTTCAGCTTTCAGGTCTAATCCCTTCGCCTTTCAGGCGAACAGCTTTCAGCAGGTTTCACCTTTGTGGGGCGGACCCCCTGGTCCGCGCGGGTCCACCTGGACCCGCTCTATGCCAAGGGTACAATGCTCCATTACCGAGCAGGCCGACCGGAGGCGCCGACTGCGGACCGGGGGTCCGCCCCACCCAACGCAAGCTGCCGCGAGCTTCCGGCGACTTTCAGTCGCCAGCCCAACCTACCGGCTTGAGCCGGTAGTTTAGTCTAAGTTTTGTGTTCTCGGCGTGTCAGCGTCTGCGGTGAATGTTGTTTCGCGCTAGGCGCTATTGCAAAATCGCCGACACAGCCGGCGATGTCCCCAGCGCGTTCGTCAGCGTGACGCTCACCGATACGACGGACGATGGGCTGCCGCTTACGTTGAACGGCTGGGTCAGCGTGAACTGGCTGCCATAAGGCGCCGAGTTCGCACTGCTGTACCATGGCGTGAAAAGCGAAGTGACCGGCGTACTCACCTGGCTGGTCGCCAACGTGGCGCCGCCCGACGGGGAAAACTGGTAGGTGGCGGTATCCACATCGCGATTGCTTGCATAGCCCGTCACCGTCACCGTAAATCCACTGCTCGTGCGGTTGGCGGTAACGGCGGTAATCACCGGCGCTCCAGCCGTCACAACAATGGTGGTGGTGGGAGCCGGGGTGGGCGTCACGTTCGTGCTTCCGGCCAGCAGTTGCGCCGTGATGGTGATGGTCCCGGCCACCGTGCCGGTCTGCACCCCGACGCTGGTCACTCCAGCGGTACTTCCCGCCGGAATGGTCACCTGCGCGGTGCGCCCGCCGGTGGAGAATTGGATGGATGGATCGTCCGCGCCGGAGGTGGGAGCGAACGTCAAGGTGAGGTTGGCGGTCAGCGCGACGGGGTACGGATTGGCCAGCGAGACAGTCAGAGACTGCTGCGTCGCCGGAGCGGCCGAAGGCGGCAGACCGTTAATAGTTGCGGCCGCCGTGGCCGGCAGCCCCACGGTCAACTGCTCCGTCCCGCTCGCCAACACGCCGCTACTATCGACTGCATAGACCGTGAACGTAAACGATCCCGCGGCGGTCGGCGTCCCCGACAACGTTCCTTGGAGCGCCAGGCTCAACCCCGGCGGCAGCGTTGCCGACTGCCACTGGTACGGAGGTGTCCCGCCCGTGGCTGTCAGCTGGACTGGCGAAATTGCGGTCCCCACCACCGCATTGGGTATCGTCGTCGCTGTGACCACCAGTTTTTGCGCGATGGTTATGCTAAAGGAGCCCGAGACAGTGGCGCCGTTCAAATCGGTGGCAGTCACGCCTACCGGATAGGTGCCGGCTGTGGTCGGAGTCCCGCTCAAAGTGCCGGTAGGGGATAACGTCAGTCCCGGCGGCAAGCCAGTCGCGGTGAAAGTGTATGGTCCCGTGCCACCGGTGACAGATACCACGGCAGTGTAAGGGATTCCCTCCGCTCCGCCGGAAAGCGTAATGCCGGAAAAAGTGAGACTCGCCGCTGCCATCGTCAGGGCGTAATTCTGCGTTGCGGTCGCGCCCGACGAGTCGCCCACCGTCACCGCCACGGTGAACGCTCCGGACGCACGCGGAATCCCCGCGATCAATCCGGTAGTATTGGCAATCGTCAGGCCGGATGGCAACCCCGTGGCGGACCACGTGTACGGCGGTCCAACTCCGCCGGTAGCAGTCAGCTGGGTAGTGTACGGCACATTGATTTGTCCCGATGTCAGCGGCGATGGCTGCGTAATCAGCAGGCCCGGGAGGGCTATGTTGAGCGTGTAGTTCTTGCTGACCGATGCGCCCGTGGTGTCGTCAATGAATACCAGGAACGGGTAGTTTCCGGCTTTCGTAGGCGTGCCGCTGAGCAAGCCGGCGCCGTTGATCGATGTCCCCGGCGGAAGCGCTCCGAATTCCACAAAAGTGTACGGCGGTATGCCGCCACTCCCCGCGAATTGGATGCTGATGGGTGTGTTGACCTGGGTATTCGCCAGCGGCCCGGTGGTAAGCGTAAGCGGCGCCGGCGCGATATTCAGGGTAAACGCTCGCGATACCGTGTTGCCGGCGGAATCGGCCACCTGCACAGTAAACTGCGATGATCCATAAGTTGTCGGCGTGCCGCTCAGAACTCCAGCCGGGGAGAGCGTCAGTCCCGCCGGCAACGCTCCGGCGATCACCGAGAACGTGTAACCGCCGGCCCCCTGGCTGGCTACAAAAGTAGTGCTGTAAGGCGTGTTCACCATCCCCGCAGGCAGCGGAGAGAAAGTCTGCAGCTGTAGCGGGGGCGGCCCGGTCGACACGATGGTGAAGGGCAAGTTCGGCGTGGAGTATCCGTCGGCGGTGATCGCCCATACCGGTACGATACCCGCCTGAGCGATGTCCGCCGCCGGCACGCTGACCGTGAGCTGATTGATCAGCTGGTTCTGCAACTGGTTCTGCAACAGAGTCGCGGGAAGGGGGGAGGCGCCGAAATACACGACCATCCCTTGGCTGAAATTGCTGCCCGTCAACAAGAGCGTGAATGCCGGGCCGCCGGCATTCACCGAACTCGGCTTCAACGCAGTGATTATGGGCGATGCCACCACTGTCAGAGTTTGCGCCACCGGGGTGACGGTGGTGTCCGGGTTTACCACCGTGATAAGCTCGCTTCCCGGAGCCGGCACGGTAGGAAATGTGGCTATCAGGGAGGTGCTGCTCACGTAACTGGTGAGGAGCGCCGTCCCGTTCAACTGCACGACGGATCCATTCACAAACCCGGCGCCGGTCACTCCTAGCGAAAACGGGGGAGCGCCGGCAGTGCGCGTGTAGGTGCTGAGCGCGGTAATCGACGGATTGACGGTGAAGGCGACCGCGTTGGAAGTGTTCGATGCCGGATTCACTACGTTGATGGAATAGATACCGGTGCTCGTGAGTAGATTCGCCGGAATCGTGACGGTGAGCTGACTTCCGACCGGCGAACCCGTGATCGTGGGGGCGCCTAGAGTAAGCCCGGGAGGTGTCCACTGCACCAGGCTTCCCGGCACGTTTACGAATTGGGGCACGTTGACGAATTGCTGGTTGAGCGGCAAGACGAAGCCGGACCCGTTGATCGTCATTGTGACCGGCCCCGACCCCACGAGAGCCGAGTTCGGGTTGAGGTTTAAGATCTGTGGGGCCGGCACGATGTATACCGCCGAGGTTACGAAGAGTTCATTCCCCCAACCGTCGACAGCGAAGACTGTGAACTGAAATACGCCGGTTTGATTCGGAATCCCCGCCCAGGTATTCCCGGTGGGGGGAAGATTGGGCATTCCGGGGGGGCCATTTCCGGCGTAGATGCTGTCTGAGTATGGCTCGGTTCCGCCTGTGAACAAGGTCCACGAAACGGCGGTATTGACGGCGCCGATGAAGGCCTGTGCACCGGGAGTGAGCGGAGGATTAATCTGAAAAGATCCCGTCTGATCGGTGCCGCTGAGCTGCGGCGAAAAGATGCTGATGGGGACCGGAACGACCCCGTTCGAGGGGTCCGTAGCATAGAAATTGTCGGGTACGGAAAGCTGGAGCAGGTTGGCCCCCGCAGCCGCCTTGGTCGTGAACGTCTGCTGGGTATCGGCTCTGGTCAGAGTTATGCTGTAAGTCAAGTTGCTCTGGAAGGTGCCGGTGAGGCAGATCTGCGAGCCCCCTTCAGTAATCGTTCCGGTAGTGAAGCCGTTTAGCTGCGGTCCCCCGGAGCCGGCAGGACAGCCGTACGTCGTGAACTGGGCATGCAGAGGCACGACCGCAGCCAGCAATAGTAACCATAGTGTGAGGATCCACCTTCGCACGTTCATGCGCGTCCCTCCGATCGGCAGTTCGCTCCCATATTATTGAGCGGGAAGCGCTAAAATGCAAATTTTGATTCCCGCCACGGTACTGCCAGGTAAGCTTTCTAACAGGCGAAGCTAGCGCAGGGTGACGATAGTGGCGCCCCAGCCGCCGGCTTCGGCGGGCGCATCCCGGAAATCGGCCACGAATTCCGTCCGCGCGAGCACCGCGCGCACCATCTCGCGCTGCACGCCGATGCCACGTCCGTGAATAATGCGGAGGGCCTTGAAGCCGGCCGCGTGCGCCTCCAGCAAGTACTCCTCTACCACGCCTTTGACATCGCGCGGGGGCACGCTGTGAAGGTCGAAAACATCGCCGATGGGAATCCGGACCGGCTCGAGATCGGGATCTTCGGCCACTAAAAATCAAAAAGCCCGGCCGGCCGAAGCCAACCGGGCGATTCCCGCTAGTGCGACTGCGCGCATCCGATTCTAAGCGACGTGCCGTTGAGTTCGATTCTGGGCCACGATCGCTTCCATCTGATCTTTCAACCGCAGTTTCATCTTCTTGAGACGAGTCTCTTCCAACTGCTCTTCCTCCGTCAGGTGGGGCAGCGACTCCAAGGCGTCCAGTTTTCTGGCGAATTCTGAGTGCTGGCCAGACAGCCGCCGGTACTCCTCGTTAGTCGCTATCAGATGCGCTTTCAAGTCTTCTTGCGCGTTCCGTTCCATCATTGGCAAATCCTCCCATTGAGGTCGCCACGCCGAGTCGCTCGGAACCGGGCTCGGTGGGTAATCTCGCGTCTTGAATGCATGGACGGCAGAGCCGTCTACTCGCACCTTAACATGAATGAAACTTCATGACAATAGCCGATTCGGACGGCGAGTCATAGTATTTTTGCCGAGTACTAACCTCCTGGAATCCCATAGACTTGTAGCACATTCGCGCAGCCACGTTGGATTCCCGGACCTCCAGAAAGATCCCGCCGTCCAGTAGATTCAGCAGCGGCTTCAGCAGTTCCCGCGCGATCCCTTGCCGGCGGAATGGGGGAGCCACCGCCAGGTTGAGCAACTCAGCTTCGTCCTCCGCCACTCGCCGCCAAACCAGGAATCCGGCAACCGTCCCGCCGCAGATCGCCACGGTGAACTGGTATTGCAGGTAATCGGCGGCCTTCCAGTGGGCAGCCTCCGGGCTGGCCGATTGAATCGCCTCCACAGCTTCCAAATCGCCCGCCTCTCCGCAGCGGATAACTGGCATATTGAGTATTATGCGCTTGTTGCTGGTGCTGTTCTTCCTCGGCCAGCCGTTTTGGGAGGCCAAGCCGCCGGAGCGCTGGAGCGATCGCGAAATCGAAGCCATTCGCAATGACAGCCCGTGGGCGCAGACCGTCGGGCCTGAGCCGAAAATCTTGGCCTACCTGGCCACCGCCGCGCCCATCGAAGACGCGGAGGAAGAAGCGCGTCTGCGGGCCAGGAATCCGTTGAACGAACCCGATCCGGACTACCTCGACTACCTGCGCGAAAACGGCGACAAGCACTTCGTCCTGGCGATCCGGGGCGTGGCCCGCAGCGGCCTCGATCAGCCTGGCGAAGAAAAAGCGATGGAAGAGAGCACGGAGATGATCGTCGGCCGCAAGAGCTACAAAATCATCGGCCATTTCCCGCCGACGGAGTCCGACCCCGTTCTGCGCCTGGTCTTCCCGCGCGAAGTGCAGTCCACCGACCAAAGCGTGCTCTTCCGGTTATATTTGCCCGGGCTCGCTTTTCCCAATCGCGAAACGGAGTTCCGGGTGAAGGATCTCGCCTACCACGGCAAACTGGCGATGTAGGGGCGGCGTGGAAACCGGCTAAAGGCGAGCTCCGCTCGCCTGGACAAGCTGAAAGCATGTCCCACGAAAAAGGCCGAACTCCGGAATCCCGGGCGCACTACACTAGCTTTTACGCGCGTAATATCCCTGGCGGGCGTACACGTTCAGTTCTTTGTGGCCCTTCACGCGGATCTGCACCTTGTGGAACAGCCCGTCGTTCAACAGCGGTTCCGGCCGGTAGGTGATGTTGTACTGATGACGGACTTCTTCCGCGATGGTCTGAAACGACTGCGTAAGGTCCTCCAGCTTGAACGGAAAGTATGTCTTGCCGCCGGTCTGCGAACTGAAATATTTCAAGACTTTATCGCCGTCGGTATCGCCGGAGCTCAGATTGTTGGTGGAAATCGCATCGATAAAAGTATCGGCAACCTGCGCCGCTTCCAGCGCCTGATCGCGGCTGGCATGGCTCTGATTGTCCTCGCCATCGCTGACGATCACAATCAGCCGGCGGTATTGGTAGCTCGGCTGCTCCTGCCCGAGCCTGTCGGAGGCGTACTTGAGAGCGTCGTAAAAGGCCGTACCGCCACCAGGACGCAGCTCACGCACCGCGCTGCCGAGCTTATCGGTGTTGGCCGTAAGGTCGCATGCGGTTTGCACGCTGCTGTCGAAGCTCACTACCATCGCTTTGTCCTGGGTGGTCCGCAGAATTTCGTCCAGAAATTGGCTGGCGGCTTCCTGCTCGAACTTGAATCGCTCGCGAATGCTGTTGCTGGTGTCGATCAGCACGGCGACACGCAGGGGCAGCGTAGGCTCGGCGGTGAATTCGGCGATGGTTTGCGGCCGTCCGTTTTCCAGCACCTCGAAGTCTTCTTTGGAAAATCCGGTCACGAATCGGCCCTTCTTATCGGTCACCGAAAAGGCCATGCTGACGCGCGTCACTTCCACCGAGATATGAGTGGTTGCGTCGTCCTGCGGCGGCGGCGCGGCTGGCGGGGTTTGCTGCCCGGCGGCCATGACGGTGAGCACAAGGGCGCTCAAGGCCGCGCGAAGAAGCCAGGATTGCATATGCCGATTATACCGGCATTGCGGGGGGACTAGAGGTTGAGCAGCTTCTCGAGCACCTCGATCTGCCGTTCCGCCTTGTCGCCGTACTCCTTGGCCGCCGGTAGGTCCGACTGATTCAGGGCCTGCTCGGCAGAACGGAGGTACGTTTCCATCAGCCCCTCGGGCTGGGTAAATTTGGCGTTGAGAGCCATACCCTGAGATTGCATCGTCCTCTTCAGATTCCCGAGGCTGTCGCGGATGGCGCCGGCGCGCACCTGCAGTTTGGCGAAGTGCTCGCGGGCCTGCAGAATCTCCGCGCGGCTTGGTCCGGCGGGAGCGGCCGGTGGCGCAATCTGCTGTGGCTGCGGCTGCGGCGCTGAGGGCTGAGGGGCGGGCTGCGCAGCCGCTGGCTCGACAGGCTGCTGCCTGGGCGTGGGCGTCGCTGGCGTAGGAACATTCGCCGAACTGCGCGCGGGCGGCTTGACGGCCGTGGATTGCTGTGGCGCGGCTGTGGGCGCAGCTGGCGTGGGGACAGCGGCCGGGGCGGAGTCTTGCGGCGCGGGGCTGGGAGCCGTTGCCGTCTCGGATGGCGCCGGCGATGGCTGCACTTGAGCCGTGGCGGGCGGGGGCGCCGGCACGGCTGCGTGAGTCGGTTTCCAGGGCGCGAATTCGATGGCGGCGACGATCGCCGCCGCGGCCGCCATTCCGCCCAGAGTCATCCATACCCAGCGTTTGCTCTTGGAAGGCGCGGCAACGGCCCGCGGAGATGGCGCCGCGGCAACGGCCGGCGCCGGAACTGGAGCCGCTGCGGCCGCAGCCGCCGGCGCGATAGGGGCCTGAATTGCTGCCGCCACCCCGGCGAGCGCATTGCGAAACGCCGCGGCCGTCTGGAAGCGGGCGTTGGGATCCTTCGCCACCGCCATCAGAATAGCGTCGTTAAGCGCCTGCGGGAGTTGCGGATCAAGAGTAATCGGCGGCACGGGAGACTTCTCCAGGTGCGCCGCCATAATCGAATATTGACTTTCGCCATCGAACGGCCGTTTGCCGGTTACCAGCTCGTACAGCGTCACGCCGATTGAATAGAGGTCGGCGCGTCCGTCCAAAGTAGCCACGCCCTGAATCTGCTCGGGCGACATATAGTAGACCGAGCCCATGGTGGTCCCGGTCATGGTCAGCTTATTGTCGGCGGTGGCTTTGGCGATTCCGAAATCCATCACCTTCACCACGCCGGACGGGGTGAGCATCATGTTGGCGGGCTTGATGTCGCGGTGGACCACGCCGTGGGTATGCGCGAAATCCAACGCGGAGAGAGCCTGGGCGATACAATCGAGCGCCTGCGGCAACGGTAGGGGGCCCTGCCGCAATCTGTGGTCCAGCGTCTCGCCCTCGACGAACTCCATCACCATGAGGAGCTGATTGTTGGCGCGGACCGCGGTATGGAGCTGCGCGATGTTGGGGTGGTTTAGCATGGCCAGCACCTTGATTTCCCGCAGGAAGCGGTCCGCCAGTTCCGGCATGGCCACCAGATCGGGCAACAGCACCTTCATGGCCTCGACGCGGTCCGAAATCACGTTGCGGACCTTGTACACCTTCCCCATCCCGCCAGCGCCCAAAACGCCGGTGACCTGGTAATCGCCGATCGTGGAACCGATTTCGAGATCCATGGCCCCTCCTCTTACTTGGTGGTGACGATGTCCTTGACCTGCGGCGTGCCGGCTCCGCTAAAGGCGCCGACCGCGGAATCGGCATCCACCTCGGTGATGGTAATCGTTCCCACGGCCTCTTCGATGCTACGGATTACCTTGTCGGTGACGGGGTCGCGCACCTCACGCACTTTGCGCTTGACCTTCAGCACGGCGCCGACCTTGACACCGTTCTTGGACCCGATATTGATAATGATGGCCTTGAGGTCCGAAGCATCGGCCACGATGCCGTTGATCTCCGGAACCACCGTCGGCAGGCTGCCTGCCTTGGCCTCCAATTGCGTCGCCGCCTCCGTCACGGCCTTGTTGGTAGCTTCTCCCAGGATGGTGTTCTGAAAACCGCTGGACTTCATGTCGACGCCGGCGCCGGCTGACGGCCCGTACACGCTGCCGCCCGAGCCCAGGAGTCCCACGCCGCCGCGCGAGGCTTCACCCTTGCCCTGACAGCTCGCCAGAATCTCGGCCGTATTGGTGTCGATCACGCGGACGGTGATCTGCACCACCGCAGTGGATTTGGTTTTCTGCGCGCCGCCGAGTCCGAACCGGCCGGTGACGGAGCCCAGAGCTCCGGCGCCGGCCTTGGTGGTGGAGTTGTCGTTGCCGAATTGCGTGATGCTGCCGATGATCATGGCGTCCACGCCCAGAATGCGGGCCAGTTTGGCCGCGGTGGACGGGTCAGCCCGGTCGCTGTTGGAGAAATTCTGTTCGGCAATGATACGGTTGAGTTCTTTCCGCTCGATCACCGAATAGACGCCACCGTTCACCAGGCGATCGACCAGGATATCGGCGATGCCCTTGCCGACGTCCTGATCGCTGCCGAAAATCTGCGCGACGGTTGACCTGACAGTGCCGTAGTCGAAATCCGACACGGCGACGCGCTTCTTCTGCGCGGCTGCGGGAAATACGATCGTGAGGAGCAGTAGAGACAGGCTAAAGGCAATACGGCGCATGAGGACAGGACCTCCAACACGATAACGATAGGCTAGTCTGGGGCAAGAGTCAATGCTATCAGGTACTTGTACCGGGGCGGCCGAGTCCGGGGGGCGTGGCCGCCGGACGCCCTGGTTTCACTCCTGCTGTGGATTCAGGTGCTGGGCAAGGCGAAGAGGCTGGCCAGGGGGTTCAATAAGCGATACGACCCGCGTCCGCGGATTGGCCGTGGCGACGAATCGCGCTCATCATCGGGTTGAAACCATCCAGCCTCGCGGGAGCGTAGCTCATTTTGCCGTTAATAATCCACCAAGCTGGATCGTGAGGGCATCTCTTTCCGAGTGGCGTCAACCGTCGGATGAGTCTGGAGCGGAAATGGCAATTTCCGAGGGTAACCGAGAGGTTGTCGCGATCCAACAATTGAACCCCTATGGTGTGGGTCTACTGGAATCGTCATGCTTGCACGGAGTTCCAGCTACGCGGAACGAGCCGCCTGAAATGTGCGGAAGAATAACTCGCGGTCCGGGCGGGCAGCGGCGATCGGCCAGCCTGCGCTGATGCCGCCGTCCACCACCAGGTTGTGTCCTGTCACGTAACGCGACGCGTCGCTGGCCAGGAACAGTGCCGCTTGCGCGATATCATCGACGCGTCCGGCGTACTGCAGCGGCTGCCACCGGCCCACGACGGAAGTAATGGCGGCCTCGGCATATTCCGGGTGCTCGTCGGCCTCGTCGGGTTGCATGTCCAGGTATTTGCCGAAAGCTCCCGTGGCGATCATTCCCGGTGAGATACTGTTCACGCGAATTCCTTTTTCACCCAGCTCCATTGCCGCGCAACGTGTCAGGTGAATCGAGGCTGCCTTGGCGGCTGAATAGTAGTGTCCGCCCAGTCCGGCGCGGAATCCGTTGACGCTCGCAACGTTAATAATGCTGCCGGTTCCCTGTGCCGCCATCACCGGCGCCGCATATTTCATCCCCGCAAGCACGGCGCGCAGGTGCACAGCGATCACCGCATCGAACTGCTGGAGATCGACGTCGGCAATGGCGGCATATTGCGAACCCCTCCCGGCGTTGTTCACCAGGCAATCGAGGCGGCCAAAGCGGTCCACGGCATGGCCGATCATAGCCTTGACATCAGCTTCAACGGAGACATCCGTGGGTTTGAAGCTGGCGGCATCGCCAAGCTTCTCCGCGAGTTTCTGTCCTCTGTCGTGGCGCCGGCCGGCAATCACGACCTTGGCGCCATTGGCGACAAAAACCTCGGCGGTTCGGGCGCCGATGCCGCTCGTCCCGCCCGTGACAACTGCAACTTTTCCTTCGAGTGGCAACATAACAGAACACTCCCGGTGGTAGTCAGCAAGCACGTCTGTAGAAGCTACGTCCTCAGTATTCAATGGAGAAAGCGCGTTGTCCATGACCTCCGAGGTCATGGAGAAACGGGGGTTGAGGTCGACCGTTCCGGTACTAAAACGCCCCGCCGGTCAAGCGGTCAGCACAGCGCGCGTGGCTTCATCCGCAGGGAAGAAGCTTTCAATGCGCAGTTCCTGCAGGGCGATGTCCAGCGCCGTGCCGAAGGTGGTAAGCGCGGAAAACAAGCGAAGCGTGCATTCCTTCCACCTGTAGTTGATGGTCAAGAACGGCGGAGGAGCGTCACCCAGATCGAGCGTGCGCCAGCGGCTCGGCACGTCCGGATAGCTGAGCAACTCCTGAAGGAAACGCTTCATCGACTCGTCCGACGGGTTGGCAACAGCTTCGCGATGCACCCGCTGAATGATGCGTGCGGCGACACTCTCCCAGTTCTCGATGAAAGGCCGCAACCCTTGGGGATGGAATACCAGGCGGACGCCGTTGTGAGGCGTTACAGAATCGGAGCCGAAGAGAGCGAGAAAGCGCTTCGCTCCAGCATTCATCCGCAGCGTGTTCCAATATCGGTCCACGACCAATACGGGATACGGCTCATGTTGCGCCATGAGAAACTCCACGGCGCGGTGCGCCGCCTGTAACTCCGGTGTGTTGGGGTCGGTATGACGATAGAGCGGCGCGTAACCGGCCGCGAGCAGCAGGGCATTGCGCTCGCGCAGCGGGATCTGCAGCGCCTCGGCAAGACGCAGGACCATCTCCCGGCTCGGCTGTGCGCGGCCCGTTTCGACGCAGCTCAGATGGCGCGTGGAGATGTCGGCATCGAGTGCCAGGTCCAGTTGGCTAACGCGTCGAACAGTTCGCCAGCGACGGAGCAGGATGCCAAAATTCATTAGTGGAAGCGGCGGAGGCGGTGAAATCACGATTCGATTATAAGAACAATCTTTCTCCGGCGACCGGAAGGAGCCCGCCTCGGGACATGCCAGTCGTCGCAATCGGGGGAGTTTATTCGCCCTAGGACACGCCGTAGCGAAGGCAGAGAAGTTTGGGGCGAGCTCCGCTCGCCTGGACAAGCTGAAGCATGTCCCACGAAAACCGCCTCACTCAGGTACTTGTGCCCTAC
>Ga0326727_10017821_pt1 | contig 14635 bp, 6 predicted proteins | sample MB2enrmetagenome_FD_207643 | JGI IMG/M metagenome (GOLD analysis project Ga0326727, IMG submission 207643) | Lab enriched peat soil microbial communities from McLean, Ithaca, NY, United States - MB29MY | ecosystem: Environmental > Terrestrial > Soil > Wetlands > Peat | place: USA: New York... | reverse complement strand
CGGCGGAGAAGTATATGTGGCCCAATAGACTCCTTTCGGGCTGCGTTTGCCCTCTCTCCCCGCTTGCGGGGAGAGAGACGGAGAGAGGGGTTCCTTTTTCGTCACCTGAAGAATTTTGTCTCACACCAACTGAGAACCCCTGGTTGCCGTCGCGCTTGCAACCGTGCGAACTTCTGTCATCATCATGCCCTGTTGGCGCCGGAGCGTAGCTCAGCCTGGTAGAGCACTTGGTTTGGGACCAAGACGTCGCAGGTTCAAATCCTGTCGCTCCGACCAATCTCCCTTTCTCATTGCGCGAAAATGGCTTTCTTGGCGTCGGCAAGTTCTTCGTCCCGACGATGGTAGCCGCATTCATTGATGAGTTTTTCAGCGGCGGCGAGATCGTCTTGGGGCGATTTCCAAGGGTAATCCTTCTCGGGGAAAAAGAAGCGGGCACGGTGAAGGTGGATGTCGGCCATTTGAAGTCTCATGGGGCCTCGTTCGGCGATTTGCCAAGCTTCGTCGAGACGGTCTTTTTGCAAAACGACCTCGTTTTTGGGTAGTGTCTTTTCTCGAAGGAACGCGAGTTTGACCAACGATAATAACGCCCCGGGAATTTCATTCTGGCGTGACCCATTTTGAAAGCGTATGACGGCATCCTCCAAACAAACTTGAGCCCGTTGCATGGCTTTATTGCTTGACATGGTTTCAGGAACAACCTGTTGTGCGATTTCCATCTGCGCCTGTCCAGTGAAGAGACACATCAATCCAGAATGCACTTCACTTCGAAATCTCCGTGGACCTCTCTCCAAGAGACGCTTTACCGTCTCTGCCCAGGTGATGGCTTCTTCAAATTGCCCACTCGCAATACAAAAACCGCAGCGTCGAGTTAAAGCGCCGATGATCGCGCCTCGAGCTTCGTTCTTTTCCAAGTTCTCAAAGTAGGCTCGAATCGCTGGAATAGCCAGAGTGCCGCTCCCGAATTTATTGAAAGCCGTATCGTAATGAGCGCTGCAATCTGGATACATGCCCATATACGACTTTACTTCTGCCAATCGAGAATGCGCCGTGATTTGCACCCAATCGCATCCTGTTCTTTCTGCAATACTCGCCTCCATATCAGCTGTTTTTAGCGCATCCTTAAGTTGCCCTAAAAGGATTTGTGCAAAACATAGGACCCCAAGTGTGCTAGCCGCCTCGGGAAGAAGATCGCACTTGAGATACTGTTCAAAAGCAATTTGGAGAAACTTAACAGACTCATCCAATTGCCCTGACGCCCTCAAACAATAGCCTAAATGCTTTAGCAAACAGGCTTTGTTGATGTCTCCAATTTCTTTCAATGATGATGGGATTTGGAGCGAACTGAAGAATCCGGCCATCGCACTGATGTCTGATTGCACTGCGCCGAGGTGCATAACGCTGTAGAACTCATCCCTCCTTAGGATGCGCGAATAGAATACGTCCGAGTAGGCTTGGACATGTGCATCGGCCGAGCAACCGTGCGCAACGGCTTGATAAAGCGGCTGGAGGTCTTCGAGAGTGGGTTGGTCGGGTTCCATCGTGCTTGCGGAAAGATGGTCGTAGAGTCGCCGGTGGGCGGCACGCCAGGCGGCGGAATCCTGCGTGCGTAGTTGACAGCCGAAATATTCTCGCACCAATGGATGAGCATCCAGCGAGATCAGTCTGCCAGCTGCGTCACGAACCACCGTGAGTAACTTCGCAGCCTCCAGCCGGGTGAGGGCCACGTTAAGCTGCGCCTCGCTTATCCCGACGAGGGACTCGGTAAGGCCCGGGATTGGAGGATCCCGCTGTAAAGCGGTGAGGCTATGGGACGGTGCGGGCCGATCGAACAACCCAAGTAATCGCAGCACGGCCAAGACGCGTTTCCCCCGTTCCCCATCGCTCTCGAACCATTTTACATAAGCCTCCACGACACGGAAGGCATGGCCGCCCTGTTCCTCAACGTCGGCGTCCTTCAGGCTAACGAGGTCGCGCTTGCGGATGTCCCCGGCGTGAGCGTCGTGCAGGTAGCTGCCGAGCAGATTCAAGGTGAGCGCGTGGCCATGCACTTTTTCCACCAGGTTCTCGAACTCCGTTTTAGCCCCCCAGACGCCGAGTTTCCGGAGCAATGCCATGCCAGCCTCTTTGGTAAGGGGCGAGAGCTTTGTCTCACGGGCGGTGTTCGGCCCGTAGGCCCGTAAATCGGGGATAGAATGCCGCGTGGTAACCACGCAAAGACCGTTGTTGGCAGCGGCCAGCCCTTTGAGCAATTCGGCGATGCCAGGATCTTTGAGCGTCCCGTCCATCGGTGGCCCAGGTGAATATTGCAACGGTTCCAATCCATCGAGAATGAGCAGCGATCGCTGTTTGCCTACGAGCTCCGCCAGGCGCCTAGCTTTCTCGAACGCCCCCTTCGCACTGGCAGCCGTCTCCGGGTCTCCGAAAAAGGTGAGGGCTTCCTTAAGAAATACGTCTGATGAAGGCGCTGTCTGCTCCCTCTTGCCTTGACTGTAGAAGGACCACGCAAACACTGCATCGCATCCCGGCCAGCCATTCACCTCGAGATTCACGGTCCACTTCGCCACAAGCGAAGTTTTCCCTTCGCCTCCGAGTGCGACGAACATAAGGACGTGTATGCGTTTTGATTCGCCACGGACGGCGTTTGCCCAGGCATCAGAGATAAGTTTGAGTTCATCGTCTCGGCCGATGAGTTCCGCTGGAGCGTATTTAATGATGCGAGAGATGTCAGCTTGCTTGTGAAATGAACGATGTTCCTGTTTGACGGGCGCTACGGAAGGCGTCGGCGATTCAATCTCCGGCGGCTCAGACAGGGCTACCATTGAAGGGCGAGGTGTGAGAACGTGATCGCGTAGCAGGTCGCGCGCGGCGTTACAGACTTGGGCATCTCGCTCGCGCGGCTTGGCGATGGAGATGTGGTCTTCATCAAGCCCGACAGGATCGGCACCTACGCCAGGATGAGCGGAGGTTTCATCTACAATCCGGGCGCCTAACACGTCCCGAGTCTCGTAGTAAGTGACTGTTTGAATTCCTGCATCGCTTGAATGATGGCGGTACCAGTTGAGCAACTCGCGCAAGTGCGCGTCGTGCGCCCGCAGATCTTCAATACTGACGGTCGTCTGAAAGATCTTGCTGAAGTTATCGAGGAGGGCAGCAAGTGAGGCTCCGGCGTGAGGTGTGGCAAGGAAAAGAACGGCGCGGGCATTCTTAAACACTGATTGCTCACGCGATTCAGTTGCCTCAGAAGCCAAGCGAAGGGTCTGTTTGGCCAGCAGACCGCCGAGGCTGTGGCAAACGAAAAACAATGGCCGCTCACCAATGCCGCTTTGAACCATCAAATTGAGAACCTGCAGAGCGCGGTCTGGCAACGCCATGCTATGGCCTGAATCAGGGCTTTTCCGGGAAAACCAACTGCGAAACCACATCAATTTCGTGGGGCTAGCCGCGTAGCCAAGCGACCAAACACCGATATTAGGAAATTCTTTTCCCAGCCAATGAGGCCAAGATGTGGATTCATCCTTGCCGTGCCGCCAAGTATCGAAAGCGTCCCCACCGAGGCCGTGAATGAAAAGGACATCGGCCTTGCGCTCTCTGCTTCCAAAACCCGAAATTTGGTGCAACTTACTCATTTCGTCCTCCAACCAAAAACAGCCCAAACGAGTTCATCTCAAGACAAAACATCGACTTCTCCAGGGCGGAATGAGACTGCCTCATTTTGGCAACAAAAGCAATCTCGCAAACATGTCTTCTCCATGTTTTTTCTCTGCGATTAAAAACAGCGTCCCTTTCAGTTTCAGAACAAACGCATTTAAAATTGACACGCTGTATTTTGCATCCTTGGGATGCTGTAAAACCTCGATTCCATGGCTCATCTTCGACTGATAGCTGCGTTCGGATAAAATGGCGCGCAACCTATTATCGTACCAATAGTTGCAAATGTCTCGTCACAAAGCCGTTTTGCAGTTTTGTCTTGTTCAAATCCTGTCGCTCCGACCATTTTACACTTTCATCCCTGACGGTCAAATCTCTGAACGGCTTTGGGGCAATGTGATCGTGCGCGGCGTACGGTGTTTCTGCTTCAGAAGGTCTTTAAGTCGCTGTTCGTAGATTGCTGGCAGCGGTGGCTTCCTCTTCAAAAGAAGGGCGAGGTCATGCACGAGCTGTTCCATGTCGCCTTTGTTTGCGCTGTCAAGCGCGTTTAGGTTTGAAAGAGGCGGGCGCAATGCGGCTGCGTCAATTCCTCCGGCTAAAATGGGAACGAAGTGCTCATCGGAACCCCATCGGGCACCAAGCTCAAAAAGCACGAACTGAGAAACCAGGCTTTCAGGGGTTATCAGGCCAATAAAACAACGGGCGCTTTGAATTTCCTTGCGCAATTCTCCTTCGGTCTTCGCACCGCCAGACAATTTGTAGCCATCGACGCTCGTGCATCGCAGACGATCATGCGGGATTGCCAACGCTTCACGGACGAACTCGATGAGCGCTCTTGCGAGATCTTTGTTTTTGCTCGAGTGTTCGCTTCGTCGACCCATGCCTTCATTGCGTTATCGCATCCTCCACCTCCCATTGACTAAATCCGTTTTCCAATGGCATGATCGTGCAGTTTAATCATTCTCACGAAACAGCCAATGATTCGGACAAAGACCTTGGATGCTGTAAAACTTCGATTCCATGGCCCATTTATGGCTGATGGCTCCGTTCAAAAAAAGTGGTGCGTAAACGACTATCATACAAATGGTTGCAATTGTCTCGCCACAAGGCCGCTTTACAGTTTTCTCTTGATCAAATCCTGTCGCTCCGACCATCTTGCCACGCCTTCACATCCGGGCGTAATCTGTTACGTGACTGACTGAACCTGATTGCTCCGGCGCCTGAAAGGACAAAAATGAAGATCGTCAAAATCACTTATGACGCTGTGCTGCTCTGCGCGGTGTGGAATTTGAATTTGGCGTTGGCCCAGACGCCACGCCCAACGCCGCCCGCCCGCGATCCGAACACCCCGGGATATGTCACGGCTAAGAAGTTGCCCGACGGCGCCAACCCGCCGCCCGATACGGACGGAAACTTCATCCTTGGCCCGACTCACAAACAGGCGCCGGAAATGACCGCGCCGGAAGGTGCGCCGCAGGGAAAGGTGTATAACTTCACCATGAGTTCGATTGACAGCAAAATCTATCCCGGCATTGCTCGCGACCCAAATACTTTTGGCACAGTGGATCCCGCCGACCCTGTCAAATTGGTGGTGACTACCAGCCACAAGGCTCCCTACACACGGCGGGTGGCGGTTTATGTGCCGAAGCAATACGTTTCCGGCACGGCCGCCCCCTTCATTGTCGGGGCCGACGGGATTGACCGCGCGTTGTTTACGGCTTTGGAAAACCTGATCGCCGGCAACCGCGTGCCAGTGATGATTGGCATCTCCATCGGCAACGGCGGCGGTGACGCCCAAGGCAGCGAGCGCGGACTGGAATACGACACCATGTCCGGCCTGTATGCGGAGTTTGTCGAGAAAGAGGTGCTGCCGCTGGTGGAAAGCAACTGCAATGTAAAGTTGACCCAGGACCCCGATGGCCGCGCGACGATGGGCGGCAGTTCCGGCGGTGCCGCGGCATTCATCATGGCGTGGTATCATCCGGACCTCTACCACCGCGTTCTTACCTATTCCGGCACCTATGTGAATCAGCAGTGGCCATATAATCCGGACACCCCGCACGGCGCGTGGGAATTTCATGAACACCTCATCCCGGACAGCCCGGCCAAGCCGCTGCGCATCTGGATGGAAGTCGGCGACCGGGACCTTTTGAATCCGAATGTCATGCGCGATAACATGCACGACTGGGTCGTCGCCAATGAGAACATGGCGAAGGTGCTCGCCGCCAAGGGCTATCATTACCAGTTTGTCTTTGCCCGCAACGCCGGGCACACTGATGCCAGCGTGAAACAACAAACCTTGCCCGAGGCTTTGGAATGGTTGTGGAAGGATTACAAGCCGGAGACAAAGTAACATGAAAGGAGAGGAGGTCTGTATGCGAATTTCGAATCTGCTGTGGGCGCTTGCATGCGCCAGCCTGCCCGCCGCCGCTCACGCACAAAGCGTCCAGTTAACCATGATCTACGCCTTCAGCAGGCAATACGGCATCGGAACTTACAACGGCGTTCCTATATCCACGAATGTCGAAGGGGCCAACCCAGAGTCCTCCTTGGCGTTCGGTTCCGATGGCTGCCTTTACGGGACGACCTCCCGAGGCGGCTCCAACGGCTTCGGAACCATCTTCCGCATTACGACCAACGGCGCTCTGACTCTCTTGGGAACCTTCTCCGACCCGGATAATGTCGGACGTAATGCGGGCCTCACATTAGGACCCGACGGCAATCTCTATGGCACCACCCTCCTTGGCGGCACCAACGGCGGTGGAGACGTGTTTCAGGTCACAACCAACGGAGCCGTTTCCACCATTTATTCATTCAGTGCCATTCCAGACGACCTCACCAACTCGGATGGCTCGGTTCCCAAGGTGGCCTTAACTCTTGGCCGCGACGGCTGTCTTTACGGAACGACTGTCGAAGGAGGCGCTTACGGCGAGGGAACCATCTTCAAAATCACGACCAACGGCGACTTGGCAACGCTGGGAAATCTTGATCTTCCCGTCGATGGCGAGTACAGCGTGGAGCCTTCGTCGTTGACGATCGGTCAGGACGGCAATTTTTACGGCACAACCTCGTCCGGCGGCTCGAACAACGGCGGAACCTTTTTTCGGGCGACAACCAACGGCGTGCTGACGACACTGTATTCGGGCTCAGGCGTGGGTTCATTCCCTACCGTCGGATTGACTCTGGGACCAGACGGCAATTTCTACGGATCGACCGCTAACGGCACCGGCCTTCCAGGAACAATCTTCCGAGTAACGCCGGCCGGCGCGCTTTCGACGCTGGTCAACTTTAATAACACCAATGGCGCTTCTCCTTCTGGCGCGTTGGCCCTTGGGCCGGACGGTAATTTTTACGGAACGACTCTCTATGGCGGAACCAACAGTTACTGGGGAGGAACGATCTTCCGGCTGACAACCAATGGACAATTCACTTCGCTCTATTCTTTCGCCGGGGCCTCGAATGAGGCCTCCACCAATGCCGACGGAGCCAGCCCCAGTTCAACTTTGACGCTGGCTCCCGACGGCAGTTTCTACGGCACGACGTTTACGATGGGCCCCAACGCAAGCGGCACGATATTCAAACTGACGATACCGCCGCCGACCCTGGCCATCCAGTCGCTTCCTGGAAATGTCGTGCTGACATGGGACGACCCAGCCTATGGCCTTCAAGCCGCGACGAACATTGACGGTGTCTTCACCAATATCCCTTCCGCCGCCAGCCCTTTCACCAACGCCATCCTCCCCAACACCCAGTTTTTCCGCCTGGTCAGAAATTGAGGTTCGTCGGCACTGGACTCGACGGCCAGAATTCCACGTTGCAGAACAGCTTTGCCGTGAACTCTCGCGACCATAGTTGACTCCTTCGTAGAAACTTCCGTTTCTCCGGCGGCGTGTTCGCCCAACCGGCTAAAGCCGGCGCCTCGGCTTATCGCGGGGATGGTGCGCGCCCGCGCCGCCATGCCCACGGCCTCACGGCAAGACCCGGAGTCGGTAGTAGCGGTTGCTGGGAATCAACGGGTCGAGTTTGGCGGCGAAGTTGCTCGAGCTGGTGACGTCGCCGGCCAAGGCGCTCCAGTTGGACGGCGCCAAGTTCGGATTGAATTCGACCCGATAGGTCGTACTGGGGAAAGCGGTCCAAGTCAGCAGCACGTTCGAGCCGGAGATAGCGGCGGACAAGAGCAGTGGAGGCGGAATGGCCACGCCCGTCACCTGGACGATGACGGAGCTGGCCGTGTTGCTCAACTGCATCGTCACCGCATTGGAGGGATAATAAAAATTCGCGAACGTGCCATTGAGCGCGCCAGCGGTCAGGACGGTGAAGGTGTCATTCGTGGCGGGAATGAACCCGTTGGTCAGGACCACGTTGAGCGTACCTCCAAGGCTCACCGAGCCGGCCACTTGGAGCTGGCCGTAATTGGCGCCTGCGGTGGCGCCGCCCAGAGCGCAATTGAGCAACGCATTGGAGGAGGAGGCATAGCCATTATTGGCGGCCAGAATGCCCACCTGGAGGTCAACGGTGCCGTAATTGGTGAACGGAACGCCGACGGTCGTGGTGCCGGTGCTCAGTGACTTGCGGAAAATGCCCGCGTTATCAAAACGGTAGGGCGAGAAGAAGGGACTCAACGCAGCCGCGTTTTGCGCCGCGAACAGCGCTCCGGGCCGGTTGGTGATAATTCCACCATCGAAATAAAGGGTGCCTGCGCCCGTCCACAGAATCGTGCCAGCGTTGTCAAGCGTGCGGTTCAGCGTTACCCCATTTGCGCTGGCCAAATTCAGGCTTGCGCCCGGCGCGATGACCATCCGTCCGCTGCCTGTCATCGTGCCGGTCGTCCAATTCATCACGTTGTCAATCGTGAGTGTCCCGCTGCCATCCAAGGCCGCGCCCCCGGCATTATTGACGTAATCCAAATTCGAGACGGACAGGTCCGCATCGTCCAGGAGCACCCCGCCGTTTAGGCGGTAGAGCCCGCCGCCATTGAGTTGCGCCCCTGGGACCAGCGTTAGGGTGCCGCTGCGCAATTCCACCAGCGCGGTGGGGGAGGCATTAAACGGGCCGCTCGAAACAGCGTTTGCCACCACAAACCGATTGGTGGCGCCCGGCGCCAGCACGATCGTGCCCCAGTTGGTCAGCGTTAGGTACCACACCAGCGTGCCGGATTCAATGTCCACCGTCCCGTAGTTGTTGAAGTTGATGCCGACGGTATTGGTGCCGGGATCCATCGCCTTTTGGAAAACCCCCGAATTATCGAATTCGTGAGGGGAATCGAAATTGGCGAAGGAGCCTGCGCCCTGCTGTTGGAACAGAGCGCCCGCGTCGTTGGTCAGAATGCCGCCATCGACGTTGACGGAGCCTGCCCCGGTCCACAGGACAGTCCCTGCATTTTCCAAGGTGCGGCTGAGGGTGACCCCAGTGGCGACGGCGAGGTTGAGGGTCGCGCCAGGCGAAATGACTGTCCGTCCGCTGCCCGTCATCGTACCGCCGGTCCAATTCATCACGTTGTCGATCGTGAGTGTCCCGCTGCCATCCAAGGAGGCGTCCCCGGAATCATCGAGGTAATCCAGATTGGTGACGGTCAGGTCGATGTCGTCCACCAGGACGCCACCGTTGAGGCGATAGAGGCCCTCGCCATTGAGTTGGGCGCCCGGAAGCAGGGTGAAGGTCCCACTGTCCTGTTCCACCAGGCTGCCAGGCGGCGCGTTGAACGGCCCGCTTGAAAGCCCGGTCGAGCCGGCGAACCGATTGGTCGTGCCCGGGGCCAGCAGGACCGTGCCGGTGTTGGTGAGGTCGAGGTTGAACAACAAAGTGCCGGCCTCCAGGTCAAGGGTGCCAGGATTGTTGAAGGCGGCAGTCACGGTGTTGGTCCCGGGGTCCATCGTCTTGCTGTAGGTTCCCGCGTTATCAAAGCGGAGAAGGTTCAGTTGGGCTGAGGTCTGCGCCTCGAACAGAGCGCCGGGGCGGTTGGTGAGGATGGCGCCGCCGCCGATGATGTTGCCAGCCGTCCAAAGGATCGTGCCGCCGTTCTCCAAGGTCGAGCGCAAGCCCACCCCCGTGCTGGAAATCGTCAACGAGGCGCCGGTGTCAATGATCACGCGCCCCCCGCCCGTGATCGGCCCGCCATACCAGAAGGAACCGCCGTGAAGGGTCATGGTGGCGCTGACCGAGAACGTCGGAGCCGTGCTGGCATCGCCCAGGAACAAGCCCAGGCATTCGGTGTCGTTGGTGACCGTCACGGTATTGTTCTCGATGATGTGCGCATTATCAGTCGGCAAGGGAACCAGTGAGTTGGTGGTGAAGTAGGCGCCCGTCCAGTTGCTGGGATCGCTCCAGTCGCCGCCGCTGGGATTAACCCAGTAATAATCAATTGGTGAAAAGCGTGCGAATACGGTTTTGTTGGTGTTCATGGTCAAAGTGACGGTGTTGCTCTGCGACATAACATCACCAGTCCAAGCGTGAAACGTGTCGGGCGCAACGGCTGTGGCCGTCAAGGTCACTACGTCGGTCTGGCTGTAGCTGCTCTGGTCGGGGACCACCTGCACGAGGCCGCCGTCGCTGAAGAGCGCCAGTTGGTATCGCGTTGAGGCGCTGTTGGTGGGGTTGGTTCCGTCCAGGAATTTCTGGAGGTTCGGCACGCCGTCGCCAGTATAGTCAGCCGTGGCGTTCTGGTTGAGGTTGCCGAAATACTGCAACTGCCACCAATCGGGCATGCCGCAGCCGCGGCTGTCAATCCAGAGTGGGGCCGGGCTGCTGGTGACACTGCCCCAAGAGTTGGCGAGCACGACCGAATAATAGCCCTGGTTGGTCAAGCTGACGCTCGTGATAAATAACGTGTCGCTGGTTGCCCCGGGGATGTTGGTGCTGTTGAACTGCCACTGATAAGATAGACCCGAGGTGTCGAGCGCAACCACCGAGAAGCTGGCCAGCGCGCCCGGCTGGACCACCTGCATTTGAGGCTGGCTGAGAATTTGCGGGGGTTGATTGGTTTCTGCCGCCTGCACTTGGAAATTGCCCGCCGGATCAAAAAGGCATAGCGAACTCTGGGCGCCAGCAGGAGCCGCAATTAGAACAAGGAACGCCGTGGCGGCGCCGGAGAGCCAGCGTGCGTGCCGCAACATCGCGTTCCTGAGTTGGGATTGACCTTGGTTCATGGCGGGACTGGCGGCAATCCAAGACCCCACCGGATAAACTCAAGCCCGTCAAGAATAGCCACATTTTCCGCCGTGGCGGCCGCGCCCGCCGCGTCGCGATAATCGCCTAAGTACGGGATGCGATAGTTATACATTGCCCTCAGCCAGGCGTCGGCCCACTCATAGGCCTCTGCTTCTGCATCCTCGGCAATAGGCTCCAAGTCAGGAACAATGCTTTCTACCGTCTGAACGACATTGGGGACATTGGGCAGAGACGTGCGCGCCAGTGCGACAGACGATTCGGCACCCGGGCCGCTTGCATATCCAATGAGAGTTTGGCCGGCGCTTTGCGCACATTCCACGCCTGCCGCAATAACCGGCTCCGCTTCCGCCGCGACCTCTTCGACTTCCTGGGCCACAGCGCCGCCACCCGCTGCCGCGGCGCCCCCCAATACCGTGGCCAACTGGGCACATTCGACGGGGTGCTCGGCACACCAGGCGTCCACAGTCGTGAGCGCCAATCCTTGAGGATCTTTGCGGCTCACGGGTTGGTTGCGAACATAGGCGTAGAGGTTCGCGCCTTCGCGCCATTCAGCATTCCTGAGCGGGTCGCGCGAAAGCCAGCGCCCCAGGTTCGGGTCGTAGGCCCGGAAATGGGTCAGGTACAAGCCGGCCTCGCAAGTCCAGAACATGCCGGCAAAACCAAAGTCCGCGTCCAGATCGCCGCTGAGCTTGGATCGGCGGCCGAAGGGATCGTAGGTATAGCGCGCCCGAACATTGCCGCTGGTGTCGGTGACCTCGCGAACGGAGCCAAGGTGATCGCGAGTGTAATAGTAAAGCCCGGCGTTGGTCCCCGTGACCAACTGGACGCCTTGAGCGAAGAATCGCTTGGTGACCACGCCGTTGGTGTCGTGTTCCTCGGCAATGCTTCGTCCTTCCCAAACGAACATGCGGTGTGAAACCTCGGCCCCATTGACCAGTTGTCGAATTCCCACCAACTGGCTGGCCCCGTCGTAGGTGAACTCGGTGCGCTGATTTCCCGCATTGACCGCCGTCAACCGATTGGCCGCGTCCCACTCATTGGTGCGCGAACCGGCAAAAGCGGTCGTCGTGCTGAGCTGATTCAGGGCGTTGAACGCGGCGGTGTAATTAGAAGATCCTGCCTGCTCCGTCAAACGATTGGCAGCCGCGTCGTAGCCGTAGGCGAAGGAATTGACCAGTGCGCCGGAATTGGTGACGGTTGCCGAGAGCAATTGATTGGCCGCGTCGTAAGCAAAGGTGTAGAGATCAGGCGGCTGCGCCCCGGCCTGCTGCGACCAACTGAGGATCTGTCTCCTGGGAAGATCATAGCCGTAAAGGAATTGAGAGAGTGGCGTGGCGCCAACCTGGTGAGTGATGCTTTGAAGCGCAAGGTCCTGAAGGACTGTGCCATAGGCGCGGGTATCGGTTTGGCCGTTGGGCAGGCCCGCGAAAAGCATGCGGGAGGAACTGCCATCGTAAGCGTAGCTGAAGGAACCGAGCGCGTTGCTGTTGGCCTGCACGCGCCCCGCGGGATCGTACGTGACCGCCCAATCCACTCCGTTAATCGCCCGATGAACCCGCCGTCCCAATTCATCGTAGCCGCAGGTGATCGTTTCGTTTGGCAGCGGCCCGGCCTGACTCGCCAACTGGCCCGCCCCCAATGACGGGGACCCCGTTATCGGGAGGTAGAAATAGGAGGTGGTTCCTGCGCCGTCGGTCATTGAGGTCAGCCGTTTGTAATCGGTGTCATACGTGAAGCTGACCGGGGGCGTGGGAACGGTCGCGTTGGCGTAGCCGACGAAGCTCAGGGTGTTGTCCAGGTTGTAGCTGAAATAGGTGAACTGCTGCTTTTCATCCGTTACCTGGCGCAATCGGCTGGTGGTGTTCTCGTAGGCGTATGTAATTTGGGAACCGTCGGCGAATTGCTTGGCGATCGGCCGGCCCTGGACATCCATTTGCCAGGAGGTCGTACGGCCCAGCGCATCGCTCAGGCTTTTCAGGGCGCCGCATCGGCACCATCCGATGCGAGTGACGCGTCCCAATGGGTCGGAGACCTGCGTGAGCTGGCGCAGACTGTCGTAGTCGAAGAGCGTCAGCCGCCCGGCGCGGTCACGATAAACACTCGGATCCAGCTTATCATAGGTGATTTGTTCAAAGGTGGCGTCCGGATAGGTGATTTGGGTGATCCGGTCCAGGTTGTCGTAATTGAAGCCCAGCATGTAGCCGCTTGCGTCGGTCAGCGTCCCAATCCGCCCGAACGCATCGTAGGAGGCCGTCACGGTGTCGTTGATGCCGGTCAGCGGGCCGTCCACCGCCAGGAGATAGCCGTTGGTGTCGTAGTCGCAAGTGATGGTCTCACCCTTGGGATCGGTCGCGGTGAGGACTTGGCCGCGGGCGTTGTAAGTGTAGCTGGTGGTCTGCCCGGCGGCATCCGTGGTCGTCAGCGGCCGGTGTTGGGAGTTGTAGGTCGCTTGGAAGAGCAATTCGTTTTTCCCCGCCGTCGTCATGTGAATTTCCTGCAAATCAATGCCGTTGGACGCATAGATATAGGCAAAGGAGCGGCCCAAAGGATCCACCTCGTTGGTTACCCAGCCAAAGCCGTTGTACCCGTAGTTAAAAAGCTGCGTGGAACCATCGTCAAGCACGCGGCCGATTTGCGTGGGAAGATTGTTGGCGCCAACGCTCTGTGGGCTCTGGCCCGCGTAACCGTACCACACCCGGTGTTCCAGCGGCTCCTTGGTGCTCTCCAGGATGCCTGAAGAGACACTCGCGCTGGCGTGCAGCCAGTGGAAAACCCTGGCTTTGGTGTAATCGCCGTAGGACGTGGCGCAGGCGTTGCGACTCCAGTAGAACGTGTTGCGGTAAACCAGGTTGTTGTTGTCGATCAAGGGCATCCCCTGCGGCAGCGTCGCAGTCGGATCGGCGGCAGGTATCCCCGATGTGTCGTCGTTATACTCGACCCGCTCGAGACTACCGTCCGGGTGGGTAATCTCGGCAACACGGTCAACGCCGTTGCCGTAGGACAGGGAGAAGCGGCTGGTCCCATAGGGAGTCGTCAAGGAGTCCACACTCGTGTAATTGGTGACAAAGTAGGCTCCGTTGGTGGTGATGCTATAGGCGAAGACATTGGTCCCAGGAGCGTAATTAACCCGCGAAGCGAGGCCCTGGACATCCGTAATGTTGGTCAGGAGGTAGGAGTAAATAAGATTTGTAAATATGCCCTCATTTGTCGAATTGGGGGTATTGGTGCATGTAAAGTAACCTATGGGTTCGGGCATATAGCCGAACGTCGCCGAGCGGCCGAAGGGATCGGTTACCTGCGTGATTTTGTAAGGATCATCCGCCACGATATTAGTGAAGGTGCAGGGCCCTGCTGTGCCCGTGCCGGTACTCGGCAGGCCGTGGTTTATGGTGGTGACCTGGCCGATCGCGTCGGTGATGGCGACCAGGCGCAGCAAGCCGTCATAGGCCAAGGTGACGGCATTGCCCTGGGGGTCAATCACCTGGGTAAGAAAGACCCTTCGCGTCGTGCCGAACGACCCGTCCGACTGGCTGAAAATCATTTGAGTCCCGTCGGGCCAGAGCATGGTGTAACTGATTGGATCAGTGGACGTGCGGGTCAGCAGGGTCTCGTCGTACTGCTGGTAAGCGAACGATTGCGTGTTGGTGTCGAATCCGGTGAACGTGCGCTGCCCGCCCCCGATAAAATAATACACATCGGACAGGCCGCTCGTCGGGTCATCAGTGATGAAGGAGATCCAATCGCAGCTCCATTGCGGGCCGAAATTGGAGTAGGCCGCGTTCGCGGGCTGAAAACCGTCCAGGGAATTGTAGCGGATGAC
>Ga0326727_10017820_pt1 | contig 14635 bp, 12 predicted proteins | sample MB2enrmetagenome_FD_207643 | JGI IMG/M metagenome (GOLD analysis project Ga0326727, IMG submission 207643) | Lab enriched peat soil microbial communities from McLean, Ithaca, NY, United States - MB29MY | ecosystem: Environmental > Terrestrial > Soil > Wetlands > Peat | place: USA: New York... | reverse complement strand
AGCGCTTCAGCAGACTCAGGCTGGTGCCGTGAGTGGGACCGCCGTTAAGTCGGCCGTCCTGGATGTCGGGGGCATACCGCTTCCAACCCCAGCGATTCCACACCGAAGCGTTCCCGAACCACGGCACCCCATATTGCTTTCCGGCGCCGCGGATAAAGGAGTAAAAGACTTGCCCATTGGGCAGCGCTTGGGCAGTCTCCGCCCCAATGAAGGTGTAAACGCCTTCCTTCAAAAAGTAGTGCCCGAAGTTGAGCGAGACGAGGGTCGACATCTTGTTGCCGAGCTCCCCGGTGAGATGCTCAAAGTGCCGCTGAAAGTTAAGGTATTGCTCCCGCCGTCCGGCTGACGAGGGGTAAAGTTCGGATGCGTAGCCGCCGATGTACCGGCCATCCTGCTCGCCATTGTCCATTCCCAGCCAATGTGTGCCTATCTTGGATTCGAGCAATTCGAATACGCCGCCTGGAGCGCGGAACTGTTGCCAATAGCTCCCGGGGCCGGAGCCGGGCACGAAGCCCCACAGGTCAAACAAAAACAGGTTGCGCCGTTGGATTTCGTCGGCGACGTCGCCGAGGTTGCGAGCTTCCAAAATCGAGTAAGAAATCCAAAGCACGTCACCCAATTCGTGCCTCACCACATACTTGTCGATCCTTTCCCGATATCCGACGATCAGACCATTCTGGATTTCTAAATCTCGCAGGGTGGTGAGGTGCGTACGCCCGTCGAAGGTGTCCCATCCGGGCGGCTGAACGTGACGGCGCGTGTAGTCTGGATGCTCGCGGGGAACGAGCAGGTGATCATAGATGCGGTGTGGAGTCGCCGGCTGTTTTGCCGCGCCGGGAGGCTTCGAGTTTCCCGCACCCGCCATGATCTTGCCCTTCAAGAGACCTGCGCTCGTAATCCCTGCCAGGCTGCTTAGCAGCGAACCCTTCACAAACCGTCGTCTATTCATGGCTCCCTCTTGCGACTCGTCATTCCGGGATGGGCATTCACAAGGCGCACAGTATACAGGTTTGGCCCGTTTTCAGGGTGAGCTCAAATGAGACGGCAAAAATCAAATCATCAAACTACTTGGCAACCCTACACGTTTTCTGATAATCCTTATAAATTGAGTGCGCTTCGGAATCCCCAGAACGTTTGGCATCCGCAAGCCAGGAAATTTAAAGTGGTTGAGCAATTGTCCGTAAGACCCACGTCAACAAGATGGGCGGGAGAGAGCGGAAGCAGGTGCATATCCTCGGAAGCAGGAAGGGTGGCTTTCCATGATCGAAGTTGAAAACCTCAGCAAACGTTACGGACCCACATTAGCCGTTTCCGGCGTGAGCTTTAGTGTGCAGAAGGGTGAAGTGCTGGGCTTTCTCGGCCCCAATGGCGCCGGGAAGACCACGACCATGCGCGTGATCACGGGATTCCTTCCCCCCACCGAGGGAAAGGTCCGCGTGGCGGGATTCGATGTGACGGAGGAACCGTTGGAGGCGAAGCGGCGCACCGGCTATCTTCCGGAATCCCCTCCCGTCTATCCGGACATGACGGTAGTGGAATACCTGGCCTTCGTGGCACGGATCAAGGGTGTATCGCGTCGCGATATAAAACCCCGCCTGGACGGGATCGTTGAAAGATGCGCGGTGGGCGACGTGCGCAATCGGCAGATCGGAAAACTCTCCAAGGGTTACCGGCAACGCGTGGGCTTGGCACAGGCGCTGATCCATAACCCCCATGTGCTGGTTCTCGATGAACCGACCGCCGGCCTCGACCCCAAACAAATCATTGAAACCCGTGAACTGATTAAGGGATTGGGGGGACAGCACACGGTGATCCTGAGCACGCACATCCTGCCGGAAGTCTCCAAAACCTGCCAGCGCGTGGTGGTGATCAACGCCGGACAGATTGTGGCGGTCGGGACGCCGGACGAACTCACGCGGCGCCTGCAAGGGTTTGAAACCGTACTCGTCACCGTCGAAGGTCCGGCTGCGGCCATTATCGAAAAGTTCCAGCGCGTCGGAGGGGTGAATTGGGTCGAACCCCGCGAGTCCCATGGTGACCGGGTGACCCTGGAAGTCCACTCAGAAAAAGAGAAGGACGTGCGCGCGGAACTGGCGCGCGCCACGGTCGAATCCGGTTGGAAGCTCTACGAACTGAAAACGAGTGGTTTGAGCTTGGAGGAAATATTCCTGAAGCTCACCACCAAGGATCTGAGTGAAGAGGCCGCAGCGAAAGCAGCAAACTAAAAAGGCCGGGATTCGGGGCACGGGAATCGGGACACGGGTAGAACCCACACTGAGGTTGCACTTCCGAGTCCCGTGCCCGGTATCCCGCGTCGTGAAGAGCAGAAAGGATACTCTCTATGCGCAATGTCATGGCGATCGCCGGGAAGGAACTGCGAGGGTACTTCCATTCGCCCATCGCCTACCTGGTGATGACGGTATGGACCTTCCTCGTAGGGCTTATTTTCTACCTTTACCTCGGTGAATACATGAACTACAGTTTCCGGATGGAGGCAATGGGCGGAGGCCAGCCGCTACCGAGTTTAAATGAAGCGATCGTACGTCAAATTCTCCAGGGCTTCCTCATGGTTGTGCTGCTCTTTATGATCCCGCTCATCACGATGCGGCTTTATGCCGAGGAGAAAAGGACCGGCACGATTGAACTCCTTCTCACTTCGCCTTTGACCGACTTGGAGATTATCCTCGGGAAATTCCTCGGCGCCCTTAGTTTGTACGGAATTCTCGTGGCATCAACTTTTTCTTACCTCGGCGTGCTGTTCATCTACGGCAACCCCAGCGCCAAGCCGCTCCTTGCCAATGCGGCGGGAATGCTGCTCTATGGCGCCGCGCTGCTGGCTCTCGGAATGTGGTTCTCGACCTTTACCCGAAACCAGATCATTGCGGGTGTGGTGTCCATGGTGACCTTTCTCGTACTCTACATCTTCAACTGGCCATCGATGTTCATGGATAACAAGGTGGTTCAAATCATGGCCTCCATGGCCATCACCACTCACATTGAAAACTTTTCGAAGGGTGTTATCCAACTGAGCGACGTGGTGTATTACCTTTCGGTCGTAATTCTGGGAATCTTCCTGACCGCGCGCTCAGTGGAAGCCCTGAAAGGGAGGCCGTAACCATGGCCTGGAAAGATCGCATTACCGGCCGCAGCGGACAACAAGTTCTTTCGGGGGCGAATTTTGCTCTCTACACGGTCATCGTCATCGCTCTCATTGCATTGGTGAACTGGTTTGTGAATAACCACGACAAGCGATGGGATCTGACGCCCAACAAGAAATATAGCCTTTCGGAGCAGTCCCACAAGATCCTCAAAGAACTAAAGCAGGACGTCACCATTTACGCGTTCGAGGGACCGCGTGGTTCGGACGATCTTCGCGACGTGCTCGGTATGTATTCTGCCGCCTCCAACCGGGTCAACGTAAAATACGTTGATCCCAACCGGCAGCCGGCGCTGGCGAAGGGATTTGGCGTGCGAACCGTTCCCACGATCGTGGTGGCCGCCGGCGATCGCCATATGGAAGCGCAGGGGGAAAGCGAAGAAGGAATCACCAATACGCTGGTGCGCGTTCTAAAAGGCCAGCGGATGGCTTGCTTCATCCAGACGCACGGCGAGCGCAATCTGGACAACACGGAGCGCGAAGGTTACGACCGCTTCAAGAAACAGCTCAGCGACGAGAACTACCAAACGGAAATGCTTCCCTTCTTGCAGAAGATGGAGATTCCCAAAGACTGCACCATGGCGGTCATTGCCGGGCCACAAAATGATTATCTCCCCCCGGAAATTGACGTCCTCCACAAGTACCTCCAAGACGGCGGACGCGCGCTCGTCATGCTGGATGCCGGGGTCGAAGTTCCCAATCTCGCCAAACTGCTAAGTGACTTTGGGGTGACGGCTCGCAATGACTTGGTGATCGACGAGAATCCCGTGGCCCAGATGGTCGGCCTGGAACCATTTATGCCGCTGATTCTCAAGTACGGAACGAACCCCATCGTTCAACCGCTTGATGGCCGCGCGACAATCTTTCCCATGCCTCGTTCGCTTGAGGTGGGAAAGGAGTCAAAACCTGGGGTGACGGTTGACTCTCTTTGCGAAACTTCCCCCGACAGTTATGGCGTCGCCGACTGGACTCCCAAGATCAGGGAAATTGGCCGGTTCCGCGCGGGTAAAGATGTGAAGGGTCCGCTGTCCGTGGCCGTCGCGGGGACGGCATTAGGATCAGGGGGAGAGAAGAAAACGGAGGGACGTTTCGTGGTTTTGGGCACTTCCCTGATCGCGGCGAACGGTATGCTAAATCAACAGAGCAACCGCGATTTCATCATGAATTCCATCAACTGGCTGTCAGAAGATGAAGATCTCATTTCCATTCGGGCCACGCCCCCAGAATCACAGCATCTGACCATGAATGCGGAGCAGATGCGCCGCCTGCTCATTCTGGGCGTGTTCGGAATTCCCCTCCTGATCGTGCTGGCGGGCTTTTTGGTGTGGTGGGAGCGCCGGTGAAAACAGCCGTGACGAGTGACGAGCAAGCACGATGGTGGCAAATTCGATGAAGAAGCAAAAATACCTGAACACCCTGATTGCCCTGGTGGTCCTGGGGGCCACCTGGGGAGCATTTATCTATTACGACAAGCACAAGGGCAGCGAGAAACCCTCCGTCGAAACCAGTCAGCAAACGAAGATTTTTTCCCTTGATGCCCAGCACATCCAGTCCATCACTTTCAAGCCCCGCGACGGTGACGCTTTCTCCTGCCAGCGCGAAGGCGGGAAGTGGACCATCACGGATCCTCACCACCTGGATGTGGACCAGGGCAACTTCTCCGCGGTTCTGAATAGCTTGACCACCGCCACCATCGACGAGGTTGTTGACCCACACCCCGCCAGCTTGAAGGACTATGGCCTCGATCCGCCCAGCTTCACGCTGGAAATCACCACCGATGCCAAACCGCAGTCCTTCACCCTGCTGCTGGGTGACGACACGCCCACCAGCGGCGGTTTGTATGCGCAGGCCAGCGGAAATCCGCAAGTTTTCACCCTGGCCAGTTATCTGAAATCTTCCCTGGAGAAGAAAAGCTTCGACCTGCGCGACCGCCGCGCCCTGACCCTGGAGGCTGACCAGCTTCAAAAGATCGGAGTTGAATACAAGGGTACAAGCTGGACGCTGGAGAAGAATCCCGAGGGCGTTTGGGATTTGGCGCTCCCTCCCCTCGTGCGCGCGGACCGCTTCACAGTGGACGGCTTGGTGAGCCAATTACGGGGCCTCACCATGCAGACGATCGCGGGGGAGGATAAAAAGAAAAACGGCGACTATGGATTCGGATCACCGGAGCTGCACCTCCAGTTAACGGGGAGCGATGGAACACAGACGATCGTGGTGGGGAAAAAGGACAAGGATTCGGATCGGTATTTCGCCATGAACTCCGCGCTCGACCCGGTCTTCACCCTGAACTCCGACTTCGTCACCCAGTTCAAGAAGAGCCCGGCGGATTTGCGCGAGAAAGACTTGTTTTCATTTTCCTCGTTCGATGTGAAGCGCTTGGAAGTGGACACGCCCAAGGGTCATTGGGTTTTGGAGCATCAGGGAAATCAATGGAAGCAGACCGCGCCCAAGTCCAAGATCGTGAATTCCGATAAGATGGAAACCATCTTGACCAATTTGCGCGACTTGCGTGCGGATTCGTTCCCCAAGGCTGGAAGCCTGGCGGATTTCGGCTTGGCCAAACCGCCTTACCGCTTTAATGTCCAATCCGGAGACAAGAACACCACGGAAATCGTGGAGGCGGCGAAATCCGGCGATCACGTTTACGCGCGCAGATCCACCGACCCGCTACCTAGTGAGCTTTCCAAATCTGCCTTGGATGACGTGGAAAAGTCTTTGGGTGAGCTCTGAAGAGCAGGGACGAGCAAAACGATTGCCGATGGCCGATTTTTGATTTTTCCCAATCGGCAATCCGCAATCGAAAATCAGCAATCTTGCTCGTCACGCGTCACGATCTTACTTATTCTTCCACACCGGCTTACGCTTCTCGACGAGTGCGCGCAGGCCTTCCTGGGAATCCTGAAGATCAAACAACTGGTTCAAATAGAGGTCTTGGGCTCTCTTCAGCGCCTCAGGGAAAGGCCGCCACGTGCCTTCGAAGATCACGCGCTTGAGCAAAGTCAACACCGGCCCGCTCTGTTCGGAGATGCGCTTCACCAGCGCATCGACCGTTTCCTTCAGTTTTTCGCGCGGCACAACGCGATTGACCAGACCCATTTGTTGCGCTTGCAATGCGTTGATGGGATCTCCGGTAAGGAGCAATTCCATGGCGCGGCGCGGCCCAATGACGCGCGGGTAAACAACCGCGCCCATGGGCGGAAACACCCCCAGCTTGATTTCGGGCTGGCGGAACTGGGCAACCTCGGTGGCAATCACCAAATCGCAGAATGCCGCCAACTCCGCGCCGGCGCCCGAGGCCACACCGTCCACGACGGCGAGGACGGGCTTGGATATTTCGATCATGACGCGAAAGATGCTGTGGAAAGCGTCCATCATTTGAAACACCATTTGCTGGGTGTACCCCTCCGCGCCCACGCCCAGGGAGAAGTAGCCCTCGCATTCCGGGGCGGCATCCAGCAGGATCAGCCGCACATCCTCTCGGACGGAGAGGCTTTCAATGGCCCGTGCCACTTCCCGGAGCATGTCGATGTTCATGATGTTCTGCTTGGGCCGATTCAGGGTGAGGTGGGCCACCACCCCCGAGTCATCCCACCGGATGTATTTGAAATCTCTCTTCGCGTCCTCCCTTGCTCCTTCGGAGTTTTGTTCAACCGGTTCGTCCGCCATGACGTCCTCCTTAAAACAGTGACGAGTGAAAAGTGACAAGTGACGAGCAGTAAGGACCGAAATTCAAAAATCGACGCTCGAAAAGCGCAGCGAGTTTCGAATCCCGATTTTCGTCTTTAGCCTGCTCATCACTCGTCACTCTTTACTCATTACAGCCCTACTTCAGTTTACCGCCGCATTTCCCGCAATAGTCAAACTTTTCCGGAATGCCTTTGGCCCCACAGTTCTCGCACTTGCGCGTGTGGGCGCCCCAGAGGAATTCGCTGGATTTCCCCGCCGCCGCCAGGTCCCGTAAATTCTTTGTGTCGGGGGGGCGCTTTTCAATGAAGGCCTGAATGCCTTCGTAGGGCTCCCAGGAAGTGGCGTGCACGGCAAGCCAATCGCGCGCGTGGCCCGTCGTCAGTGTCCACGCCAAATCTTTCCACATGTCCAATTGCTGGCGCGTGTAACGTGTGCACTCGGGGAATTTCTGGATCAACTTTTTGGCCAAAGCGTTCACCGCTCGGTCAAGTTGCTTGAGCGGGACAACTTGATTCACCAACCCCCAATTCAACGCTTGGTCGGCGGTGACCTCGTCACAAGTCAGAAGCATTTCGCGCGCGCGCCGCTCCCCGACCACCAGGGGCAGCCACTGGGTTGCACCCCAGGCGTCCACCAACCCCACGCGCGTGCCCATCTGCATGAGGCGGACATGGTCGGCCGCGATGGCCAAATCCGCCGCCAGATTCCAGTCATTCCCCGCGCCCGCCACCACTCCGTTCAGCCTTGCGATGGTGGGCTTGCCCAGATGGCGAAACAGGTTGAGCGCCTCGGCCAGCAAGCCTTGAAACTTCCAGAAATTCCGCGGACGACGAAGGAACTCCTTGGAAAACTCCCTGGCATCGCTTCCCGCGCAAAATGCCTTGTCGCCGGCGCCGGTGAGCACCACCACTCCCACGGCATCGTCCATCGCGGCGTCGCGAAAGGCCTCCGTCATCTCCCGGAGCGTGTCGGAGGAGTAGGCGTTGTAAATTTCCGGACGGTTCAGCGTGACCCGCGCAATTCCTTCCTTCTTTTCATAAAGGATGTCAACAAAGGCGAATCGTGATGCAGCTTGTCCGGTATACTCCATGGTTGATTCAGCTTCCTTATGGTGTATCTTGATGCTACCACAGCCCAATCACGGGTGGGTAGTTAACGGCAACCCCTCGGGATTTGGGAAGTCCTGAGTTATGATGGAAGCGAAGGGAGTATTTATGAATCGCTCTAAATACTGGTTTCTCATTCTGTTCTTCTTGGTCATTGGCTGCGCCGGACAGCAGCCCACGACGCCCATTTACAACGAGAAGGCGAATGCGCACCACGACATTGCCGCCGCGATTGCCAACGCGGGGGAGAGCAAAAGAAACATTGTGCTCATCTTTGGCGCCAACTGGTGACCCGACTGCCATGCGCTGGATGCGCAGATGCATAAACCTGAATTGGCTTCTATCATCGAAAAGAATTTTGTTATCGTCGAAATTGATGTGGGGCGCGAAGATAAGAACTTGGATTTGGCCGAGCAGTACCACGTACCCATGAAACGCGGAATCCCCGCCCTGGCGGTTTTGAACTCGCGCGGGAACCTGCTGTACGCCATGGACCAGGGGCAATTCGCCGACGCCCGCCACATGAGCTACGAGAGCATCAAGGCGGTATTTGAGCAGTGGAAGCCAGGACATTGAGTCATCAGTTCAATTAAGGGGTCGGGCGATTGGAGCACAATCCCTCAGTGACTCAATGGGCCAGTGATCTTGACGCGCCTCTACGTGTTCATTAGACTGGCGATTCATCCAACTGAGAAGGGCAAATGAAAAAGGAAACGATTATTACGGCGGTGATTTTTCTGGCGGTGGGTTTTCTGGCGGGGTACATCACCGATGCGCAGATGAATTGGAGCGCCCGGCAGAAGGCGGCGCAGACCGTCGCCACACCTCCCGAAATGCCGCCTCCGGGAGGCGCCGCCTCCACTCCCGCCGATGGAGCAATGCCGCAGCAGGGCCTGCCGGAGGGACATCCTCCCATTGACAGCGCGGCGGTCATCCAGCAGATGGAGGACATGGCGGCGCAGAACCCCAAAGACGCCGACATCCGCCTGAAACTCGCCAATTTTCTTTACGACCAAAAGCAGTACAGCAAAGCCATTGAGTGGTATGAGCGCGCCCTGGAACTCGATCCGAAAAATGTGAATGCCCGCACCGATTTGGGCACCGCGTATTTCTACAAGGGGCGGCCGCAGGATGCCCTGCGCGAATATGACAAGTCGCTGGCGATCAATCCTCAGCACGAACCGACCCTGGTCAACGCCATTGTGGTGAACCTGCAGGGCACTCACGATCTCGCCGCAGCGCAAAAAGCCTGGGACCGTTTACATAATCTGAACCCCAATAACAAGGCCCTGCCGAGCTTAAAGGATCAGATTAGTGGCGCTCGCGCATCCGGCAGCGCGGCCGGACCGCACTAGATCCCAGGCATCCCCCCGGAGTAAAAGGCCGTCTGACCCCTTATGGGAAGTTTTATCCTCGACCTTCTCGAATTCGTCATCCTGGCGCTCTTTCTCAGGGCGATGGCTCGAAGTCTCGGGTCTCTATTCCGTTCCCCCAAGATTCACATTCGGACCTCGGGGGGAACTCCACCAACTTCCCCCTCTGCCGCGCCGCATCGCGGAGAAATGGCTCGCGATCCCGTGTGTGGCATGTTTGTTTCCACAGAGCTTTCCCAGCAACTGCGGCGGGGTGCGGATACGCTGCACTTCTGCTCGCGCGAGTGCCTGGAAAAATACCAAAAGGATGCTGAACATGTTGCTTCGAAATAACCTAATCCGGACTGTCCCGCGGCGGACCGGCATGGCCCGGCCTTTGCTTTGGCGTGCGGCGCCTCGCCTGCTGCGGCCCGTGGGGGGAGCGACGCTTCTACTCCTGGTGCTTGCCGGGGCCACGGTGGCGCAGGGTGCGGGCGGCAAGGTGACGTTAACCCGCAAATACCGCCCCGGGCAGGCGGTCGTCTATGTCACGACGGTCAAGACGAATTCGAAGATCGATTCCAATCCGCCGGAGTTGAAAAACCTTTTCCCGCCCATGCCCACGAACTTGCGCCTGAACCAGCAAAGCACGGTGACGGTGTCGAAGGTGGCCCCCGATGGCGCGGCGGATGTTCAGCACCGATTCGACAAGTTCGAAATTCAGACCGACCTCAGCGCGCTGCCAGAAAACGTGCGCGACTCCATGACTCAGGCCCAGCAGGAAGTGGGCAAGCGGATGGTGGGCCAGACCCTGATTGCCCACTACGATCATAATGGCCAACTGTTGGATTTCGAGGGCGCCGACAATCTTTTCGGGGATCTTGATGCTCCGGTTCGAGAACCGCTTTTACAGATGCTGCGAATGTTCCTGGAGCAAATGGGCGGCCAGTCACTCTATCCCGACCACCCCGTCAAAGTGGGCGAAGAGTGGACTCAAAAACTCGACGCCCCACCTCTCAAGAACTATCCGTTCCAGGTGCAGGGAAAAAGCACTTTGCACTATTCCGGCAAAACGCGCTACCAGGGAATAAAGGCTGCCATCCTGGATTATCACGTCGAAAATGAGCTCACCCCCGCCCTGGAAAGCTTGCGCAAGGGAGGAGCTCTTCCGCAACTTGAAGCCATGGGGATGCACCTGGAAATGAAGATCCACGGAAAGGGGCAAGGCCGGATCCTGGTGGCGCTCGATGACGGCCGCGTGCTCCAGAATCATTCCACCTTGCATCAAACCCTCAGCGCCCTCATGCAAGGGAAAGAAGGGTTCGTAGCGCCCACCGACCAGCTTCCCCGGCTGGATATCCAGTCCGACACGGAAATGGAAGTTGACGGGAACAAACCTTGACATGCCTTTACTCGCGCTGAGTTAGGCTTAAGTGCCAGCCAAACGAGGACTGAAATCCTTATTGACAAAGCGGCAAGCGTCCCTATAATCGGCATTAGTTTCGTTCAACCTCGAGAAACACAAGGGAAGGGATGAATCAGTCCATCAGCACGGCATGGCCCGTGGTTCTCAGTGTCGCCGGATTTGATCCCTCGGCCGGCGCGGGAATCGTGGCCGACCTCAAGACCTTCGCTGCACATAACTGTTACGGCGTCGCGGCCATCACCGCCATGACCGTCCAGAATACTCAAGGGGTGGCATCCGTCCACCCGGTTGAACCGCTGGTGCTAAGAGAATCCATCCTATCCCTCCTCTCCGACGGCCGGGTGAGAGCCCTCAAGATTGGGATGCTCGGAAACCAGGCCACCGCCGAAGTCCTGCGCGAGATTCTGGAGGCGAATCCCGATCTTCCTGCGGTTCTCGATCCGGTAGTGCGCTCCTCCAATAACTTTGCCCTGTTGGATGCCGGGGGCTTGGACTATATCCGGCGGCACCTGCTCTCCCGTGTGGCGGTGGTCACACCCAACCTGGCGGAAGCGGCGGCGCTGGCGGAAATGCCTGTCGATAATCTGGAGAGCATGAAGGCAGCGGCGCGCAAATTGGCCGACTTGGGTGCGCGCGCCGTGGTGGTGACCGGCGGGCACCTGGACAAGGCCGTCGATGTTTTCTTTGATGGGACAACGATGGAATCTTTCGCCGGCGACCGGATCAAACCTGACAACACGCACGGCACCGGCTGCACTTTTTCCTCCGCCGTGGCCGCCAACCTCGCCTTGGGGCGCCAGTTGCGCGATGCGGTGGTGCTGGCCAAGGCGTATGTCGTGGAAGCCATCCGCCAATCCTTCCCCGTGGGGCCCGGCCGCATTCCGCTTCACCACCTCTACCGCATGACCCAACCTGTCCGCGTCACTGACCACTCACCCGCCGTCGCTGAAACTGTGCGCTAGGGGTGGGGGGCTGTTTGCTCAGACTGCGGCGCGATGGAGAAGGTGGTCCAGGGATAAGCATCCATATCGCGCAGGAGGGATTTTTCCCAGTCAAATCCGGAACGTCTGCGCAGATATTCGGCTGCCTTGAAGCTGAGGCCGCACGCGTGTCCGGCCGCCGCGGTGAAGCTCATGCGTTCCGCCATCGTCGCGTCCGCAACTTTGTTCTGAACCGCGCCTGCCGTCCCGTAGGGCGGCTGCCAGGGCGGACTGCCGCGGGGCGAAAGATCGATGTGGCCGCAGAGTGTGCGCTCATCCGCGTCCTCTTTCTTCTCGAACGTGTCATAGTGGTCCGCCAGAAAACGCTGGGCGGCCGCCACATCAATCTTCCCCTTGTACTGCGCCATCAACTGCTCCCACCGGACGTGGCGCGCGTTGGCGCTGTTCGCCATATCCTTGACGTTGAAGTTGGTCTCTTCCTTCACCAGCTTGGGGTTGGCTGGAAAATTTGAACCCACAAAATAGCCGTCCGATTTCCGCAACAGCGTGACGTTCTTGAGCCCCAATTCGAGGCTGGCGATTTCATTGGTCTTGCGATCGGCCACCAGCCAGGTGTTGGCATAACCGCCGTTGTTCCCGGCCGTCATGATGCGCGCGAAATCGTCGATGGACGTGGCATACTGCATGGCCTTGCGCGCGCGGACGAATTCCGGGATGCCGCGGGGGTCGTAACCCGAAAACTGCGAAATAGTGGTCTCGGTAATCATGATCCCGGCGGAGTTGATACCAAAGTCGTCGGCGCTATGAATGGCGCCGGGGAATCCATCCATTAGGATGCGCTGGCCGCCGGCGGGCGCAATGTCAAAAATGATGGTCCAACGCGCGCCATCCAGGTAATCGGTCCAATCATTGTGGGCGATGATGACCTTGCCGTCCTTCGTGTAACTGCCCGTGGCCACGAAAGCGCTGCAACGCTCCGGCAACGCCAGCGAGGCGTATCCGGTGACGCGGTGCTGCCGGCCAAACTCCTTAATGTAGTAGCCCCATTCGCAAAACCCGTTAAGCGCCACCACATCCCAAATGTCCAGCTTTACACCTTTCGCCCGCAAACCCTCGGCAATGCCCTGCAGTTCCTCGCGATACTGCTCTTCGATGTGCGGCCACATCATCTCTTGGGCGGCATCACGGAAAAATTTCCAGTCCTTCTTTCCCTCGCGGGTCTGTTCCAGAACCACCACTTTTTCCGCGTCCACAATCTCCGGGGCCAACAGGTATCCGTGCTGGAATCCCATATCGAAGGGTGTCCCCTCCAGATGCACGAAAATCCATCCATTCTGCGCGGGCCTGCGGAAGGCTCCCTTCATGTGCGCATCGAGTTTCGCCTGCTGGGAATAGAGGGGCAGAGCCGCAGCCACAAGAGCCAGGCTGGCCAGGAGAAAATGTGTTCGACGCATTCAGGCCTCCAAGGGCATCGTCGCAGTTTCGTATATCCGGAAAAAATCTGAGTGACGATGAGGGTGAAAGCGATTATACATGAAGAGACTCTGGCCCCCTTCGCGTTACAATGCCCCTATGCAGGTAAACTTCGCTTTCGGTCGAACCGGATTGACGCTCGATTTGCCGGAGGGTTTTGATTACCGCGTGCTGGAAGCGCGGTCAGCCGTTCCGCTGGAGGACGCCGCAAATGCCATCGAGCAGGCGCTCGATGCGCCCATCGGTTGTCCGCCGCTTGGCGAGATCGCGCGCGGCAAGCGCTCCGCGGCAATCTCGGTTTGCGACATCACGCGGCCGGCGCCCAACGGGGAAGTGCTTCCTCCGCTGCTGGCCCGATTGGAGACGGCCGGCATTCCACGCGAGGGCATCACCATCCTGATCGCCACCGGGCTTCACCGGCCCGCGACGGAAGGCGAACTTCGCGAGATCTGCGGGGAAGAAACTGCGGCCCGTTATCGCGTTCTCAATCACCGCGCGCGTGAGCTTGCCGACCATCGCAGTCTGGGAAAGACCGCCGCCGGAACGCCGATTTATATTGACGACCGCTTTGTCTCCGCCGACCTCCACATCACGTTGGGATTCATTGAGCCGCACTTGATGCTGGGTTATTCCGGCGGGCGCAAGCTCATCGCTCCCGGCCTCGCCGCGCAAGAGACCATCAAGGTTCTGCACAGTCCGCGCTTCATGCGCGATCCGCGCGCGGTGGAGGGTTCGATTGAAGACAACCCACTGCACCGGGAACTCCTGGAAATCGCCCGCATGGCGCGCCACGATTTTCTGGTGGACGTGGCGCTCGGTCGCGGCACCCCCCGCCGGCCCATCGCTGCGGTCTTTGCCGGCGACCCCGTGGCCGCACACCGGCAAGGAGTGGAGTTTGTCTCGCGCGTCATGCTGGAAACCCTCGACCATCCTGTCGACGCCGTGATCACCACGGCAGCCGGCTACCCCCTCGACCTGACCTTTTACCAAGCCGTGAAGGGGATTACCGCAGCATCCCACATCGTAAAGCCGGGTGGGCAAATCCTGCTTCTTGCTGCCTGCGAGGAAGGAGTGGGTGGGCCGGAGTTTGCTCGGCTGCTTGCGGAGGGTTCGCCCGATCACGTGTTTATGAAGAAAATTGAGGGCGCGCCGGTGACCGTGGACCAGTGGCAACTTGAGAAGCTTGCTCTGGTTACTACCCGGGCGGAAGTCCTTTACTACGTGCCAGGCCTGCCGCGGGAATTTCACTCTGCCCTTTGGGGAAAGACCTATGCAAGCGCTGAGGAAGCTGTCCGCGCACTCGCGGCAACATTGGAAAGAAACGCGCGAGTCGCCGTCATTCCTGAAGGACCGTACGTCCTAGCGCAGGGGGTGCACGTCAGGAAAGTGATGGAAAGCATCAGGCGGCCCTTGGTGTAGATCGACGTTCCCAGAAATCCTGAAAGCGTCCACTGAGTTGGCAGCAGCGAAGGGCGATAATGGCATTGGCCCCA
>Ga0326727_10017819_pt1 | contig 14636 bp, 14 predicted proteins | sample MB2enrmetagenome_FD_207643 | JGI IMG/M metagenome (GOLD analysis project Ga0326727, IMG submission 207643) | Lab enriched peat soil microbial communities from McLean, Ithaca, NY, United States - MB29MY | ecosystem: Environmental > Terrestrial > Soil > Wetlands > Peat | place: USA: New York... | reverse complement strand
CGCCAGGCGGTCGCGGAGCGCGATGGCCCGGTCGAGCAGCTTCACGTTGGCCGGATACGCGCGATTGTTGTAGGCGAGGTAGTAGGCCTTGCGCGCCGACGCGTCGCGCGCGTTTTGGAAGAAGCGGGAGGCCGTGCTCTCGTCGACGGGCACGACGTAGCCGTCGCCCGCCCTAGCGAAGCCGGCCACGAAGTCGGGCGGCAGGCCGGCGATCTGTGCGGCCGTCAGCGTGACCGTCGTTTTGTCGTTGGCCAGGTTTGCGCCGTAGGCGTTTTGGACCGCGTTGAGTTCGTCGTTGAGCGCGACGAACTCGCGGCGTCGAGCGGCCGGGAGGCCCGCGCCGGAACGCCGCAGCGCGATCAGCCAGAGCGAGGCCAGCTTTCGGTCGGCCAGGCCGGCGGCGTCGCCGCGCTCGACGGCCGCGGCGACCGCGGCATAGAGGCCGGGGTCGGCGGTCAGCGCCGTTTCGTAATCGTTGACCGCGTTCTGGCAGGCCAGCGAGGCGTCGCGAACGACGCGGTCGCTGGAGACGTTGGACAGGACGAACTCACCGACCAACCGGTCGTTGAGGTCGGCGTTGAGGTTCTCGAGGGGGACGACGACGTTCGCGAATGTGGCCCGCGCCGCGGGAGCGATCAGCTTGGCCGCGGCGCGCGCCTCGGCGAGGCGGGCCGCGCAGTTGACCTTGATCTGGTCCGCGCTCAGGCTGAAATCGATCGCCGGGGCGCTGCCCGGCGCACCTTCGGCGGGCGGCGGGGCCGGGGCGGCGGCTAGGGTCGGCAGCGCCAGGGCCGCGACGAGCAGGGCGGCGCGAACGCGCCGGAGGGTCGAGGGCAACGGGTACATCCTATCGGCAGGAGACTGTGCTATACTCTGGTTCGCCTTGTCGGGGGTCGGCCTCCGCGCAACGTTAACCTGCCAACCCCGCGAGGACCGGAAGGTAGCAACGGTACGCAGGCCCTAGCGTGTGCCGCAGATGTGCGGGCCCTCGGCACGGCTCCCGCGTTGGGTCTTTCCGCCCGGCCCGGCGGGCCCCGCGGCGGAAGTCGAGCGCAGCCCGATGCCGAACCCGGGCTTCATGCCTTTCGGTGCTCTGGCCGGGCTGGCGCTGGGAATCGTCGCGCTCTCGCTCGGTGCCTACCACGCCGCCTTCGTGGCGCCGCGCCTCGACGCGATCATGCGCCTCCTCGAGGGTGAGGGCGCCGAATCGCTGACCTTCCTGCGGGAGCGGCACGCTCGCCTCTTGGAGAGGACGGACGAGCGTCTGGCCGAACTCGAACGCTTGGTCCGGCGCGAGGTCCATCGCGTCGGATTCGTCCGGTACAACTCGTTCAGCGACGCCGATTCGGAACTTTCGTTCACGCTGGCGTTGCTCAACGAAGAGGGCGACGGCGTGGTGCTGACCAGCATCTACGCGCTCGACGAAACGCGGACGTACGGCAAAGCGGTGCGCAAGTTCGTGCCGCAACACGGGGCATCCAAGGAAGAGCAGGCAGCGATCGACATGGCCCGGACCGGTACTGCCGCCTAACGTGCGGTGAAGCAACACTACCTGATCAAGATCGTCCCTCCGTGGGGCTATCGCGTCTTCCGTCTGCGCTTCACGCCGCCCCAGGTCGTGCTTGCCGCGGTCGTCTCGGCGCTCGTGCTGGCCGGCGCCGCCGGCGTGTACGGTTGGGAGATGCATCACGCGGAGGCGCGAGTCGGGCAGTTGCGCGACCTGACCGAACAGCAACGCCAGCAATTGGAGAAGATCGATGCCGAGGCCGCCGACCTCGACGGAAAGCTGCGCGCGCTCGAACGCCAGAACGACGAGATCCGCGGCTTGATGGGCGTGCGCAAGAACGGGGCCGCGGCGGCCAAGACGGCGGCGCCGGCCGGCGATTCGCCGCAGTCGTATCAGAGCGACGTACCGCTCGACGCCGTGGCCGCGCGCATCGACGCGTTGCGCGAGCGCTCGTCGCGGCTGCGCGGCGACAGCAGCGCGTTGCAGCAGATCGCCCTGCACGTGCTCAACATGCACCGGCTCGAAGATTTGGCGCGCGCGAGGGTGCTGGCCGCGATCCCCTCGGTCGACCCGGTGAGCAGCGGCGCCATCGGCATCGCCTCGCCCTTCGGCTGGCGCTTCTCGCCCTGGCCGGAATTCCACCAGGGCGTCGACCTCGAGGCCGACTACGAGCCCGTGCGCGCCGCCGCGGCGGGAACGGTGGTCTCGGCGGGCTACGAAGGCGGTTACGGCATCAAGATCGACATCGATCACGGCAACGGGTACCACACCTGGTACTGTCACCTTTCGCGCGCCGACGTGCGGCCCGGGACGTACGTACGCAAAGCGCAGCACATCGCCATCTCGGGTTCGACCGGCGCCTCGACGGGGCCGCACCTGCACTATCAGATCATGCTCGACGGCAAGCCCATCGACCCGGCGCCGTACCTCAACGGCGTGCCGCCCAGGGTGCTCGCCGCGCTAAAGTGATTCGTCGCGTCGCGCGCCGAACGATGCGATAATGAGCCTTTTCTCCTGTGATCTCGGCGTGGCCCTGGGCTGGATCCTGCGCCTCTACTGGATCTGCATGCTGGTCTACGCCCTGGTGTCGTGGGTGCCGAGCATGCAGGGCCGCTGGAGCTACTACCTCGCGCGCATCGTCGAGCCGGTGCTGATTCCGGTGCGCCGGATCGTCCCGCCGATGGGCGGCCTCGACCTGGCCTTCCTGATCGTGATCTTGCTGGTGGGCTGGTTGATGAACGCAGTCCCCCGAGCGGCTTGCCCCCTGTTCTACTGACATGTCCATGGCTACCAAGCAGGAGGACCGCGTGGGGCGCTCGGCCTCCAACGTCCGCAACTTCTGCATCATCGCGCACATCGATCACGGCAAGACGACGCTCTCCGACCGGCTGCTCGAGGTCACCAAGACGATCGGCATGCGCCAGATGGAAGAGCAGCATCTCGACGCGATGGACCTCGAGCGCGAGCGCGGCATCACGATCAAGATGCACCCCGTCACCCTGACCTATCGCGCCAAAGACGGTCGGGATTACGCGCTCAACTTCATCGATACGCCGGGACACGTCGACTTCTCGTCGGAGGTGTCGCGCTCGCTCGCGGCCTGCGAGGGCGCGCTGCTCGTGATCGACGCGGCGCAGGGAATCGAAGCCCAGACGCTGGCCAACTACTATCTGGCGCTCGAACACCACCTGACGATCATTCCGGTGATCAACAAGATCGACTTGCCCGCGGCCGATCCGGAACGGGTGAAGAAAGAGATCGAGGAACTGTTGGTGATCGAGGCCAGCGACGCGGTGCTGGCCAGCGCGAAGGAAGGCATCGGCATCGAGGAGATCCTGGAGGCGATCGTCGAGCGGATTCCGCCGCCCAAGGGCGTCGACGACTATCTGCGCGGCCTCGTCTTCGACGCGCAATTCGATCCGTATCGCGGGGTGGTATCGTACGTCCGCGTGGTCGACGGCTCGCTGCGGCCCGGCATGCGCTTCATGTCGATGGCGCAGAAGAAGGTCTACGAGTGCACGGAGGTCGGCGTCTTCAAACCGGAGATGCGCAAGACCGAGGCGCTCGAGATGGGCAACGTCGGTTACGTGATCGCCAACATCAAGTCGCTCGGCGACATCGACGTCGGCGATACGATCACCGAGGCGGCCAACCCCGCGCCCAACCCGCTGCAAGGCTACAAGCCCATCGTCCCGATGGTCTATTGCGGCCTGTACCCCAACGAGGGCGTCGAGGTCTCGGAGTTACGCGACGCGCTCGAAAAGCTGCAGCTCAACGACTCCGCGCTGCACTTCGAACCGGAGAGTTCGATCGCGCTCGGCTTCGGCTTCCGCTGCGGTTTTCTCGGGCTCTTGCACATGGAGATCGTGCAAGAGCGGCTCGAGCGCAATTACAACCTCGACCTGATCGCGACGTCGCCGTCGGTCGTCTTTCGCGTGACCCTGACCGACGGCGAGGTGCTGACCATCGACAACCCGGCCAAGATGCCGGTGCGCGACAAGATCCGTACGATGGAAGAACCGTACGTCAAGGCGACGGTCATCACGCCGCCCGATTACGTCGGCGCGATCATGGAACTGACCCAGAACCGCCGCGGCACGTTGAAGAACATGGAGTACCTGCACGACGGCCGCGTCATCCTGACCTACGAGATGCCCTTGGCCGAAGTGATCGTCGACTACTTCGACCAGTTGAAGTCGCGCACGAAGGGCTACGCCTCGCTCGATTACGAGGTGATCGGCTATCGCGAAGGCGACCTGGTCAAGCTCGAGATCCTGCTCAACGGCGAACCGGTCGACGCGCTGTCGTTCATCGTGGCTCGCGACAAAGCGCCCGGCCGCGGCCGCGCGCTCACCGAAAAACTCAAGGAACTGATTCCGCGGCAGATGTTCGACGTGCCGATCCAGGCGGCGATCGGCGGCAAGATCGTGGCCCGCGAGACGGTCGGCGCGATGCGCAAGAACGTCTTGGCCAAGTGCTACGGCGGCGACATCACGCGCAAACGCAAGCTGTTGGAGAAGCAGAAGGTGGGCAAGGAGCGCATGAAGCGCGTCGGCCGCGTCGACCTGCCCCAAGAGGCGTTCATGGCGGTGCTGCGGCTCGAAGAGCCGTAGCCGCAGCCGCTCGACCCGGGCGCCGACGGCGGTTGGAGGTCGTGGCTTACTCCGCGCAGGTGGGTATACCCGAGCGTGGAGCCGGCCTTGACACCTGTGATTCACGGTGTGATACTAAGTAGGCCGAGCTTGTGATCAAGGGATTTGGATCGATGCCGGGAGGGGAACGACGCAGCGCGCCCAGGGCCGCGATCGATGCGCACGGCCACGCTATGGAGATTTCCATCCGCCGGGTCGTGGAAGAATTGGTCACCTACTTGGGTGCAACGACCGTCGCCGCGTTGGCCGGCGTCAAGGAGACGCGGGCCGTGCAGCAGTGGATCGAAGGTCGCGAGCCCCAGCGGCCGCACCTCCTGCGCTTCGCGCTGCAACTCGTTTCCATGATCGCCCGGCCCGAGCAGCCCGATCTTGCGCGCGCGTGGTTCTACGGCAGCAACCCGATGCTCGCGGACCTCACCCCGATCGTGTTGTTTCGCACTCGACCGCTCGACGAAATTCAGGTCGACCTGCTCAACGCGGCGCGGTCCTTCGCCGCGCGCGAGGAAGACGAGACGGCCTAACACCTCGAATCACACGGGCCACTCCGGCTTTTATGTCCGCGCCGTTCGATGTAGCATCGGGCATGGAGAATCCGTTCGGTTCGCAGGATCTGATTTTGGTACACGACGTCGTCGGAGCAGCGCACGTCGTCCACGTTCTGTGCGAGGTCGATATCTGCAACGCCGGCGAGTTTGCGGCCGAACTCGCCGAGCTCCCGTCGACGGGGCCGGTCGTCGTCGACCTCGAGGAGTGCCGCTTCATGGACTCGACTGCACTCTCGGTGTTGCTCGACGCGTGCGCGCTTCACGGCGAACGCGTCAGCTTCGTCGTGCGTCCGTCGAGCATGATCGAGCGCCTGTTGCGCCTCTTCGACGTACACGCGAAATATCGCGTGACGCATTCGCTGCCCGGCGCAGTCGGCTCGACGTGCGTTCCGTTTCAGCGGAATTTGATCAAGCCGCGGTTTCGCGAGGCGTGAGCCCCGGACGGCTCAAGGACAGGTAGAGGGCGGCGGCGTTCCCGCCGCAACGGCGTCGACCCAGGCTTCGACCTGCGGTAGCGAGCCCGTCACGATCGAGTCGTGGTCCTTGCCTTTGAGCCGGTCGTAGGTGACGCGCGTGCCGTTGCGGCAGAGTTCGGCGTCGACCAAGTCGGTGAGACGCGGCTTGATGACGTCGTCGGAGTCGCCTTGCATCAGGAGCAGCGGGACGTCGAGGTGGACGCGGTTCGACTCGTTCCGCGCGAAGTCGACGAGCAGCGGCTGCATGTCGGCGTCCGGGCGGAAGATGTCCGCCGGGGCCAGGTCGTTCCAGGCGTTGTCGTTCATCAGCGCCTCGGTGCAGCGCCGCTGGATCTCGGGGAGCTTGGCAAAAGCCTGTCGCGTCATCAGATCGGAGAGATGGATCGCGGGGTCGCTCGAGGCTATGCCTTCGATCATCTCGAGGGTCAACACCACGTCGCCGCCCGGTTCTTTCATGTTGGGAACCGAGTAGAGCAGCGACGCGATGTGCGAGACCGGCGCGAACGAGACCGCGCCCAGGAGTTGCAGTTCGGGCGCCCACGCCGGGCCGACGGCGCCCGTGAAGATCGAAGCCGAGCCGCCCTCGGAATGGCCGAGCGCGAACCAGCGCGTGCCGAGCTTGGGGTACAGTTGTCGCGCGGCGCGAACGATGTCGGTGACGTCGCGCGCGGCGGCCGCGCCGACTAAATAGGGGTGCAGGCCGGGCACGCCTTGGCCTTCGTAGTCGGTCTGCAGCACCGCATAGCCGCGAGCGACCCAGGCGTCGAGATAGCGTTGTTCGAGGTTGGCCGTGCCGTCGCGCGTGGGCGCGCACTGCGGCGCGTTGCCGGTCGTGCCGTGGGCCCAACTGACGATCGGCCAGCCGCGCGCGGGCGGGTCGCCTTTGGGAATCGCGATGGCGCCGGAGACGGCGACGTCGGCGCCCGTCACCGAGGTCGTGTGGTAGAGCACGAGCGTGTTCTCGGCGGCCGCGGGCAGGGCCGCCGCGCCCTGCAACGGTCGCGACCAAATGACGTCGCCGTGCGTGCCGGCCGGCAGCGGCGACGGCGGCGCGTAGAAGGCCGTGCCCGCCGGTCCGGTCGTCGCCGCGGTCGCGGCGTGCCGGCCGGCGCCGAGCGCGGCGGCGAGTGTCAGGACGGTAAGGAGCGGAACCTGCCCGGGCTTCACGCGTGCGCGTTCATGGTGAGCAGTTCGTAGGTAGCCACGGTTTCGGCGTCTTGATTGGTCAGCTCGACGTCCCAACGGATCTCGCCGTATTCCGGTTTGCGCGGCGTTTTCTGCTTGACCGTCAAGCGGACGCGAATCGCATCGCCGGGCACGACCGGCTTCACAAAGCGCAGGTTGTCGAGGCCGTAATTGGCCAGCACCGGACCCGGATCGGGGTCGACGAAAAGGCCCGCCGCGAACGAGAGCAGCAGATAGCCGTGCGCGACGCGCCCCGGAAAGAATGGGTTGGCTGCGGCGGCTTCCTCGTCCATGTGCGCGTAGAATTTGTCGCCGGTGAATTCGGCGAAGTGCTCCACATCCTCGAGCGTGACCGTGCGCGATTGCGAACGGAAGGTCTCGCCGACCACCAACGCGTCGTAGTCGTGGCGGAAGGGATGCGACGGCACGTCGAGTTCGGGCGCGCCTTTGATCCAGCTCTTTCCGAACGACGCGAGGCGCTTGGGCGAGCCTTGCAACGCGGTGCGTTGCATGTAATGGAAGACGCCGCGCACGCCGCCCATCTCCTCGCCGCCGCCGGCGCGGCCGGGTCCGCCGTGGACGAGTTGCGGCAGCGGCGAGCCGTGGCCGGTCGACTCGCGCGCGCAGTCGCGGTCGATGGCGACGAGGCGGCCGTGATAGGAGCCGATGCCCTGGATCAACCCGTTGGCGAAGGCGTCGTCGTAACTATACAGCGAGGCGACGAGGCTGCCTTCGCCGCGTTGCGCGAGTTCGATCGCTTCGTCGAGGCCGTCGTAGGCCATCAGCGTGCTGACCGGACCGAACGCCTCGATCGCGTGTATTCCCGTCGCGGCGAGCGGACGTTCGCAGCCGAAGAGCAGCGGCGAGAGAAACGCTCCGCGTTCCGCGTCGGCGTCGCTGGTCTCGACGTGTTCCGGATCGCCGTAGATCAACTGCGCTTCGCGCGCCAAGAGCCCCGCGGCGGCGCGCACGTCGCTGCGCTGGGCTTGCGACGCGAGCGCGCCCATGCGCACGCCCTCGCTCCGCGGATTGCCTACGACGACCTCGCCCAGGCGTTGCGCCAGCGCTTCGGCTACGGCGGGATAGAGCGCGCGGGGCACGATGGCGCGCCGGATCGCCGTGCACTTCTGGCCGGCTTTCGAGGTCATCTCTTTGACGATCTCGCCCAGGAACAACTCGAATTCGGGCGTGCCCGGCGTCGCGTCGGGACCGAGGATCGCGGCGTTGAGCGAGTCGCGCTCCGCGATGAAGCGCACGGCCTTCTCGCCGATCGTCGCGTGGTTGCGCAGCTTCGTCGAGGTTGCGGCGGAGCCGGTGAACGAGACGACGTCCTGACCGTCGAGATGGTCGAGCAGGTCGCCGGTGCCGCCGACGATCAACTGCAGCGCGCCTTCGGGGACGAGCCGCGACTCGACGATCAGACGGAAGCATTCGTGCGCGACGTAGGCCGTCGCCGTCGCCGGTTTGACGATCGCAGGGACGCCCGCAAGCAGTGCGGGTGCCAGCTTTTCGAGCATGCCCCAGACGGGGAAGTTGAAGGCGTTGATGTGGACCGCGACGCCTTGCAGCGGCGTGAGGATGTGGCGGCCGACGAACGTCCCGTTGCGCGAGAGCGGTTCGACGGGACCGTCGAGCACGAAGCGCTCGTCGGGCAGTTCGCGCCGCCCCTTCGAGGCGAACGAGAAGAGCGTGCCGATGCCGCCGTCGACGTCGAAGAAGTGGTCGGCGCGCGTGGCGCCGGTCTCGAAGGAGAGTTCGTAGAGCGAGTCTTTGCGCGCGTTGAGATACAGCGCGAGTTCCTTGAGCATCGCCGCGCGCTGATGGAAGGTCAGCGCGCGCAGCGCCGGTCCGCCGGTGCGCCGCGCGTAGCGGACCATCGCTTCGAAGTCGAGGCCGTCGCTCGAGGCCAGGGCGACGACGTGACCGTCGACCGCGCTCGGCAACTCGACGAAGCCGCCGTGCGCCGTCCGGCTGCCGCCCAGCGCGTAGCTGGAGAGGGTGAGGTTCTCGCTCGTTACCGACATGGCGTGCAGTCCTCGCGCGCGGCGCGGGGGTCCTTCCGGCGCGGCGGCGGGGCCGCCTTTGAGAGCGGCGAAGCCTGCGCGCATGGTTAAGGGATTTGCGTTTGTTGCGTACTCCGTCCGCGACGTGCCGGCCGCACGGGCGTTCTATCGCGACGTCATCGGCCTGAAGCCGAGCGAGATGGCCAGCGACTACTGGACCGAGTTCGACGTGGACGGCATGACGTTCGGCATCGGCAACGGCGAGCCGCTGGGCATCACGCCCGGTTCGTCATTCGCCGCGACGTTCGAGGTCGACGACCTCGCGGCGGAACGCGAGCGGCTAGCCGCTCGCGGCGTGCCGATTACCGACGTCCGCGAGTCGCCCGTGTGCTTCAGCGCCTTCGTCACCGACCCCGAAGGCAACAAGTTCGGCATCCACCAGCGCAAAGCGGGATAGGGTCAGGCGCTCCTGGCCGGAACCGCGGGGGGCACGAACGACAGGGTGAGGTTCTCTTCGCGGAGGTTGGTCCACCACGCGCTTCCGTCGAAGGCGAGGCCGCGCGCTTCGGGCGGCATGACCGCGAACTCTTCGACCTCGGCGATGTCGCGGCTGAGGTCGAGCGTCGCCAGCGTGAGGTTGTCGAATTCCGCGTCGGCGGTGATGGCCAGGAACGCACCGTCGCGAGGGGCGAGGCCGGCGATGCGCGTGGGCAGCGCGATTTCGCGCTTCGTCGTCAGGTCGCCGTCGAGTTCGAGAATGCGGCGATTCGTGGCCTGGACGAGATACAGCGTCGAGCCGTCGGCGACGAGGTGCGAGCCGGTGAACTCGGGGCACGGTCTCTTGCTCGCGGCATCGAAGCCGCTGCCCGGGACGAAGCGGTAGAAGAAGCGGTCGTCGTCCTCGCCGATGGAAACCACGGCGCGCAATTCACCGTCGAGCGCGGCCAGGCCGTACGGCCTGCCGGGAGCCTCCACGCGATCGAGAACGGTCCAGGTGCGGGGGTCGACGGCGTAGAGGCTCGACGTGCCCCAGCAGCCGATCCAGAGCGTGTCCCCGAGGAAAGCCAACGGCTGCGGTTGCGCGGCGGGCGCGGCGTGCCGCCCGAGTTCTTCAATCTGTTCCATGCTTACGGAGAACCGCTCAGGCTCGGCGCGGTTGCTCGTCGAGGATTTCCGCAAAGCGCGCGAGGGCTTCGGGAAGGTTCGCGCGGCCGAAGCCGACGCGCAGGTGAGCGTCGCCGTCGCCGTACGCGCCGCTGGGCAGCAGCATCAGTCCGGCCTCGAGCGCCCGCGCCGCGAGCCGTTCGGCTGAGCCCGCGCGCAGGCGCGGATAGGCGATCGGTCCGGCGGCGGGAAGTTCCCAGGCGAAGCGATCCTCGCGTGTCCGGAAGAAGGCATCGGCGAGCCGGCGGTTGCGCGCCACGAGATCGCGCGTGCGGCTCAATACCGCGTCGCGGCGACGCAGCGCGAGCGTTGCGAGAAACTCGCTCGGCGCGGCGTTGCAGATCGTCAGATAGTCCTTGTAGATCGCGACCGAGTCGAGTACTGCGGCGTTGCGCGTGGCCAGCCAGCCGACGCGCAGCCCGGGCAACCCGAAGCTCTTGGCCAGCGCGCCGAGCGAGACCGCGTTCGGCGAGAGATCGCAGGCGGCGGGAAGTTCGGGGACGTCGAACTCCAAATAGCGATAGACTTCGTCGGAGAAGAGGATCGCGCGGCGTTCGTCGGCCAATCGTGCGACGGCGCGAAAGAGCGGCTCCGGCATTGCGTAGCCCGTCGGATTGTGCGGCGTGTTGATCACGATCGCGCGCGCGCCGCCGGTGGTGAGGCGTTCCAGGTCGTCGAGACTCCAGCGCCAGGGCGGGCCTGACTCGGCGGGCGTCCAGCGCACGACGTGGCAGCCCTGATGCCGCGCGACCGACTCCAGCGACTGGTAACACGGCGACTGAACGACGACGCGCTCGCCGGGGCGCAGGACGGCGCGCGCGAAGGCGTAGATCGCTTCCTCGGCGCCGGTGAAGACGCGGACGTCCCTCGCCTCGGCGGCGGCGTAGAGGCCCGCGATCTCCGCGCGCAGGGCCGGCGCGCCTTGCGACTCGGTGTAGCCGAGCCGCTGCGCCGCAAACGCGAGATCGGCGCCCGGTTCGAGCGCGAGCAGTTCGCCGACCGTCAGCGACTCGCAATCCGAGGACGACAAGAGCAGCGGCGTGCCGAACTCGTGCAACGCAAAATAGCGTTCGAGCAAGAACGGTTCGATCGATTCGCCGGCGCGCGCGTCCACGAGCCTCGTCGTTCGCCGACGCGGCCGGTATCGCTTTCGGCGATGCCGTTCGCGGCCGCGCGGGGAGAGTCGCGCGAGCCACCGAAGCGTCGCCGCCAGGAGGACGAAGACATGCTGTCACGCGGTACGTTTGTTGCCTGCGCGCTCTGCTCCGCCGGGGGCGTGCTCGCGGCCCAGGTTGGAGCGAGCGCGCAAGCTCCCGGTTTCAAGCGGACGGTGCTCAACCGCATCGAGTATCCGGGTGACGCGATGGTCACGGTTCAGGTGCTCGTCGAGATCGATCCGAACGCGGTCGTCGCGCGTCACACCCATCCCGGCGTGGAGAGCGGTTATCTGCTCGAAGGCGGCGGCACGTTCGGCATGAAGGGCCAACCCGACCGCCCCGTCGCGACCGGCGACGCCTTCCAGGTGCCCTATCAGACGCCGCACTTTCTGAAGAACGGTCCCAACAAGACGCGCGTGCTGTCGGTCTACGTCGTCGAAAAAGATAAGCCGCTCGCGAGTCCCGCGCCCGAGTAGCTGAAATCACGAACGAGCCGCCCGGCGTGAACCGGACGGCTCGTTCCCCCCAAGCGATGACGAGCTTTCAGGTGACGGCGCGGAGCGTTTCGTTGACGTCTTCGCGGTCGGCGTGAGAGTAGGCGTTTTCGGCGAGCTGTTTGATCGTGCGCATCATCTTCGTCTCCATGACGAAGTGGATCGGCTCCCAAAACGCGAGGTCGACGAGCCGGCGCAGTTGCGAATCCCATTCGCCCGCGCGGGATCGCATGATGAGTCGCGTGCGGTTGTCGGGCAGTGGTTCGAGGATGAAGGCCCAGGTGCCGTGGCGGGCCCGGCCTTCGCCGACGGCGGCGGCGGCATCTTCGGGCGACACTAAGACAAGTGCCCGGCCGGGACGTACTTCTGCCACCAGCATCCGCGCCAGCCCGCCGTACGCCGAACGCGCGGCGAGCCAGACGCTGTCGCCGACCTTGCGTTCCTGGAATTCCGGCACGATCGCCGTCGCGTTCCGGATCTGGGCGCCGATCAGCGTCTGCAGAAACGTGTAGCTGTAGAAGCCGGCGCGGTCTTGGCCGATCTGAGCGATCCAGGGCCAGACGGCGGCGGGCGGGGCGTCGATCGTCAACGCGCGGGTGGCCACCGAGTGCGGCACCGGCGTCAGCGAGTCGCCCGGCCACTCTTTGCTCTGCTCCTTCTTGGTGGCGCCCCAACCCAGCAGCTTCGGCCGGATTGCGTAGGCATAGACGCCCGTGGCGACGGCTTGCGCGGCGATGGGAAGGGCGGCGATGGTCAATGTGGAGCGTTTCACCCGTCGAGCCTAGCCCGGGCGCGTGTCGGGCCTGTGAACGCGCCGTTCGCAAGCGTGGAAGCCCGGCCCGGAACCCGAACGGCCCCGGCGGAGTTCAACCTGCGGATGCAGGTTGAGAAGACCGAGGCGGACCGGGAGCGGGTTCGCCGCAAGCGCGCGGCCAAGGCGCTGGGCTGGAAGCTGATCGGACGCGACCTCGTCGAGATCAAAGTCGAGCGGCACTTCACCTTCGGGCCGCGCATCGCGGTGGTGCGCGGACGGGTTCCGGTCGAGATGCCCGGCGAACTGACCGCGGCGGAGGGCGAACGGCTGATCGCGCCGCTGATCGATCCGGCCGTCGCGAAGTTCCGTCACGCCATGGAGCGCGCCGCGCTCAAGATCCTGCGCGAGCCCGACGACGTCGAGAAGCGTTACCTGTTCGACAACGCCTCGTTCTTCAGCGCCCTCGAAGACGCGCGCCGCGGCCTCGTTCGCGAGTATCAGGCGCTCGAAAACCGGCGCGTCGACGCCCGGGTGGAAGCCGGCTTGGGCTTGCGCTTCTACTTGGAGAGCTTCGCCCGCGAGCAGCCGGTGTTCGAATACTTCGCGGGGCCGACCAACTCGGGCAAGACCCACGCGGCGCTCGAACTGCTCTGCGCCGCCGAGAGCGGCGCCTACCTGGCGCCGCTGCGGCTGTTGGCCCTCGAAGTCTACGAGCGCTTGCGCGAGCAGGGCGTGGCGGCCTCGCTGGTCACGGGCGAAGAGCGAGCCGTCGACCCCAACGCGCGGCACGTCTCCTCGACCGTCGAGATGCTCGACATCGGCCGGCCCGTCGAACTGGCGATCGTCGACGAGGCGCAAATGTTGCAGGACGAACAACGCGGTTGGGCCTGGACGCTGGCCGTCGCGGCGGTGCGCGCCAAACGCGTGATCCTGTGCGGCTCGGAGGACGGGCTCGGGCCGGCGCAACGGCTCGCGGCCCGGCTGGGCGTGCCGCTGAGCGTGCGCCGGTTCGAACGCAAGAACCCGCTCGAGGTCGTCGACGCGATCCCGCTGTCGTCGCTGCGCGCGGGCGACGCGGTGGTGGCCTTCTCGCGCAGCGCCGTCGTGGAACTGCAGAATCAGATTCGCAAGAACGGCCGGTCCACGGCCGCGATCTACGGCTCGCTCTCGCCGGCGGTACGGCGGCGCGAGGCGGAGCGCTTCCGGAGCGGGCGCGCCGACGTCTTGGTGGCGACCGACGCGATCGGGCTCGGCCTCAACCTGCCCATCCACCGGCTCATCTTCGCGACGATGGAAAAGTACGACGGCGTGGCCACGCGCCTCCTGACGCCGCCGGAGATTCGCCAGATTGCCGGCCGGGCGGGTCGCTACGGTTTGCACGAAAAGGGGCTGGTCAGCGCGCTCGATCCGCGCTCGGTGCGCATCCTGCGCGAGCGGATCGAGCGCTTCGATCCCGTCCCGGCGGAAACGCCGATTTGGATCTCGCCCACCGACGAGCACCTCGAACGGCTATCGGCCATCATCGGGACCAAACAACTCTCGCGCTTGTTGGAATTCTTCCAGACGCGCGTTCGCGCCGGCGACGCGGACCTGCGCATCGCCGACCTCTCCGACAGCATCGAAGTCTGCGTGGCGCTGGAGATGTCGGACGGTTTTACGGAATTGCCGCTTTCGGTGCGCGGAACGTACGGACGCGCGCCGGTCAACACGCGCGGCAGCGCGCTCGGCGTGTTGGCCCGCTGGGCGGAGCGCCACGCCGAGGGCGGCGTCGTCGACGCTTCGGAGTTGCTGCACGACGGCGAGGCCCGCGACCGGCTGCAACTCTTCGAGGACCGCTCGCGACTGGCCACGCTCTACCTCTGGCTGGCCCAACGTTTCCCCAAGGTGTACGTCGATAGCGCGGCGGTGATGAGGATGCGCGAGCGGATCGACGACGACATCCACGACGCGTTGCTGCGCCAGGGCGACCGCTCGCGGAGGTCGCGCGGACCGGCATCCAACGGCGTCTTCCGGCGCAAAGGTCCGCCTAAATTCAATAAGCGGAACCTCAAGCGGTAAGCCGCGACGATGTGAACGCGCCCTTCATTCGGGCTTCGAATCCAAGGGTTACCCTCGTAAGCGAGGGAGTTCGCATGAAGAGTTTTCGGTTGTTCCGTGAGGTCGACGGTCCGCCCGAGGTGCTGTATCACGCTCTCGTCC
>Ga0326727_10017818_pt1 | contig 14636 bp, 17 predicted proteins | sample MB2enrmetagenome_FD_207643 | JGI IMG/M metagenome (GOLD analysis project Ga0326727, IMG submission 207643) | Lab enriched peat soil microbial communities from McLean, Ithaca, NY, United States - MB29MY | ecosystem: Environmental > Terrestrial > Soil > Wetlands > Peat | place: USA: New York... | reverse complement strand
TGAGCTAGTAAGCGGCGGCTCAAGTGGCGGAAGCGGCGGCGGTGTGCCGTCCCCTTCATTTGCCCGCGCTTCGGCTGTCAGTTCGGAATCTTCCGAACAATTATGGGCGGTTGCCACGGATTCAGAGAACGTGTTACCGCTTGCGATTTATCCACCGGGATTTGACACAAACGGCCTGACTATTTTTTCGGCAACACCAGCGGAAATTCAATCTTTAAGGACGCCTGTATCGCGGGTGGCATCATCCCGCACGGCGTCATTCTCCACTTTGGACAGTGGCGGCGGCACTGCTTCTCCCTCTGGTATTGGTGATCCGGGCTACGTTACTCCACTCCCTGACCCGCAGCCCGCGCCGCCGTCGCCTCAACGTCCTCCTAATAATCCCGTCAAGGGGCTTGCTGGCACATTTGGGGTAGCCTACGACACCTATACTGCGAATGGCGGCACGAATCCCGTAAATTGCGCCATACTTGGCAATGGATTGCCGGGGAATACTGGGCATATTTCGATGCAAAATAATAGCGCAACGAGGGCATTACCCTTTTCTCCGCTGCCACAATACAAAACAGAGGTGAACAACTTTGTTTCGCAGATGCAACATTGGGGATGGAAGAATTCATTTCTGAAAGTTGACGATCAATTAAACATTAACGACCTGCGTGGAAGCGGAACGCCGTTTAACAATGTTAATATTGGTGTTCTTTTTACTCACGGCGTTTATGGCACTTCCGTTGATTTTGCCGCAAATCAATGTAAGCAAAATTATTTTCCCATAACCTCTGGCGGAAGCGCACAGTATTTGCGGCTGTCAGAAATGAACTTGGGCGGTTCCGGGACAAACGGCCTGAAATGGATGGCCTTAAATTCCTGCCGCAGCCTTTATCAGGCGAACTGGAACAGCATGAAAAACGCTGGCATCAAGCCCTACAATGGAAATCTGCATCTGTTGATGGGTGAAAACACCGATGGCTTTACCAGTTCAAGTTTCGGATGGTATTGGGCGAAATACATTAATTTCGGAACGGGAACAAATGCCGCTTCCTTTAGTCCATTGACGGTTCGCGCCGCGTGGTATCAAGCTGCAAAAGACGCTTATCATAATGTCGCGTTCCCAGCCGGAACGCCAGCAATCAGCTATGCGGTGGCGGGTGACAGTGCTTGCCACGATGACACGTTGCAGACGAATTCAACGCCGGGTGGCAGTTGGTTTTACGACAGCACACAAGTTTGGCCGTGAAAAGAATTCGCTATTTAACTCTAGTTCAACTGTTTTGTGTGGGGATTTGTTCTGCTCAAAATCCTCGCTGGAAATTAGTTGATGAAACGCCTATCCCACCGCACGTCAATCTTGACGTGCGGTGGACGGCTTCAACTAAAACACTGCCTTCAAAAGTTTGGGTCTATCACCTCCTGCCTTACCACTTTTCGGCTGAAGGCATTTCAAATGTGATAATGGCGTGTTCATTCCCCGAACAAGAGATTAAAGAGCGAAACGGCAATGAAGTCTTTTTGTCTGACAAAGCAGGTAGAAAGCTTTCCATTTCGGCTTCCGGGAACATCCATTATGAAACCCCCGAAGCAAAATTCAGCCCGACAAAACTGGCGCAGGGTGTTCCGTTGATGAGTGAATTGCCAGGGTTGGCAACCAACTTTGTCCGGCAAATTGGCATCCCGATTTCAGAAGTGATGGGCTACTTTGAAACGGACAAATTCAATTTTTCTGAACCGCTGACCATGTATTATGTCGGTGACACTACCATTACAAACATCGCCTTTCGTTCCATAAAATTCAGAAGGTCAGTGGATAGAATTCCCTTTGTAGGCGGCGATGGTGCAAGCGTTGATATTGGTGAATATGGGAAACCGGCGCGAATTGATGTGACTTGGCATGATTTGAAACGCCTCAAATCCTATCCAACCGTTTCACAAAAAACGATTACCAGCTTTTTACGGCACGGCAGGACATTTCAAGGTCTGTTGCCAATGAGTATCGGCGCTATTGATTGGAGCGCCGTAAAAAGCGTGACTGTCAAAAAAGTGCTGCCGTGTTATTTCGCTGGCACTACTGAGAAGGTCTATCCTTTTTTGGTTTTATTTGCCACGCTAGATAATGGTCAAGAAAGCGTGGATGTTCAAATTGAATGCCCGATGATTGATGAAACCAAGCTATGAAATCCTTCTCGCGGCGATTTTAGTGGCGGCTTCTTCCGCACCCGCCGCCCCACCGACATGGGAAGAACTTTCATCGCGGCTGTTCACTAACGCCGCTATCATTTGGCAAGCGCCCACTGATAAATTGCCTAAACGATTTTGGATTTATCAAAGGGAGCTGCCTCGTATTTTTCCTGCGACGGTGATTTCCAATGCTATCGTCCTCGGATCGCTTCAAGGCAAAGGTTTTCCAAAACCTTCCACAAACGATTTTTTTATACCGGAAGATAAAGGCCCGAACTATCCCGGCGCGCTTGCTACACTTTTCGGCATCATACCTGGCGACGCGAATATGTATTTTTCGGTGCCGAATTACGGCGCGGGTTCGGGTGATAAAATTCCCAGCGATGAAACGATTGCTGCGCGGGCATGGAAATACGCGCCCCAACTCGGCCTTGATCCTGCGCAACTGGTTCAAGAACGTTTTTACACGCACTTATGCGATTCCGACACAAACGGCCAAGCGACAAACCATGTTTGTGGACGTGGCGTTTTTCTGTCGCGGCAACTTGAAGGGATTTCCTTTTTCTCTGGCGATAATGACGGTTCTGGCGGAGAAGGTTTTTCCATCGAGTTCGGCAGTCGCGGGCAAATCCGGCTTTTCTCTTTGCGTTGGTCAATGATTGAGCGCTACGAAAGCCAGCAACCCGCCAGCCCGCAAGACATCATTCATTGCATCCAAGCGCACAAAACAATCGTGCTTCCTTCGCCTGACGAAGAAGATTATTTTGCACGACTAAAAAAATTGGCGAGCGCGAAAAAACTCACCATCATTAAAATTACGCCGTATTACGGCGAGGCCGTTTTTGGGGAAGTGCCAACAAATGATGTGCCTTGTAAATTTGCGACGCCATTTGCCGAATTGGAAGCGGTCGCGGATTTTGGAAACAGCAAAGCTCCCGTCCGCTTGCTTTCCCCAATTATCGTGTCGGAAGTCAATCGGCTGTTGTCCAAACATTGATGTGATTAAACCGCTGCGATAAAATTCGATCTGGAGCCACGGTTAAGCGAAATCACCAGCGCGTTAAATCGCGCCGCAAGGCAAACCCGCCCCCCTCCTTGCGTGATTCGCTGCTCCCGAAACCGCCGCGATGTTCCCTGCATCGCGGCGGTTGTTTTTAAGGGATTAAATTTCGTCCAAAATCTTCCGCCGCTTCGCCTCGTATTCCGTTCGGGAAATCAGTTCCTTTTCGAGCAATCTTTTGAGGTCGCTCAACCGCTGCTCCGCTGGCGTTCCCGCCTCAATTTGCAGGGCGGGAAGTTTCGGCGGCAATAAAACCGGAGCCACAGGCAGCGGTGGCGATTCGCGGACGGTTTTCATTTCCTGAACATTCACGGCGGCACGAAGTGGCGACGGCTGCGCCTGTTGTTTCTTCCGTTGCCAGACCACAAAGGCAACGCAACCCGTCCACGTCGGAATCAGATCGAGGCCGGGGACGATTTCCACAAACAGGGATGGCAGCAACATCCAATGAAATCCAAGCAACACGGTCGTTGCGCCCATGACAAAACAATCCACCACAAAATCCGCAAATTCGCCCGGTATCGTAAAAAGTCCGGTGGCTTCAATGGCGGTGATGGGAAATTGAATCAGGTCGGCAATGATGGCGATGGCAAATGCGCCAATGATCCGGCCTTGGGTTAATTCAGGTTTTTCCATAAGTGGCGAATCGAATCATTATTTTCCCCTGCGGCGTTTGATGTGTTCCCGCACGTCCTGCCCCAAGCCGGTGGGGATGCCGGTGGCCTGTTGGTGTTGACGGCCCTGCTGAACATTCTCGAACTGCTCAAAGGTCTGGCCTTGGCTGTCGGCATGAATCAGGCCGTCAATGGTGTCCATTTCCAAATTAAGGTCGCGCTCATGTATCATGTATTCATAGGCCCGCAGACAGAACGCCGAAAAAACCAGCCAACACGTCAGCGCGTGGGATAGCGGATAAAACGCAATGCCGATGACGGCGCAAAATAACGGGTCAATGAAACGAGCCACGCGCCGGTTACGGTGCATGAACGCTGGAAGCCAGCGAAAAGCAAAGGGCGATGTTCCGATATAAAAACTATGCTGACGGACTGAGCGATTAAATTGAAACCAGCGTTTGATACGCTGTGCGATTGCCAAAACGAGAAAACAAATGCCGAAATAAAACAAGGCGATGGGTTCGGCGCTTTCATTTCCGGGTTGCGCCAGCACACCAAAGAAAATTAAAAAAATGGTGATGCCCAACACCCGGAGCGGGTCTAGCAGCCGGTAGCCCAAATCATGCCGGAAAAAAACCATGACCGACAGGGCAGGGAATTGCATTAGCCATTTCGCCATTGCGTAGCTCTCGCGGAACGTCGGGCCTTGTTGTGGTTGGGGTGGCATTTTATCGCTGGTTGAACGTCAGCAGGCGGAACGGCAACGCAAGATTGCCGTCGTAAAATAGGTTGCCGCCATTATAGACAATGGCCTCCACCTGATAATTATGAGCCGCACCGCCGCGCTTTAACGTCGTGAACATCGCCGGTTCGACAAAGAGCTTTTTCTGTTCGCTGCGGTTCACCCCGGAATTGTGGCTGCGCTGCTCGTCGGGATTTTTGGGCGTGGCGTCATTCTGCGACTGGCCGGCGCTAGTGCTGGTGGTCTTGACCCAGCGTTGGCCCAAAATGAACGAAGCCCAATCGTTCGTTAAGCCGGTGTTCTGGCAAAAGAATTTGCACTGCAAATTTCCAAGCAACGAATCCACGGCATTCATGTTTTTCAAAACTCGCCCGTAGCTCTCGCGGTTCTGCGTTAAATACACGGTGCATCCGCCAGCGGATCTTGCCGTGGCCTGATACTCGGCGTCAAAATTCGTCACGAAATTTTGCGCTTCATCTGCCCATAAAAAAACCGGACGCAAGAATGTGTCCGGTTTGGTCGGTGGTGTCCGTCGCAGGACGGCAACTTGGAAACAGTATTTCCAAGCTAGGTTGGCAATTCGGCCAACCAGCCTAAATTCTTGGACGGGCAAATCAACGATGATGATTTTGCCCTCAAAGGCATCCTCTGGCCGTATGTTGGTATCGGCGGAAAAAAGTTGCCGCAAAGGCCGCGTGATGAGCGGCCTAGCCAGCATCGAAAAAGTTAAGGTTATGATACTTCTAGTTTTTTCGGCCAGATTGGGAAACTCTGACTCCCAATACTTTTGGCATCGCATGAAGTCGTCGCGGGTTCCTGCGTCGGCTTTTTTGGTGGCCTCGTCCGCTTCCCTCAAGATTTTACCGCAGACGCTTTGCTCTTTCCATTGGTCGCTGCTGGCCTGCTCCGGGTTCAACGGAGAGGAAGCAACGATGTCGGCAAGCAGCGGGAGTGAAACGGGTATTCCGGCAAACAGGGGCAAATCCACAAGGTTGGTATTCATGTGGTGAAGGGCGTCTTCCCAAAACTTGTTTGATCCGCCGCCCCCTTCTGTTTGCCCGCTGCCCCCGGAAATCGCCGTGGCGATTTCGTCCAGAAGATTGACGATGTTAATCGTCAAGCCGCCGCCAGCCTCCGGGCGGCTGGCCTCCCATGCCATGAAATTGAAGCGGTTTTGACCATTGGCATCTATGATGACAAGGTCGTCCGTCCGCTCTGTTTCCGCCGCCCAATGTTCCCATTGGCGGCGTTCCTCCTTCTTGGCGCAAAGCACCAAGCCGCCGAAACCGGCGGCTAGGTAGCCGTAGGCCAGGTGCTTGGCCGGGCCGGAAGTTTTTCCACTGCCGGTTGCACCGAACACACAGACGCCCGTAAGGGCGTCGGACAGGCGGAAGCCTTCCCCATTGCCCCAATCCCGCAACACCGTTTGCGGGTGGAATTCGGGCAACTGTGTTTTGCCGCTGGTCATGCTAGACAGCGTGGCAAGCCCCGGTTTGCCCGGCAAGGCAAAACGGGCTTCGGGGTGTCAGGGGCTTGCCCCTGCCAGAGCGCAAGGCTCTGGCGGCATCCAACCGGCGGACGGTTGGGCATGGTTCCAAGGGTGGCAACCTTTGGGCAGGGTCTAGGGCGGCACGCCCTTGTGCGGGGGTTTAAGGGGCGGCAAAGCCCCTGCCGGAGCGTCAGAGCGGAGGCGGTGAAAGCGGGGTCTAGGGGACGGATTTGGAGTCCCCTTGCGCGGTCAACATCGGCACGATGTATAACCGCGCTATTCAGGCTTTTTCCCCTGCTGCTGCTTTCGCCGGGGTGACGAGGCGAAGCCAAGGCCCACGGCGTTTTTTATGGGTGTGCTGGGTAGCTTTTGCCCGTGTGGGGCAAAACGCGGAAACCCGCACTCAGAGCCAATCTCCGAGGGACGGAGCCGTTAATTTTTGATATAATGTTCTATATGGAGGGCGGCTGGCGACTGTAAAGGGGAATGGCAATTTACCGATGTGAAGCACGCATTATCAGCCGCGAGAACCGGGGGCATTCCGTCGTCGCCGCCAGCGCCTACCGCGCTGGCCTCAAGCTCAAGGATGAGCATAGCGGCAAGATGCACGACTATTCCCGCCGTAGCAAGGGCGTCGTTGAGACGGCCATTGTCGGCCCCGACAATGCGCCCGGATGGGTGCATGATCCGGGGCAGCTTTGGAACAAAGTCGAGGCGGGCGAGAAGCGCAAGGATGCACAACTTGCACGCGAATTTATTCTGGCGGTTCCCAAGGAACTGTCCGCCGAAGCCCAATTCCAGACGGCGCTGGATTGGGCGAAAAAAGAGCTGGTCGCTTCCGGCATGATTACGGAAATTTCCCTGCACCATAGCAAGACCGGCAAGAATCCCCACGTCCATGTCCTCTGCACCATGCGGAAGCTGGACGGCGAAAATTTCAGCGCCAAAAAACCCCGCGAATGGAATGACGTGAAGTTGCTGCTTCACCAGCGCGAGTCATGGGCTGACGCCGTCAATGCCGCCTTGGAAAAGGCTGGTCGCCCGGAAAGGGTTGACCATCGGTCGCTTAAAGACCGGGGCATTGACCAGCTTCCGCAGCCCAAAATTGGCAAGGAAGCAACCGCAATGAAGCGCAAAGGCATCCTGCCAGACCCGGAGCGGTTCAAGGCCGTCCGGGAAGTCAAAATGATGAACGAGGTTAAGGCCATGATGAAGGCCGTCTTGAAGCGCGGCGAAGTGGCGCAAGTCGGGATGGGTGATACTTGGTGGGAAAAATCCATCACCTTCATGTCCCGCATCCGGGAACAAGCCGCGTCGGTCGTTAAAGACTCTTGGCGGAAACTGGTGGATAACAGCCGCCAAAAGGACGGCCCGGAAATCGAAATGTGATTTTATGAAACCAACCGACGAAATCAAAAAACAGGCCGTGAACGCCTTTACCTGTGCGGAAACGGTCGCCCATGTGGGCATGATTAAGCTGACGGGCGGCATTGCCCTGTATGCCGCCCATATCCGTCAAATGGATCGGCAATCGTCGCCCCCGCCGCGACAGGTGCGGCGGGATGCCGTGGGGAGGGAAGTATGACCGACCCGCTGGCGCAATACCGGAAAAAGCCGGAGGGCGTGGTGGCGCAGCCGCCCCCGCCCAAAGGCCCGGATGAGTATGTGGCGTTCGACGCCAAAGACCGGGTTTCCCGCCTGAAAATTCGGCGGGCCAGCGAAGATGACCCGACACGGTCGCCGGGTTATCACTACCTGCTAGACGTGGTTTATAGCGGCCCGAACGTGACGCATCTGGTGTTGCTCTACACGTTCCTGATAGTGAAGGTGCGCGGGACAAATTTACTGCCAATCGTGATGGCGTTGGAATTAGGCACGGCGGATTACATACAGGAATTTGACGCGGAAAGATGGCCCAAGCCGAAAGACGGCAAAGCCCCGCTGATTGAATCCATTGAGGTGGTCGTGAAGGAAAACGGGCCAGAAGTCGAGGAAATCGAAAACAACATCAAGGCCAAGCCGGGGCCAAATCTGCATTAGGCCGGGTCGGGTTGGAATTTAACACGGTTACAGAAAGGGAGTTTATGATTCACACTATTCCTGAAACGGGCTTTGTCCGGCTTCCGCAAGTCCTGGCGGTCATCCCGCTGGGCAGGACAAGCTGGTGGAACGGTGTCCGGTCGGGACGCTTCCCAAAGCCGGTGAAGTTGTCCGAGCATTGCACCGCTTGGCGGGCGGAAGATATTCACGCCCTGATTAAGCAGCTTTCGGAACAGACGCCCCGCAACAACTGACGCCGTTGTTCTTTCGGAAATTTTCTGATACAACTTTTGGCAGTTGTTTTAGCCCGAATCCGCGCCATACGGCGCGAAATTTTCGGGGGTAAATTTGGGGGTAACAGCATTTTCCAGCTTCGGATTTTTCCTTGTTTCTCAAATCCTTAGTTGTCCAATGTGGATTCCATCCCCTCCGCCAGCCACCTGACCAGCCCTGTCCGTTCCGGGTCACGAAACGCAGGGAAACAGCGGGTCACAGGGATTTCAGCGGCCATCCCCATTCAGGCCGGGCTATTGACAACCACCGGCAAATGGGGGTAAGACGGAAGGCAAGTTACCCCCTCGCGCAAAGGAGTTACCCCCATGCCCCTGTCCGATACGGCGATTCGCAAAGCCAAGCCGCAAGCCAAACCCTTCAAGCTGGCCGATAGTGGCGGCCTGTATTTGCTGGTGCAACCGTCCGGCAGCAAGTGGTGGCGTTACAAATACCGCTTTGCTGGCAAAGAGAAGCTGCTGGCGTTGGGTTCTTACCCTGAAACCAGCCTCATGGAAGCAAGGGAGCAGCACTTGCAAGCGCGAAAGCTGCTGGCGGCGGGCAATGACCCCGGCGAGGCCAAACGCACCGCCAAGCAGCTTGTTTCCCTCAAGGCCGAAAACACTTTTGAATCCATTGCCCGCGAATGGCATGAGCAAAGCAGAAATCAATGGTCTAAAATTTACGCGGACGATGTAACCAAGCGGCTGGAAAATCACATTTTCCCCCGCTTGGGGCATAGGCCGCTGGCCGAAATTACGACCACGGACATTCTGGACGTTTTGCGGGTCATCGAAAAATCGGGGGCGCTGGACATGGCGCAACGCATGATGCAGGTATGCGGGCAGGTTTTTCGTTATGCGATCACGACGAGTCGCGTTGACCGCAATCCGGTCACGGACTTGCGCGGGGCGTTGAAAACTCCCGTTAGAAAACACCATGCCTATCTCAAGGCGGATGAACTGCCGGAATATCTGCAAAAATTGGAAGCCTATGACGGCGGCGTGGAAACCAAGCTGGCGTTGAAATTTCTGTTGCTGACATTTGTTCGCACCGTCGAACTGCGCGGCGCGGAATGGCCGGAAATCAATTTCGACAAGGCCGAATGGCGCATTCCGGCGGAACGCATGAAAATGAAAGACCTGCATATTGTTCCGCTTTCAAAACAGGCAATGGTCGTCTTGGAAGAATTAAAAAAGCATACCGGCAACCGGAAACACCTTTTTCCGAACCAACACAATCCCGTCAAGGTGATGAGCGAAAACACCATTCTTTTCGCCCTGTATCGCATGGGCTACCATTCCAAGGCCACGGGCCACGGCTTCCGTGCCACTGCCAGCACGATCTTAAACGAGCATGGTTTCCATTCGGACGTGATTGAACGGCAGCTTGCCCATGTCGAGCGCAACAAGGTTCGCGCCGCCTATAACCACGCTGAATATATGCCGGAACGCCGGAAGATGATGCAATGGTGGGCGGATTATATTGATGGCATCGCGCCGAAAAAGTAGCTGGCGCGGTTAATCCCTTGGCAACTTGAAATCAGGTTTCCCCTGTCTGCCGCCTCTGGCGTGATTCGCTTTTTTATAGCCGGTGATTCATAACGTCCAAGGCTGTTTGCTTCCGCGCTGCGCTTGTGCAGCTTCCCCCGCTATCGCGGCGGCGCGGCCTTTCCCGTTCTGTCCTGCCACCGGCTTTCAACCTCGCTCACGTCACGCCAATCAAGGCGGACAAAAACGAGGAGAAAACCATGAACATTATCAACATCGCCTTACTGCTTAATGCAATCGCCCAACTGATTGCCGCCTTTGCAAAATTCATCAACGCAATCCGGCACCGAAGATAAAAGGTGTTCCCGCTGTTGCCATAATGTCACTATCGGAGATTTATGCCCCGGTTTTGGCTCCCCTTTGATATTATCGCTGTCATTTTTGGTCACACTTCTATTAAGCTCCTCCCCGAAAAGGCTATTTAGCCATTTCGGGGCGTTATACTGCTTATCGTGTTCAATGGTAGGTTTTATCTCCCTCGCCGCCAGAAATGGCGGTTTTTGCAACATTTGACACAAGGGGTCGAACAATGAAGCCTATCTTTGCCACAGCTATTATTGCTGCATCACTACTAACCAGTGCCGCGTATGCTGCCGATAAATCAGCACCGGCCAACACAACTCTAGCCAGCACAGCTTCGGCCAACGGCTTTTTCTTCAAGCCGTATGTTGGTGCCGATTACGATTATTTGAGCATCAATTATTCGACCATTCCCGGCACCAGTAGCGATTATGGCACATTGGCTTCAAAATCGCTGAATGGTGGTGATTTCCACGTTGGCGCCCGCGTGCATAAATACCTTGGGTTTGAGGCCAGCTACTTGGCAACTGCCAGTTCAAGCAAAGACAACATTCTTGGCAGCGGGCTTAACAGCTCTATCAAGGTAAGCGGTTTTACATTTGACGCGATGGGGTATTTGCCCATTGAAGCGATGCCAAAATTAGAACTGATTGGCACGGCTGGCGTCTCCAACCTGAAAGCTACTATTGACTTCTCTGGTGTAGCGGCTGGATCGGGCCATAAGACGGAAACCAAAGGCCGCGTTGGTGCCGGTGCTCAATACTGGCTGACGGACAATCTAAACGTGCGTGGCCTTGTTCGTTATCAGGGTGCAAATTTTAGTGGGGTCGTAGATGACGCTATCGTGAGCAGTTTAGGACTCAACTGGCAGTTTTAAGACTGAAAGTTTTCTTTAGAGCATTACCTTGGGGAGCGTGAAAGCGCTCCCCTTTTTTTATTTCGGCGCTAAATCTGTTCCTGAAAATCTCACCGCTCCATGTCCGGCCCCGGCGGCTTCGGCCCCCGGTCTTTGTCAGGGCTTGGCGCGGGCTTGCTGGCGCGGCTGGCGGTCTGTTCCTGTTCCCACTGTTCCCGCACGGTGGCCTTAACCGATTCAAGGCTCTTGTCAGAAATGGGGTGCTTTTTGGCCCAGCCAAGCCGCACCCGATGCCCTAGCTTTTGCAAGGCGGCTTCGGCGTCTGTGTTTTGGTTTGGCATGGTCAGGCAACGAGCGATTTAGCTGTTTCCAAGCATCGCCCGATTTTCATTCTCACGTTATCGTAATTCAGGTTTTGTTCCTCGGCAATCTCGCCGTAATCGAATCCGATCACATAATGATTCCAGAGATAACCCCGGCATTCAGGTTTGGAACCATCCAGCAACTTCAACGCATATTCCAAATCGTGGCGGTCTGCCGCCGTCAGGGGTTCGGCCTGCTCGGATGCGTCCAGCAAGTCCAAAAGCTCGTCTTGGGGCATGGGCTGCAAGCGGTCGCTGGCCTTTTTGCGGAAATGGTCATTCAGCCGGTTCCGGGCAATGGTGTAAAACCAAGAACGAAACGCTGGCACGGTGTCGCCGCGAAAATCTTTTAAGCTGGCGGCGACGGATTTCAAAATCTCCTGCAATACGTCCTCGGCGGCGGGCGGCTGGATGGCATTGAAAACAAACAAGCGCAAATCCGGCTCAATCAGGCGGAAGATGGCTTCTGCCAGCCGCAGCCGTTCCGCCAGCCCCGCCGTCAGGCGGTAGGTGCGGACAAGTTTAATCAGGTCGTCCATTGCTTGCCGAAAGCCTAATGAAATTACCCGTTCGATTTCAAGCGTTGCCTGCGACTGATTTTGCATGAAAGAAGAACAAGCCCGGTTCCTGTCGCTGCTCGGCGAGTTACCCGCCCGCCTCACGGCGGAGCAAGCGGGCTGGGTGCTGAACTGCCAGCCGCACGACATCCCCGCGCTTATCAACGCCCGGCTGCTCAAGCCGCTGGGCAATCCTTCCCAAAATTCTACCAAGTATTTTTCTACGGCGGACGTGCTGGAACTGACGAAAGACCGGGCTTGGCTGGTCAAAGTCAGCAACACCATTTGCCAGCATTGGCAACACCAGAACGCCCGCAAAAAAGAACAAAATTTCAATGGTGCGGTGAACGGTCACGCTTCTCTGGCGGCAGTCTAGCCGCCGTTTCGTTAAACATTATTCTTTCCGTCGTGCGGAAAGCTGCGCGTCAGCGATCAGGCCAGCGCGAGCGGATGACGGATTCCAAAGGGCAACGCCCTTTGGCGCGGGGCTTGGGGATGGCGCAAATCCCCAAACTACCAAAAGCGGTTGAGTCGCCGGGACTCAACCGCTTCGTTTATTTTGGCGGCCTCAAGCCGCAACTGCCGCTTGCTGCGTGGCCGCTGCTGCCTTCATTTCGTAATCTTCAAGGGATGGCGCGATGATGATTGCCTTCTTCGCATAAGCGCGGTGAATCGCCTTGCTGTTGTGTCCAAGCGCGGCCTGTGCGAAACGCTCCGGCATACCGACAACCTTTGCCCGTTCCGCCCATGCGTAGCGGTAGCTGTGCAACGTCACGCCCGACACGCCCGCCCGTTCGCAGCGGCGGCGGAAACGGCTGGCGCGGTCGCTCTGCGAAAACGTGGACAGCTTCGGGAATAATACGCCGGTGGTCGGCAAGTGGCTCAAGACTATTTCTAGTGCCTTGCTGATGGTAAACTGTGCCAGCGAGCCGGTCTTTTGCCGGAAATAAGAAATCGTCCGCGTCTGCCAGTCAACATCCTCGGCTTTGAAGTTCACGGCGTCGCTCTGCGACGCGCCGGTTTCCCAAAGCAATTCGAGGTAAAGTTTCCACTCGGCATTTTTCTCCTTCGCCAAAACGCTTTGGTGTTCGTCCTGCGTAATACCGCGCCGGTCTTTGGCTTCATACTTCGGCCACAAATACGGCGCGACAATCGGAATCGCAATCCAGCCAAGCGTGAGCGCGAAGTTGTGCAACCGTTTCAGGAAATAGACGATGGAGACTTTGCCGTCTTTGAACACGGCAAAGAAATCGTCGGTGGTGGTTTCCAGAAGTTTCTTGTTTCGCAAAGCGTCAAAACTGGCTGACTTGAACACGCTTGCGTAACGCTCGCGGCTTGCGTCCTTGCCTCGGCTCTGCAACTGCTGCATGACGGTCTGCCATGTGCGTTCTACAAAGGCGGGGTCGCTGGCTGTCAGGTAGGCGCGGGCAAGGTGCAAGTTTAACACCGGCTGGCGTTGCGCCGCGTTGCGGGCTTCTAAAAGGCTCTTGGCCTCGGTTTCGTCTTTGGTGCGTAGGCTGGTCTGTTTGCCGGTCGCGCTGTCCTGCATGTAGAACATTTCCCCGCGCCTGAACATCGTGTATTTCGTTTTCATAACTGGATTTCTCTGTTTCGAGATACCAGTCCCGTATCAACGCCGGTTTAGAACGCGCGTTGTGGCAAAGTTTCAGCAAGTTCTAGCCAGTTTTGGCGAATTGTTTTACCATTCACCCCATGACTGACACTTTTGCTGACAGTGGCCGTCCATCGTGCGGGCAAACCCTAATAAACAAAGGGTTTTGTTAAACCCGCCACGGATGGACACGAATGAACACGGATTCCTTCGATAGCGGAACCACAGTCCGTTGACGATGGTGGTGAAAGAAAAGGAACACAATCTGTTCCTTTGATTTCCGGTTGAAACATTTACGGTGAAGCGACGCGGTAGAACATGAAATTCACGTTGGTTGACAAGGAATTGGTAAACGCCATAAGAGTCGAAGCACTCAAGAAATTTGTGATGTCCGTCCAGACTTGCAGGTTGGTGGTGGATTGAACGCGGTAGTTCTTGCCTGCTTCCATCCCGATCATCAAACCATCACCGCCGATTCCAGAATGGCTCAAAAGCCAAAGTTGCGCCGCGATCAAAGAGGGATTGTAAACCACATTCAAGGTGGCCACCTGGCTTGTGACCGAGCCGACGGAATTGTTTACGATGACAAAGTAGCTTCCAACATTATTGCTCGTCACGCCGCCCAGATTCAACGGGTTTGCCGTGCCGATGACGCTGTTGGTGCCGCTAAAGCACCATTTATATCCCAACGGAGCGGTTCCCGTCGCGCCCACGCTAAAACTCGCGGTGGTGTAGGCATTGTTGGTGATGTTCGCGGGCTGGTTGGTGATTGTTGGAGCCTCACTCACTGTCAATGTGGCAATGTGGCTGGTTGCCGTTCCGAAAGAATTGGTAACGACGACAAAGTATTCACCCGCATTCGTTGCCTGCACATTGATAATCGAATAAAGAGAGACCTCTGCAAAACTCTTTTGAACGGATGAATTGATGGAGCGTCAGAGAACCATGCAAACGACGACCAACGCACAAATGGGCTTGCTGGACAGCCTGATGATCGCCACGCCAACCA
>Ga0326727_10017816_pt1 | contig 14636 bp, 8 predicted proteins | sample MB2enrmetagenome_FD_207643 | JGI IMG/M metagenome (GOLD analysis project Ga0326727, IMG submission 207643) | Lab enriched peat soil microbial communities from McLean, Ithaca, NY, United States - MB29MY | ecosystem: Environmental > Terrestrial > Soil > Wetlands > Peat | place: USA: New York... | reverse complement strand
CGAAAAGTGCAAGCGCGGATGAGTACGCTGCGCGTGGGAGCGCCCCTGGACAAGGCGATTGACATTGGCGCAATCGTGGCGCGAGTGCAATGGGAACGCATCGATCGTTTGGTGCAGCAAGGGGTGGCGGAAGGCGCCACGTGCTGGCAGCCCGAAGTGGTTTTGCCTTCGCGCGGCCTCTATTACAAACCGACACTCCTGAGCAACGTTCATCCCACATCCACGGTGGCGCAACAGGAGATCTTCGGGCCGGTGCTGGTGGCAATGACGTTTCGCACGCCGCGGGAAGCCGTGGAATTGGCCAACAACACGGTCTATGGACTTGCCGCGAGTGTGTGGAGTGAAAGCGTCAACGTGGCCCTGCACGTCGCCGCGCAACTCAAGGCCGGCGTGGTGTGGGTGAATAGCACGAATTTGTTCGACGCGGCTTGCGGATTCGGCGGCTACCGGGAAAGCGGCTATGGCCGGGAGGGCGGCCGGGAAGGGCTGCTGGAGTACTTCGAGCCGGAGTGGTTTCGCAAGGCGCCGCCGATTCGCGCGCGCGCGGCGGCAAAGGGCGGCAAAACCGAGGTGGCCAATCCAGCGATCGACCGCACGGTAAAATTGTTTATTGGCGGCAAGCAGGTCCGGCCGGATTCGGGCTACGTGGTGGAGGTTCGCGGCAAGAGGGGCGAATTGCTGGGGGAATCGCCGCTGGGCAATCGCAAGGACATTCGCAACGCCGTGGAGGCTGCGCGCAAAGCAGAAACTTGGGCAAAAACGACGGCCCACAACCGCGCTCAGGTGCTCTACTACCTAGCGGAAAATCTCTCGCAACGCGGGAAAGAAATAACCGGCCGGCTTGCCGCGGCCGTGGGCAAACAGCAGGCCGCGGATGAAGTGCGCATCAGCGTCGAGCGGCTGTTCGCCTACGCGGCGTGGACGGACAAGTACGAGGGCGCGGTGCACAACCCTCCATTCCGCAACATTGCCATCGCCATGAATGAGCCGCTGGGCACGGTGGGTGTGATCTGTCCTGCCCAGGTGCCTTTGCTGGGATTTTTCTCGCTGGTGCTGCCGCTGCTCAGCGCGGGAAACACGGTGGTTGCCGTGCCGTCGGAATCCTACGCACTGATTGCGGGAGATTTGTACCAGGTTTTTGAAACTAGCGATCTGCCGGCGGGGGCCGTGAATCTGGTGACCGGACGCACGGCGGAGCTGCTAAAGGTTATGGCGGAGCACGATGACCTTGATGCAATTTGGTGTTATGGAGACGCGGAGATGTGTGCGGCCGCGAAGACACTCTCCGTCGGAAACCTGAAGCAGGTCTGGACCAACGAAGGCCGCGAGATGAACTTCCTCAGCCGCGGGCAAGGAGAAGGCCGCTGGTATCTTGAGCATGCCTATCAAGTGAAGAATATCTGGGTCCCCTACGGCGAATGACGGGATGCCACTCTATTCCTGCCGGGAATCGAGTTGATTTCGCATTTTCACAAGGAATTCCGCATGAGTGGCAATTCCGTGTAGCGGCCGCCTTCTGAGGGGGGCGCTCTTTCGCTGAGGAAACTCCGGCATGGGTCTCTCCATGCTTTGCCGAACGCAACCACCAGAAGCTTAGCTTAAAGGTCTTCCCAGGGAATTTACCGAGTTGATGTGTAATATCCATAGCCATTTGCGCTCATAGAGAAGGACTGCGGCAGCCACCAAACCTTCCGCCATTTGCGCGAGCGAGACATTCGATAGCCAAGCCAATTGACGGGTGTTGCCAATGCAAAGCCGCAGGCGTAATAGGCTGGCGCCGGCAATTTCACGAAGGGCCTCGCGATTGGATCCGCTTCGGGATTTCCCAAATAAAACGCCGGGTAATTCTTCTTAAGCTGCACGGCGTCAGCGGTCGCGTGCATGTCGAGCGCGGCCGCAGTGTAGGTGAGCGCGCTCAAGGACAACCACAATCTTTTCGGGACCTGCAACCTAACCTCTTTGTTTACCGGCTTGGGGTCTTCCAGCAATTTCTGGGCTTGCGCCCCAATGCCTGTGCTTATCGCCAAGAACAACACTAGAACAATCTTGCGCCGGACCCTCATTACGCACTCCGAGGATTGATTCTTTTGAAGCCGTCAGAGGGAAGGTCTGATTGGCGAATGTCGCGAGAGGAGAGAGGTCTTTTCGCCCGAGGGGCGCGACTACGTAGCTACGTGCAGCTTGGATGCCATTCGCGGAATTAACGAGAGTTCATTGGACGGCTGTTGGAATTTCCCAGCACGCTGGAATCAAGCACACTGCGGCATTAAAACACCAGCCCAATGTAAAGCAATTGCCACGCTATCAATCGGCAACTTCACTGCTGGAAATGGCTTGAAACCGATGCGAGGGTGAGCCGTAGGAGAGCAGACGAAACGACCCAGTAGCATATGGAATTCGATTGGAATGGGGAAAGCAGACTTCTAAAAAGTGATTCGCCGGAATATCGCGAAAGAAACGGAATTTATCTCACCTGCGTGCACCAAAAGGGAAACGCCTTCCCATCTTGGTGAGGAGTCATCCGATGGGCCTGAAATGGCCTTTTCAGCTTCCGATTTGAATGTGCCGGGCCTCCGCGAAGGACGCCCGGCTGGAATCTACTGCACGCTGTTGATGACGCCCACACCGGTCGTTCCGCTGGCTCCGGTCTCGGTCGTGAACGGCGAGCCGTTCACAGGAGTCAGGGTTACGGCGCCACCCGAAACGGCCACCGTGTAAACGGCAACGCCGCTAGGCGGTGTTGAATTCGCCGCGCCGACCAAGGCTATGAAGAGATACTTGCCCGTTGGATCGATGGTCACTTGGCCCGCGGCGGACGGCAAGGTCACAGCCGTGCCAGCAGTGAGCGTCGGCGCCAAGGGGTCATAGGTAAAGATAAACGGTGTAATGGTCTTCGCCGTGGCGTCGACGACCACAACGAAGCGGTCGAGCGGATCGAACGCGATCGCGACCGGCAGCATCGCCCCGGGGATGCTGGTGCCCGAACCAATCTCGGCCAGCGTCCCGTCAGTTCCACTCCCCGCCGGACTGATCGAGTACATGTGGATTTTATTGGCAACAGAATCCACCGCCAGTAAGAACTGGCCAGAAGCGTCCACCGCACCCATGGTCCAGTTTGTTCCAGCAAGTGTGAGAGGTGTGCCTTGAGGGAGCCCCCCAGTACTCAAGTCTGGCTCAATCGCCGTGATGGAACCGTTGGAGGACAGTGCGAAAAGGAAGTTGACCTGCGTATCACTGGCCAGCGCCTGAAGCCCCGTGAGTCCAGTGCTGGGGGTCCCCGCCACCAGGCTATTCGTGGTGGAATTGTAGCTGTAGATGTCCACTTGTGCATTCGTCGTGTCAGCCACATATGCAAACAGGATAGAAGGATCGGCAATCACAGTGCCCGCAGCGCCCGCGGGCGTCAAGCTGTATGGCGAACCTGATAACGCCGCGATAGCCGGGGTGTTCGCGGCGTTAAAACCATATCCAGCAAGTTGCTTGCCGGAGGCACTTCCCGTGAAGAAGAGGCTGCCGGCCACGCTGGAACCGATCTGGGAATTGCCGGGGACGCCCTTGTACGGAGCGTTCGGGTCAGCCGTGAGCACGCCACTAGCAGCAGTGAATGCGGAGATATCCCCCGTCGTCTTGTTGGCCGTTACGACAACAGCCGGTGTCACTTGCGCGGCCGCGGTGCCGATATCGAAGGCCATGAAGAGTGGTGCGGCACCAGTGCTCGCGGGAACCAGTGATGTCAACTCACCGGTCGAGCCAATACTGAAGAGGGAAATGGTATCGGAGAAATTGTTGTCAACGGCCAGCAGAGCCGAAGTCGGGTCGATGGTCATGCCGAAGGATGTTATGCCCGCCGGTGTGGGGCCAGTTCCGATAGCCGGGCCAAATGCGCCACCAGTGCCAACTTGGAAGGCATAGATGTTGCTTGGAGCGGCCTGGTTGTTGACCACGATGCCGGTATCTATGACGTAGATGTACTTGTCGCTAGGATCAATAACGATACTGGATAATTGAACTGCGTTCGCCACCGCGGAGACGGTGCCGGGGGTGGATAGCTGTCCGTTACTTGTAATTTGGTAGCTCAAAACGTTGCTACCACCAGCGGCCACGTAGAGGTACGTGTTCGTCGGATCGATGGTGCCGTAGTACGGCGTCGCGCCTGTACCAAGGCTTCCAGGCGTATAGGGTGGCGTTGCCGCATTGTTGGGCACCAGAACGCCAGTCAAAGGTGTGATCGTGAAACCACTGATGTCCGCGGCTGTTTCATTGATGGTATAGAGGTACGTGCCGGTGTGATCGATCAGAACATCCAACGGACCCTCTCCAACGGGGAATCCGGTGCTCGGTGGAATGACCGAGAGGGATCCATCAGTCTGTTGAATGGCGAAGCCATAAACCACATTGTCAGTACTGTTCACTACGTAGAGGAAGCTGCCGGTTGGGTCGATGACGCCTTTATCCAAGGCGCCAGAACCCGCCTCATAGGTTGGCAAAGGATTGTTGTGCACGTCCACTCCAGGTATCAATAAAGCTCCGGTGACCGGATTGATGTCACAAACATGCACACCGCTGGCCTCATCGATGTAGTACAGGTAGTTTCCGGAGGGGTGTACCAGAGGTTGCCACGGCCCAGCCGTAGTGGCGTACTTGGCAAGGAAAGTAAGCGCCCCGCCGGCAGGGTTCGCCGCATAGGCGGAAATCGTGCCGGAAACGTTGTTCGCGATGTAGGCGAACCGCGCCACTGCCGCCGTAATGTTGAGCGTAGATGGCAGTGAGGTCAGATTGTTGGGAGCGGTTTCTTTCGCGGTCACGGCGCAACTTGCTCCTGCTCCAGAGGCTAGCGCCACCGCAAGACCCGTGGTGGCGCCAATCGTTGCCGTGTTTGCCGGTGTGCAGGAAATCGACCAACTCACGGGGCCCGATGGGGGCTGCGTCGAACCATTACTCAAGACTTCGGTCGCCGCGAACTGAATGGTCTGGCCTGCTGCAATCGTTGCCGTCAGGGGTGCTACGGTCAGTTGCACCACTGTTGGTGGAGGGGTACCCACGGTCAAATAGGCGATGTTCGAGGTGACGCCTTCATAGGAGGCGGTGATCTGTGTAAGACCGGTGGCCACGGCAGTCGCCGTGCCATTGGTGGCGTCTTGCGTGCTGTCGATCGTCGCGACCCCCGTGTTGGATGACGCCCAGGTCGCCTTGAGGGTGATATCCTGCGGCGCGCTCAAGCTGCCATCAGGATTGATGATGATCGCCATGGCCGTAAAAGCCTGGGTTCCCGGGACAGTGATCGTCGGGAACGCTGGCGTCACGGCAATGGACTTGATCCCGCTTACCGAGAGCACTGCTGGCGATGACGTAATGCCTCCCAGTGACGCGGTAATGTTGGTCATACCCGCAGCCACGGCCGTCGCGAGGCCGCCTGAAGTGATCGTCGCGACGCTGGTACTCGATGACCCCCAGGTGACGCCGGCGCCGGTAGTCAAATCTTTCGACTTTCCATTACTGTAGGTGCCGGTCACCTTGAATGCCTGCTGTTGCCCCACGTTGATTGAGGCGGTACTCGGCGCGACGACTAGTTCTTTCAACTTCGGCGCCTGAGTGCAGGCCGCCAATAGCAAAATGCACAGGAGCGATGCCACTCCCAATGCGGAACCAGTGAGCTTTTTCATCATGACGCCTCCTCAGCGCGGGAAAACCTGAAGAACTCTTGACAAAGGCATATCTTGCTCATCGGCCACGCAATATTGGGCGGCGGGGTTGGATAAGTGGGCGAGGATCCTACCCCGAACACGGTCGTCCGGATCTCAGGTGCCTCTGTTCCAGAGCAAGATACTTGAATCCCAATCTGAAACAAAGTGCCTCGCAAACCATCCGTTATGTATGAATAAACAGGGCGGGGCCGAAACAGACTGCGCCAGACCATCCAAGCCCCATTCTTTGCTGAATTATTAAGGCATTATAACAAGGCGGGCAGGCTGGACTTACGCCTTCGTTGTGACGATAATCTGTGGCCTGACGGGGGGAGGGTCTTGATTGAACCGACACCCCCCCGCCGCCCGCCTCCCAGAATTATTGTGAAAGATGCGAGCATGGGGGCCGGCTTGTTTTCGGGAGACCCGCTGCTATGCCCAGAATTCTGACTATCGAGGATCACCGCTTGGAGGAAGCCCGGCTTCGCAAGAAACATTGGAAGCGCTGGGGGCCATATCTCGCGGAACGTCAATGGGGCACGGTCCGAGAGGACTACAGCAAAGACGGCAGCGCCTGGGAGTCCTTTCCCTTTGAGCACACTCACGCCCGGGCCTATCGCTGGGGAGAAGACGGCATCGGTGGACTCTGCGACCGCCATCAGATGATCTGTTTTGCCTTGACACTTTGGAATGGCCGCGACCCCATCCTGAAGGAACGCTTGTTCGGGTTGACCGGAAATCAGGGAAATCACGGTGAAGATGTGAAGGAGTACTACTTCTACCTCGATTCCACCCCCACACACAGTTCCATGCGCATGCTCTACAAATATCCCCAGGCAGAATTTCCCTATGCTCAATTGCTGGAGGAGAATCGACAACGGGGACGCAGCGCACCAGAGGTCGAATTGCTGGACACCGGCGTTTTTGAGGGGAATCGTTATTATGATGTCTTCGTCGAGTACGCGAAGTGTGACGTCGAAGATATCCTCATCAAAATAACGGCGATCAATCGAGGACCGGAATTGGCGGTACTGCATCTCCTGCCAACCCTGTGGTTCCGAAATACGTGGTCCTGGGGCAATGACTTGCGGCGTCCTGTTGTCCGGAAAGCCCCGGACACACCGGGAGCCGTTTGCGCGGAATTGCAGCACTGGGAGTATGGCAAGCGCTGGCTGCTGTGCGCGGGGCAGCCGGAGCTCCTGTTCACCGAAAACGAAACCAATTACGCGAAGATTTTCAACTATCGAAGCCGGACTCCCTACGTAAAGGATGCCTTTCACGAATGGCTGATTCATGGAAACAAGGCAGCAGTAAACCCGGAACGCGTCGGCACCAAGATGGCGGCACATTATCCCCTGCAATTGGGACCGGGGGATTCGGCGACGCTCAAATTCCGCCTGACGGACCTCGATCCACTTGGCTGCATGGACTCCGATTCGCCCATGGTGGGAACGATCACGTCTCCAGCCCATCAAGAACGCGCTGAAGGAGTTCCCGGCACGAATGATTTTGCCCAAGGCTTCGACGCTCTTTTTGTGCAGCGCCAGAAAGAGGCCGATGAGTTTTACAGTTCCCGCCTGGGAAAGGAGCTTTCCAGCGATGCGCACCAGGTGATGCGGCAGGCCTACGCGGGCATGTTGTGGTCCAAGCAGTTTTATCACTATGACGTGCACACCTGGCTGGCTGGTGATCCCGCCGGGCCCGCTCCGCCAGACGAACGCTGGGAAGGCCGCAACAAAGACTGGACCCACCTCTACAACGATGACGTCATTTCCATGCCCGACAAGTGGGAATATCCCTGGTACGCGGCCTGGGATTTGGCCTTCCACACTATCCCCCTGGCACTGGTTGACCCGGACTACGCGAAGGAACAACTCATCCTGCTTCTTCGCGAGTGGTACATGCATCCAAATGGGCAATTGCCTGCTTATGAGTGGGCCTTCGGCGACGTGAACCCTCCGGTGCACGCTTGGGCGGCCTGGCGCGTTTACAAAATCGAGCGGCGCGTCCGCGGCGTAGCTGACCGTGCATTTCTGGAGAGAATCTTCCACAAGCTGCTGTTGAATTTCACCTGGTGGGTGAACCGCAAAGATCCTGACGGCCGCAACATCTTTCAGGGTGGTTTCCTAGGCCTGGATAACATCGGAGTATTCGACCGTTCGGCGCCCCTCCCTACCGGCGGGCATTTGGAACAGTCCGACGGCACCAGTTGGATGGGGATGTATTGCCTGAACATGCTGGCCATCGCTCTGGAACTAGCGAAGGATGACCAGGCTTACGAGGACGTGGCCAGCAAGTTCTTCGAGCATTTCGTGCATATCGCCCACGCGATGAACGATATTGGCACCGACGGGCGCTCGCTTTGGGACCCGGTGGACGGTTTTTACTACGATTTACTGCACCTGCCGAATGGCGAGGAGCATTTCCTGAAAATCAGGTCCATGGTCGGGCTCATACCCTTGTTGGCCGTGGAAACCCTGGAGCCCGAGATCGTCGATCGCCTTCCGGGGTTCAAGCGGCGCATGCAATGGTTTATCGACCATCATCCCGATGTGCCGGAACATATCGAGATGACGCAGCGCTCGGCGCGTGGCGTGCGTCGCCTGCTTTCCCTGGTGAACCGCAAGCAATTGAAACGCGTGCTGTCGCGGATGCTAGATGAGACGGAGTTTCTTTCTCCGTATGGGGTGCGGGCATTGTCCCGCTATCACTTGGAACATCCCTATGAAGTGCAGGTGAACGATCACATCAGCCGGGTGGACTACGAACCCGGGGAATCGAGCACCGGGATTTTCGGCGGCAATTCCAACTGGCGCGGGCCGGTGTGGTTTCCCATGAACTATCTGCTGATCGAGTCGCTCCAGAAGTACCACCATTACTATGGCGAGGATTTTAAGGTCGAGTGTCCCACGCATTCCCGCCGGGAAACGGATCTCTGGCAGGTGGCCGCGGAGATTTCCCGCCGCTTGACGCGCATTTTCCTCCCCGGCAAGGACGGGCGCCGGCCGTTCGCTGGTACGGTTGATCTGTTCAACAAGGATCCACACTGGCGTGATCTGGTTCTCTTCTACGAATATTTCCATGGAGACCACGGCGCGGGCATCGGCGCCAGCCACCAGACTGGCTGGACCGGCCTGGTCGCCAAACTCCTCGAACAAAGCGGAGAATAAGGCGTGTCGCTCCTCGCGGAAGTGCAGTTCGGCAGGGAAGTGTGCGGTGAATTGGATGCCGGGGAAGCCCGCGAGTGGCTGGTCACCAACGGCTTGGGCGGATTCGCTTCGGGAACGATTGCGGGCACGGCAACCCGCCGATACCACGGCCTCTTGATCGCGGCGCTGCAACCGCCCGTGGGACGCACGCTGCTGGTTGCGGGACTTGACGAAAGCGTGCGCTACCTCGAACGCAGCTTTCCCCTCGCGACCAATCGCTGGAGCAGTGGGTTTGTTTCCCCAAGTGGCTACCTCCAGATCGAAAGTTTTTTCCTTGAAGGCACCAAACCCGTGTGGCACTACGCCCTCGCGGACGCTCTGCTCGAAAAACGCGTGTGGATGAAGCAGGGAGAAAACACCACCTGCGTGCAGTACACCCTGCTGCGGGGCAGCGGCCCGGTTGAAATGGACGCCAAGGTGCTGGTGAACTATCGTGATTTTCATCTCACCACGCAGGCCGGGGATTGGCGAATGAGCGTCGAACCCGTCGAAAACGGTCTGAGAATCCGCGCCTTCGATGGGGCCACCCCGTTCTACTTGAAAAGCGCCGGCGCGTCCGTACAGCCGCGCCATGAGTGGTACCACGATTATTTCCTGCCCGCCGAAAGAGAGCGCGGGCTCGATGATCGCGAAGACCGCTTATTCGCGGCGCAGTTTCATTTCCGGCTGGGTGTCGAGGAGAGCGCCACGCTTGTTTTCACTACGGAGGAAGCGACTTCGCTCGACGGAGCGGAAGCGCGCATCGAGCAATCCGATCACGAGTGGAAATTATTCAAGGCCTGGCAGGAGCAGCACAATACGGTGTGCTGCTCGCCCGCCGAAGAGGAGCCTGGGTGGCTCTGGCAACTCGTTCTCGCCGCGGATCAATTTGTGGTTCGCCGCGCTCTGCCAGAGGACCCGGAGGGCTTGAGCCTCATCGCCGGCTACCACTGGTTTGGCGATTGGGGGCGCGACACCATGATCGCGCTGCCGGGATTAACCCTTCCCCTCGGGCGCCCGGAAATTGCGCGAAGAATCCTGCTCACCTTTTCACGGTATGTGGATGCAGGAATTCTGCCGAATAATTTCCCGGATTCCAGCGGCCCTCCGCGGTACAACACCGTGGACGCCGCGCTGTGGTATTTCGAGGCCGTGCGCCAGTACTATGTCGCGACGCAGGACCTGGACCTGGTGCAACAGCTTTTCCCCACGCTCGTCGAAGTTGTGGACGCGTACGTGCGCGGTACGCGCTACAACATCAAGGTCGATCCCGCCGACGCGCTCATTTTCGCGGGGAGTCCAGAGGTGCAGCTCACCTGGATGGATGCGAAAATCGGAGACTGGGTGGTAACGCCGCGCATTGGCAAGCCCGTGGAAATCAATGCGCTGTGGATCAACGCGCTGCATACGATGGCGGACTTTGCGCGCCTGCTGGTGCGGCCGGGCGAGGGCTATGAAAAACTCGCGGAAAAGGCCACGCGAAACTTCCAGAAATTCTGGAATCCCGAGCGCGATTGTTGCTTCGACGTCATTGATGAACCGGGCATGGGAAACGACACCTCATTGCGCCCCAACCAGGTCTTCGGCGTCTCGCTCCCCGTCAGCCCCCTGACCGAAAGCCAACAAAAATCCGTGGTTGATATGTTGGCCCAGCACCTGTTGACCTCGCACGGGCTGCGTAGCCTCGCGCCCTCCGAGCCAGCCTACAAAGGCAAATATTCGGGCGGGCCGCGCGAGCGCGATTCCGCTTATCATCAAGGCACGGTGTGGGGCTGGCTGCTCGGGCCGTTTGCACTGGCACACTATCGTGTATACAAAGACCGCGCGGCAGCCCAGAGCTTTCTTGAACCGCTCGGTCAAACGATCCACTCCTGCGGCTTGGGCACGATTGCGGAAATCTTTGGCGGCGATCCGCCCTTTCCCGCCGCTGGATGCATCGCGCAAGCCTGGAGCGTCGGCGAACTCTTCCGCGCCTGGCAAATCCTAAGCGCGGCCGCAGAGCCTCAAGCTTGATTCCCAGCTCTTCGAGCATCAGTCGAATAGGCTCGGCCCGACCGGGAGTCGGACCGTAAGTGATGATCGGTATGTCTTGGGCAGTCGCTGGTGACGACGCTCATCCTCCCAAGTAGAGGGCTGACCACCCACCTTTTTTCAGGGCCTCATTGCAGCCAGGATCACTTCGTCGGCGTCGCGGAGAAGGACGTCGATCGATCCGAAACCCGCATCTCTCAGGAGCTGGATCCAGCCCGAGACGGGCATTCCCTCATCGATCCGGTGTACATCGCGCGAGCCGAGCAACTTCGTGTGGTCGTAACCCAGGATCGCGTTCGCTCGCGACCAAAATCGTTCCCAATTCTCTGGAACGTACCGGGCCGGCTGCTTAGCCCTCCATTCACAGAACCCCGTTGCGAACGCCTTCTCCGCACACGCAGGCTCCACGAACACAAATACCCCGCCGGAACGGAGGATCTGCAAGACATCCGTGAACAGCTCCTTTACCCGTCGAGCATCGAACCAATGCAGTGCGTTGGCGGTTGCCACTACGTCGTAGTCGCGCGACAGACCGTTGTACCAATCAGTGTTCCACATGTCGCGTACAAAGGTCTGCCCTGAAACGCCTTCGCGTCGATTCACCTTCATACAAATCGAGATGAGAAATAGGTCGCGATCGACGCAATCGATGCGTGAGTTGGGAAAACGGGACCAAATGGTCCGTCCAACATCACCGGGGCCGCAACACAGATCAAGAACGCGCAGCCCCTGTTCAGGCGAAAAAGGAAGGGCCGTTGACATCAACTCCAAGTCTCTTCTTTTCGCAGCGCCTTGCTCCCTCCACCACAGGTGCAACAACTGATCGAGGTTCTCATTGCTGAGGGTCCCTTCGATCTGACTCTGTGTAAGCGGAGGATTTGACATGAGTCCCTCTTCTGCTGGGGAACCCTAATCCATTCGTGGTGCCGGCTCGTACAGTTCGATCAAGACCCTGCCTGCACGCGGCGCGCTTACCAGGAAGAAATTGACACGCGTGCCATCGGCTCCCGTGCGCGTGGCCGGAAAAACCGGGGTAAGGCCGAATTTATCGCGCAGAATTTGCGTGGCGCGATCCACGTTCGCGCAGCGATATTCGATCTGCTGAATGCCCTCGCCGAATTTCCGCAGGTACTTGGCAATTGCGCCGTTTCCCGCGGCATCACGGGAAGTCAAAACATCCATCGAGAGACCGCCCGGCAGGTGTATTTCAAATTCCTGGGCATCCTGATCCGGGGGCAGTTCCGCGAGTCGCGGCGAGCCGCTGGCTTCGCGAATTTTCTCAAAGCGGCCGGGTTGCACCGCCAGGCCCACGGTCACGTGGGGATTGTTTCCCTCCAGCAATTTATACAGCTCTTCGTCGGCCCACCAGGGATACGCGGCATGGTCGGCCATCGCGCGCCCCGTGCGGTAAATCTCCGTGGCGGACACGACCCGCACCTCGGATTCCGCCGAGGTCATTCCTGCAATGGCCCGCAAAAACGCTTCGTTCGTCATTCTTATATTTTACATCAGCCGGACCTGCAACTCCGCTCAAGGTTGCGATGGCATGCCCAGTTTTTTGGGACCTGCCAGAAGCGAAACCAGCATCGTCGCCAGCAGAAACCCCGCCACTACGGCTAGAGAGAACTTCACGGAAATGTGCCACCAGGGGTCCAGCACCATCTTCACGCCAATAAACAGCAACACCAACGCCAGCCCAATGCCCAGGTAGCGGAAATAGTCCAGAATGTCCGCCAGCAGGAAATACAGCGCGCGTAGCCCCAAAATCGCAAACACATTCGACGAATAAACAATGAAAGCGTCGCGCGTGATGCCGAAGATGGCGGGGATGGAGTCCACTGCGAAAGTGACGTCTGCGAGCTCCACGATCAGGAGCACGAGAACCAGCGGCGTGGCGAAAAGCTTTTCGCCCTCGCGCATGAAAAAATTATCGCCGCGATAGTCTTGCGTGACGCGCAGGTGCGCGCTGGCGAAGCGAAAAACAGGGTTGCGCTCGTAATGCACGGCCTTGTCCCGCTTCAGCAGCATGCGCAGCCCGGTATAAACCAGAAAAACGCCGAAGAGCTGCAAGATCCAACTGAACCGCGACACCAGCGCCGCTCCGGTGGCGATCATGATCCCGCGCATCACCAGCGCGCCGAGGATGCCCCACTCCAGCACGCGGTGTTGCACACGCTCATCCACTTGGAACGCGCGGAAAATCACCAGGAACACGAACAGGTTATCCACGCTCAGCGCTTTTTCGATCACATAGCCGGTGAAATATTCCAGGCCGCGCTGCGCACCGCACCAGTGCCACACAGAATAGCCAAAACCCACTGCCAGCCCGACCCACACGACGCTCCAGAGGGCCGCTTCACGGATTCTGACTTTATGCGCTTTGCGGTGGAAGACTCCCAGATCGAGGGCGATGGCGATGAGGACGAAGAAGTTGAACGCAAACCACAGGAGCGGCGTGCCCATGCGAGCAGGATAGCGTAATTCCGCTTTGTGCCCTATCAGGGCTGGGAACTAAAGGCATCGATGCCATTGACGTTGGTCAGATCGAGCCGCGTGGCCTGCGCTGCTTGCACCTTCGCGGCCACGTCCCAGTTCAGGCGGCGGTCCCCAGAGGCGGCGTCCATGTTGAGCGAGCTCACCCAATATGTTCCCGGGGCCAGCCCGGAGACCGTGGCGCGCCCGTCCATGTCCGTATCTACTTTGGCCGCGAGATATTTTGTCTGCGCGATATCCGGAGCAAGCTGCGCGATTCTTTTCTTGTGGTCCGAATGGAGCTTGTCCCATTGTAGTTTGGGATTTACGCCGGCCAGCTCCAATTCCATGCCCGTAACCGTCGAGGGATGCGTCTCAACGAACCTCTTCAACGCCTTGATGTACTCCTGCCTCTCCTTCTCGTACTTCTCTGGATGGGCTTCGCGGTCCGCCTCCCGGAACCTCGGGATGGGCATCCCATTGGTAACGCCGCCGCTGTTGGATCTTTGATACGCGGCCAGGAACTCCGGCACTTCCATGATCTCGATGGGGGTGACCAGTTTGTCGAAGTCGGGCATGGTCAGGTCCATCTCGTCGTGCGCCTTAAGCCATTTCTTGAGTTGCGGCGTGCATTTCAAATTGTCGATGAATTCCTCGCGCGTCGGCAGGACATCTCCTGCTTCGACTTCCTTGACGATGTCGGCGTAGCTTTTCGTCAAGATATACAAGGTAAATTGACGCACGGGCTCGGGACGCGCTCCCGTGGGCGTAATGTGCACCGTTACATCGAGTGTGCCAGTGGAAGTCTGCGCGGCGCAAACTCGCGCAAGGAAGAACAGACAGCAAACCAGAAGCAGAGGAAGCATTTTCGTTCGCATGGGCCTCATCCTAACAGAGGGAGATATCCAGTGAACGTCAAACTCTCTTGGCAATACCTAAGTGCCACCTTTGTGCGCCTGCTTTTGGTGCGGCATCCTGGAAGCTCGGTTCGTTCTTTTGCACTGCTTATCCGTGTGGCGGCCGCCTTGGTGTCCTTGTGAGCTATACGGACGAGAGGGAGGAAATAATCCAATTCAAAAAGAAAAGAGGGCCACCGGCCCTTTTTCTCCCACGGATAATCTGTTGTCAGCAACTCAGTACAGCCGGAAGTTGACTTCAAACGAGACTAGCGTCGGCACCAGCTTCCCATTCGGCCCGGTCGCCGCTTTGCATCGCCAGGTACGCATGGTCTGTACCGTGGAGTCATCCAAGCCCAAACCAG
>Ga0326727_10017815_pt1 | contig 14637 bp, 10 predicted proteins | sample MB2enrmetagenome_FD_207643 | JGI IMG/M metagenome (GOLD analysis project Ga0326727, IMG submission 207643) | Lab enriched peat soil microbial communities from McLean, Ithaca, NY, United States - MB29MY | ecosystem: Environmental > Terrestrial > Soil > Wetlands > Peat | place: USA: New York... | reverse complement strand
ATGCGCCGGCTCCAACGCGCCCATCACCGTCGTGGTCAACGGCGCGACGAAGAGGGCGCCGCCGCAGCCCAAGATCACCGCGGCCGGGAAGAACGTGGTCCAATACGAGCCGCCGCCCCCCGCATACGCGTAGGTCGCAAAGCCCAGACCCGCCAGCACGGCTCCCGCGACGAGCGGCACGCGCGCCCCGATCCGAACGACGAGACCACCCGACCACCGCGACGCCGCGAACATGATCGCTATGAAGGGCAACATCGATGCACCGGCGGCGGTCGGCGAATAGCCCAAGACGTTCTGTAAGTCGAAGGGCACGAAATACAGGCTGCCGCCGAGCGCGGCGTAGAGCAAAAACGTGTAAACGTTGGCGCTCGCAAACGTCCGGTTCGCAAAGACGTGCGGTGGGATCATGGGCTGCCGGGCACGTCGCTCCCAGCCCACGAAGAGCGCTAGGACGACGACGCCGGCCACCGTCGTAACGATGCCGGAGACGTCGCTCGCGCGAACCTGCAAACGGATCAAGCCGTAGGTGATCGCGCCTAGCGCCACCGTCGCCAAGGTCGCTCCGGCCGCGTCGACCGACCGGGGCGCGCCGTCGTCGCGGCTTTCCGGCACGCGCGTCAACGCTCCGGCGACGACGAAGATCGCGAGCGGAACGTTGATCAAAAAGACGTAGCGCCACGACGCGTACTCCGCAAGCCATCCGCCGAGCACCGGGCCGAGCGCGGCCGTCATCGCCGCGAAGCCCGACCACGTGCCGATCGCCCGGCCGCGCGCCTCGGTCGGAAAATTTGCGCTGATCAGCGCGAGGCTACCGGGCGTCGCGAGCGCGCCGCCGACGCCCTGAACGCAGCGCGCGACCTCGAGTTGCCCGATCGTTTGCGCCGCCGCGCAGACGATCGAGGCCGCCGCGAAGAGCCCGATGCCGATCACGAAGACGAGCCGTCGCCCGAAGATGTCGCCGAGCGAACCACCGATCAGGATGAGCGCCGAGAGAAACAGCGAGTAGCCTTCGATCACCCACTGCAAGTCTGAGGCGCTCGCCTGCAGTTCGCGCTGCATCGAGGGTAACGCGACGTTGACCGCATTGGCATCGATGAAGGCCATGCTCGAGCCCGCGATCGTAACCAAGAGGGTCCACGTCGCCGGCGAGCCCCGCGCTGCGTTAGAGCTGGACGTGGTAGCGCAACCCGTACACCGACACCGGTCCGCGCGCCGCGTTGTACCCGGGGTTGGTGACGTACTGGTAATCGAACGTGAGCGCGAAGTCCTTGGTGAAACCGGCCTTGTAGTAGGTCTCCAGCACGCGCTCCCCGGCGTACGAAAGCGCGCCGTCGCCGATCAGGATGCCGAGGCCGCCCGCGCCGAAATACCGTTTCGCCGGGTCGGAAATGCCGTTGAACGCGCCGGCGAGCCCGAAGACGTCGTTGGGCCGATGATAGAGCGCGCCATCGACCGAAAGCCCCATCGACGCCGAGCGATCGATGTCCGCAAACTCGAACGCCTCGTAGGTTCCGTTCATTGCGGAGAGCCGCGCGAAGACGCCGACGTTGGGCGCTATTTCCTGCGAGAGGTTGAGCCCTTCCCCGATCTTGACGTGTTTGTCTTGGCGCACGGCCGCGGTGCTCGGCGGCTTGCCGGTGCCCGCAGCCGCGTCGAGCGCGTCGGCGTAGGCGCCCATGTAGCCGTCGTCATAATAGACCAAGGCTTTCATGGAGCCCGCATGTCCGCCGAATAACGACGTGCGCCGCTCGTACTCGAGAACGGGCATGTACTGACGCAGCGGCACCGGCTCGATGGCGATCACGTTGGGCTGCAGCGAGAGTTCGAAGAGGCCCGCGCGCAACGTCGAGAGTCCCCGGCTCAACTCCGCGCTCGCACCGTAGGTGTAACCCCAGGCATCGGCGGCGTAGTCGAACGAACCCATGTCGATGATCGACCAATTGAAGAAATCGTTCTTTGGATCGTGCGCGTACGGGTTGTTGTCGAAGACGTCCACGACCGAGAATTTTCCCGCCGTGAGAATCAGATGATCGGGCGCCAGCGCGCCGCCGAGTTGATTGATGTCGGGGTCGACGCTTTGCGGGTCGCCGCCGAGGTCGAACGATTGCCGCACGAAGACGCGTTGCACCCGTCCGTACGAGCTGTCGCGTCCCACTTTGTAGGCTTCGCCGCTGAAATACCCCGCGGCTCCGAAGGTGCCTTGGTAGGGCAGGCCCGGCGGAGCGGGTTGACCGAGGCCGAAGCCTTGGTCGATCTCCGGGTTGACGTACAGTTCGCCGCCCTTCCAGAGGTGCGCGCCGAGGAACAGCGTTGCGTCGACGGTTTTGGCCGTATCGGCCTTGGGATACAGACTCTGCGGGCCGGAGTACTCCGCGCGAAACCCTCCGTGGTACTGCTGCGTGTTGGTCGACTGTGCGTGAAGGCTGAAGCGTTCGGGCTTCGGGCTCGCGGTGGGCGCGGGCGACGGCGCGGCTGAGCCGGATGGACTAGGCGAGGGCGCCGAGATTGCGAGCGCAACCAGCACGCACGCCAGCGTCAATCCGGACGAAAACATCGCGCCTGTGGTTCAGCACGCGCTCGATGGAACCTCGCGCGCGGAATCTCGCGACTTTCGCGGTATAGGGAGGCCCGATGGCAGAAGCAGGCAACCGGCAAGGCTTCAAACCCGCGCTCGCGGTGGCGGCGCTCGGCGTCGTCTTCGGCGACATCGGTACGAGCCCGCTCTACACGATCAAGACCTGCTTCACGACGGCCCATGTGGAGCCGACGCTGGAGAACGTCCTGGGCATTCTTTCGGTCTTGCTCTGGTCGCTGACGTTCGTGGTCTGTTTCAAGTACCTCGGTAACCTGATGCGCGTCGACCACGACGGCGAGGGCGGCATCCTGGCCCTGCTGGCACTGGCCTCCCCGCCGCGGTCCTTCGGCATTCCGCTACGCGTCGGCTGGCTGACGATCGTCGTGATCGCCGGCGCGGCTATGCTCTTCGGCGACGGCATCATCACGCCGGCAATCTCGGTCATCTCGGCCGTCGAGGGCATCGGCGTGGTGACCAAGGCCGCGCAGCCGTTCATCGTACCGGTCGCGGTGGGCATCCTGATCGCGTTGTTCGCGATCCAGTCGCGCGGGACGGGCAAGGTCGGCAGCGTCTTCGGTCCCGTGATGGTCCTGTGGTTCGCGGCAATCGGACTGAGCGGCCTCATCGCGATCGTCAAGGCGCCGCAGGTCCTATGGGCGCTCGATCCGCTCCACGGACTGCGCTTCATCACGCATCACGGCATATACGGCTTTCTCGTGTTCGGCGCGATCGTACTGGCGATGACCGGCGTCGAGGCCTTGTACGCGGACATGTCCCATTTCGGACGGGCCCCGATCTTCGTGGCCTGGTACGCGCTCGTTTTTCCGACGCTGATCTCGAGCTATTTGGGGCAGGGCGCGATCCTGCTCGTCGACCGGCACGCCTTCGATGCGCCGTTCTTTGCCTTAACCCCGGGACCGTTCCTCATACCCATGGTCGTGCTGGCGACCGCCGCGACCGTCATCGCCTCCCAGGCCCTGATCTCCGGCGCGTTCACGCTCACCGAGCAGGCCATCAACCTCAACCTCTGGCCGCGTCTTACGGTCACGCATACGTCCTCGAGCGAACGCGGACAGGTCTACGTACCGGCGGTCAACGTGGCGCTGGCCGTGGCCTGCATCGCGCTGGTGGTGACGTTCCGTTCGAGCGACAACCTCGCCGCGGCGTTCGGCCTCGCGGTCTCGGCCACGATGTTGGCCACGACGATCGCCTTTTACGAGGTGATCGCGAACGTCTTGAAGTGGAAGCGGGCCGTCGTGATTCCGCTGATCGCCTCGTTCGCCTTGATCGACGGCACGTTTTTTCTCTCCGGCCTGCCCAAGATTCCCGACGGCGCCTGGGTTCCGCTGCTGATCAGCGCGCTCTTCTTGATCACCTCGATCACCTGGCTCGAAGGCCGGCGTTGCGTTGCGAAGACGCTGCTCGACCTGCAGATGCCGCTGGCCCAATACGTCAAAGAGTCGCGCCCTCACGACGCCAAGGAAAAGATCCGCGGCACGATGATCTTCCTTACCGGCGACCAACACGGCGTGCCTTTCATGGGCGGTTCCCACGAGTGGATCCGCGAGCGAGCCGACGATGGCCGGGTCATCTTGCTCACGCTCGTTCGTGCGGCCAGCCCGTACGTCAACGAGGCGCAGCGCGTTACCATCAAGCGCGTCTCCAATCGGCTCACGCTGGTCACGGCCGACTTCGGTTACATGGAACGGCCCAACATCGTACCGATTCTGCGAGCGTGCAAGAGCGAGGGCCTCGAACTCGACGGGGCCGACACCTCGTTCTTCTACGCCGACCCCAAGCTGGTGGCCGCCGAGAACGATCCGCTGCCCGCATGGATGCGCCGGTACTTCGCGCTCCTGGTCCGCAACGCGCGACCGCTGCCGGAGGACTTGGGGATCACGCCCGACTGGCAGGTGCAGATCGGCGTCGTCGTCGCGATCTGAGCCTCACCGGTAATAGCTCAAGCCGACTCCGACGTAGCGGTACTTACCGGTCGAGACGGTGGGCGAGTACCCGTATTCCAAATCGACCTGGAAGCGCGACGTCGGATCGAGCGAGAGGCCGCCGAGCAACTGCGTTCGCGTGGCCGTCGATGGCCCGTCGGCGTTGCCGAACTGCGCGCCCTCGATGAAGAGCGAGAGCGTGGTCGACGGAACCGCGGCGCTGAGCACCAGCGTCGGCTGATACGACGCGAAGGCGCGTCCGCCCGCGCTCGCGAGCGCCACGTTCTGCGTCGTGCCCAGCGCGAATATGGGGCCCAATGCCAAGGTTGCGTTGAACGCGTAGTTCTGGACCGTCCCGCCCGCCGAGAAGCCGCTCGTTCCCACCGGAACGGTGAACGCGGTCTGAAGGCCGTAGCTCATTTTCGGGCTGGCGCCGAGCACGTACTTCAAGCCGAGTCCGCCGTCGGTGATGCCGGAGTACCCGGCGCCGTCGAGCGATGCGTGCTGATACGACGGAAGCTGGAGATCGAATTCGAGCCCCGGCAAGTCGGTGCCGAGCCGCAGCAGCGCTTGCGGCGCTTGCGCGACCGTTCCGCTGCCGGCGTAGGCTGTGCTCTGAAATCCCGTTTCGAGAAGCACGTGGCCGGGGCGAACCGTACAGACCGAATTGGTTACCGTCGGACGCGTGACGATGGCCGAGAGCGTCGTGCACGGATCGTTCGGAATCAAAGGCGGGCCGACCACCGGCGGCGGGGACGAGGGCATCGTCGTCGGTTGGGGCGAGGGGCTCGAATCGGCTGCGGCGCGCGAACCTAAGCCCACCGCAGCGAGGGCGCCGGCCGTTAGCGCAACGATGACGACCAGACGCCGAGCCCGCATGTCGCTCCTTTAGAAGTTTTGGATGAAGTCCATTCCGAACGACGCTTGGGTCGCTTTCGTCCCATTGTCGTACGGCGTGATCCCCGCGCGAAACGCCCGTTCGTAACGGATCTCCGGCCGCAGCTCGGCGGAGTCGGACAACTTGTGCGTCACGCCGAACGTCAAGCTCCCGTAGGCCGTGGGAAAGCCCGAACGCCAGCCGCGTTGGTCGTTCATATAATCGGTCCGAAACGACCAGAAGTCCTTCGCGCTCAACTTGCTTTCCAGGTAGTCTACGACTCCGGTCGCAACCGAGCGTCCGGGCAAGTACGCACCGGGCCCGCCGCCGCCGCCGAACCTCGGCGGCCCGTTGTTGATCGTCCCGCCCTCGTACGCATTGAAACTGTAGAGGTAATATCCCTCGATCAAGTTGTGGAAGCCGGGATTGAAGACGTGGGTCCAGGTCGCGTTGGCCTGCTGCAGGTCGTCGTGTCCGTACAGTTGCCCGTCGTATTCGTAGGTCTTGAATTGCCCGCTGCCGTTGATCGCATCGATGCCGAACAAGATCGAATCCTTGTTGGCGTGGGAAATCCAGCGCGCGATCAGCTCGCCCGTGGGAAAGTGCTGCGAGCCGTCCCACGGCGCCGTATCGTCGCCCGAGTGCGCTCCGTACTGCAACGACCAGTAGTCGCTCAGCTTCGTCGTCAGCAGAAAACCCGTTTGGGTGTAGGCGTCGAAGTCGAAGAATATCGAGTGGCTGTAGAGGTAGTTGTTCGGTGCGAGTTGCGCCTCGATGTCGGGCGGCGAGATGAAGCGGCCGAGTTGCACGACCGTCCCCTCACCAAACTTCGGAAAGTAGAGCATCCCGTACGCTTCGACCGGATCGTAGCCGTAGAGTTGATTGTGGCTCAGCAACTGGCCGCTGAAGTAGCCCTCGGCGGTAGTCCAGCGGTAGTCGATGCCGAACAAGTTGCTCAAACGGAAACCCCAATCGAAGTGGTTCGTTTGGGTGGTGTCGGGCTGGCGTTCGAAGCGCAGGATGAGCTGATCGAGGTTGACCATGTTCGGATCGACGTTGTAGGTGAGCGGATAACTCGAATGCTTCGACGTCGCGAGCAGCAGCCCGGGATCGAACCAGCCGTAGACGCGCACGCCGGTACCGTCGCTGTGCGGCGCCAGCGCCTTTTGCAACGGATAGACCGTCGTGTCGTTGGGCACGCCGATCGTGGGTCCGATAAAATCCGTACTCGGAAAGACCGGGTCGAGCGGAGCGGGCAGCGCGCGGCGCTGCGGCGCGGCCGGGCTCGGGCTCGCGTTGGGACTCGGATTGACCGCCGGAGTAGCCGTAGCCGGTAGAGCCGCGGCAGCGGAAGGAGCGAGCGCCGGCGAGGCGGCCGGGAACGGCGAGGCGAGCGCTACCGGGGAAGGCGGCGCGGCCTCCACGGCGGGCGCGGCAACGGGGGCAAGGGCGAGCGCAAATAGCGGCGCCGAGAATGCGAACACGGGTGGCTCCTGACACGCACGACGCGTGAACCTTACCAGTGTAGGAGGCGAAACGAACGACGACCAGCCGCCGTTCGGCCGAACCGAACGGCGCTCGAAACGCTTACGGTTTCTGCGCGGTCAGCGCGTCGAGCGCGCGATTGAGCGCGAGCACGTTGACGCGCGGCTCGCCGAAGATGCCGAACTGTCGTGGGACGATCTGCGCTTCGACCAGCGCGCGCACGCGTTCGACGGGCAGGCCGCGCGCCTTGGCGACGCGCGCGACTTGATAGTACGCGCCGTCGGGCGAAATGTCGGGATCGATGCCGCTCGCGCTCGAGGTGACCAGATCCGGCGGCACGGGGCCGGTCGCGTCGGGGTTTTCCTTGCGCACCGCGGCGACTGCGGCGCGCGTCGCGTCGATCAATTTTTTGCTGGTCGGGCCGAGGTTGGTGCCGCCGGTCTGCGTCGGATCGTAGCCCTTGCCCGCCGCCGAGAGCCGCCCGTGGAAGTAGCCGGGCTTGGTGAATGACTGGCCCACCAGCGACGAACCGATCAGCTTGCCGTTCTCTTCGATCAACGACCCCTCGGCTTGATGGTGGAAGAGCACGGTCGCGAGCCCCCACACCACGAGCGGATAGATCAGGCCGAGCAGCGCGACCGTCACGAGCGTGTACAGCACCGAGGTGACGAGGTGGCGCAGCGTGCTGTCGCGCGGGGCGGCGGGTTGCACGGAATTCATGATGCTCCGGTCAGGTGCAGCGCGACGAGAATCAGGTCGATCGCCTTGATGCCGATGAAGGGCACGATCAAACCGCCCACGCCGTAGATGAGGACGTTCTCGCGCAGCACCGCATCGGCGCCGCGCGGACGATAGGCCACGCCGCGCAAGGCGAGCGGGATCAGCGCGACGATGATCAGCGCGTTGAAGACGATGGCCGAGAGAATGGCGCTCTGCGGGGTGGCCAAGTGCATCACGTTGAGCGCGTTCATCGCCGGATAGGCGACGGCGAACATCGCGGGCAGGATGGCGAAGTACTTGGCCACGTCGTTAGCGATCGAGAACGTGGTCAGCGCGCCGCGCGTCATCAGCAACTGCTTGCCGATCTCGACGACCTCGATCAGCTTGGTCGGATCCGAGTCGAGGTCGACCATGTTGGCCGCCTCTTTTGCGGCCTGCGTGCCGCTGTTCATGGCCACGCCGACGTCGGCCTGAGCCAGCGCGGGCGCGTCGTTGGTGCCGTCGCCGGTCATCGCGACGAGCCGCCCTTCGCTCTGCTCGCGCTTGATCAAGGCCATCTTGGTTTCCGGGGTGGCCTCGGCGAGGAAGTCGTCGACGCCGGCTTCGCGCGCGATCGCGCTCGCCGTCAACGGGTTGTCGCCGGTGATCATCACGGTGCGAATGCCCATCGCGCGCAAGCGGTCGAAGCGCTCCTTCATGTTGGGTTTGAGGATGTCGCGCAGGTAGACGACGCCCAAGAGGCGGCCGCTTTCGGCGAGGAGCAGCGGCGTGCCGCCGGCGCGGGCTATGCGCTCGACTTCGCCATCGAGGCTCTTGTCCACGACGGCGCCGGGCTGTTGCGCCACCCAGGCGCGCACCGCATCGGGCGCGCCCTTGCGCAACTGCCGTCCGCCGGCCAGATCGACGCCCGACATGCGCGTATACGCGCTGAACGGAACGATCGCCGCATCGCCGGGCAGCGCGCCGTCGGCGGCCGGGTCGATGCCGACGCGTTCGGCGGCGAGCACCACGATCGAACGGCCCTCGGGCGTCTCGTCGGCAAGCGAGGCCATGTAGGCGGCGCGATATGCCGCCGCTTCGTCGACGCCGGGCGCGAAGATGATCTCGGTGGCTTGGCGGTTGCCCAGGGTGATGGTGCCGGTCTTGTCGAGCAGCAGCGTATCGACGTCGCCCGCGGCTTCGACGGCGCGGCCCGACATGGCCAGCACGTTACGCTGCAGCACCCGGTCCATGCCCGCGATGCCGATCGCGCTGAGCAGCCCGCCGATGGTGGTCGGAATCAAACAGACCAGCAACGCGATCAACACGACGACGCTCGGAACGGCGCCCGCATAGATCGAGAACGGCGCGAGCGTCGCCACCGCCACGATGAAGATGATGGTCAGGCCCGAGAGCAGGATCGAGAGCGCGATCTCGTTGGGCGTCTTCTGCCGCTGCGCGCCTTCGACCAGCGCGATCATACGGTCGAGGAACGTCTCGCCGGGATCGGCGCCGACGACGAAGACGATGCGGTCGGAGAGCACGCGCGTGCCGCCGGTGACCGAGGAACGGTCGCCGCCGGCTTCGCGGATGACGGGCGCCGATTCGCCGGTGATGGCCGACTCGTCGACCGTCGCCGCGCCTTCGACGATCTCGCCGTCGGTGGCGATCAGTTCGCCCGCGGTGACCACGACGCGGTCGCCGCGGCGCAGCGCCGTGGCCGGCACGAGTTCTTCCACTCCCGCGGCGCCGATGCGGCGCGCGGACGTATCGCTCTTGGTACGGCGCAGAAAGTCGGCTTGCGCCTTACCGCGGCCTTCGGCCAGCGCCTCGGCGAAGTTGGCGAACAAAACCGTGAACCAGAGCCACGCGGCGATGGCCAGGTCGAAGCCGGCCCGGCCGTCGCTGAGGTCGCGCAGCGTCCACAGCGAGCAGACTACCGCGCCGGCCTCCACGATGAACATGACCGGATTCTTCGCCTGCACGCGCGGGTCGAGTTTGACGAACGAGTCGCGAATCGCCGGAACCAGCAGTTCGCGGTCGAGGAGCGAACGGGAACGCGCCGCCATCAGTACGTCTTTCCTTGCAGCGTCAGCAGATGTTCCACGACCGGTCCGAGCGCGTCGGCCGGGAAAAACGTCAGCGCGCCGACGATCACGATCACGCCGAGCAGCAGCAAGACGAAGATCGGCGAGGTCGTTCCGAACGTGCCCGCGGTCGCGGGTAGCGCCTGCTTCGCGGCGAGCGAACCCGCCAGCGCGAGCACGGGCACCACGATCGCCAAGCGCCCGAAGAGCATTACCACGCCCATCGAGACGTTCCACCACGTATTGGGACCGAGGCCCGCAAACGCCGAGCCGTTGTTGTTGACGCCCGACGTATAGGCGTAGAGGATCTCGCTGAAACCGTGCGGCCCGGCGTTTCCGAGGGTCGCCGTTCCAGCCGGCAGCACCGCCGCGAAAGCGGCCGGAACGAGCGCGAAGACGGGAACCACGAGCGCGGCTAGGATCGCGAACTGGACCTCGCGGCGTTCGATCTTCTTGCCCAGATACTCCGGAGTACGGCCGACCATCAAGCCTGCGATGAATACGGTCAGCACCACGAAGACGATCATGCCGTAGAGGCCCGAGCCGACGCCGCCGAAGACGACCTCGCCCAATTGCATGTCGATCAGCGGCACCAGTCCGCCGAGCGCGGTAAACGAGTCGTGCATCGCGTTGACCGCGCCGCACGACGTGTCGGTGGTCATCACCGCGAAGAGCGCCGACGCGGCGATGCCGAAGCGCGTCTCCTTGCCTTCGAGGTTGCCGCCCGCCACGCCCAAGCCGTGAACGATCGGATTGCCGGCCGACTCAGCGGCGTACGCCGCCACGAAGCCGCAGACGAAGAGCACGCTCATCGCGGCGAAGAGCGCCCAGCCCTGACGCTGATCCTTCAGATACTTGCCGAGCGTGAACGTCAGCGCGCCGCCGATCGCGAAGATGCAGATCAGTTCGAAGAAGTTGCTCAGACCGGTCGGGTTCTCTTCGGGAGCGGCCGAGTTGGCGTTGACGAAGCCGCCGCCGTTGGTGCCCAACTCCTTGATGATCTCTTGCGAGGCCATGGGGCCGCCGGGCAGCGACTGCTTGGCGCCCTCGAGCGTCGTCGCGGTGGGATAGGCGGAGAAGTTCTGAGGAACGCCTTGCCAGCACAGCAGCAGCGCGCCCGCCAAGCTGATCGGTAACAGCACGTAGAGGTTGGCGCGCGTGAGATCGACCCAGAAGTTGCCGATCGTCGCCGCATTGCGCCGCGCCAGCGCGCGTATCACCGCAATTGCGACCGCGATGCCGGTTGCCGCCGACACGAAGTTGTGCCAAGCCAAGCCGGCCATCTGCGAGAGGTAGCTCATCGCCGACTCGCCGCTGTAAAACTGCCAATTGGTGTTGGTCATGAACGAGATCGCCGTGTTCCACGCCAAGTCGGGCGCGAAGCCGGGAAAGCCCTGTGGATTGAGCGGCAAGAACTGCTGCACGCGCAGCAACACGTACAGATAGGCGAAACTGATCAGGCTGAAGCCGAGGAGCGCGAAGGCGTACGCCTTCCACGACATCTCGCGCGAGGCGTCGATGCGGCAGAGCCGATAGATCAGCCGTTCGAGCGGCCCGAGCACCGGTGAAAGCCAAACGCGTTCGCCTTCGAAGACGTGCGCCAAGTACGTCCCGAGCGGCTTTACCAGCAGACACACGCAGCCGAAGACGACGGCGGCCTGCAGCCATCCGATTGCGGTCACGTCCGGCGCACCTAAAAGTGCTCGGGTCTGAGCATCGCGTACGTCACGTACGCGAGCGCGGCCAACGAGAGTACGAGGCCGATGAGCAAGTCGAGCGTCATAGCCGCTCGCAGCCGGTCGCGTACCGGTCGAGCAGCCAAAAACACGCGACCGAGAGCGCGATCAACGCGACCTCGAGAGCGATGGCATTCACATCGGCTATGCTACCGCCCGCGGGTTGCGGGCGGTAGCCGCCGTTCGGCTCAGCCGTTCGGTCGGCGGGCGGCTGGAGCGGGCCGCCCGGCTTCGGCTAGCCCGCCTGCGCGCAGAAGTTCTTGAGCGCCTTCTCGACGTCTTTGTCGGGGTCGTCCTTGGACCCGCGAGCGTAGGTGATGGTGACCACGCCGTTGCCGTCGGGCACGATCCAGCGGTTCACCGTGATTTGATGGTTTTCGGGACCGACGGTGTACTCGACGTCGTGCGACGGGCGACCCATGCAGGTCGCGTCCTTATCGATTCCGGCGCGGATGTGATTGTCGGCGAAGTTCTTCTTCACCGCCGCGAGCGAATCGGCGTACGACGTATTCTGGTCTTGAATGACCGTAACGGTTTGCGGCGGGTCGCCGCCGAGCTTCCACTGGTCGAACTGGGTCTTTCCGTCGGCCGAAGGCTGGCCCGAGTGGCTCCAACCTTCGGGTCCCACGAACGTAACGGCCGCTGAAGCGGCCGTCGCGAACGCCAATCCCGCGGCCACCGCCGCGACGGAAAGGTAGCTTCTCAATGACATACTGCGCGATGCTCCTCGGTAAGCCTAAATCGCCGCGTAGAAACGCGGCGGAAGGCGGCGGGTTCGCCGCGCGCCCCTGTCGAGGCCTGCCGCCATACCGGGGCTTTACGCTTCGGACGCCGGGGTCAGCGGCTGCCGGCGCCGGCCTGCAGCAGACCGAGTTCGCCTCCGACCTTTTCGAAGGCGGCCAAGGCCCGGTCGAGGTGCGACGTTTCCAGTGCCGCACTCATCTGAACGCGGATGCGGGCGGTACCCTCGGGCACGACCGGAAAGCCGAAGCCCGTCACGAAAATGCCTTCGCGCAACAGCCGGTCGCTGACGGCGATCGCGAAGGCGGTGTCGCCGACGATGATCGGGACGATCGCGCTCTCGCCGGGCAACGGCCGGAAGCCCAGGCGCTCCAAACCCGCGCGGAAGTAGGCGACGTTGGCGCGCTGCTTGGCCAGCAATTCCGGCGAACTCTCGAGCAATTCGACCGCGCGCAGCGCCGACGACGCGACCGTGGCCGGCAGCGCGTTGGAAAACAACTGGGTGCGCGAACGCTGAATCAAGGTTTCGATCAGCGCCTTGCTGCCCGCGACGAAGCCGCCCGCCGCGCCGCCGAGCGCCTTGCCCAACGTTCCCGTCAGGATGTCGACGCGACCCTCGAGGCCGAAGTGTTCGATCGTTCCGCGGCCCGTCGGTCCGGTGACGCCGGTGCCGTGGCTGTCGTCCACGATGGTTACCGCGCCGTAGCGCTCCGCGAGCGCCACGATTTCAGGCAACTTGGCCAGGTCGCCTTCCATGGAAAAGACGCCGTCGGTTACGATGAAGGCGGTTCCCACGGCTTCTTGCAGCCGCGCCTCGAGGTCGGCCATGTCGCTGTGCTTGTAGCGCAGCCGCTTGGCGCCGGCGAGCCGGCAGCCGTCGATGATGGACGCGTGGTTGAGCTCGTCGGAGATCAGCGTGTTGCCTGCGGTAGCGACCGTCGGTAACAATCCCTCGTTGGCCGTCCAGCACGAAACGTAGCTCAGCGCGCTCTCGAAGCGCAGGAACGACGCCAGCTTCTCCTCGAGCCGCTGGTGGATGTCGAGCGTTCCGCAGATGAAGCGCACCGACGCCGTGCCCGCGCCGTACTTCTCGAGCCCCTCGATGCCCGCGGCGACGACCTCGGGATGGTCGGCCAAGCCCAAGTAGTTGTTGCTCGAGAGCACGATGACGTCGCCCGCCTCGCGCATGTTGGTCTCGGCGGCCATCGGCGCCGTGAGGTGCTTGAGTCGTTTGTAGGTGCCGGCCGCCTCGAGCGCGTCGAGATCGCGGCGCAGCGCCGCTTCAAAGGTTTGGTTCATGGCTACTTACTCCAGGCTCATCACGATTTTGGCGGCTTCCCCCGACTGCATCAGGGAGAAGGCGTTTTCGAAGTCGTCCATGGGCACCACGTGGGTGATGATCGGACGCAGATCGACGCGCCCGCTCTTGACCAAGGCCTGCGTCTGATACCACGTCTCGAACATCTTGCGCCCGTTGATGCCGAGCACGGTCAAGCCTTTGAAGATGATGCGCTCCGCGAGATTGATCTTCACTTCGTCCGACGGGATGCCCAGCAGCGCGGCGCGGCCGCCGTTGCGCAACATGTGCAAGCCCGCGTCGATCGCCGTACCGTTGCCCGACATCTCGAGCAGCACGTCGGCGCCGTCGCCGTTGGTGCGGCGGACGATCTCGTCGATCAGGTTGGGATCCGCCGCGTGGAAGACGGCGTCGGCGCCGACGCGCTCGGCCAGTTCGAGCTTCTTGGGATTGACGTCGATCGCGTAGACCGCAGCCGCACCGGCCGCCCGCGCTACCGGAATGGCCATGAGCCCGATCGAGCCGACCCCGGTGATCACGACGCTCTTGGTGCTGACGCCCGCGGCCATCACGGTATGCACCGCGTTGCCCAGCGGATCGAAGATCGCCGCGAAGTCGTCGGGAATCGCGTCGTCGAGCTTCCACACGTTGACCGCCGGCATCTTGATGTAATTGGCAAACGCGCCGTCGATGTCGACGCCGATGATCTTCACGCGCTCGCAGATGTGCGCCTCACCGGTGCGGCACATCAAGCACACCCCGCACGAAATGTGCCCCTCGGCCGAAACGCGATCGCCCACGCTCATCGAAGTCACCGCATCGCCCACCGCGACCACGTCGCCCATGAATTCGTGCCCGACGATCAGCGGCGGATGAATCCGCCGCTGCGCCCACTGGTCCCAGGTGAAGATGTGGTTGTCGGTCCCGCAAATGCCGGCCTTGCGCACCCGGATCAGCACGTCCGACGGCCCCAACTCGGGCACCGGCACCGTCTCCTTGCGCAGCCCCGGCCCCGCCGCCGTCTTCACCAGCGCCGACATCTCCCTCGGCACGGCTGCACCCTCGGTCGCACGCAAAAGCGTCTCAGTCGCCATGGCCCTCCGCTTCGCGCCCTGTCGCCCGGCCCCTAGAGTCGGTCGCTGCCGCCTCGCTGGGGCTGGGGCTGCGGAACGCGCGGTGGTCCGGCGGGACCGCTGT
>Ga0326727_10017813_pt1 | contig 14639 bp, 17 predicted proteins | sample MB2enrmetagenome_FD_207643 | JGI IMG/M metagenome (GOLD analysis project Ga0326727, IMG submission 207643) | Lab enriched peat soil microbial communities from McLean, Ithaca, NY, United States - MB29MY | ecosystem: Environmental > Terrestrial > Soil > Wetlands > Peat | place: USA: New York... | reverse complement strand
GCGCTAGCTCGGCTCCACCGACCGCGATAGATCGCGGTCAGTCCTACGGCGCCCACAATAGGCGGTAGTCAGCAGGCTCTGACCCACTAGTCGGCTCGGTGGCTTCGATAACCACAATCTATCGCGGTCATCCGAAGCCACCACAATAGATTGCGGTGGGGCGGAGCAGAAGCTTAGTCTGGCGGGATGATCTGCTTGTCGCTGATCATGTTAGTGCTCTCCGGGCAGATCCTGATCAGGTATCCGTGGTGTATCAGACGGAAAGTCGGCTACAACAGGTGCTGAACCCCCGTCAGTCTCCCCCTTTTCCTGATTTACCCATGAAAACCAACTCTCAGCAGTGGCCACGTGTGCCACCTGTGTGCCGCTTTTTTCCCGAAGCATCTTACGAAGTTGGAGATCCTGGCGTGACTTGAGCCGCTGCGGCGACAGTAGTCTTTGGCTTCGATGCACTACGCCCGGCAGCTGCGACAGACTTCATTAGCGGAAGTAGACTTCTTTGTTACCTAGGTCGTAGTCGCTTTTTTTGTGGCATTCTTTACTTCGGCCCAAAGGGCTTTTTGGGGGCAGGCCACGATCTTGGCGCGTGCTCCGGTACTCATGGTGCGCTTCCTCGTGCTCTTTGCGCGCGAGCCGGCCGCAGCGGCTTTCGTGCCTGAAATGGTGCACTTCTCCATCAGCCAATCGTGTGATCAGTCGATCCTAGCGCGTTCCCTGCATCGAAAAACGCAGAGACGCGACGAGGGAGGGCAGGGAGGATGTCGGGCTTATATGAGAGCGAACGAGCCTGACGACCAGACGGACGATGATCCCGACAATTAAGGTGATGGGCCAGGCTAGAAATGAACAATTTCAGAAGTCAGTGTTTAGGGAAAACCAACGCCGTCTGGCTGGACACATTGTCAATCTTGATGATTGAAAAGAGTGAATTGCTCGTTAGCGATGTGCGCTGGAAGTGATTCAAATACTCTAACTGACTCTTATATCGCTCTTCATCCTCAGGACTTCGATGTATCCGCTCATCCAAATACAGGACGTCTACTGCGCCTTGATCGAACCCAATGTCCTTCATTACCGCATCATTCAGCGAGCGAAGGCCGATAACGTCAACGCTCGGGTCTGCATACATCTGTGGAATCAGGGGCTCTAGCGTGAGAATATAGGTTTTCCTTGTGGGATCATGATCAGCGGCTCGTACAGCAGTAAGGGAAGGCTCGATCCTCATTCGGAACTCATCCCTCACCACGTCTTCCCTGAAGTAGTCTGTCGCGAAAAAGCTCGCGACGACAATGGCTGCTACGGTGCATCCCACAATCCAATTGACCGGAACTCTATGGTTCGTCCAGAAACGAGTGCGCTGGAGCCATCTGAGCATGGATGCTGTTCCAAGGCCCGCCAGAATCGACCACATACCCATAAGACTCATCGAGAATCGTAGTGCGGCACGAGAATCCGTGCTGCCAGATTTCATTTCGTAGTAGGTGCGGATGTGAAACGCATAAAGCAGCAAATAGCCAGCGAACAGTAAGAGCGGAAACAGTGCAAGACCTCTTTGACGCGATGCGACGATGACTCCTATCAGCACGAGAATGATTGCGCCTCCGTACCACTGGACGACAAAAAACGAACTGACAAATACCGGTAAAAAGCTGGCGAGTTCAGCGGCAGTGAGGGGAAACTTGTGCAAGAGCGCAATCTGACTGCTCTGGGTCTGAGGTAGATGCAACTGGAGGCCAAACATCAGAGCGAGTGCCGCGCTAATCAGCACCCACCGGAGCCTGTGAATGGGAGAGGAATGCGTGCGCTTGTTTGTGAAACTCACGAGAAAGGCAACGAACGGCAAGACAATTGGAAGGAGAATATTCTCTCGCTTCACTGTCAGGGAGAAAAGAAGCGTCAAGGTAAACGCGCACCATATCGAGAACGCACGCCAATGGCCTCTGCGATCCGACGAGACGGAAACGTATCGCAAACAAAACCATAGAACCAGACATATGCATCCATTCGCGATTGGCTCGGCTGACGTTTCAAGACCCCAAACGGCAAATATGGGCGTTATTGCAAAGATGAGTGTCCCGCTGCCGGCGGCGATCACATCGTCAGCAATGACAATGCACAAAAGAAAAATCAGAATATCTACGATGCACGCGCAAACTACGTTCGCTATTGAGCCGATGGATGAGTGGTATCCAAAGACTTTGAAGAGTACAGAGAGGATATAGGGGTACCCAATTAAATGCTCCGGGTAGTTGTCGGACAGTCTGCACGAAGTCAAGCTTCCAACAGCGCATACGTTGATCGAATAAGGAAGCATCGGTCCGCGCGGCTCGATTCGAAAGTGCTCAGCCATCTGACGGCCTGCGACCGAGTAGACATACGAGTCTTCGTATTCCAGTCCGTGGTAAAACCCTCCCTCTGTCGGAATTCGCCAAATCAAGACGAGAGCGAGACAGACAAGCAGTGGCTTCCAATGGGTTTTCAAGAGCGCGTGCAGGTATGCATCCGTCAGAAAACAGGCGAGAGTTGTTAGAACGCTGCCCCAGAAGAGCGTAGTCACGACCCCAAGTGCGTCCGATTGTGTAAACCAGGGGGTCATCATGTCCTGAGGTTCAAAACCCAAAGTAGCTGCAAATTATTACGTATCATATCCTTATGACCATCATTTGTGGACTGATGGATTGAGAATGCCTCGGCTCCCGAGGCGTTCGGCGCAGCACATCGGGCAAAATAATATCGCGTTTGACGTTGAATTTTGATTTAAAATTTCTGCTATCAAGATTATTCGGAGTGAGGAGACCTGTATGCAGAACGACAAAAGGCAGTTTCTCGGGCGCATCGCAGGCAAGTTGGCTGTTCTCATGGGCGGAGCGGTTGCCGCGACAGGTGTGAATGCTTCGGCATTCACGGTCGCTGTGCCCCTACCCGAGACAAACACTATCACCTCCGCTGGAGCCCTCAGGACGCTGGCTCCGAAACTCATCCTGAAGCAGCAAAATGAAAGCTTCAAGATGATCGCGAGTCACGACTCGCATTCGTCTCACTCCTCGCACTCTTCGCATTCCTCTCACTCGTCTCACTCATCAAGCGCCTATTGAGAATGGATCAGCCTGAGAGCACGAGGACGTTAGATGCGTCTTATGTTGTGGTTCAGATTGACCGAACCATAATAAGCGCCGAGGCTCTGCTTAAGACGAGCTACTGGTTCTCGCGAGATTTCATATGCGAGATGCGGAATCGGGACGACAAGCTGGCGGAAGTGTATTTGACTCCGCGAAGCTCCATGTCCGCGTCCGATCTTGCTTCAGCAAAAGATGCCTTCAATACGAGTGCGATAGATTTTGCGCTACGCGAAAAGATCGAAGCCAAGACCTCCGGTATTCGTGACCTCCTTCTCGCGAAGGCATTTTCGGAATCCGGCGTGTTGGAGGATCAGCCTGCGGGTGTGTTCGGCGACACCATCGAGGAAACGAAGCCAGACAGCATGTTCAAAATCCTGAACGACTCTCATCGTTGACGGGAGATGAACTATGGCCCGCGCTTTCTATCGGCTCGAACGGTTCGCTCCCACGCCGACGACATTTCACCTGCTTCCATTCCGATTCACTCGCTTGAATGGGAAGGAACTCTTAGTGAACGAAGCCGGCGAGTTCCTCTTAGCGCCGAGCGGAACTTTCCAGCGTCTCGCTGATGAGCAGCTCGATACGAAAACCGAGTTATACCAAGACCTCAAGGCAAAGCATTTTGTCTATGACGATTCATCGTCTTCGCTGCTCGACGTTCTAGCAACCAAAGTTCGGACGAAGTTTGACCACATCTGTGGTGGAACCAAGCTGCACATCTTTGTGGTTACGCTTCGCTGCGAACATTCCTGCGAATATTGTCAGGTATCCCGACAGACGGCGACTCGCGGCGAATTCGATATGAGCACATCCACGGCAGATAGGGCTATCGCTATGATGATGGACAGCCCCGCCCGTGCCGTGACGCTTGAGATTCAGGGTGGAGAGCCGCTGCTGGCTTTTGATGTGATTCAATACATCATTCCCAGAGCCAAAAAGCTGGCAAGTGAAAAAGGAAAGGAACTCGATATCGTCGTCTGCACGAACCTTGCGTGCGTGACCGATGACATCCTGAAATATTTCCGCGATGAGGGTGTGAAGGTTTCAACCTCCCTCGACGGTCCCGCGTTTCTACACAACAAGAATCGGCCTCGGCCCGGCCACAATAGCTATGAAAAGGCCATCGAGGGAATCGAGAGGAGCCGTGCGATTCTCGGCATGGAGAGCGTTGCTGCGCTCATGACGACAACCGCAGCCTCACTGGACTATGCGGTCGAGATTGTGGATGAATATGTGCGCCAGGAGTTTCATTCGATCTTCTTGCGGCCCATCAGCCCTTATGGGTTCGCGGTTAAAACACGCCACCGCACCGGATACGAAATGGGGCGCTTTCTTGATTTTTACAAAAAGGGAGTAGCGCACATTCTTAAGGTCAACCGAGGCGGCTACCACATCGCCGAGGTTTACACGCAGATTCTTCTCACGAAAATACTGACTCCTCACGGGACGCGGTACGTCGATATGCAGTCGCCTGCGGGCGAGGCGTGGAACGTGCTGGTCTATAACTACGACGGCGATGTCTATGCATCTGACGAATCGCGAATGCTGGCTGAGATGAGCGACCGAACGTTCCGTCTCGGAAACGTTCACAAAGACACGCGGCGAACGTTGTTCACTGGTGATCCTGCGCTTCAATTGTTTCACGCATCCTGCAATCAGGCTCTGGCGGGCTGCTCAGACTGCGCTTTCCAGTCGTATTGCGCTGCCGACCCGGTATACCATCACTCAACTCAAGGGGACATGTACGGAAACCGGCCTTCCAGTGGATTCTGTTCGCGCAACATGGAGGTCATCAAACAGCTATTCTCCATCATTGAAGAAAATGATCGCGAGACCATGGGCATTTTGTGGTCATGGGTTACCGGAGAGCGGACAATAAAGGAGGCCGCAGAATGCGCCTGACCACTACCGGGACAGCACGCAACTTCGAGACGGAGATTCTGGGCGTTATTTCGACCGAGTACCTGCCTCCCGGCCAACGTGACGGGAGAATCCTGTTTGTTGGCGCAAATGAGACAGCCCATGATGAAGACGTAGCCGGGTACAGAGCCCTTCTTTGCCACGATGAATTGATTGGCAATCTCAGGGTACCCTACGTTCACCATCTCCGGGAATCCGATCACATTCGAAATGGCGATATTGTCGTGCTGGAGCCGGAGATTGGCCTTGTGCGTTCACTGTATCGCCCCTACGAACTTCATCATCACCTGTTTGTCACCGAAAGGTGCAACAGCAATTGTTTGATGTGTTCGCAGCCGCCAAAAGATAGGGACGATGTTAATGCGCTAACCGAGCGAAACCTCGAACTGATCAGTCTCATCACGCCTCATCCTCCGTACCTGACCATTACGGGTGGCGAACCCACGCTTCTCGGTGACAATCTCTTTAGGTTGATTTTGCAACTCAAGCTGTCAATGCCCGAAACAGAACTGCACGTCCTTACCAATGGACGAACATTCGCTTGGCCAGAGTATGCACGACGATTTGCGGAAGTTAGTCACCCTAAAATCAGCCTCGGCATTCCGCTTTATTCCGACTTCGCCGGTGCTCACGATTACGTGGTTCAGGCGAGAGGCGCGTTTGATCAGACAGTAGCCGGTGTACACCAAGCTGCGCGCAACGGAATCCGCGTCGAGGTCAGGGTCGTATTACACAAACTCACGATCCCAAGATTGACTAGACTCGTGGAATACATTTATCGCAATCTCACTTTTGCCGAACACATAGCGTTAATGGGTTTGGAGTACACCGGCTACACTCCTCGCAACATCGAGGAACTGTGGATCGACCCTTATGATTATCAGGACGAACTTGAGGAAGCGGTAGAGTATCTCGCCATGCGAAACATGAACGTGTCCATCTACAACCACCAGCTTTGCGTCCTCAAGCCTTCATTGAGGAACTATGCGCGAAAGTCCATCTCTGATTGGAAAACGCTTTATCTCCCGGAGTGCCAGTCGTGTAGTGCGCTTCCTGCCTGCGGCGGTCTGTTTCAATGGGCGGTCAAGAAGCACAGCGACCACATCCACGCCATTTCATTGCGAGAACAGGACCCCACTCAGTGCCAGCCGCATTTTGCCGGCCCGATAGGTCACGGAGAATGATACGAATCCAACAGTCGGCTTGTGGATGATTAAACCGACCGCCGCTGCATCCCTCATACGCCCGGAACCAGGTTCAATGCGAGAAAGCATCCCACAAGCCGACATTTCGTCATTTATCGGATTGTGATGCCCAAGAGGGGCACCGGTACCGGCAAGCTAGATGTTCCGAAATCGATGGCCGTGAAAACCCGCTTAGCCGCGTCTGCAAGTTCAGCATTATCGATGTATAGAGCCGGAGAAAACGCACCGGTGCACCCGCAGTCGATTAGAACAGTGTGGTTCGTCGGGGTCTTGATAAACGCGCAGAAGCCATGCTCGACGTTGAAAACAGTGACTTTCATGTTCCCTCACTTGTCAGCCGGGTCGGCCTTCTGGCTAGCCGGCAACGCTAGGTATGTGTGGAATACAGGTGTCTCTGAGAGCTTTCTAAATCTCTTCATCCGAGCCCAGCAGAGCCGTGCAACCAGGTAGATGATTGCGACGCACCCGACAAGCACGGCAGCCTTGCACGACCAGGACATAGACAACGCAAGGACTATACGTGCCAGTGGGAGGACAGCAAAACAGCAAACGACTATCGTCGAACGCGACAAGTCAGAGTTCGCAAGGAAGAGATCACGCTTCAAGAAGTACGCTTGTGCCCTTGTAAGGCAGTAGTCGAACGCCACATCCACGTTTTCGAGTTGACGCCCCGACTCCGCTGCGATTTTGCTTCTGACTTGTTCGCCGGTCACGGAGGTCCAGAGTTTGTCACGAGAACTCTTGAAGAAGCGATCACCTTTCCACGCTTTAATTCCGGAGTCCGAAAGCTCCTGAATGATTGGCCCAAGCGCGAAAGAAATCAGCAACAGAAGGGTGAATCCGCTGGCGCTCAGGTTCTCTATGTGGCTCAAAAAGGCTGACCATCCCTTAAGAGTAACGGCAAGCTCGCAGATGACGAGAAGTCCAGGAATAATGACTGCCAGGAAGTCGTAAACCTCGATCTTCAGTTTTGAAAGGTCCATATCCGAACCCCCTCGAACCCGCTCTAACGTCGAGGCGGAGTTTCAATCTTCTTCTGTTCTGCTTCCCACGCTTGTGCAGCTTCCCTTGTGGTGATGTTTCCCACTTTTACGATGTGGCCATTCGCCCAAGGTTGGCGACTTGCCTGATGCTCGGCCTCACGCCGGTCTAAGTCGTTCGTTATTCCTCGATGGACGATCTTCTTGCCGACTTTGAACTGATACTTGAATGTGTCGCGTGGTTCAGTCATGGTTCTGAAACCTCCAAAGGCATGGGCTTAGGTCTCATCAAAAAGCCGCCTATTCTCGTGCCGGTTACGGCCTCGTCAATCAACTACCAGCGGAGGCCAAAATGCTTATGAAGTCCAGAGGTTCCATTCCCCCTGTAGCTTTCAATGGCTCGGCCGGTCCGTAATCGCTGCGGGCAGGGACTGTACCGAGGGAATACCACAGATGCCCGGGATTTGCCGTGTGGGTGCTGTAAACCTTCGCCCCCACTTTAATGAGTCCATTGACGATTGCGCGGGAGGGATGCGAGGTATCTCCCCGAGCGGAGATGTTTGCGGTTTGAGGGCAAAACCTCTCGATGTTCTTCTGGGATAGATTATCGCCACTGGCGTGATGCGGAACTTGCATCCACGTGAGCCCTTTCCAATCAGCCGGGATGAGGTCGAGCGCATCGGCGCCGGCATCCGCCGTAAAAAGCAGCCTGTGGCCCATATAAATCACACCTAGGACCGCGCTGGTGTTGTTGAATGGTTGTGTAGTGGGTGCCTCTTTCACACTGGAGTTCTCTAGTGACCCGGAAAGCAAATCTGCCAGGGCTGACCTCGGTGACGACGGAATAAGGGAACCAAAGGCGGATGGCGGGGTCGGCGTGCTTAAGAGAGTTGTCCAAAACGGGGAGAATGACGATGGGACAGGAATTGGCACGGCCACTTTCGTGAATTCTTCCAAGACACCCTTGTAATACGTGACCGATGGACCAAGAACGCTCATATTCGGCCAGGTTGCGATGCCCCAACCCGCGAATGGCTCGAGTGGAGTGATGCCACGGCTAGCGAAAGCGCTGGCAAGCTCTTTCGTGGTTTCGACAACCTCGTTTACTCCGTCACTAGCGGCAGAGGCCCGACGCAGGGCATCTGCGCCAATATGTTTGCGAATGTCATGCATCCAGCCGTAAGTGAATGTGAAGGAAGGGTCTTGTATCACTTTTATGAGCCCACGCGCGTGGTCGTTGTGGGCATGGGTGCAAAGAACAGCCCAAAAGCTCGTTTGTCCCCTGCTGCGGAGGAACTCCTTCACGGCGTCTGCGTTCGCGCCGGATCCGCCATCAATGAGAACACGCCACGGGTAAGAGTTGGACCACTGGGTGACGACAATGCAGTCAGCGTCCCCCAATGAAAGCATGTCCACTTCAAGGCCGTTGAAAGTGACTGGAAGAGCCGACATTCGATACCTCCTCACTGTGCCAGGCACCTGCTCCAGCCTCTGAGGAGGGAACACGACTACCTTAGGGCGAAGTCAGCCATAATTAACGATACCACGAATGTAAACCAAGTACAACGGATGGTACTCGACGAGGAAATCCCACTATATGCAGCGCTATTTTCTCGTCTGCGGCAGGTCACAGCTTCAGCTTCTCGTACTGCTCTTCTGTCAGCTTAAGAAACACCCTACCGCGCCCCATCTCAATCCCATGCAGCATCGCCAGGCGGGTTTCCTGGTCAGGGAATCCTCTCGCGCGTTCAACCAGTTCGATCACCTTGTCTGAGGATGCGAAATGCAGTTTGCGGGGCAGCGCGGTCTTCAAGTCCTGCTCCAAAAACTGGCAATTCCACCCGTTACGGCACTGGAAGTACATGTAGACCCGATGTCGATGCTCTTGGGACATGGAGCGAGTATAGGCGAAACTAGGGCGAAAGTGATCCACAGCCTTGGGTGACGTAGGAGAGGCAGAGGTTGGTAGCCGGTCAAAGCCTACGTACTGGATGCGTCCCTGGATTCAACAGCCGCATCTGTTAGCTAATCCGATTACAATCGAAACGCACAAACGAGCGCGGTGCGCAGGCTTTCCTGCTGATCGCAATGCACCGGAAAGGCCCAAGGACATGAGAAGGAACATAATTCGGAGTCTGCAGATGCGCAATCTTCTTTCCTTCGGAGATGATTCGCCAGAAATTGATCTGAGCGAGTTAAACATCCTCGTTGGGCCGAATGGCTCCGGGAAGTCTAACTTAATAGAAGTCATCGGACTCCTCCAGTGTGCTCCGAAGGATCTTGCAGCTGCGATTGGCGACACAGGCGGTATCACTGAGTGGCTGTGGAAAGGTGCGCCAAACCGCAAGACAGTTACCGCCACTATCCAACTAAAGGCTCATCCGGCCGGCGTCAAGGGGCCGCTCTTGTACCAACTCTCGTTCACTCGATTAGGTTCCCAACTCAAGATCACGAACGAGCGAATCGAGAATGAAAAGCTGGAGCCAGGCTATCAACAGGCCTATTTCTACTTTGATTTCAACGGAGGCCACCCATTGCTTAATGTGGCGGGAAAGCATCGCTCCCTAAAGCGAGAGGAAGTTGACCTTCAGAAATCGATATTGTCTCAACGTCAAGACCCGGATCAGTACCCAGAGGTGACATACTTGGGGCGTTTCTTGGGCAGCTTTCGCTTGTACAGAAACTGGGAATTTGGCCCCGACTCTGGAACCCGAGACCTTTACGGGGCGGGCCAAAAAAATGACTTCCTTGAGGAGGACATAAGCAATCTTGGTTTAATGCTGAACAAGCTCCGGGCTGATCAAGGCGCAAAAACAGAGTTGTTGCGTTACCTGAAAATGTTCTATGAAGGGGCACAGGATATTTTGACGCCAATCCAGGGCGGCTTGGTTGACTTGCGGATTGAGGAAGAGAACGGAATCACCATACCAGCGTCTCGGCTCTCGGATGGGACTCTCCGGTGGCTCTCTCTATTGGCGATTCTGTTGCACCCTGAACCACCACCGCTGGTTTGCATCGAAGAACCCGAATTGGGGTTACATCCAGACATGATTCAGCCCCTTGCAAAGCTCCTTCTCAGCGCATCGGAGCGAATGCAGTTAGTTGTTACGACTCATTCCTCCGACTTAATCGACGCGTTCTCGGGAACACCCAGTGCAGTTCTTGTTTGCGAGAAACATGCAGGCAAGTCAACAATAAAACGCTTGGATGGAGATGCCCTCTCCGACTGGCTCAAAAGATACACGTTGGGGCAATTGTGGCGCACTGGCGAGCTTGGAGGAAATCGCTTTTGAGTGTGCGCATTTACATTGAAGGCGGCTTCGAGCCAAGCACAAAAGCAAATTGCCGCAGAGCTTTTCGCGCATTCTTTGAGAAGGTTGTCCCTCTGAGATCACCACTCCAGGTCATTGCGTGCGGTGATCGAGCTTCCGCATTTCAGGATTTCTGTTCTGCAGTTCGAGAACACCCTGGGGACTTCGTCATCCTATTGGTTGACGCGGAAGAGGCCGTTCACCATACTTCGTGGCAGCATCTCAGGGAGAGGGTGGGCGACCAATGGCGTCGCCCCAATGGAGTAACGGATGATCAAGCGCAACTCATGGTTCAAGTGATGGAGGCTTGGTTCTTCGCTGACAGGGACGGAATCGCTCGTTACTATGGTCAGAAATTTCTCCGCAAATCTCTACCTGGCCAACCTAACATTGAGCTGATCTCCAAGCGGGATGTATACGATTCACTTCGACATGCGACGAGCCAAACCCAAAAAGGTGAATACCACAAGACGCGACACGCATTCGAATTGTTAGAGCTGATTGATCCCAGCCTGGTAAGGGCAGCCTCGGTTCACGCAAATCGGCTACTTGAGGTTTTGGAAAGGGAATTGGCACACTGAGAAGTGACTGCGGGGGCGCGCCGATCCCCCGCAGTCGAACACTCAGACGCGGGGGCGTTCTGAGTCGATCAGTGAGCGCGGGGTGCGTTCTGTGTGTACATATTCGTTTGAGTGACGCCAGAGAACGTCTTTCCGTTGGGGAGTCGGAAACTGACCAGCGCGACGCCGGGCGGCTCCATCTGCAAGCTCATCATCGTACCCGGCTTCGCCAGAGCGCATCAGTATCGCGCAAGATTCGGCGGCGGCAGTGGTGCCCCGTTTACCCGCGTCGAAGCGCCGCCAGTCAATACCGCTTGCATTCGGTCTTCCCAGCTCTGCGCATAGAGATCGAACATCTCCGAGACGGTGGCCAGGTCGCGGCACACGATAGCGCCTGGGGCGGGGCCGAGCGCCTTTGCTGTCACAGTGTCGGGGGCAGCGGCGACTATCGGAGTCGCCGTCAGCAGAAGGAGAAGAGTCAGACGGGGGAGCGTCATCGATCTTGGGGGAACCTCGGGCCCGGTCAATCGTCAACATTTTACCGTGCGGGTAGCCGGGAAAGAAACGGGTTGCTATTCTTGAGACTGTGACCGGCCCCTGCTCCCATGATCGAATGCGAACCATGAGCGTCGTTCTGCGCGATGCCGAGGGTCACCCGGAGGGCGTCTCGCTGACCGTCCGATGCGCGCGCTGCGGAACTGCGTTCGAGTTCGCGGGGATCCAGTCGAGCGCCTGCGTTCTGGTGAGCGAAGACAGAACGGAGCTCCGCCCGGTGATCGCCGAGCCAGCCGAAAGAAGAAAAGACGCTGGAGCCGAAGCCCCAGCGTCATCCCCAAGATAGATTGTCGCGGCGGCTCACGCCTTGTCGAACAGCGCCTCTTCCGCCAGGCGGCGATTGAGCAGCCCGAGCACCACTTGTCCTTTCACGTGATCCCACTGTTCGAGCTGCTTTGCGGCGCCAGCGAAGTTGCCCGCGTTGAGCAGCTTGAGCAGAGCCGAGCCTGCAAAATTGCCTTCGCCCACGTTGAAATCGAAATCTTCGAGGGCGTCGAATTCATTCTGAGTGAGCGATACCTTGAGGTACTCGCGGATCGCCGCGCGGGCGCTCGCCTTGTCCTGGGTGAGAGCCGCCTGCGCCTGCGCCTCGGTCCACACGAGTCCGGCATGTACGTCCGGCCCCGTGTGGCCGTATCCGATGGTCCAGACGCCGCCCTGGTCCTGATAGGCTTCGTGGCGGTCACCCTCGCTGCTCATGGTGAGCTGGAGACCCGCTGAAAGGCTGGCGCAGTGCCAACATAGCATTACTGATCCGGCATCAGCCAGTCCCGGGCCGCTTGATCGCGAGTCTCACAATGTTGCGGTCGGCTAGTGTGCAAGAGGTGTGCTGGGAAAGTGGTGACCCGTCAGGCGGAAAGCAGTCGGCAAGGATGCCGCATTGAGGCTGACCCTCCAAAGCGGAGGCTCTGACCCAGCGACGACCATTTGATGGCGGTTGGCGATCCAATCCAATCGCCTGATCCACCCGTGTTTAATGCTCGTGGAAGCCTTTTGAAACACCGCAAGGTGGAGTGCCATTGGGAGAGCCGAGTAAGCGGCCACAGGGCCGAAATCTGCAAGGCTTGCCACCCCCAAACGCCAAGCAGCGGACTCGGGTACACTTCTCAGCGAATTTTTCTAATGGTCTAAGGGTTTTGGTGGATGGTGATCAGGATTGATCGATGCGACGCTCATCACAAGAGCCGGCAGGTGCAGTGTGTATGCTGCCCTTGGGTCGAAATGGGCCCACCGGCAATCTTGCTATTTCGGGGATTGCAAACTTTAATGCTTCAAATACCAAACTTGAAAGTCGAACCGGTGGAGGGCAGTAAGCCCCGTGCTGGTTCCGGGAATCATCAAGGCCGCCGCAAACCGGGCGGCTCAATCATCATGATGTCTGCCGATCGAGATGTCATGACCCTGCAAGAGGCAGCCGAGTTTTTTCAATGCAACCCGGCCACCATAAAGCGAAGGGCCGACCCATTACACATCCCTTACAAGCGGATGGGAAGCTTGTGGCGTTTCAGCCGCAAAGCCCTCGAAGCCTGGATGGCAGATGCTGATAATGACAAAGCAGCGTGATTGCAGGCATACCAACAAAGGCGGTGGGTTCAACCTCACCGCCTTTTCTATGCCAGGTTCATTTCTGGAGCATGCCTTTTGGAACCAATTGCCGTGCTACCTTGTTGTGCGCTCTGCGCATGTCGGCAATTGGCGTGCGCCCGTAATCCATCGTCATGCCGATATCTGAGTGACGAAGCAGGTCCTTCTGGATGCTCGCCGAGACACCCGCACCGCCCAACCAAGACCGAGACGCGTGACGCAAAGCATGCCATCCGACGTTGCCGAGGTCGAGCTTCTCGGCCGCGGGCTTGAGATGTTTTTGGAGCAGGTTGGACGCGCTGCGAGGGCCGCCGGTTCGGGAAGACGGGAACAGCCATTCACTATTCGACCCTTTGGAGCGCCAATATTCCAGGACGGCAAAGAGTCCTTCGTCTAACGGTAGACAAGCTTCCGACGCTATCGTTTTTGTCGGACCTAATCTCCCACGCGTGAATTTGCGCTGGATAGCGATCTGTTTGCTTTTCCAATCAATGTCGCTCCATTGCAGCGCCACCATTTCGCTAACACGCAATCCCAGATCGGCGGCCACCAGCGTCATAATGTTGTGCGGCTCCGGAAGGGCCTGGATCAGCTTCTGGAAATCCTTGATCGTGACTTGCACGATCTTTTTCTTGCGTTTGGTGGTTCCTTTGAGCTTGACGAGCGACATCGGGTTGCGTTCGATGGCGGGAATGAATTCGTGGAGAGCAGCCAGTTCAAAGCACTGGCTCAACACCGACCGAATCGACGCCTTGGTCGTAGGCGCCAATTTCAATTCGCTGAACCACCGGGTCACGGCCAGCGGCGTCACTTCGCGGATTGGCGAGTCGGCAAATCTGGGTGAGATGTATTTTCGCAGGATGTAGGTGCTGAGTTCATTGGTGGAGTGTTCACGGCCCGGCATGTGCTCAGTCTTGTAAAGGTCAATGATGGCGCTGAAAGCGGCGTCCACTTTCGATCGCGCGGCGTCCCGGTTCTGCTGAATGACTGCGAATTCAATTGCTTTGCGGACGTCCGACTCGTTTCGATATTCGGGCCCTCTGAATGTCATTGACTTCTGCACGCGCTTTCCGCCAATCCGCTCAGAGAACCTGACTCGCCACGCAAAACCGTGCGAGCGTGGAATCCTGGTGATGCTACCATTTTGATAGCGTGCATTCATCAACTTCATTCCGCACCGCAGTTCCGACGACCTGGGGAATGGAGTCATTTTATCACTCGGTGACCCAAAGTGACCCGACCGAATTGGTCGCATCGTGTAAAGTATTGATTCTAAACGTGGCCCCGTAGCTCAGGTGGATAGAGCAGCAGTTTCCTAAACTGCGTGTCGGAAGTTCGAGTCTTCCCGGGGTCACCATTCTGTTCTGCGATCCAGCGCCGGCTGCAGCCTGCTTTCCTCCTTCGC